>Ga0209477_1000022_pt1 | contig 70776 bp, 69 predicted proteins | sample KloWWTupernatant_FD_187180 | JGI IMG/M metagenome (GOLD analysis project Ga0209477, IMG submission 187180) | Active sludge microbial communities from Klosterneuburg, Austria, studying microevolution and ecology of nitrifiers - Klosterneuburg... | ecosystem: Engineered > WWTP > Aerobic digester >...
GCAAGCCAGGCTTCGTCAGGCTCAGCCAGCGTTCTCGTGCAAGCCAGGCTTCGTCAGGCTCAGCCAAGCATTCGTGCCCGAGGAGTCTACGTCGCGGCAGCCGAACGCGCCCGCGCCACGATCTCAGGCAACAGCGCGACCAGCGCTTCGACGTCGGCCCGCGTTGTGCTCGGCCCGAAGGAGAAGCGCAGGCTGGCGGACGCGTCCGCCTCGGCTCGCCCCATTGCCAGCAGCACTTCGCTGGGTTGATGGACGCCGGCCGTGCACGCCGAGCCGGTGGACGCGTCCACCCCCGCGGCGTCGAGCAGCAGCAGAACGTCGTCGGCGCGAACGCCTTGAAACGTGAGGTTCACGATCGCCGGGCTACAGGGCGCGCCGGTGTTCGACCGACAGTCAGGGACGCCGGCCAGTGCTCCTGCGATCAGTAGGTCCCGCAGTCCGGCCAGCCGTGTCGATTCATCGTCCAAACGCTCGACGGCCCGCCCTGCGGCGGTGGCGAAGCCCACTGCCAGTGCCACCGGGATCGAACCCGAGCGCAGCCGGGCCTCCTGGCCGCCGCCGAACCCGACCGGCCGCAGCCGGACGCCACGCCGCACGACCAGCGCGCCGATGCCGACCGGACCGCCGAGCTTGTGGGCCGAGACGGTGAGCAGGTCAAGACCACTGGCGGCGAAGTCGACCGGCAGGTGGCCGAACGCCTGCACCGCGTCGCTGTGCGCGAGCGAACCCGCAATCCGCGCCAGTTCGACGACCTCTCGTACCGGCTGCACCGCTCCGGTCTCGTTGTTCACCCACATCACCGACGTCACGCCGATGCGGTCGTCCAGCAACCCGACGACAGCCTCGAGCCCGAGATGGCCGGAGGATTCCACCGGCAACCGAACCACGTCGAGCCGCTCCCGGACCGCGCTCACCGACGGGTGCTCGACACTGGAGATCGCGGCCCGCGGACGGTCGGCATCGACCCCGCCGAGCAACGCTAGGTTGTTCGCCTCGGTGCCGCCGGAGGTGAACACCACCTCACTCGGATGCGCACCCAGGTCCGCAGCCAGCGACTCCCGTGCCTCCTCGAGTAGCCGCCGCGCCCGGCGTCCGGACGCGTGCAGCGAACTCGGATTGCCGGCCAGCGGCAGCACTTCGGCCATCGCCGCCACCACCTGCGGCAGGGCAGGTGATCCGGCGGCGTGATCGAGATAGAGACGAGTGGACAAACGTGCGGCTCCAGATTGTTGCTGAATCGTTTTCGCGCCGAACGGGCGTCGATGCGGCATCGATTCCAAGGTTAGGCCACACTATTGCCGAGCGATTCCAGGAAGTTGGTCGATGACTCAACCTGAACAGGTACACCCGAACGACGACACCAGGCTCGGCGCCCGGGTGTCGCCGGACGGCACCACCTTCTCGTTGTGGGCGCCGCGGGCGACCCGCGTCGAACTCGCGCTGGTGGACGAGCACCGCCGCCAGTCGAACCACGACCTCACCCTGACCGATGCCGGGGTCTGGGAGGTCTTCGTGCCCGAGGTGGGTGCCGGCCAGCGCTACGGCTACCGTGTGCACGGCAAGTGGTCGCCCGAGACTGGTGCCCGGTTCAACCCGGCGAAGCTGCTGCTCGACCCATACGCCCGGGCGATCACCGGGGGCGTCGACTACGCGGGTCCGATCACCGACCACACCGCCGAATCGAACTTCCTGCCCGATCCCACCGACTCATTCGCGGCGGTCCCGCTGAGCGTCGTGGTGGCCGACTCACCGAAGCCGACGCCGCTGGCCGAGCCGCTCGCGCTGGCCGACCTGGTCATCTACGAGACGCATCTGAAGGGCTACACCCAGCTGCACCCGGCCGTTCCCGAGCACCTTCGCGGCACCTACGCGGGCATGGCCTACCCGGCCGTGGTGGACCACCTGAAGAACCTGGGCGTCAACGCCGTCGAGTTCCTTCCCGTTCACCACTTCGTCTCCGAGCCGTTCGTGGTCGGACGGGGTCTGGTCAATTACTGGGGTTACAACACCCTCGGCTTCTTCGCGCCGCACGCCGCATACTCGTCCTCCGGCTCCCTCGGCGAGCAGGTGGCCGAGTTCAAGTCGATGGTCTCGGCACTGCACGCGTCCGGCATCGCGGTGATCCTCGACGTGGTCTACAACCACACCGGCGAGGGCGGGCACGACGGCCCGACGCTGAGCTTCCGCGGCATCGACCACGCCGCCTACTACCGGCTCTCCGACGACAAGCGCAACGACTACGACGTGACCGGTTGCGGCAACGCGGTTGACACCTCCAAGCCGGGCGTGCTGAAGCTGGTGCTCGATTCGCTGCGCTACTGGGTCACCGACATGGGCGTGGACGGTTTCCGGTTCGACCTGCACACCACCTTGATCCGCGACCACGCCCATCACGTCGACCAGAACCACGAGTTCAAGCGGCTGGTGGCCGCCGATCCCGTCCTCGCCGGCAAGGTGATGCTGTCGGAGCCTTGGGACCTCGGCCCGTACGGCTACCAGGTCGGTCGCTGGGGCAAGGGCTGGTCGGAGTGGAACGACCGCTTCCGCAGTTTCACCCGCGATTTCTGGCGGGGTGCCATTCCCGGCGTCCAGGAGCTCTCCACGCGACTGTGCGGCTCGTCCGACATCTACGACCACAGCGGACGCCCGGCGACGTCCTCAGTCAACTTCGTCACCGCGCACGACGGCTTCACCATGCGCGACCTGGTCACCTACGACCTCAAGCACAACGAGGCGAACGCCGAGCGCAACCGCGACGGGGCCGACGACAACCGGTCCTGGAACCACGGCTACGAGGGTGAGACCGACGATCCGGAGATCATCGCGTCCCGGCAGCGCACCGCGCGCAACCTCATGGCCACCCTGCTGCTCAGCGCAGGCATCCCGATGATCACAGCAGGGGACGAGATGGGCCGCACCCAAGGCGGCAACAACAACGCCTACTGCCAGGACTCCCCCGTCTCCTGGGTGAACTGGTACGCCCATGAGGAGTGGGCCGAGCAGGAGGAACTGACGCGTGCCCTGCTCAAGCTACGAGCCGACTACCCGATGTTGCGGCCGGAGACCTGGCGCTACCACGGCGAGGTGACGGACGCGTCCGGCCACGGCCTGGGCCGTTCCCCCATCGCCTGGTTCGCCGAGAGCGGCACCGAGATGACCACCGAGCAGTGGCACGACCCCGGTCGTCGCACGCTCGGGATGTACCTGTCGAACGGCACCCAGGGGCTCCTGGTGTACTTCCACGCTGGCTGGGAGCCGATCGAGCTCTCGCTGCCCGGCGCGCCGTGGGCCTTGGGCTACCGCATCCTGGCCCATACCGGCACCTCGGGTGAGCTCCCGCGCAAGCCGCTGACGCCCGGCTCGATGCTCACCGTGGCCGGACGCACCGTGGTCGTCTTCGCCACCGATGTCCGGATCGGCGCCAAGCTGGTGCCGGTCTCGCCGGTGAGCCCGCAGGAGATCGACGCAGGGGAAGTCGAGATCGAAGCCGAACCGGTTGCGGCGACTCCCGCCGACACGGCCCCCGACAAGGACGCCCAACACCTCCCCACAGATGTGCCGAAACGCTAGGTTGAGCCTGTGAGCGCAACTGCCAACCCGTCCCGCAAGCGCCAGGCCCAGTCGAGGGCGGCGCGTCCCGCAACCGCGGCGAGCGCCGCACCGGAACCGTCTGAGGTGCCCCGACCTGCCGCTGCGCGGGCGGTTGCGCCGACGCCCGCCCAGCTAGACCTGAATCCCCCGGTGACCACCCCGCGCGGCTTCGGACGCATCCCGGTTGCCGATGTGAGCCCGGTGATCGAGGGCGGCGCGTATCCGGCCAAAGCAGTTGTGGGCGAACTGATCCCGATCCGCGCGACGGTCTTCCGCGAGGGCCACGACGCCGTGAACGCCTCGGTCATCCTGACCGCACCGGACGGACGCGAGCAACGTTTCGACATGACCCCGCTGGAACCCCGCGGCCTCGACCCGTGGGAGGCCTGGGTGCGTCCGGACGCGGAGGGTCCCTGGACGTTCCGGGTGGAGGGCTGGTCCGATCCCTGGGCCACCTGGCTGCACAACGCCGAGGCCAAGCTCCCGGTCGGCGTCGACATCGAGCTGGTGTGCTTGGAGGGCCGCGACCTGCTCGACCGCACGGCCGCGATCGCCGAGGCTGCCGGCGACCCCGTGCAGGCGTCCGTCCTCAAGGCGACGGCCCGGCTGCTGATCCCGCAGCGTCCGGCCAGCGACCTGATCGAGGTCGCCACCGCGAAGGGAATCTCCCGGGCGATGGAGCAGTACGCGCCGAGGGACCTGCTCACCCCGTCCGCCGAATTCCCGCTGTTCGTCGACCGCAGGAAGGCGTTGTTCTCCAGCTGGTACGAGTTCTTCCCGCGTTCGCAGGGCGCCACCTACGACGCGACCACCAAGAAGTGGAAGTCCGGCGACTTCGACTCCTGCCACGCGCGGCTCGAAGAGGTCGCGGCGATGGGGTTCGACGTGGTCTACCTGCCACCGATCCATCCCATCGGTACCGCCTTCCGTAAGGGCAGGAACAACACGCTGGTGCCCGGACCGGCCGATCCCGGATCGCCGTGGGCGATCGGCGCCGCCGAGGGCGGCCACGACGCGATCCATCCCGACCTCGGTGATTGGGACGCGTTCGACCGGTTCGTCGCCAAGGCAAAGGAATGCGGCCTGGAGGTCGCCCTCGACTTCGCGCTGCAGGCGTCTCCCGACCATCCTTGGGTGAAGGACCACCCGGAGTGGTTCACCACCCGCATCGACGGCACCATCGCCTACGCGGAGAACCCGCCGAAGAAGTACCAGGACATCTACCCGATCAACTTCGACAACGATCCCGAGGGCATTTACCACGAAGTCCTGCGGATCCTGAAGCTATGGATGGCGCACGGCGTCCGGGTCTTCCGGGTGGACAACCCCCACACCAAGCCCGTCCAGTTCTGGGCGTGGGTCATGCGCCAATTGCGCGAGACCGACCCCGACGTGCTCTTCCTGGCCGAGGCGTTCACCAAGCCCGCAATGATGGGAGCGCTGGGCAAGATCGGGTTCCACCAGAGCTACACCTACTACACCTGGCGAAACGCCAAGTGGGAGCTCGAGGAGTATCTGGTCGAACTGAGCACGAAGACCGACTCGTTCTACCGGCCGAACTTCTTCGTGAACACACCGGACATCAACCCGTCGTTCCTACAGTCGGGCAACCCCGCGGCGTTCTCGATCCGAGCGGTCCTCGCCGCGACGCTCTCGCCCACCTGGGGGGTGTACTCCGGGTTCGAGCTGTTCGAACACGAGGCGTTGAAGCCAGGCGGTGAGGAGTACCTGAACTCCGAGAAGTTCGAGTATCGCCCGCGTGACTTCACCGCCCAGCCCAACCTGAACGTGCTGCTGGGTGCGCTCAACGAGATTCGGCGCAACCATCCGGCGCTGCAGCAGTTGCGGCAGTTGCAGTTCCAGCACGCGCCGCATGACAACGTGATCGCTTTCGCCAAGAAGGACGGCGCCGACACGGTCATCGTGATCAGCAGCCTCGACCCGAACCAGGGCGTGGAGAGCGACGTCTACCTCGACCTGGGCTGGTTGGGCGTGGCCGGCGACACCGTCGACCTGCGCGACGAACTCACCGGCGCAACGTTCACCTGGGGGGAGCGCAATTTCGTCCGGCTCACCCCGGCGAGCCCGGCGCACATCCTGCATGTGCTGAACCGCTGAACGGGCCTGACGTGACCATCGCGTCCGCCTGGGCGGAGTACCTGCGCCAGTGCCGATGGTTCGGCGGCAAGGGCCTGGCCGCCACGGTCTCGCGGGTCGAGCCCCTACCCTGGTACACCGCCCCCGGGGTGTGGCCCGCGGTGCGGTCGGAGTTGGCGACGATCGCCTACGCGGACGGACGCTCGGAGACATACCAGCTCCTGGTGGCCTATCTGCCGTCCAGCAGTGCGCCGGCCGGCCTGGCGGTGGGCAGCACGGATCTGCCCGGCCTCGGCCCAGTGGACTTCCTGGACGCCCCCACGTACCCCGAGGCCATGACCGCGTTGGTCAGCGCCCTTCTCGGTGGCTCGGTGGCCGGCATGGCCTGGATCGAACCCGGACGGGTGGACGCGGGGGCGGCGATGCGCCTCTACACCGGCGAGCAGAGCAACACCACCGTCAACGTCGGCAGCGGCACTCTGTTCAAGCTCTTCCGCAAGCTCGAACCCGGGCGCAACCTGGACGCGGAGGTACTCACCGCGCTCACCGGTTCCGGCATCACGCCGGCGGCGTACGGCGTCCTCGCGTCCCCGGACGACGCGTACGACCTGGGGATGTTCCTCGAGCGCGTCCCCGGCGTCACCGACGGCTGGGTGTATGCCACCGCGGCCTGCGCTGCGGGCCGGGACTTCAGCGCGGAGTGCCGCGCGCTCGGCACCGAACTGCGCGACCTGCACGGCCGCTTGGCGGACGCCTTCGGCACCGGTTCCAGCGACGGCGACGCCCTGGGCGCGGCGATGCTGGCCCGCTTCGAGGAAGCGGCGAGCCAGGTGAGCGAACTGGGCGATCACCGGCAGGCCGCCCGGTTGCTGTTCGCATCGACCAGGGGGGAGCAGCTGACCACGCAGCGCGTTCACGGCGACTTCCACCTGGGCCAGGTGTTGCACCGCGCGAGCGAGCCCACCTGGGTGATCATCGACTTCGAGGGCGAGCCGCTGAAGACCCTGGCCGAACGCCGCGAGTTCGACTCGGTCTGGCGCGACGTGGCCGGCCTGCTGCGAAGCCTCGACTACGCCCGCAGCGCCCACGCCGAACCGGACGGCCGGCAGGCCACACAATGGTGCAGCGCGGCCAAGCAGGCGTTCCTCGCTGGTTACCTCGGCGCGCCCGGGACCGAATCGGGCCTGCTGCGCGCCTACGAGTTCGACAAGGCCGTCTACGAAGTCGTCTACGAAGTACGCAATCGGCCCGATTGGGCACATATCCCCTGGCGGGCAGTCCAAGATGAGGCCAGAAGGGCCACGCTTGACCCCTCCGCACTGACACACGAGGAGCACTGATGGCACACGACCTGGCAGGCGGCTTGACCGGCTGGGATCTGGAAGGCTTCCACAACGGCGGCGACACCGAGTGCTGGCGGCGCCTCGGCGCGCACGAGGTGACCCTCTTCGACGACGAACGCGGCGAGATCCACGGCACCCGGTTCTCGGTCTGGGCCCCCAACGCGCGTGAGGTGCGGCTCAACGCCGACTTCAACTGGTGGACCGGCGATTCCATGCACCTGATTCCCGGCTCGGGCATCTGGGGGCTGTTCGTCGAGGGCGTCGGCACCGGCGCGATGTACAAGTTCAACATCCTCGGGCCGGACGGGGTCTGGCGCGAGAAGGTCGACCCGATGGCGTTCTTCGCCGAGCAGGCGCCGGCGAACTCGTCCATCGTCTACACCAGCAAGTACGCGTGGGCCGACGACGCATGGATGGGCCAGCGCGCGAAGTCGCAGGCGTACAAGGAGGCGATGAGCATCTACGAGTTGCACCTCGGCTCATGGCGCCGCGGCAAGACCTACCTCGAACTGGCCGACGAACTTGTCGAGTACGTCACCTGGCAGGGTTACACCCACGTCGAGCTGATGCCGGTCACCGAGCACCCGTTCGAACCGTCCTGGGGCTACCAGGTCACCAACTACTTCGCCCCGCAGTCGCGGCTGGGCCGTCCCGACGAGTTCCGCTACCTCGTCGACCGGCTGCACCAGGCCGGCATCGGCGTGATCCTCGACTGGGTGCCCGGGCACTTCCCCAAGGACGAGTGGGCGCTGGGACGCTTCGACGGCACCGCGCTGTACGAGCACTCCGACCCCCGCCAGGGCGAGCATCGGGACTGGGGCACGTACATCTTCAACTACGGCCGCAACGAGGTGAAGTCCTTCCTGGTCTCCAACGCGTTGTACTGGGTGACCGAGTTCCACATCGACGCCCTGCGGGTGGACGCGGTCGCGTCCATGCTCTACCTCGACTACTCGCGTGAGGAAGGCGAGTGGGTGCCGAACATCTACGGCGGCAACGAGAACCTTGAAGCGATCGACTTCCTGCGCTACGTGAACAAGCACCTGTACGAGCGCGTGCCCGGTGTCGTGATGATCGCCGAGGAGTCAACGTCGTTCGGCGGAGTGACCAAGCCCGTCCATTCCGGTGGTCTCGGCTTCGGGTTCAAGTGGAACATGGGATGGATGAACGACTCGCTGCGGTACCTGGCGCAGGAGCCGATCCATCGGCAGTACCACCACAACGAGATGACCTTCGCAATGGTCTACGCCTACTCGGAGAACTTCGTGCTGCCGATCTCGCATGACGAGGTGGTGCACGGCAAGGGCTCGATGATCAACAAGATCCCGCAGGACACCTGGCGCCAGTTCGCCACCCTGCGCGCCTTCTACTCCTACATGTGGGCGTTCCCGGGCAAGAAGCTGATCTTCATGGGCTGCGAGTTCGGGCAGCGCTCGGAGTTCAACGAATCGGCCAGCCTGGAGTGGTGGGTCTCCGACCTCTGGGGCCACAAGGGCCTGCAGCGGATGTTCAAGGACCTCAACGAGATCTACCGCAGCCATCCGGCTTTGTGGGAGCTGGATAGCGATCCCGCGGGCTTCCGCTGGATCAACGCCGACGACGCGCCGAGCAACACCTACAGCTGGGTGCGCAGTGACGCCTCCGGCCGTGACGTCGCCATTGCGGTGAACTTCTCCTCCGAACCATGGACGCGCTACCGCCTCGGCCTGCCGAAGGCCGGGGTGTGGAAGGAGATCTTCAACTCCGACTCGGGCATCTACGACGGCTCGGACACCCATGGCAACCTCGGCCAGGTGGTGGCGAGCGAGGACGGCTGGAACGGGCTGCCGGCCAGCGCGATGGTCGTCGTGCCGCCGCTCGGGGCGGTGTACTTCGAATACGTCGGCGAGGAGTGATCCGCGAGGTCCTTCCGTACGTACTGGACGACGGGGTGGCGGTCATCGACTTTCGGGGCGATGACCGCACGGAGCGCTACCACCTGCTGCTGGTGAACACGATCCGGCTGGCGTTCGGTGCGGGCGCTCGGCGGGTCGAGGTGACCATCTGCGCTGCCGACTCTCCGCGGCGCCGAGCGCTGCATCGGGCAGGTCTTCGCCTTGAAGGCGTCCTGCGCGAGCGACTGCTCACCCCGGATGGGCCGAGCGACCTGCTCAGCTACGCCCGGCTCGCGTCCGATCGCGTCGACGGCCCGGAAGGGTTCACCGGCGTGATGAACACCGTGACGCCGCGGAAGCGGCTGATCAGCCACATGCTGCTGACCGACGATGCCGGCCGGGTGTGCGTGCTGGAGACCACGTTCAAGCCGGACTTCGAGCTGCCCGGTGGCATCCTTAACGCCGGCGAGACCCCTCGCCAGGGGTTGGTGCGTGAGGTGCAGGAAGAGCTGAGCCACGCCGTCAGCGTCGGTCGCCTGCTGGTGGTGGACTGGCTCGCTCCCTACCTGGGCTGGGAGGACGCGGTGGAACTCATCTTCGACGGCCGCGAGATGCCGGACGCGTCCAAGCCGCTGCTGCGGCCCGACCTACGTGAGATCCGCGCCGTCCATTGGCTGGAGCCCGACGCAGCCGTCGCCCGGATGGCACCCTTCGCCCAGGGCCGCCTTCGCGGCGCTCTGGCAGCCCGCGAAGAAGGCCGCACCCTCTACTTGGAAGCCGGTCAGCGAATCAGCTGAGCCCAAACGCCTCCCCCTCCCAACAGCCCCTGAGCAGCTCGCGAGGAACGACGTCCCCCTCCCACCGGTCCCTGAGGAGCTTGCGAGGAACGAGCAAGCGTCACGAAGGGCCCCCGCCACGTACCTAAATGCGTCTCCACCGTGAATCCACCCACCGGCCGCGGTGCACACAGCCACAGTCAAGGCCGCACAGCCCGAGCACAACCTTCGACAGCCACCCGCGGACCAGAGAACCGGTCACTATAGTTCGCTTGAGACTAACTAACCGGAGTGATCGTGAGCCTGACCACCGAGCCAGCCAGCGCGCCCGCGCGCCGCCTCGGCGTGCTGACCGCGGTGTACCTGCTCGGCATCTTCATGGGTGCGATCGACACGGGCATCGTCACACCGGCGCGGACGATCATCCAGAACGACCTGGGCGTCGACGACCAGACCGGCATCTGGATGCTCACGATCTACACCCTTGCGTACGCCGCAGCCATCCCGGTCATGGGCAAGCTGGCGGACCGCTACGGCCGCAAACCGATCTACCTGATCAGCATCACCCTGTTCGGCGTCGGCTCGCTGCTGTGCGGGCTCAGCCAGGACTTCGGCAGCTTCGGCATGCTGATCGCGGCCCGCGCGATCCAGGCCGTGGGCGGCGGCGGCATCGTGCCGATCGCCACTGCCGAGTTCGGCACGTCCTTCCCGCCCGAGAAACGCGGCATGGCACTGGGCCTGGTCGGTGGCGTGTACGGCGTGGCCAACATCTTCGGGTCGAGCGCCGGCAGCCTGATCCTGGGCATCTTCGGCGCCCACAACTGGCAGTTCATCTTCTACGTGAACGTGCCGATCAGCATCGCCATCATCATCGCCGGCTTGGTCTTCCTACCCAACCACAAGGTCGAACAGGTCTCCCGGATCGACCTGTTGGGCATCACCCTGCTGGTTGCGATGATCCTCTCGGTTCTCTACGGCCTGCGGAACCTCGACTTCTTCGACCTGGCGAACAGCATCACCGGCACCGACGTCTACCCCTATTTGCTCGGTTTCGTGGTGCTGCTGCCGCTGTTCGTTCTCGCTGAACGTCGAGCCGCTGATCCGGTGCTGAATCTGCGCTATTTCACCGAACCGGCGATCGTGGTCACCCTGGCCCTGTCGTTCATATCGGGCGTCATCCTCATGGGCGTCATCTTCGTCCCGCAGTTCGCCGAGAACGCGCTGCGCATCCCCACCGGCGAGGGTGGCTACTTCGTGATCATCCTCGGGCTGTTCTCCGGCATCGGCGCTCCCCTATCGGGACGTTTCACCGACCGCTTCGGCCCGCGTCCGGTATTCGGCTTCGGGGTAGCGGTCTCGGCGATCGCGGCGGCAGTCGGCGCGTGGTGGGCGATCCCGTCCCCGTCCTGGTGGAGTGTGTGCTCGACGCTCGCCTTGATGGGTCTTGGGCTGGGCTTCACCATCGGTTCGCCCCTCAACTACATGATGCTCGAACGCACCCCGGCCGAAGAGTCGAACTCGGCTCTCGCGACGCTCTCCCTCGTCCGCTCGATCGGAACGACCATCGCGCCGGCCGTGCTGGTCGGATTCCTGGCCCAGGCCGGCACCGCGCTGCCGGACGCGCTGGTGGCGCAACTGCCCCAGACCGTCACTGCGCCCGCGCTCCCCTACGCCGCTGAGCTCCAGGCCAAGTTCGCCGAGCTCAAGGCTGACGACCGGCTGGCCGAGAAGCTGGCCGGCGTGGAGTTCCCCGATCTGGCCGCCAACAGCACCATCGAACTGTCGCTGGACGGGGACGGCTCGCTGCCCGACGACCTGCTCGAACTGCTCAAGACCGCGGACGTGACCACGATCACCGAGCGCACCCGGATCGTCGCCGAGCGGATGTTCGAGGAGCAGACGCCGGCAGTGATCGCCGACATCACCGCCGGGGTGAACACCGGCCTGACCAGTCTCGCGGACGCCAGGACCGAACTGAGCGCCGCTCAGGCCGATCTCGTGGACGCGGTGGAAGGTGTCGACAAGGGCATCGCGGGCATGGACAAGGCCGCCAAGGGAATGCGTTCGGGCATCGCCGGCATGACCAAGGCCATCGCGGGCATGGACTCCGGCCTGGCCGGAACGGCCAAGGCCATCGCCGGCCTGGAGAAGGCGATCAAGGGGGTCGGCAAGGGCATCTCCGGTCTGGACAAGGCGATCGCCGGGCAGGGGGCCGGGCTGGCCCAGGTGCAGGCCGCCTACGACCAGCTGATGGCTGCACTTCCACCCGGTACACCGGAGCCGCCGCCTGCGCAGGCGCTGAAGGCCCAGATCGGGACGCTCAAGAGCAAGCTGGCCGACACCCGGAAGTCCAGGGCCAAGCTGGTGGCCAAGCAGAAGACCCTGAAGAAGAAGCTCAAGTCGGTGCGAACTGAGCGCACAGCGTTGGCCGAGCAGCGCGCCGCCATGGTGGCCAAGCGATCGAACCTGCGCACCCAACTCGCGTCCCTGGAGGACAAACGTGCGGACGCGGTCGCGAGCCGCAAGAAGCTGGTGAAGGCGAGCGACGAGGTGGCCGACGCTGTGATCGAGCTGGACGAGACCAAGCGGAAACTCACCACGCTGCGTGACGCCGTCCCCGGCGCATTCGAGACCGCCAAGGACGACTACCTGGCCGAGATCAGCGCTCGCTCGCCCAAGCTTGAGGCGACCTTCGCGAACACCCTCAACCAGGGCTTCCGTGACATCTACCTTGCGACGCTGGTGGCAAGCCTGCTGGCCGCAGCGCTGTTGGGCCTTCCCGCCGGGCGAGGGCTCAGAACAGGGCGCTGACCAGGTCGCGGCGGGCCTTGACCACCGCAGGGTCGGTGGGGCCAACAGTCTCGAAGAGTTCGAGCAGCCGAACGCGGACGGCTTCGCGCTGGTCCCCGGCGGTCAGGCGAATCACGGCGACCAGACGGTTGAACGCGGCGACGACCGCGCCGCCCATCAGTTCGGCGTCGGCCGCCGCGAGTTGGGCGTCCACGTCAGCCGGGTCGGCGTTGGCCGCGGCCAGCACCGCTGCCGGGTCCATCGCCGCCACCCGAGCCAGCAGCGCGGCCTGGGCGCGTCCGGCTTTGGCTTCGGCGTCGTTGGGGCTCGCCGCGAGCAGCTTGTCGAACTCGGCGACGGCCATCGCGTAGTCACCTTCGGCCAGGGCCGCGTCCGCGTCCGCGAACCGGGGGTCGGGACCGGCGTCGGCGTCGATGCTCACCGGCTCGGCGCGTCCGGTGACGCCGTTCGCTGCGGCGGCCTGCAGCAGCTGGGTGATGATCGCCTTCGCCTCGGTCTTGTCCTTGGTGCCCTGCCACAGCGGCGCCAGCTGCCCCGCGACCACACCGATCACCGTCGGCACCGCCTGGATCCCGAGCGCGCTCGCGATCTGCGGGACGGCGTCGACGTTCACCCGCGCCAACAGGTAGGCACCGCCGGCCTCGTTGGCCAGCTCGGTGAGGGCCCGCGAGAGGTCGCCGGCGTTGGCGCGCGGCGAGGTGAGTTCCATCACGATCGGGTACCTGACCGAGCCCGACATCACCGCCTCGAAGGTGCGCTCGTCCACCTCGGCGACGTAGGTCGCTCCCGACGGTGGCGGCGGCGCCTTCGCGGCGGCGACGATGCCGGACAGATCCATGGCACGGGACGGGTGGAAACCAGCTGAAGTCACAATCACGCATTGTGCCAGCCGCGCAGAACTGCCGCGAATGTGGCCGGTCGGTTCCCGATGGCAGAGGGACGCGGCAGGATGTACCCATGGCACACGAACGCGCCGGGCTGGTTGCGCTGCCCGAAGATCTCATCGACGTCGACGCCCTGGTCGGGGCCTACTACGACCTGGTTCCCGACCCGGACAACCCCGACCAGCAGGTCGTGTTCGGTACCTCCGGACACCGCGGCTCCAGTCTGGACGCCGCCTTCAACGACGCCCACATTGCCGCGACCACCCAGGCGATCGTCGAGTACCGCGCGGCCCAGGGCATCACCGGCCCGCTGTTCATCGGCAAGGACACCCACGCCCTTTCCGGCCCTGCCTGGCGGACGGCGATCGAGGTGCTGCACGCCCACGGCGTCACGATCCACGCCGAGCACGACGTTGACTTCACCCCGACGCCTGCGGTGTCACGCGCGATCATCGTCTACAACCGCGACCATGAGGGTCCCAGGGCCGACGGGATCGTGGTCACGCCCTCACACAACCCGCCTCGTGACGGCGGCTTCAAGTACAACCCGCCGCACGGCGGTCCGGCCGACACCGACGCGACCAGCGTGATCGCGTCCCGCGCCAACGAGTTGCTGCGCTCCCCGGGCTCGATCAAGCGGACGCCGTACGCCGTCGCGTCCGCGGACGTCACGCGGGTGGACTACCTGGGTGCCTACTGCGAAGACCTGCGCAACGCGCTGGACATCGACGCCATCGCTTCGGCGGGAGTGCGAATCGGGGCTGACCCGCTGGGGGGCGCATCGGTGCAGTACTGGGGCTACATCGCCGAGCGGCTGGGTATCGACCTGACCGTGATCAACCCGACCGTGGACCCGGCCTGGCCGTTCATGACCCTGGACTGGGACGGGAAGATCCGGATGGACTGTTCCTCGCCCTACGCGATGGCCTCGCTGATCGCCAACCGCGACCGCTACGACATCTCCACCGGCAACGACGCCGACTCCGACCGCCACGGCATCGTCACCCCGGACGCCGGTCTGATGAACCCCAACGCCTACCTGGCGGTGGCCATCCAGTACCTGTTCGGCCACCGGCCCAACTGGCGGGCGGACGCCGGGATCGGCAAGACCCTGGTCTCGAGTTCGCTGATCGACAAGGTGGCAGCCGACCTCGGCCGGCGCCTGGTCGAGGTGCCGGTGGGCTTCAAGTGGTTCGTGCCCGGCCTGATGAGCGGGGACCTCGGCTTCGGCGGCGAGGAGTCCGCGGGAGCGTCCTTCCTTGCCAGGGACGGCTCCACCTGGACCACCGACAAGGACGGCATCCTGCTGGCCCTTCTGGCCAGCGAGATCAAGGCAGTCACCGGCAAGTCGCCTTCCCAGCTCTACGCCGAGTTGGAAGCCCGGCACGGCGCGTCCAGCTACGCCCGGGTGGACGCGCCGGCGAGCCGCGAGCAGAAGGCGAAGCTGGCCAAGCTGAGCGCGTCCGACGTCACCGCGACCGAACTTGCCGGCGAGCCGATCACTGCAACCCTCACCCACGCTCCCGGCAACGGCGCGGCGATCGGCGGGCTCAAGGTGACCACTGCCTCGGCGTGGTTCGCCGCCCGGCCATCCGGCACCGAGAACGTGTACAAGATCTACGCCGAATCACTGCGCGGCCCCGAACACCTGGCACAGGTGCAGGCGGAGGCAAAGCAAGTGGTCGACGCCGTGCTGGTCTGACCAACTATGAAAGGCTGAAACCATGAGTAACGACGACCTCTTCATCTGCATCGACCATGTCGGCTATGCCGTCCACAACCTCGACGACGCGATCAAGTTCCACACCGAAGTGCTCGGCTGGCGTGTGCTCCATCGCGAAACCAACGCCGAACAGGGCGTCGAGGAAGCCATGATCGGCACCGGCGACCAGCTCGCCGAGAACGCTCAGGTGCAGCTGCTGGCACCCCTGAACGAGAACAGCACGATCGCCAAATGGATCGAGCGCAACGGCGGCAAGGGCGGCATCCAGCAGGTCGCCTACCGAGTGGCCGATATCGACGCCACTTGCGCCGTGCTGCGCGAGCGTGGCGTCCGACTGCTCTACGACGCGCCCAAGATCGGCACCGGCGGGTCGCGGATCAACTTCGCCCACCCGAAGGACGTTGGCGGCATCCTGCTTGAGATCGTGGAGCCGGCCGCGCACTGACCCGATGTGGTACTGGCCCGGCTCCGCTCCTGTGGGTCCGGGCCAGTAGCATCTGCTGTGCTAGGGAAAGGGAAATATGTTGGCTGGCGAGGACACCACAGGGCTGGACCTGTTCGACGAAATGGCCTCGGCTGTGGGTAACTTCCCGCAGGCGTTGCGTGGCTATGACCGCGGTGCGGTGGACGCCTACGTCCGCGATGTGGAGAGCCAGCTAGCGCGAGCCAAGGCGCAACTGCGGCACCAGCAGCGCCAGCTGACCGAGACCAACGCGCGGGCTGCCGACACCGACTTCGGCAAGGCCGGGGCCCATACGCGAGGCATGCTCAAGGCGGCCGAATCCCAGGCCGACGAACTGGTGAACAGCGCGGACAGCCGAGCCCGTCAGGTGCTCAGCGAGGCCGAGGCGGACGCCCGGCGCATGACCATCGAGGCCGAGTTGGCCTTGGACGCCGCCCGCGCCGCCACCAGCGACGAACTCGCTGTGCTTCGGCAGCGCTTGAGCGAGCAGACCGCGGCCGAACTTGAGACAGCCAAGCAGGAGGCGACCGCGCTGCGTCAGGCCGCGGAGCTGCACGCCGCGCAGGTGGTGGCGGACGCTCAGGCACGCGCCGCCTCGGTCGCCGAGGCCTCCCGTCTCGAATCGGCGGCGGCCACCGCTGCCGTCGAGCGGACCGTCGCCGAAGCCAAGCTGCAGCTGGCTACCCAGAAAGAGGCCGACCTGGCCGAACTCAGGACCGCACAGGTCGCCAGCGCCGCCCAGATCGAGAAGCTGCTGGTCGATACGGAGTCAGCCAGCGCCGCCTATCGGGCCAAGCTGGCTGAGGACAGCCGGGTCTGGGACGATCGCCGCGCCGCCGCGCTGGCCGACGCTGATCAGATCATCGCGTCTGCGCGCGCCGAGGCGGACGGGATCGTCGAGGCGGCCAAGCACGACGGTGAGCGCGTACGGGAGGACGCTGTGCGCGCAGCCGTGGAAGAGAAGACCCGGGTCGAGGCAGAGGTGCAGCTCCTGGTCGGGCGCCGCCAGGCAGTGGTCGACCAACTCGGCGAGCTGGCGAACCTGGTCGGGGTCAGCGTGGCCGATTACACCGAGGGCGACGCAGGAAAGTGACCACGCCGGGCAACGAGCCGCAGCCGTCCACGCCCGCTGGCGCAGCGCCCGCGCCCGCGTCCGCGCCGGTGCCGGCGTCCGCTCGTACGCCGGCACCGGCTTCCGCACGGACGCCGAACAGTCCACCCGCTACCCGCGGCTGGCTGCGCAAGTGGCGCCGCACGACCCAACCCACCCCGTCCGACCTTGATGGCAGGCGCCTCGCTGCCGGCGAACGGATCTCCCTGCTGGATCGAAACCCGTTCCAGATCGGCTTCTTCCTCACCTTCGGCGCGCTCGCCGCAGCCGGGCTGGTCTACACGGTCATATCGCTGCGCACCGTGCTGGTGCTGATGATGCTTTCGATGGCGCTGGCCCTGGGCTTGAACCCGGTGGTCGAGTGGCTGCATCACCACGGCTTCCGGCGAGGCCTGGCCGTGTTCCTGGTCGCGCTCACGGCCATCGGACTGCTTGTACTCGCCGGGTGGGCGCTGGTGCCTGTGGTGAGCGACCAGGTGAACATCCTCACCCTGCAGGCGCCCGGCTACTTGGAGAACCTGCGGCAGAACCCGCAGATCGCCGCTTTCGACGCGCAGTTCCACGTGATCGAGAAGGCTGTGACGTTCCTCACCTCCGGTGAGCTGATCAGCAGCCTGTTCGGGGGAATCGTCGGCGCCGGCCAGGCCGTCGCCAACACGGTCTTCTCGGTGATCATCACCCTGGTGCTCACGCTGTACTTCCTCACCACCTTGCCGAGCATGAAGGAGGTCATCTATCAATTGGCCCCCGCTTCCCGGCGTCCGCGGGTGAAGTACCTGGCCAACGAGATGTTCAAGCGGGTCAGCGGTTACGTTTCCGGGTTGTTCGTGGTCGTACTGATCGCGATGAGCGTTGCTTTCGTGTTCCTGAACGTGATCGGGCTGAGCCAGTACGCGTTGGCGCTGACCGTGGTGGTGGGCCTGTTCGCGTTCGTACCGTTGGTGGGCACGACCATCTCGATGATCATCGTGTCGATCATCGCCTTCTCGTCCTCACCCACCACCGGCCTGATCACCCTGATCTTCTTCCTCGCCTACCAGCAGTTCGACGCCTACTTCATCCAGCCCAGGGTGTTCTCGCACTCGGTGCAGGTGCCTTCGGTGCTGGTCATGTTGGCGGCAATCTCCGGCTACCTGCTGCTCGGAATGATCGGAGCCATCCTGGCGATCCCCGTGATGGCTGCGCTGCTGCTGCTCTACCGCGAGGTGCTGCTTCCCCATCTGGATCGCAGCTGAGCCATCTCGGCGACATCTTCAGAACAGGCGATCCTCGGAGTTGTCGAGCCCACGCAGCGCGTCGTAGTCGACCAGGACGCAGTCGATGCCGCGGGTGGCGGCGAGTGTGCGTGCCTGTGGTTTGATCTGCTGAGCGGCGAAGATGCCGCGGACGGGGGCCATCGTCGGGTCGGCGTTCATCAGCGCCAGATAGCGGGTGAGCTGTTCGACCCCATCGATCTCACCGCGGCGCTTGACCTCGACCGCGACGTAGGCGCCGCTGTGGTCGCGCAGCAGTAGGTCCACCGGTCCGATCGGGGTGAGGTACTCGCGCTGGATCAACGTCCAGCCGTCACCGAACGTGCGCGGGTTCTCCGCCAGCAGCACCTGCAGGTGCGCCTCGACCCCGTCCTTCTGCAGGCCGGGATCGAAGCCCAGTTCGTGGTTGGAGTCGTGCAGCACCTCTCCGATCGCGATCTGCAGGGTGTCCCCGTCGCCGTTGCGCACCTCCCACAGTTCGCTCAGCACCACGTCCTCAGCAGCGCTCACGGCCTCGACGTCCGCGGGCGGTGGGTTCACCGTCAACTTGCAGGGGGCGCTCATCCAGTTCAGCGGTTTGTAGGCGCGATCGTCGGCATGCACCGACACCGAACCGTCCGCCTTCACCATGATCAGCCGGGTGGCCATCGGCAGGTGCGCGGTCAGACGACCGGCGTAGTCGACCTGGCAACGGGCTATCAGCAGACGCACCCGGACAACCTACACCGACCACAACGCGCGGTTGTGGAGCGTCCCGACGCCGAGGCAGGAGGGTCTGCACCGGCCGCTAGGCTGGGGCAATGGCCAAGCGTCCCTCGAAGCACCTGCGTGCGCCGCGGCCGCTTTCCTCCGGGTCGTTCGCCCACCTCGAGGCCAAGGCGGACGGCGACTGGATGGTGCAGACCATGCCAGCCGACGCCGCTGGCAAGACATACGTCTGTCCCGGCTGCAGCCAGCAAGTGCTTCCCGGGACTTCGCACCTGGTCGCCTGGCCTCGACTGGCCAGCATCGGTTCGACGTCCGCAGTCGACGAGCGCAGGCACTGGCACACCGCCTGCTGGCAACGGCGGCGCTGATGGCCCGCCTGCACACCGAACTGGTCGGTTCTGGACGCCCCCGGTTCGCTTTCCTGCCCGGGCTGCTGGGCCGGGGCCGGAACTGGACACAGATCGCCCAGGAGCTAGCCGGGCAGGACCTTCCGAGTGTGCTGTTCGACCTGCCGAACCACGGGCAGAGCTCCTGGACCGAGTCTTTCAGCTACACGCAGATGGCGGACGCGGTCGCGGCCGATATCGACCTGCGCCTCGGTTCGGCGGCGGAGTTGGTGCTGGTCGGCCATTCGATGGGCGGCAAGGTGGCCATGTTGACCGCGCTCCACCATCCCGAACTGGTCTCCGGCCTGGCTGTGGTCGACATCGCGCCCGGTCAGTCCGGCCAGGTCGGCACGTTCACCCCGCTCGTGGCCGCGATGCAGGGCCTCGACCTCGGCACGCTCGGTTCGCGAGCCGATGCGGACGCGCGCCTGCGCGTCGCCGTCCCCGATGAGGACGTGCGGTTGTTCCTGCTCCAGAACCTGCGCCGGCGCGGCGGCTGGCACTGGCAGCCGAACCTTGAGCTGCTGGCGAAGTCGTTGCCGGCGATCGGCGGGTGGCCCGACCCTGGCCCGGAAAGTTACCCCGGCCCGGTGCTCTGGCTCACCGGAGAGCGATCCGACTATGTTCAGCCCGAGCACGAGGCTGAGATGAGCCGACTGTTCCCTCGCGTCCGCCGGGTGGTCGTGCCCGGGGCCGGGCACTGGGTGCACTCGGACAACCCGACGGCGACGATCGCAGCTCTGCTCGACCTGCGCGAGCAGGTGGACGGCCCGATGCCGAAGCGCTGAGGACTCGGCTACGCGGGCTTGACGCTGGTGATAACCGCAGGCAGGTTCGGCTTGCCACCGCCGGCACTGCCGAAGCTGTTGTCCTGGCCGCCCTTGGCGAGGGTCTCGAGCACCTTCACAGCAGCCTCGTCCACGTGGCCGAAGACGGTGTAATTCGGCGTGAGCTCGCTGTCGGCGTAGACGATGAAGAACTGCGACCCGTTGGTGTTCGCCCCGGCGTTGGCCATGGCCAGAGTCCCCGCGGTATAGGTCTCGGAGCCCGAGAGCTCGTCCGCGAACTGGTAGCCCGGTCCGCCCGAACCGGTACCGGACGGGTCACCGCACTGCAGCACGTACAGCCCGCTCCCGTCCACCAACCGGTGGCAGGCCGAGCCGTCGAAGAAGCCCTGCCCGGCCAGGGAGACGAACGAGTTCACAGTGCACGGCGCGCCCTCCTGATCGAGGGTGAGTTTGAGCTCGTCGGAGTTCAACTTGAGGATGTACTGGGCCGTCCCGCTGTTGGGCACCCCGGTGGCGGCCGGGAGCTCCACCGCCTTCACTGCGTCGTTCGTGGCTGTGTAGGTACAGGCCGCCCCGGCTGCGCCTGCGTCCGGCGTGGAACTCGCCGGTGCGCTCGACGTTGCGACCGGTTCAGCGCGGACGGCGCCCGAGGAGCACCCGGTCAGGGCGAGGAGGGACGCAATCAACACCAGGATCAGCTTCTTCACCAGTACAGGCTGCCATAGCCACCCCAACGGCTCCCAACCGGGGTATCGACGAGGTTTGACACCCTTGGCGCCCCGGTGTTCAGTGAGGGACATGGTCAACCTCACCCGCATCTACACCCGCACCGGCGACGCCGGCCGCACCCGGCTCTCGGACCTGTCGGAGACGAGCAAGACCGACCCGCGGGTCGAGGCCTATGGGCACGTGGACGAGGCCAACTCCCTGCTCGGGCTGGTTGCGGTGCAACCGGATCTAGACGACCACATGCGCGACGTCCTGCGGCACATCCAGAACGAGCTCTTCGACTGTGGGGCCGACTTGTCGAACCCGTTGGCGACCGACCCGCCCTACGAACCGCTCCGGGTGATCCAGCCCTACATCGACCGCCTCGAAGCTTGGTGCGACGAGTTCGGCGACCCCCTGCCCGCCCTGCGCTCGTTCATCCTGCCCGGAGGGACGCAGACCGCCGCACTGCTGCACCTGGCTCGCAGCGTGATCCGTCGAGCCGAACGCGCCAGCTGGGCCGCGGTCGAGGTCTATGGCACCGAGCCCGCCACCGGCGACCGCCCAGGCGGCGTGAGCCTGCTTGCGCTCGGCTACCTGAACCGGCTCTCCGACCTGCTGTTCATCCTCGCTCGCGCAGCCGGCCAACAAGCCGGCGAAGTGCTCTGGGTTCCGGGCAAGGACCGCAAAGCCACCGACCCTCGCGCCGCCAAACAGCGCCGCCGCATCCAAGACGCCTGACTGAAAAGGGGACGGTTCCTTTTTCGTTCAAGTTATCCACAGGTCTCCGACAGGGTCCCCGGACGGGTTCAGACCTGGTCCCGATCTGCCGCGAGCCTAGACTGTCCGGACGGAGTTCGACCCACTCACAATGTGGAGTCGCCGGACGGATGATGCGCTCATGCCCGTGGCCTTGGCGATCTGCTCGTAGGGAACGGATCGCGTGCGGAGTTCGCGGACGATACGTCGTTGCGCACGCAAGTCAAGGTCGCCGAATTCGTGCGCGGTGGTGATTCCGCACACCTGCTCAATCAATCTGGCCACTCCGGCGTCGGTGTGCAAACGAGGACGCCCCTTGCGCGCTTGCTCGAAGCCCTCCACCACACCGATGCAGGGAACGCACTCAGCAGTGAGGGCGTCCGGCGGCAGCAACTTTCGCAGATCCTCCGCGCGGACGAGCGCCGAGTCGCTCTCAAGGAATCGATGGCTACTCCATGGGTAGTCCTGTGGCCGCGTCGTGAGCCCTGCCTCCACGGGGTTGTTCCAGACATAGCGAACCAAAGCCAGCAGATGAGCATCAGTCTCCACCCCGACACTCTTGAACCGATCCTGGAAGAGGTGACCAACCCGTCCATACTTGCCGTTGAACCACCCTGCATATCGGACGCCCAAGCGCTTCACCACATCGCCAATCGGTTCGTCCACGGAACGCAGCACCAGGTGCACGTGGTTCGTCATCAGACAGTACGCGAGAACGACGCAGCCCGAGAGCTCGTGTACGCGGGCAAGCGCGTACAGGAAGCGCTCACGATCCTCGTCCTCCAAGAAGATCGCGTCGCGGTTCACCCCTCGAAGCATCACGTGATAGATCCCGGACTCAACCAATTGCCTCGCCTGACGTGGCATGCCTCTCCCTTCAGAAGCAGCCGAGCCTAGACAGGATGAGTGTGATTCACGAGGTACTTTGGTGAATCTGTGGATTACTGCGCATTGGCGTCCTCCGGCTGTGGAGAACCTGAACGAAAAAGGAACCGTCCCCTTTTCGTTCAGCGGTAGTGGGAGCCGGGCGGGGCGGACTCGAGCCAGCTGAGCAGGCCGGTCAGGGAGGCCACGGACATGGCCAACTCCCAGGAAGACGCGTCGGCCAGCTCCATTCGCATGATCCGCTGGTCGTCGTAGAGCAGCACCGATTCGATCGGGTCGGGTTCTCGCTGCGCGCCCGCGTGGGTCTGCGAGCGGGGAAAGACCAGCCGCGGGCGAAGCGACAACGAGAACGAGCGATACCACTCGAGGTTGTCACCGCGATAACGCGCGACGCCGAGCACCCATCCGGTACCCGGCGTCTTCGTCGACAACCTCAGCGAACACTCGAACAGGCCACCCTGACGGGCCAGCCAGCGTCGTCGCGCACCGAGCCAGGCGAGCGGGACCAGCAGCACCACCACCAGGACCAGCCCCACCAGTTCGGTGACTCCAAGCCAGTCCATGTGGTGGGCGCCCCGACTCAGTGCTTCGACTGCTGGGCCAGGTGCGCTGCACGTACCTGGGCCTGCGCGCGCAGGAAGTGCTGGCGCGTCTCCTCGTCCAATTCACCGGCGTTCAGGCGTTTCTCGGCCGCTGCCAGTTCGTGCTCGGCCGCCTTGAGGTCGATCTCGCGAGCGACCTTCGCGAACTGGCTGAGCAGGGACACCCGGTTGTCTGCCACCGACACGAAGCCACCGTCGATCACCAGCACCTCGCGGTTGCCTTCGGCGGTGAGCACCTCAGCGGCACAGGGCACCAGCACGGCCAGGAACGGCTCATGGTTCGGCAGGATGCCGAGGTCACCCTCGACGGTCCGGACGATGACCGACAGGGCATCGCCTTCCCAGATGATGCCCTCAGCCGCTACGACCTCGACGCGCAGAACCGCCACGTCAGCCTTCCTTCTGGATCCGGTCCCAGTTGGCCAGCACCATGTCCATGCCACCCACGTTGAAGAAGGCCTGCTCGGCGATGTGGTCGGCCTCGCCGTCGCAGATCATCTTGAACGACTCGATGGTGTCGGCCAGCGGCACGGTCGAACCGGGCACGTTGGTGAACTTCTCGGCCATGTAGGTGTTCTGGCTCAGGAACTGCTGGATCCGGCGCGCGCGGGCGACGATGATCTTGTCCTCTTCGCTCAGCTCGTCAACGCCCAGGATGGCGATGATGTCCTGGAGCTCCTTGTTTCGCTGCAGGATCTTCTTCACCCGGATCGCGGTGTCGTAGTGGTCCCGCCCGATGAACTGCGGGTCCATGATCCGTGAGGAGCTCGACAGCGGGTCCACCGCCGGGTAGAGACCACGGGACGCGATCTCGCGGCTCAACTCGGTGGTCGCGTCCAGATGGGCGAACGTCGTGGCCGGCGCCGGGTCGGTGTAGTCGTCCGCAGGCACGTAGATCGCCTGCATCGACGTGATCGAGTGGCCGCGGGTCGAAGTGATCCGCTCCTGCAACTGGCCCATCTCGTCGGCAAGGTTCGGCTGGTAGCCCACCGCGGACGGCATCCGGCCCAGCAGGGTGGAGACCTCCGAGCCGGCCTGGGTGAACCGGAAGATGTTGTCGATGAACAGCAGTACGTCCTGGTTCTGCACGTCGCGGAAGTACTCCGCCATCGTGAGCGCCGAGAGGGCCACCCGAAGGCGCGTGCCCGGCGGCTCGTCCATCTGGCCGAAGACGAGCGCGGTGTCCTTCATGACGCCGGCCTCGATCATCTCGTGGATGAGGTCGTTGCCTTCACGCGTCCGCTCCCCCACGCCGGCGAACACCGAGGTGCCACCGAAGTTGTGGGCGATCCGGTAGATCATCTCCTGGATCAGCACGGTCTTGCCCACGCCGGCGCCGCCGAACAGGCCGATCTTGCCGCCCTGCACATACGGGGTGAGCAGGTCGAGCACCTTGATGCCGGTCTCCAGCATCTGGGTCTTCGGCTCCAGCGCATCGAACTTCGGCGGCTCCCGGTGGATCGGCCAGCGCTCCTTGATCTCCAGGTTGGAGATGTCCTCGTTGAGGCACTCGCCGGTGACGTTCCAGACCCTGCCCTTGGTCACATCGCCGACCGGGACGGTGATCTGCTCGCCGGTGTCGGTCACCAGCCCACCGCGGCGCATACCGTCCGTGGGCTTCAACGAGATCGCGCGGACGATGTTGTCGCCGACATGCAGCGCCACCTCGGCCGCGATGGTGCGGGCCTCACCACCGGTCTCGATCTCGATCAGCAGCTTGTTGTTGATGTCGGGCATCTGGTCGGCGGCGAACTCCACGTCCACCACGGGCCCGATCACCCGGGCCACGCGCCCGGTTGCCGGAGCGGGGCCTGCCTCGGTCGGGGTCTGCGTCGTAATGGTCATCTTCTGCCTCGCCTAGTCGTTTTCGGTCAGGTCGGCCAGCGCGCTGGCGCCGCCGACGATTTCGCTGATTTCCTGGGTGATCTCGGCCTGCCGTGCCTGGTTGGCTTCCCGGGTGAGCCGCTCGATCAGTTGCTGCGCGTTGTCGGTGGCCGACTTCATCGCCCGCTGCTGGCTGGCCAACTGGGACGCCGCCGACTGCAGCAGGTAGAACCAGATGCGGCTTCGCACGTAGATCGGCAGCAGCGTGTCCAGCACCGTCTCGGGATCAGGCTCGAAGAGATAGAGCGGCAGCGCTTCCTCCGGCCCGGCCTCGTGCACCCCCTCGACCACCTCCAAGGGCAGGACGCGGCGCGCGCGCGGGGTCTGGGTGAGCATCGACTCCATGCGGGTGTAGACGGCCCAGATCTCGTCCACGCCGCCTTCCTCGGTCGGCCGCAGGAAGTCGGCGAGCAGCCGGTCGGAGATCTCCACGGCACGGTCGAACGTCGGCGCGTCGGAGAAGCCTTCCCACTTCGCTTCGATCGGCATGCCGCGGTAGCTGAGATAGCCGATCCCCTTACGGCCCACGACGTAGCGGACGACCTGCTTGCCTTCCTCCTCCATGCGCTGGCGGAAGGCAGCGACGGTCTTGATCACATTCGACGAGTAGGCGCCGTTCATGCCCCGGTCGGACGTGATGAACAGCACCGCGACCCGCTTCGGGTCCTCCACCTCGTTGGTGAGCGGATGGTCCTGTCGCGAGCGGTTGGCGACCGCGGAAACCGCCCGGTTCAACTCCCTGGTGAACGGCAGCGCCCGGGCAGCCGTCTGCTGCGCCCTGATGATCCGTGAGGATGCGATGAGTTCCATCGCCCTGGTGATCTTCTTGGTCGCAGTCACCGACTTCCGGCGTTCCCGCAGTTCCCGCAGGCTGGCTGCCATTCGATCAGCTCCGCTTCCGCTTCACCACGATCTGCTCGTGGTCCATTTCCTCGTCAGGCAGGGCCGCCGCGGCCTGGTCGCCGGTGGCAAGCGGCGCACCGTTACTGCCCACCCACTGCTTCTTGAAGAGTTCCAGCGCCTCCTCGGTGGCCTGCTGGGTGTCGGCGTTGAAGTCTCCGGTCTCGGCCACGGTCTCCAGCACCTTGGTGTTGTGCTTCAGGTAGTCGAGGAACTCCCTCTCGTAGCCCAGCACGTCGGCAACCGGCACCTCGTCGAACTTGCCGGTGGTGCCGGCCCACACGCTGATCACCTGTTCGGCGACGGGGTAGGGGCTGTACTGCGGCTGGCGAAGCAGCTCGACCAGCCGGGCGCCGCGATCCAACTGCCGGCGCGAGGCCGCGTCCAGGTCGGACGCGAACATCGCGAACGCCTCCATGTCGCGGTACTGGGCGAGCCCGATCTTCAGGGTGCCGGAGACCTTCTTCATGGCCTTGATCTGCGCCGAACCGCCCACGCGCGACACCGAGATGCCCACGTCGATCGCCGGACGCTGGTTGGCGTTGAACAGGTCCGACTGCAGGAAGATCTGGCCGTCGGTGATCGAGATCACATTGGTCGGGATGTACGCCGAGACGTCGTTGGCCTTCGTCTCGATGATCGGCAGCCCGGTCATCGAGCCCGCGCCCAGTTCGTCCGACAGCTTCGCGCAGCGCTCCAGAAGGCGGCTGTGCAGGTAGAACACGTCGCCGGGGTAGGCTTCGCGGCCCGGCGGACGGCGCAGCAGCAGCGACATCGAGCGGTAGGCCTCGGCCTGCTTGGTGAGGTCGTCGAAGATGATCAGCACGTGCTTGCCCGCATACATCCAGTGCTGGCCGATGGCCGAGCCGGTGTAGGGCGCGATGTACTTGTAGCCGGCCGGGTCGGACGCCGGCGCATGCACGATCGTGGTGTACTCCAGTGCGCCGGCCTGCTCCAGCACCGTGCGCAGCGCCGCGACGGTGGAGCCCTTCTGACCGATCGCGACATAGATGCAGCGCACCTGCTTCTTCGCGTCTCCGGACGCCCACGCGGCCTTCTGATTGATGATCGTGTCGATGGCGATGGCCGTCTTGCCGGTCTTGCGGTCACCGATGATCAACTGGCGCTGGCCACGGCCGATCGGCGTCATCGCGTCGATGGCTTTGATCCCGGTCTGCAGCGGCTCGTTCACGCTCTGGCGGTCCATGACGCCGGCGGCCTGCAGCTCCAACGCGCGGCGCTCGGGCACGTCCTTGAGCTCACCGAGGCCATCTATCGGGTTGCCCATGGCGTCGACTACGCGACCCAGGTAGCCGTCCCCGACCGGGACACTGAGCACTTCGCCGGTCCGCTTGACCGTGGAGCCCTCCTCGATCCCCTCAGAATCGCCGAGCACGACGACGCCGATCTCGCGGACGTCGAGGTTCAGCGCAATGCCCGTGGTGCCGTTGGCGAACTCGAGCAGCTCGTTCGCCATCACCGAAGGCAGGCCCTCGACTCGGGCGATGCCGTCACCGGAGGTGACCACGGTGCCGACTTCGTCCCGGGTCGCGGTGTCCGGACTGAAGTTGGAAACGAACTTGTCCAGCGCGTCCCGGATTTCCTCGGGGCTGATGGTCAGTTCCGCCATTTGTGCACCTTCTGCTTTCGATTCTCTACTTGGTCAGTTCATGTTCAGCTGCGGCGAGCCGCCCGGCGACGGTGCCCTCGATCACTTCGTCGCCCACCTGCACCCGCACTCCGCCCATCACGGCGGGATCAACCACGACCTGCAGGTTCACCTGTCGGCCCAGTTGGCTCACCAGAGCGGCCTGCAGCCGCTTGAACTGGTCGGCCGGAAGCGGACGGGCCACCGTGACGGTGGCGATCGCGCGCTGCCGAGCAGCCGCGGCCAGCTTCAGGTAGTCGTCCAGGGACGCCTCGAGCGTCCGCGCGGTTGTCGACGCCCCCCGCTTGGCCAGCTCGACGGTGGTCGGGTCGGCTTTGCCTTCCAGCAGGTCAGCGACGAGCTGGGTTCGAGCGCTGGCCGGAGCCCGGCGATCGTCCAGTGCCGCGCGGAGCTGCGGATCGGCTGCGACTGCCCGGGAGAAGCGGAACAGCTCCTCCTCGACCGTGTCCAGTTTCCCGGACGCCTGCGCGACGCCCAGCAGCGTCCGCAGGCCTTGGCGCTCCAGCACCGCAACCAGTCCGGACGCGGACTGCCAACGCAACGCGGCCGCGTCGCCCGCCACACCCACGCCGTCGGCGGACAACTTGCCCGCGAACACGTTCTCGGCCAGTTCACGACGCCGGCCATCAGCGATGGTCGGGTCGGCCAGCGCGTTGCGCAGGGTTGCCTGGGACGCGAGCAGGTCGGCCACACCGAACAGCTCGGACGCCAGTTCGGGGCTGGCCGACCGGGCGTCCGTGGCCCGGTCGAGCTCCGAGAGCCGGGCCTCGACCGCCGCGCTCACGGCTTCTCCGCGGGCGCCTGGGCCTCCAGTTCGGCGATGAAGCGATCCACGCTGCGTCGGGCCCGCTCGTCGTCGTCCAGAGACTCCCCGACGATGCGTCCGGCGAGCTGGGTGGCCAAGCCACCAACCTCCGCCTTCAGCTGGTGGATCACCTGGGCACGCTCGGATTCGATCTGTGCCTTGGCTGCGGCGACCATGCGGGCTGAGTCGGCTTGCGCCTGGTCGCGGATCTCCGTGGCGATGCCGGCGGCCTGGGCCTTGGCCTCTTCACGGATACGTCCGGCTTCGGCGCGCGCGGTGGCCAGCTGGGCCTGGTACTCGGCCAGAGCCTCGGCAGCCTCCTTCTGGGCGGCTTCGGCCTTCTCGATACCGCCAGTGATCTCGGCGGTGCGCTCTGCATAGGTCTTCTCGAAGACCGGCACGACCTTCTTCCAGATCACCAAGAAGATGAGCAGGAAAAGGACGATACCAACGATCAGCTCTTCCGGGTGCTCCGGAAGCAGCGGACCCAGGTTCAGTTCCAACGGCAACATGCCGGGAACCTCAACTGATGACGAAGGCGAGGGCGATGCCGATGATGGCCAACGCCTCGACCACGGCGAAGCCGATCCAGGCAGTGCCCATCATCGCGCCGCGAGCCTCGGGCTGGCGGGCGGTGCCGTTGATCACGGAAGCGAAGATCCAGGCGACACCGAGGGCCGGGCCGAGGGTCGCCAGGCCGTAACCGAGCATGTTCAGCGAGCCGTTGACAATGACTTCCAGCGGTAGCATTTGCGCTTTCCTTTCGAGGGTTTACTGATTTGCTCAGTGCTCGTCGGCCAAGGCCGAAGAGACGTATTGGGCGGTCAGGACGGTGAAGATGTAGGCCTGCAGGGCGCCGACGAACAACTCCAGCCCGAAGATTGCGAAACTGAATACCAGGGAGACGCCGCCGGCGACCGTGTACAGAGCGTTCCCAGAGGTCAGCAACAGCGTGCCGCCGACCACGAAGACCATGATCACCAGGTGGCCGGCGAACAGGTTTGCGAACAGACGAAGGGCCAGCGTGATCGGCCGCACGATGAAGTTCGAAAGGAACTCCAGCGGGATGATCAGGAACCACAGCGGCCAAGGGACGCCGGGCGGGATCAGCATCTTCTTCACATACGGTCCGAAACCGCTGCGGTAGATGCCGGCACCGTTGTAGAGGATCCAGGAGCACAGTGCCAGGCCCCACGCGTAGCCGATCTTCGAGAAGGTCGGGAACATGAACAGGAAGAACTGACCGAAAAGGTTGTTCACCAGGATGAAGCTGAACAGTGCCACCAGGTAGGGCAGGAACTTGCGGTAGTCGTGGCCGAGGATGTCGCGGGCGATCGAGTTGCGGATCAGGTTGTAGAGATACTCCCCGACGAACTGCTTGCGGCCGGGGACCACCTTCTGCGCGTGGGCCATCCAGAGCCAGAAACCGATCACCAGGAGCGCACCGATCACGGCCTGCGCCATGTGGTTGTTCACCCAGTCGGGCAGTACTCCGGGAAAGAGCGGACGCGAAGCGAAACTCTCCACGCTCGGCGGAAAGCCGGTGTCGTGACCCGCTTCACCCTCCAGCGGGATCAGCAGACCGATCAGGCCGGGCATCAGTCCTCCTGTCTGGTCGATCATTCAACTCTTCCGTAGCGTGCGATCACCATGTAAACGCCGGCGACCGCGCCGCCGATGATGCCCACACCGACCAGCCACGAGGTCTGCAACCAGCGATCCAACAACCAGCCGAGGCCCCCGTAGAAGGCCACACCTGAAATCAGGATGCTGAGCACGCGGAAACCGACATCCTGTCCGTTCTGCTCTCCCATGACCAGAGGGACTCTAGCAGCCGTCACGAGTGGGATTCATCCAATCAGGCCGGGTTGTCCATACCTTTTCGCGGTTCGTCGAAAACCGGGATGCGTAGCCTGGAGAACACCCAGATCTCAGCCGCCAACCAGCCCACGACGACGGCGATCGTGCTGATCGCGAATGCGACCGGAGCGAACCAGGCCAGCCGCTCCGCGTTCTCGAGTGCCAGCACGAGCAGAAGCCCGAGACCCACGACGCGGGCGAGGAAGGACGCCAGTGCGCCCACCAGCACCACCTTCGGCGAAGCTTCGGCGAGCATCACCTGCACCGCCTGTCCGATCGTGAAGAACACGATCGTCAACACTCCCCCGATCGCAGCCGAGAAGGCCGCCAGGCGTCCCTGAGCAACCCAGAACGCGACCACCGCGACGATGAGCACGGCGTGGCCGCCGACGAGTCCGCCGATCAACAGCCGTTGGGCGCGCTGCCGGTTCGGGCTCAGCTCAGTCATGCGCGGCCTTGGCCGGCGTCCGCTTGGCCCAGGTGAGGTAGACCGCCACCGCGAGTGCCAGCGCGAAGCCCACCACCGTGATCGGGTACGGGAACAACCCGATCAGCACCATTCCGTAGGCCAGCAGTGCCGACCACATCCAAAGCAGCGCCACCGCGCGTCCGTGGCTGTGGCCCAGGTTGAGCATGCGGTGGTGCAGGTGCTGCTTGTCCGCCTGGAACCAGAGCTTGCCTGCGAGCGTCCGGCGGACGTAGGCCAGCACCAGGTCGAGGAACGGCAACGCCATGACGGCGAGCGGCAGCAGGATGGGCAGGTAGGCCGCGAAGGCGTTGGCACCCAGGCCGCTGATGCTGGACGGGTCGATCTGGCCGGTGAGACTGATCATCGCGGTGGCCAGCAGGAAGCCCAGCAGCATCGCGCCGGAATCGCCCATGAACATGCGGGCGCGATGGATGTTGTACGGCAGGAAGCCCAGGCAGATGCCAACAGTCGCCACGGTGATCAAGCTGGACGTGGTGGCGCGGACGAGCTCCTGCTCGTAGGACAGCAGATAGGCGTAGGTGAAGAACGCCCCGGCGCCGATCGCCACCACTCCCGCCGCCAAGCCGTCCAGACCGTCGATCAGGTTGATGGCGTTGACGCAGAGGAAGATCAGCACGACCGTGACCGCGATCGACGTGCCTTCGTCCAGGGAGAGGATCGCCTTGGGGAGAGGGATCCAGTAGACCTTCACCCCGTTCAGCACGGCCACGCCCGCGGCCAGTAACTGGCCGGCGATCTTCGCCAGTGCGTTCAGGTCGAGCATGTCGTCCACCACGCCGACCGCGCAGATGAGGCCCCCGGCAAGCAGCACCACGCCGGCGTCGTGGGTGACCAGTTCGAAGCCGCCCAGCCAGGGCAGTTGCGCCGCTAGAAGGAAGGCCGCGGCCAGTCCGAACCACATCGAGACCCCACCGAAATACGGAATCGGTTTGGTGTGCACGTCCCGGTCGCGAACCATGGCGACCGCGTTGAACCGGAATGCCAACCGACGGGCCAGGCCACTGAGCAGGTAGGTGACCCCGGTGGCGACCAGCAGGACGAGCAGGTATTCGCGCATCAGTCCTCGATCGCGTCCTCGATCGCGTCCTCGCCGCCGAGCACCGGCACGACCGCGGCCAGTTCGGCGCGGCTGAGCTTTCCCTCGCGCAGGATTCGCGGGACGCCGGTCAGGTCGACGATGGTGGACGGCACCGCGGCGGTGGCCGGTCCCCCATCCAGATAGACCGAGACTCGTCGGCCCAGTTGGTCCTGGGCCTCCACGATCGTGGTTGCGGTCGGCTGGCCCGAGACGTTCGCCGAGCTCACCGCGAGCGGCCCGGTGGCGCGCAGCAGGTCCCTGGTGAAGTCGTGATCTGGCACCCGCACGGCAATGGTCTGGCCGCGATCGCCGAGGTCCATGCGAAGGTTCGCCTGCGCGGTCACCACCAGCGTCAGCGCGCCGGGCCAGAAGGCGTCCGCCAGCGCGAGCATCTCCTGGGTCACCTCCTCGGTCAGCGAACGCAGCGCGGACGCGTCCGCGATCAGCACGGGCGGGGGCATGTCCCGGCCGCGCTCCTTGGCGTCCAGCAGCCCCTGGACGGCGTGCGCTGAGAACGCGTCCGCCCCAATGCCGTAGACCGTGTCGGTAGGCAGCACGATGCAACTGCCTGCGTTCACCGCGGTCACCGCAGCCTCGATCGCCCCCTCGGGGTCGGCAGTGATGTCCCAGACCTTCGCCATGGCGCTCATCCTGCCAGCAAGTCGCCGCGAACTCCCGCGACGAACCGGGGACGGCCGGTCAGGTCGAGGTGATCGCGGAGTTGCCGGAAGGCTCCCGCTTGGGCGAACACCTCCAGGACGCTGTCGGCCTGCACCTCGGCGTGCTCGGCGCAGACGAACCCGCCGGGCCGCAGCAGCCTCGCGGCCACCCGGGCCACCACGCGCAGTGCGTCCAGGCCGTCGTCGCCGGAGAACAGGGCGAGGTCGGGTTCGTGCGTCCGTACGTCGGCCGCCACGTACTCCCAGGCGGTCAACGGGATGTAGGGCGGGTTGGCGATGACCAGGTCGACGGTCCCGTTCAGTTCGGTGAAGGCGTCGGCCATGTCGCCGACGCGCAGGTCGACGCCCGTCCCGCTCAGGTTGCGCCCGGCGGATCGAGCGGCGGTCTCGGAGAGCTCAACCGCGTACTGCCGGCAGCCCGGACGCTCGGCAGCGATCGCCGCCGAGATGGCGCCGCTGCCGGCACAGAGTTCGACGACCGCCGGCTCACCCGGCAGTGTGCGCAGCCGATCCAGCGCCCAGCCGGTCATCACCTCGGTCTCGGGCCTCGGGATGAACACCCCCGGCTCCACGGCTACTTCGATCGTGCGGAAATAGGCGCGGCCGGTGAGGTACTGCAGCGGTTCCCCGGCCTTGCGGCGCGCGACCAGGGCCGCGTAGTCGATGGCCGCCTGCTGCTCGAAGTCATCCACCAGCGCGAGCCGCGAAACCTCCACGCCGGCCACGTGCGCGAGCAGGGTGCGCGCCTCCGCGGCCGAGCCGAGTTCGCTCGTTGCGCCGGCCAGCAGCTTGGCCCGTGCGGCCATCAGCCGACGGCGCCGAGGCGCTCGGCCAGATCGGCTGCCTGCAATGCGGCGATGACGGCTGAGAGGTCGCCGGCCAGCACCTGGTCGAGGTTGTAGGCCTTGAAACCGATGCGGTGGTCGGCGATGCGGTTCTCCGGGTAGTTGTACGTGCGGATGCGCTCGGAGCGGTCGACCGTGCGCACCTGCGACTTGCGGGCCGCGGATGCCGCGCTGGCGGCTTCCTCAGCGGCGCGGGCGACCAGCCGGGCCCGCAGCATGCGCAGCGCGGACTCCTTGTTCTGGAGCTGCGAGCGCTCGTTCTGGCAGGAGACCACGATGCCGCTGGGCAGGTGGGTGATGCGGACGGCGGAGTCGGTGGTGTTCACGCCCTGCCCGCCGGGTCCGGATGAGCGGTAGACGTCGATGCGCAGGTCGTCGTCATTGATCTCGACCTCGGTCGCCTCCACCTCGGGCATCACCAGGACCCCCGCTGCCGAGGTGTGCACGCGTCCCTGCGATTCGGTGACCGGCACCCGCTGCACGCGGTGTACCCCGCCCTCGAACTTCAGCACGCCGTAAGGGGCGTTCTCGGGGTCGCCGTTTCCCGGCGCCTTGACGGCGACCGTGATCGACTTGTAGCCGCCCAGATCGGTCTCCTGCGAGTCGAGCACCTCGGTCTTCCAGCCGCGGTTCTCGGCGTACTTGGCGTACATGCGGAACAGGTCGCCCGCGAACAGTGCGGACTCCTCGCCGCCTTCACCCGACTTGATCTCGATCAGGCAGTCGGCGGAGTCGTTGGGGTCGCGCGGTGCGAGCAGCCGGGTGAGCTTCTCCTCCACGACCAGCAGTTCGGCCGCGATCGCGTCCGCTTCTTCGGCGAAAGCGACGTCCTCCTGCGCCAACTCTCGGGCCGCCGTCAGGTCCTCGCTCAGCTGATCGTGGATGGCGAGACCGCGGACGATCGGACTGAGCTCGTTGTAGCGCCGACCCACCCGCCTGGACGCCGCCAGGTCGGAGTGCAGCCCCGGGTCGGCGAGCTGTTGCTCCAGCGCGGCGAACTCCTCGCGCAGTCCGGCAGCGGCTTCGAACATGGGTCTCCTCTGGTGGGAACGAAAACGCCGGGCACCAGGAGATCCCTGGCGCCCGGCGTCGTCGAAGCTACTTCTTGCCGGCCTGCTTGGCGTAGCGCTTCTCGAAGCGAGCCACGCGGCCGCCGGTGTCGAGGATCTTCTGCTTGCCGGTGTAGAACGGGTGGCAGGCCGCGCAAACCTCGGCGTGCATCACGCCGTTCTTCGCGGTGCTGCGGGTGGTGAACGTGTTGCCGCAGGTGCAGGTGACCTGGGTCTCCACGTAGTCGGGGTGAATGCCTGGCTTCATGTTCTTCTCCTGTTCGAGGAACCGGGTCGCCCTGAAGAGTGAACTGCGGGTGGATCGCCCGCTGGCGTGAACCGGTACCGACCCACCATTGTGCCTGATCGCGACGCTGGAACCAAAATGGCACAGTGGTGCCCGTGACTTCATTTCCATCGGACCTGCAGCTCGTCGGTCTCGCACCCGATCGCCTGCGTGATCTGCTCGAACTCGACCAGTGGGCGTTCCCGTCGAGCGACAGTTTCGAAGACGTGCTCAAGGTACCGTGCCCGCTCTCGTGGGACCGCACATTCGGTGTCATCGACCCGGCCCGGCCGGAGCGGCTTCTGGCGGTGCACTCGTCCTATCCTTTCGGCGATTGCCCGGTACCCGGAGGTCGGTTGCCCGTGGCCGGACTGACCTGGGTCGGCGTGCATCCGGAGCAGCGCCGTCGCGGCATCCTGCGGACGATGATCGAGGCCCATTTCCAGCACTGCCTGGCGTGGGGTGAGCCGGTCTCGCTGCTCACCGCGTCCGAACCGGCGATCTACGGTCGGTTCGGCTACGGGCTGGCTGCACACCAGGTGAACCTGACCATCCCGCGAGGCGCTGCGTTGCGTGCGGTGACCGGGTCTGACGAGATCGAAGTCAGGGTCGAACACTGCACCGCGCAGCGGCACCGAGACCTGGTCTCGCGCCTGCACGCCGCGATCGATCGACCCGGCTGGGTAACCCGGGAGACCCCCGAACTGGTGAACATCTGGATGCACGAGTCGCCGATATTCCATCCCGGGTTCGAATCGGGACGGATCCTCGTCGCCGAGCGTGGTGGTGAAGAAGTCGGCTACGCGTTGTTCCGCCGGAAGAGCTCATGGGGTGCTGCCGGGCCCGAGGGCACGGTGAAGGTATCCGAGGTGGTCGGTCTCGATGCCGCAACCACCCACGCACTGTGGACGCGACTGCTGGACTTCGACCTCACCACCGAGGTCACCACGAATGCACTAGCCCTGGACGACCCCCTGCTTTCGATGTTGCTGGACATCCGCGCCGCGCGGCCGGTGATGCACGACAACGTCTGGGTGCGCGTCCTCGACGTCGCCCAAGCGCTCAGCGGACGGCGTTACGCAGCCGACGTGGACGTGGTGCTCGAGGTGTCCGACGACTTGGTGCCAGCCAACACCGGACGCTGGCGGCTCAGCGCAGCAGCGTTCGGGCATGCCACGGTCGAGCGCACCGACGACGAGCCCGACCTCTCGTTGGACATCCGCGAACTCGGGGCGGCCTACCTGGGTGGCATCCGGCTGAGCCAGCTCGCCGATTCAGGCTTGGTCGGCGTCCATTCGGCGGCTGCGCTGGATCGCGCCACCGCGGCCTTCGGCTGGACGCAACTGCCCGTGGCCAGCTGGGTCTTCTAGGCAACCGAACCATGCTCCGCCCCACGCCGGTCTCCCAGTGCGGGGAAGCGTCGAGGGCCCGATCAACTCCCGCTGCGGGGAGCTCGACAACCTCCTCGGCATGGCGCAGCTCCATCGCACGCCCGCGGCGCTGAAGACCCTGCACCCCGCTGGCTCGTATCCGCCCGTGCGAACCTGACCAGCAAGCACCGCCGCTGGGGACGATTCCTCACGTCCCAACCCCAGCCCGGTCGATGCGGACAGGCTCACAGGTTGAACCCACTTCTGACCGGTTTTCAGCCCGCCGCGGCACAGCCGAATCGGACCAACCCGAAAACTACTGGTTATCCGGACCGAATCTGCCGTCATAAGCAGTGATATTTGGGTTGGCCGACTCCAAGGCCGCCGGCAGGCCGTCATAACCGGTCAGAACTGGGTTGAAACGTGCCGAGGTCGCGCGAGAGGAGCAATCGCAGTCCGGCGATCTGGGTTCGACTGCGTTCTGGTCGGCGCGTACCTCGTTGGTGTGACCAAGGCCGTGTTGGTCGGCGCTGTGGCCAGCGTGTTGGCCTTGGCCCGCCCGTCCGAAGACAGCAAAGCGGGCTGCAGCCGCCGGTGACGGCGGTCGCAGCCCACTTCGGTGAAGCTTCGGCCCTAGATCACTCCGGGTTCGGCGTGGTCTTCGAGATCACCATGAGGAACTCGCGGTTGCTCTGGGTCTTGCGCATGCGGTTCAGCAGCATCTCCAGACCGGCCTGCGGATCCTGCGCGCTGAGCACCCGGCGCAGCTTCCAGATGATCGCCAGTTCATCACGGGCCAGCAGCAGTTCCTCGCGCCGGGTGCCCGAAGCAACCGGGTCGATGGCCGGGAAGATCCGCTTGTCGGCGAGGTCGCGGCGCAGCCGCAACTCCATGTTGCCGGTGCCCTTGAACTCCTCGAAGATCACTTCGTCCATCTTCGACCCGGTCTCGATCAGCGCAGTGGCCAGGATGGTCAGGGAACCGCCGTCCTCGATGTTGCGCGCGGCACCGAAGAACTTCTTCGGCGGGTACAGCGCCGCGGAGTCGACACCACCGGACAGGATGCGTCCGGACGCGGGGGCGGCCAGGTTGTAGGCACGACCGAGCCGCGTGATGCCGTCCAACAGGACGACCACGTCACGCCCCAGTTCGACCAGGCGCTTGGCCCGCTCGATCGCCAGCTCGGCGATCGTGGTGTGGTCGTCGGCGGGACGGTCGAAGGTGGACGCGATCACCTCACCGGACGTGGTCCGCTGGAAGTCGGTGACCTCCTCGGGACGCTCGTCAACGAGCACGATCATCAGGTGGACCTCTGGGTTGTTCAGCGTGATCGCGTTTGCGATCGCCTGCATCACGAACGTCTTGCCCGCCTTCGGCGGCGAAACGATCAGGCCCCGCTGGCCCTTGCCCACAGGTGCGACCAGGTCGATGATCCGGCCGGTCATGTTGGTGCCGGTGGTCTCCAGACGCAGCCGTTCCTGCGGGTACAGCGGGGTCAGCTTCTGGAACTCCGGCCGGTCCTTCGCCTTCTCCGGAGCGTCAGCGTTGATCGTGTCGATCCGCACCAGCGGGTTGAACTTCTCGCGGCGTTCCCCGTCCTTCGGCGCACGGATCGCGCCGGTGACGATGTCGCCCTTGCGCAGGCCCCACTTCTTCACCATCGACAGCGACACGTAGGCGTCGTTCGAACCGGGCAGGTAGCCGGTGGTGCGGACGAAGGCGTAGTTGTCGAGGACGTCGAGGATGCCCGAGATTTCGAGCACGACATCGTCATCGGAGAGCACCGGCTCGGCTTCCATGCGCTCCATGCCCACCGGGCTCGCCCCGGGACGCCCGCCCCTGCGGTTCTGCCGGTCACGGTTGCGGCGACGCCGGCTGCGGCGGCCGTTGCTGTCGTACTCGTCGTCCCGGTCGGAGCGCTGCTGCTGCTGGCTCTGCTGTGACTGCTGAGGCTGCCGCGCCGGCTCGTTGTTGCGGGCCTCCGGCGCGTTCTCGCCGGCTTCGGCATTGCGGTTGCGGCGCGGCCGGCCGGACTCCTCGGCCTTCAGCGCCTCCAACCGGGCCGCGACTTCGTCGCGCCCAGGGGCGTTGGCCCCCTCGGCGCTGTTCGTGCGGTCGGTGTTCTCATTGCGCTCGGCAGCGTCGCCACGGTCGGCCTGGCGTCCGCGCTGGCGTCGCGCCGGCTGGGTCTCGGCGGGCTCGCTCTGGGACTCGGTCGGCACGAGCGGCGCCTGGTCAGCGGCGGCAGGGCGCTGCGATCGCGCTCGCTCGGTTCGTGGACGTTCGGCCGTGGTGCTTTCGGCGCGCGAACTGTCCTTGCGCGAACGCTCGGCTCGCGCCGGGGCCTGCGCCGCCTGGATCGCCTCGATCAGCGCACCCTTGCGCATTGCGCCGGTGCCCTTCAGCCCCAGGGAGGAGCCGAGCTGCTTGAGCTCGGGCAACAGCATTCCCTCAAGGCCAGCGCCGGAGCGCTTGCGGGTACCGGCTTCGATGGTGTCGGTCAACGGGCTTCCTTTCGGATCGGGCGTCCGTGCGGGGTGGCCGTACGGGCTCCGCCCAGTGCTCAGCGTGAGCTGTTGTGTGAAGCCAGATCTGAAAAGCCAGGATGCTTCAGTGAGCTACTGGGATCTCTCGACGAGCCGGTGAGTGATTCGCGTCCGTCTTGCCCGATCTGCGGGGCAGCTGCGCCTCAGGCGCATCGCCACTCTAGCACCCGCCGTTCAGCGTTGGCGAAGGCGCGCGCCAAAACGATTTCACCGAGCGGGAAGCGAACCGCCGCCGGTTCAATTCAGGGCCGCGCCGAACGCCTCGCGTAGGCCCGCGTAGTCGGTCACCACTGGGAACTGCGGGAACTCCTCGACCACATTCGCCGGCGGCCGGAACAGGATCCCAGCGTCCGCCTCAGCCAACATGGCGGTGTCGTTGTAGGAGTCGCCGGTGGCCACCACCCGGTAGTTCAGGGTGTGCAACGCGTGCACCGCGGCACGCTTGGAGTTCGGCTGCCGAAGCGTGTAGCCGGTGATCCGGTCGTCGTGAACCTGCAGCCGGTGGCACAGCAGGGTGGGGTGCCCCAGCTGGACCATCAACGGCATCGCGAACTCATAGAAGGTGTCGGAGAGGATGAACACCTGGAACCGCTCGCGCAGCCAGTCGAGGAAATCGGACGCCCCGGGCATCGGCCCCATCTCCGCGATCACGGCCTGGATCTGCGAGAGCCGGATGCCGTTGGCGTCGAGGATCTGCAATCGGTGCGCCATCAGTTCGTCGTAGTCGGCGATGTCCCGAGTGGTCAGCCTCAGCCCGTCGATCCCGGTGGTCTCGGCCACTCGGATCCAGATCTCCGGAACCAGGACGCCTTCCAGGTCGAGGCACGCCAGATCCATCAGGCCCCCTGCACACGCATCACGGCGATGTCCGGGAGCACCTCGGGCATCCGCCGCAGTTCGGCGATCGCCGCGCTGGTCTCGTCGTCGAGTGCAAGATGGGTCATCACGCCCAACCGCGCCTGGACGCCCTCGCTCTCCTGGCGGACGGCCTGGAGCGAGACTCCGTTGGCCGCGAAGCTCGCCGCGACCTTGGCCAGCACGCCCGGCTCGTCATGGACGGTCAGCGAGACGTAGTAGCGCGACGAAACGCGTCCGGGCGGGGTGATCGCGCGTCCGGAGTAGGTGGATTCGGCCGGTCCTCGGGCACCACGGACGCGGTTGCGCGCCGCCGTCACGAGGTCGCCCAGCACAGCGGACGCAGTTGGCGAGCCACCGGCGCCGGGGCCCATGAACATCAGTCGGCCGGCATGCCGGGACTCGATGAACACGGCGTTGTACGCGCCCGGGATCGAGGCCAGAGGGTGCGACACCGGAACCATGGTCGGGTGCACCCCGATCGAGATCGTGTCGTCGTCGCTGAGCGTGGCGTTCGCGAGGAGCTTGATCACGCAGCCCATCTCCTTGGCCGCAGCGATGTCGTCACCGGTGACCCCGGTGATGCCCTCGCGGTCGACGTCGGAGAGGTTCACCCGGGTGTGGAACGCGAGGCTGGCCAGGATCGCGGCCTTCGCCGCCGCGTCGTAGCCCTCCACGTCCGCGGTCGGATCGGCCTCGGCGTAGCCCAACTGCTGCGCTTCTGCCAGCACCGTCGCGAAGTCGGCGTTGTCGGTGTGCATCTTGTCGAGGATGAAGTTAGTGGTGCCGTTCACGATGCCGACCACGGCGGTGACCTCGTCGCCTACGAGCGACTCGCGCAGCGGCCGGATGATCGGGATGGCGCCGGCCACCGCAGCCTCGTAGTAGACGTCCACGCCCGCGGCCTCCGCAGCCGCGTAGATGGTGCCGCCGTCCTCGGCGAGGAGGGCCTTGTTCGCGGTGATCACCGACGACCCCGCGCCGATCGCGGCAAGGATCAGGGTGCGGGCGGGTTCGATACCGCCCAGGAGTTCGATCACCAGGTCGACGTCGGTGCGGCTGGCGAGGGCTAGCGCGTCGTCGGTCAGCAGCGCGCGATCGATGCCCGGACGCTCGAGTTCGAGGCGACGAACCGCGATCCCGACCAGTTCTAGCGGGCGACCGATACGGGCACGCAGGTCCTCGGCCTGTTCGATCAGCAGCCGGGCCACCTGCGAACCGACCACCCCGCAGCCAAGCAATGCCACCTTGAGTGGCGTCGAATCGGTCATCGTGTTTCCTCGTCAGCGAGCCCGGCGTCCAGCGCCAGGAGGTCGTCCAGGGTTTCGCGGCGCACCATGACGGACACGCGTCCGTCCTTCACCGAAACCACCGGTGGCCGCGGGGTGTGATTGTAGTTGCTGGCCATCGATCGGCTGTACGCCCCGGCCGCAGGGACGGCCAGCAGGTCGCCAACCGCGACGTCCGCCGGCAGGAACTCGTCGCGCACGAGGATGTCGCCGCCCTCGCAGTGCACGCCGACCACGCGCGAGACGACCGGCTCGGCCGCCGAGTTGCGGTTGGCCAGTGCCGCCGAGTACTCGGCCGCGTACAGCGCCGGACGGATGTTGTCGCTCATGCCGCCGTCCACCGACACGTAGCGCCGGCTCAGGCCGCCGCCGACGTCCACCGGCTTGACCGTGCCCACCCGGTAGAGCGCGAGGCCCGCGGGCCCGACGATCGCGCGTCCGGGTTCGATGGAGATGGCGGGCGTGGTCAGCCCGAAGCCCGCGCACTCGTGCGCGACGATGTCGCGCAGCCCGGCGGCGAGTTCGGCGGCCGACGCGGGGTCGTCCTCCTTGGTGTACGCGATGCCGAAGCCGCCGCCCAGGTCTAGTTCGGACAGCTCGATGCCGGTGGCCTCCCGGAACTGGGCGAAGAGCTTCAACGTGCGGCGGGCGGCCACCTCGAAGCCGTTGGTGTCGAAGATCTGGCTGCCGATGTGGGAGTGGACGCCCAGCAGGTTCAGCCGCGGGCTGTGGTGGCAGCGGAACATGCCGACAAGCGCCTGACCGCCTGCGATCGAGAAGCCGAACTTCTGGTCCTCGTGAGCGGTGGCGATGTACTCGTGGGTGTGCGCCTCCACCCCGGTGGTGACCCGGATCATCACGTTCGCGGTGGTGTCGAGTTCGGCGCACAGTGTTTCCAGACGGCTGATCTCGTCGGAGGAGTCGACGATGATCCGGCCGACCCCCCGGACGAGTGCGAGGCGAAGCTCGGCCTCCGACTTGTTGTTGCCGTGCATGCCGATACGCGCCGGGTCGAACCCGGCACGGAGGGCGACGGTGAGTTCTCCCAGCGAGCACACGTCGAGGTTCAGGCCCTCCTCGCCGACCCAGCGGGCGATCGTGCCGCAGAGGAAGGACTTCCCTGCATAGAAGACGGTCCAGCCCGCGAAGGCTTCGCGCCAGTCGCGGGCACGGTCGCGGAAGTCGTCCTCATCGATCACGTAGGCGGGGGTACCGACCTGCTCGGCGAGTTCGGTGACCGGGATGCCGGCGACCGAGATCACCCCGTCGGCCTCACGCTTGACGGTGCGGCTCCACAGCTTGTCGGCGAGGGCGTTGACGTCCGCGGGCCGGGTCAGCCACACCGGGGCCGGCGTGGTGGCGTCGGCGTGGATCGAGCCGGCGACATGCATGTGAGTCATGGCGGCAACTGTGCCAGATGGGGCCGCTCAGCCGCCGCTCGCCGCGTCGATCTGGACGTCGGCGACCTGCGCCAGGCGAAGCCCGATCGGGTCGGTCACCGGCGAGCCGTCCGCGGTCACCGTGACGCCGCCGCAGGCTGCGCCGAGGCAGCGTCCGTCGAACCGGACGCCCCAGACGGTGAAGAACTGACCCAGGGTCACCTCGGCGCTCCCCTGTCCCTCCAGCCAGACGGTGCCGCTGTCGTCGTGGGTGTGCGCTGGTGCCTGGAGCGCGCGCGGACGGTCGATGCCGATGTTGGGCACCAGGGGAACAGCGTTCGAGTCGATTCGGATGGAGACGGTGAGCACGCGCTGGTTGGAGCGGTCGTCGAGCCGGGACGCGGGCACCCCGGCCAGGTCGAAGTAGGCGATACCGTCGCGGGGAGCGGGCCATGGCGGGGAGGTCTGACGAAGCTCGGCCGGTGCCGGAGCGGCCTTGGCGACGCAGCCCGCCAGCAGGGCACTCAGCAGCGCCATCGCGAGCAGTCTGCGCGTGCCGGACACGGCGACAGGATAGGCCCCGCATGGCGTCCGGCGTTTCTTTGCTAAGGTAGCCGAGCCCGCTAAGCGGGTGTGCCCTCGTAGCTCAGGGGATAGAGCACCGCCCTCCGGAGGCGGGAGCCGAGGTTCGAATCCTCGCGGGGGCGCAAAGCATCAGCCCTTGGTCAGACGGATCTGACCAAGGGCTTCGTCGTTCCAACGCCTCGTCGACGCCTGGTACTGCGTTGAGTGTGAATGCGCACACCGTCCGGGTGCACAGAGTCAAACGTGGGGCCCAATTCGCCCGCCGTGAGCCCTCGCAGGCCGCCGACTACCTGCCCAGTGTCGGACTGAGCGGTCCGTTCTGGGGGCTCTGAGCCGCACCACCGACGGTCGGGCGTTCACCAGCAGCAGAAGCCGCCGTCCACCAGCAGGTCGACGCCGGTGATGAAACTCGCGGCGGGGCTCAGCAGGAACAGCGCCGGACCGGCAATCTCGACCGGCTCCGCGAGCCGCCCGATCGGGGTGGACGCGGCGAACTCGACCACCTGGTCGGCGACCTCGGGACGGGAGTTCATCGGCGTCCACGTGTACCCGGGGCTGATCGAGTTCACCCGAACGCCGTCCCGGATCCACTCGACGGCCAGCGACTTGGTCAGGTGGATCACCGCCGCCTTCGCGCTGTTGTAGTGCACCTGGGTGAGGCCGCGATTCGCGATCGTGCCCGACATCGACGCGATGTTGACGATCGCCCCTCGACCGTGGCCGAGCATCGCCCGACCCTCCGCCTGGCAGGCGAGGAAGACCCCGGTCGCGTCGACGTCGTACATGCGCTGCCACTGCTCCAGAGTGAGTTCCACAGCGGGGGCGGCGTTGGCGATGCCGGCCGCGTTCACGGCCAAGGACAGCGGCCCGAAGCGGCCTTCCACCTCCTGCACCGCGGCCGTCGCCGCGGCCTGGTCGGTGACGTCCCAGACTATGGGCGCCGCAGTTCCGCCGACCTCCGCGATCCTGCCCAGAGTCTCTTCCATGGCCACCGACCCAAGGTCGGCACAGCCCACCTTCGCGCCTGCCTCAGCGAGTGCCAACGCGATCGCCTGGCCGATCCCGCTCGCCGCTCCGGTAACGATCGCCACGTCGCCGACGACGCTCGAGTTCACGAAAGCCATGGTGCCTACCCCCTGTCGTCACCACAGTCTGGCACCGGCTGCCGACCGCTGCTCGGACTCGCCGAGCCTTGGCGTTCTATACCGGTGTCGATGTCGGTAGCATCGCAGCAGCCGACAAGCAGCGTGCACAAGGAAGAAGGCAACTGTGGCCACACCTCAGCCGGGGGTAGGCACTCCAGACTCATTGGCCGAGTTCGGCGCAAATGACTGGCTCATCGACGAGATGCGCGAGCAGTACCTCGCCGACCCCGATTCAGTCGACCCGAGTTGGGTCGCCTACTTCACGACCCAGGCCACGCCCGCCGTCCCGGTGACGGTCGCCGACGCCGCGCCGGAGACATCGACACTCCCGGCCGCGTCGAGTGAGCCCGCGCCCGACCCGGTCCCGGTCGCTGCTGCCCCGGCTGAGACCGCCGTCCAGCAGGTGCACCTGCCCGAGCCCGCGCCAGAGGTGGACGAACCCCGTGCGCAGCCGATCGTCGCCACGCCGGTCAACGAGCCGGCAGTCGAATCGCTTCCGACGTCCCAGGGCAACGCCCCGCAGGTGACCGGCGCCGCGACCGGGGTCTCGGCCGACCGTCCGCGGCAGGCGCCGCAAGTGGCCAAGGAGGCCACCGATCCGATCCGGACGCCGCTGCGGGGCACCCCTGCGCGCACCGCCGTGAACATGGATGCCTCGCTGTCGATGCCGACGGCCACCAGCGTGCGCCAGGTGCCGATGAAACTGGTGATCGACCAGCGGCAGATGATCAACGCCCACCTCGCCCGCTCGACCGGCGGCAAGGTGTCCTTCACCCACATCATCGGCTGGGCCATGGTGCAGGCGCTTCTGGCAGTGCCCGAGATGAACAACTCCTACGAGGTGGTGGACGGAAAGCCGTTCCTGGTCACTCCCCCTTCGATCAACCTCGGCCTGGCCATCGACATGAAGAAGCCGGACGGCACCCGCCAACTTGTGGTGCCCAACATCAAGCACTGCGAAGACCTCGACTTTGCCGGATTCTGGGCGGCCTACGAGGAACTCGTGGTGAAGGCGCGCAAGAACACGCTTGCCGTCAGCGACTATGCCGGCACCACGGCAACCCTGACCAATCCCGGCGGCATCGGTACCAACCACTCGGTACCACGGCTGATGGCCGGCCAGGGCATGATCCTCGGCGTCGGCTCGATCGATTACCCGCCCGAGTTCCAGGGAGCCAGCGAGGCGCGGATCAACCAACTCGGCGTCTCGAAGGTCACCACCCTCACCTCGACCTACGACCACCGGGTGATCCAGGGCGCGCAGAGCGGTGAGTTCCTCAAGGTGCTGCACGAACTGCTGATCGGCCAGCACAACTTCTACGACGACATCGTCCGCTCGCTGCGGGTGCCCTACACGCCGATCCGCTGGGCAACCGACGTCGGCGACGATCGGCTGGGTGCCATCCCGCGCAGCGCGCGGATCTTCTCCCTGATCAACGCCTACCGCAACCTCGGTCACTACATGGCCGACATCGACCCGCTCGAGTATCGGCAGCGCTCCCACCCCGAACTCGCCATCGAGTACCACGGCCTCACCCTCTGGGATCTCGACCGCGAGTTCCCGGTGGGCAGCTTCGGGGGGCACACCGGCGAGGTGCGCAGCCTGCGCGACATCCTGGTGATGCTGCGCGACTCCTACTGCCGCACCGTCGGCGTGGAGTACATGCACATCGCCGACAACGAGCAGCGCACGTGGATCCAGGACCGCTTCGAGCGCACCTTCGTGCCGTGGCCGCGCGAGGAGCACCTGCGCATCCTCGACAAGCTGAACGAGGCCGAGATCTTCGAGACGTTCCTGCAGACGAAGTTCGTCGGGCAGAAGCGCTTCTCCCTCGAGGGTGGCGAGTCGGCGATCGTGTTCCTTGACGAACTCTGTGAGCGGGCCGCCGATGCCGGGTTGGACGAGGCGATCATCGGGATGCCGCACCGCGGACGGCTGAACGTGCTGGCCAACATCGTGGGCAAGTCCTACGGCCAGATCTTCCGGGAGTTCCAGGGCAACTACGACCCGCGGCTCTCCCAGGGCTCCGGCGACGTGAAATACCACCTCGGTTCTGAGGGCGAGTTCACATCGGCCAGTGGCCGGACGATCAAGACCTCGGTGGCCGCAAACCCGTCCCACCTCGAAGCCGTGAACCCGGTGGTCGAGGGCATCGCCCGGGCCAAGATCGACAAGATCGGCAAGGTCGAGGGTTGGCCGGTCCTGCCGATCCTGATGCACGGCGACGCCGCCTTCGCCGGTCAGGGCGTGGTCTACGAGACCCTGCAGATGAGCCAACTGCGCGCTTTCAAGACCGGTGGCACGGTTCACGTGGTGGTGAACAATCAGGTCGGGTTCACCACCGCACCGATCGAATCACGTTCGTCGGTGTATTGCACCGACGTCGCCAAGGCAGTGCAGGCGCCGGTCTTCCACGTCAACGGTGACGACCCAGAATCGGTCGCCCGGATCGCCCAGGTGGCCTTCGACTTCCGCCAGCGGTTCGCCAAGGACGTCGTGGTCGACATCGTCTGCTACCGCCGTCGTGGCCACAACGAGGGCGACGACCCGAGCTTCACCCAGCCGCTGATGTACGACCTGATCGAGCAGAAGCGCAGCGTCCGCAAGCTCTACACCGAGGCCCTGATCGGTCGCGGCGACATCTCCACCGACGACGCCGAGCAGGTCATCGCCAAGTTCCGCGACCGCTTGGAGAGCGTGTTCAAGGAGGTGCGCGAGGCACCCGCCGACGAACCGATCAGCAAGACCCCGTACTACCCGGCCAAGCTCGGCAAGGATGTCGGCACCGCGATCACCACCGAGGTGATGGAAGCGGTCGCGAAGGCGCACCTGACCTTCCCCGAAGGCTTCTCAGTGCATCCGAAGGTGTTGCCGCAACTGGAGCGCCGGGCGGACAACATCCGCAACGGGCCGATCGACTGGGCGACCGCGGAGCTTCTGGCGTTCGGTTCCCTGCTGATGGAGGGCCGTCCGGTGCGGCTGGTCGGTCAGGACAGCCGCCGCGGTACCTTCAGCCAGCGGTTCGCCGCTCTGATCGACCGCGTCGACAACCGCGCGTACGTGCCGTTGAAGCACCTCACCCCCGACCAGGGCAGGTTCCACGTCTTCGACTCCCTGCTCAGCGAGTACGCGGCAATGGGCTTCGAGTACGGCTACTCCGTGGCCGCACCGGACGCGCTGGTGCTCTGGGAGGGCCAATTCGGCGACTTCGCCAACGGCGCCCAGACCATCGCCGACGAGTTCATCTCGTCCGGCAATGCCAAGTGGACGCAGAAGTCCGGCGTCGTGCTGCTGCTCCCCCACGGTTACGAGGGTCAGGGGCCGGACCACTCGTCAGCCCGGATCGAGCGCTGGCTCACGCTGTGTTCCGAGGGTGCGCTTGCCGTCTGCCAGCCGTCCACGCCGGCCAGCTACTTCCATCTGCTGCGGACCCATGCCTACGTGAACTGGCACCGCCCGGTGGTAGTCGCCACGCCGAAGTCGATGCTGCGGTCGAAGGCGGCCACGTCCTCGCCCCGCGACTTCACCCACGGCCGCTGGCAGCCCGCGATGGGCGACCCGACGATCACCGATCCCAGCACCGTGCGACGCATCCTGCTCTGCTCGGGCAAGATCCGCTGGGAACTGGTCGCCGCACGAGCCGAGGCCGGGCTGGATTCCCAGGTCGCGATCCTGCCGCTGGAGCGGCTCTACCCCCTGCCCACCCGCGAACTCGCGGCCGAACTGGCGAAATACCCCCAGGTCACTGACATCCGGTGGGTGCAGGACGAGCCGGAGAACCAGGGGGCGTGGTGGTTCCTACAGCTGTACCTGGCCGACGCGATCCGCACGATCCTGCCCGACTACGACCTGGAGATGACCGGGATCACCCGTCCGGCCGCATCCGCACCGTCGGTGGGTTCGGTGAAGGTGCACCAGGCCCAGGAGGCTGACCTGCTCGCTCGCGCGCTGGCCGACTGATGTACTTCACCGACCGCGGAATCGAGGAACTCGCCGCCCGAAGGGGCGACGAGGAGGTGTCGCTGGCGTGGCTCGCCGAGCAGTTGACCGCCTTCGTCGACCTGTGGCCCGAACACGAAAACGCGATCGAGCGGCTGGCCACCTGGCTGGCACGGCTCGACGACGAGGAGGAATAGCGTGCTGATCCAGCAGGCCGCCGATGCGTTTGCAACGCTCACCGGATCGGCTCCGACCGGGGTCTGGGCTGCGCCCGGACGCATCAATCTGATCGGTGAGCACACCGACTACAACGACGGATTCGTGCTGCCGTTCGCGCTTCCACAAGCCGCTTACGTCGCCGCCTCCGCCCGTGACGACGGCCGCTGGCGCTTCCGCTCGGTCGACCTGGACGAGACCGTGGAGGTCGACGCGGACGGGCTGGTTCCGGGCACCCCGGGCTGGCACTCCTACCTCGCCGGCGTGGTCTGGGCGCTGCGGCAGGCCGGGTACCACGTGGGCGGCGCCGACCTGGTGCTGACCTCGGACGTGCCGCTGGGCGCCGGTCTCTCGTCCTCGGCCGCGATCGAGTGCGCAGCGCTGGCCGCACTCGCCGACCTGTACGACCTCGAGATCGAACCCATGGAGCGCGCGAAGCTCGCCCGCGTGGCCGAGAACGCCTACGTGGGCGCACCCACCGGTCTGATGGACCAGGCCGCCTCCACCCTCTGCGTGGCCGACCATGCGCTGTTCCTCGACTGCCGCACGTTCGAGACCCGCCAGGTGCCGCTCGCGGTGAACCAGGCCGGGCTGGAGATCCTCGTGATCGACACGCGGACGCGGCACAGTCACGTCAGCGGGGAGTACGCCGACCGGCGCGCCAGCTGCGAGGAGGCCAGCCGCCTGCTCGGGGTGCCCGCTCTTCGCGACGTGGAGGATCTCGACGCCGCCCTGGCCAAGCTGCCCGAATTGGTCGGCCGACGGGTGCGGCACGTGGTCACCGAGGACCAGCGCGTCCGCGATTCGGTGGCCGCCCTCGACGGGGACAATTACCACCGCCTCGGTGAGCTAATGACCGCCTCGCACGTGTCGATGCGGGACGACTATGAGATCACCGAACCCAGCGTCGACCTGGCGGTGGCCACCGCACTCGCGTCCGGCGCGCTGGGCGCTCGCATGACCGGCGGGGGCTTCGGCGGTTGTGTTCTGGCACTCGTCGCCGCCGACCAGGTGGAAGCGACCACAGCCGCGGTTCAGGCAGCGTTCGCCGAGGCAGGCTTTCCCGAACCGGTCAGTTTCCTGGCTCGTCCGTCGGCTGGGGCTCGGCGCGTCGCCTGATCCGAAGGTCGCGGCTCGTGGACGGGAGCGCCGCCCCGACGACTGTGGCGCCGGCCAGCAGCACAACCGCCCACACCCAGGGCGCGCCCGGGGTGAAGGTGACGGCAGCGATGAGGTTCAGCAGCGCGGTCGCGATCACCGGGCCGCGCCCGAGCAGGCTGCCCCGCCACAGGGCCCAGGTGGCCGCCAGAATGATCGCCCCGTAGACCAGTAGGGCGATACCCACCCCGCCGCTGAATTCGCCGTGACCGGCAGCCAGCGACGCGATGGCGAGGGCGAGCACAGCCAGTGCGACGAGACCGGAGCCCGCCACGGCGACGACGAGACCCACCGGACGCTGAACACTGGCATGAGGCACGTCGGTCAGCGTAGCGGCCTCGATTGCGCTCAGCAGATCGTGCAACCTGTGATAGCGCACCACAACACATGTGCAATTTGAGCCGGGATCTTGTGCTGACGGGCTAGAGTTGTCACTCTGGACGCCGGGCGTTGAGTATCGATCACGCCCGGTGACGTGTGCTCGGGCCGAAGTCACGGCCCATCGAACAGGAGTGTTGCTTCATGGATTGGCGCCATCAGGCTGCCTGCTTGACCGAGGATCCGGAGTTGTTCTTTCCGGTCGGCAACACGGGACCAGCGTTGATGCAGATCGCGGAGGCCAAGAAGGTCTGCCGTCGCTGCGACGTACGCGAGGCCTGCCTGCAGTGGGCATTGGACGCCGGTCAGGACCACGGTGTGTGGGGCGGGCTGAGTGAGGACGAGCGTCGCGCCATGAAGCGCCGCGCCGCCCGCATGCGGGTGCGCAACAGCTGACCGTCAGCGCAGCGGCACCCGGACGGTTGCCGTGGTCGCCGCCTCGTCCGAGGTCAGGGTGAACTCGCCGCCGAGGTCGGCGACGAGTGTGCTGACGATCGACAGCCCGAGGCTGGTTGACCGGCCGATCTGGAAATCCTCCGGCAGCGGTTCGCCAAAGTTCTTCACGACCACGTTCAGTTCGCCGTCTGCCTGTTTCGGGATCACCAGAACCTCGCCCGACTTGTCGCGCAGCCCGTGCTCGACCGCGTTCTGGCAGAGTTCGGTGAGCACGAGAGACAGACTGGTCGCCACGTCGGCCGGTACGTAGCCGAACGACCCCTCCCTGACCATCCGCACCTTGCCGCCGGTTGCCGCAACGTCACCGACCATGCGCAGCAACCGGTCGGCCACGTCGTCGAACTTCACCGAGGAGTCGAAGGCCTGGGACAGGATCTCGTGCACCACCGCGATCGCAGCCACCCGCTTCATCGCGTCGCCGAGCGCACCCTTCGCCTCCGGGGATTCGATTCGCCGGGCCTGAAGCCGCAATAGGGCAGCCACCGTCTGCAGGTTGTTCTTCACCCGGTGGTGGATCTCGCGGATGGTCGCGTCCTTCGTGACCAACTGCCGTTCCCTTGAGCGCAGCTCGGTGGTGTCGCGGCACATCACCAGCAGCCCGTCCGGGCCGCCTTCGTCGGTCAGCGGCAGGATGCGCAATCGGACGTTGGCAGTCGGAGTCTCCAGGTCGAGCTCGGCCGAACCGCGTCCGCTGAGGCTCGCTGCGACCGGACGCTCCACCGGCATCTTCTGGTTGAGCAGCGACCGCGTCACAGCGACGAAGTCCTCGCCGTAGAGATCGCTCGTCAGTCCCAACCGGCGGTAGGCGCTGAGCGCGTTCGGGCTGGCGAAGACGATCGTGCCCGCCTGGTCGACCCGGATCATCCCGTCCCCTACCCGAGGTGACACCCAGGGCACCCTGCGGTCACCGCCCAGCGGGAACTGGTGGCGGTGGACCATGCCGGCCAGTACCTGAGCGGCCTCCAGGTAGGCGTCCTCCAACGCGCCGGGGGCGCGCACGCCCATCTGGTTGGTGTGCATCTCGACCAGGGCCAGGCAGCGCTCCCCCGCCATGATCGGGATCGCCTGCACGTCCACAGGGATGCCGGCGTGCAGCTTGTTGCCGCTGGTGTGGCTGATCTCCTGCGAGAGGTAGGCCTCGGTGACCAGGTGCTCGGGGTCGTAGGCGATCTCGTCGCCGACCACGTCGTCCTCGAGCGAAGTGGGGCCGGTGGTCGGACGAACCTGAGCACAAGCCCAGAACACGTTGTCGTCGACATCGGGCACCCAGAGGATCAGGTCGGCGAAGGAAAGGTCGGCCAGCAGCGACCACTCGTCCACCAGGAGGTCGAGCCACTCCCGGTCGTCCGGCTCCAGGACGCAGTGCCGGGAGATCACCTGGTCCATGGTCTGCATGCACGCCACCCTACTGATACCAGTTGGACCCTCAGGCCGCACCCTGGCAGAATGGGCCCTCGCGCCACTCGGCGCGAACCGAGTCGACTTCGAGGAGACCGCGATGGGTAAGGGTGGCCGCAAGCGCCGTTCCCGCAGGAAGAGCGCAGCCAACCACGGCAAGCGCCCGAACGCCTGAGGGTTCACCGCTAGAAACGACAAACCCCCGCTGCGAGCGGGGGTTTTCGCTTGTCCGGACGCCTATCGCCGGGGCTGGGCGGTTCAGCCCTGATTCCCCGATCGGCTGGTCGAGCCTGTCGAGACCGCGCTCACTCGGTGTATCGAGGTTCAGTCGGCCGTGTGCTGGCTGATGATGATCGTCTGGGAGTAGGTGGCCTGCACCCTGAGCCGCAGAGTCTCCGGCGCGGCCTGGCAGCAGGAGTTGCGGATCAACAGCCGCATCGCGGCCTCGACATCGTAGTGGTCCAGGCAGTGCTCACACGCCAGCAGGTGGTGCCGGATCTCGTCGGCCTCGGCCGGGGTGAGCTCGTTGTCGTGGAACGCGTAGAGGTTGCGCAGCACCTCGCTGCAGTCCTCGAACTCACTCACCATCTTGCCCACCGATCAGGCCGTGCTCCTTGGCGAAGTCGGCGAGGTTGGCCCGCAACTGGTTTCGGCCACGGTTCAGCCGCGACATCACCGTGCCGATCGGGGTGCCCATGATCTCGGCGATCTCCTTGTACGAGAACCCGTCGACATCGGCCAGGTAGACCGCCGTCCGAAAGTCGGGTGCGAGCGCGTTCATCGCGTCCGTCACCGCTGAATGGGGCATCCGGTCGAGGGCTTCCATCTCCGCAGACCGCAGCCCGGTGGAGGTGTGCGCCTCAGCCCGGGCAAGTTGCCAATCCTCGACCTCCTGTCCGGATGACTGGGGTTGGCGCTGCTTCTTGCGGTAGCTGTTGATGAAGGTGTTGGTGAGGATGCGGTACAGCCAAGCCTTCAGGTTCGTGCCCGGGGTGAACTGGTGGAAGGACGCGTACGCCTTGGCGAAGGTCTCCTGCACCAGGTCTTCGGCGTCGGCCGGGTTGCGGGTCATCCGCAGGGCGGCGCCGTAGAGCTGATCGAGGTAGGCCAGGGCCTCGGACTCGAAGCGCGCGTTGCGTTCGTCCGTGCTCTCATCGAGCTCGGTCGTGGCGTCTGGCATTGTCGGCAGGTTCATCACGAAGGAGCCTAGCGGGTGCCCCCGACGCTGGCGGACGGCAGTGCTGTCAGCGTGGTCGAGGGTGCCGATCATGCTTACTCAACGGCAGCGGTCGCCCCCGGTATTCCCTGGTGCGTTCGCCGCCCGGTTCGCTTCAGACGAGGGGGGCGAGCAGCTCGGGCCCGTCGTTGGCCACCTTGTTCACTGCCGTCGAGACCGGGTAGTAGGTGAGTCCGGGCGCGGGGACGGTGAGCAGCGCGCACGCGTCCGAGCCGAAGCCCGGGTCGAGCCAGGCCGCCCAATTCTCTTTCGGGACGATCATCGGCATGCGGTCGTGCAGGTGTCCGACCTCGTCGGTGGCGGCGGTGGTGATCACGGTCGCGGTGGCCAGCCACGTGCCGTCGGGCGCCTTCCAGAACTCGTAGAGTCCGCCCATCACCAGCAGCCCGCCGTCAGCCGGCCGAATGAAGTAGGGCTGCTTCGTCTTCGTGCCGGTCAGCGGGTACCACTCGTAGTAGCCGTCGGCGGGCAGCAGGCAACGCCGGGACGCGAACGCCTTGCGAAACGACGGCTTCTCCGCCACGGTCTCGACGCGCGCGTTGATCAGCCGGGCCGCGCCACTGGCGTCCTTCGACCAGGACGGCACCAACCCCCACCGAACCTCGGCCAACACCCGGCGCCGCCCGTCGGGACGATCGCGCTCCATCACCGCCGGTACCGGATCGGTGGGCGCGATGTTGTAGTCGGGCCTAGGCATTGGCCCGGCGACCTCGTCGATCTCGAACAACTCGGTCAGCTCGTCCGCGTCCGCACTGGCCGCATACCGTCCGCACATGCACCTGACCCTACGCGCCGTGGCGAGCGTCACCGGAGTGGCGGATCGGCGATTGGTGGGCCCGAACTGTGTGGTTGGGTCGCGCCGAAGGCCGGGATCGGGGTAGGAATAGGGCATGAGTGTTCTGCGGTTCGTCGCCCGCTCGATGATGGCCAGCTACTTCGTGCTCAACGGGGTTCGGGCACTGTCCCGCCCTGAAGACCTGGAACCCGCCACCGCCCCGATCGCGGAGAAGGTCATGCCCAAGGTCTCGGCCGCGTTGCCGGTGTCGGCGCGCAGCTTCCTGCCGACCGACGCCGCCGGCCTGGTGAAGCTGAACGGCGTGCTCCAGATCGCCGGCGGCATCGCTCTGGCCACCGGATTCTGCCGGCGGATCGGTGCCGGAGTGCTGGCGGTCACGACCGTGCCCAGCTTCCTCGCCGCGAACCCCTTGACCAAAGGGCCCGGGCAGGCCGCGGCGCAGGCAGAGTTCGGCACCAACGTCGCGCTCCTCGGCGGAGTGCTGCTGGCCGCCCAGGACACCGAGGGCAAGCCGACCCTGGCCTGGCGCCTGCGCACCCAGCGGGAGTTGTTGACCAAGGACGCAGCCAAGCGCAAGGCCGAACTCGAACGCGACGCCCGTGCGACCGCAGCGGACGCGGCCAAGCTCGCCCGCAAGTCGGTCAAGCAGGCCCGGAAGACCGTCGCGGACGTGCTTTCTTGATCGGTTGGACGGCTCCGGTCGCATCAGGTCCGGTGCAGGGTGTTGTGGTCGTGCCGGGCTCCAAGTCGGCCAGTGCGCGCAGCCTGCTGCTCGCCGCCCTCGCGGACGGTCCGTCCACCCTCACCGGTGTGCTCGACTCGCGCGACACCACCTTGATGCGGGCCGGCCTGACGACGCTCGGCGCAGCCTTCACCGAGTTGGGTCGCGACCAGCTACGCGTAACTCCCGCCGATTCCATCCATGGCGGCGGACGGATCGACTGCGGGCTGGCCGGAACGGTGATGCGCTTCCTGCCACCGGTGGCTGCGCAAGCCGTGGCGCCGACCACTTTCTTCGGTGACCCGCACGCGTCCGGCCGTCCGATGGGCGCCCTGCTGGGGGCGCTCGCCGAGCTGGGCGCCGAGGTCAGCAGTCCATTCGTCCTGCCCTTCTCGGTAGGGGCGGGGAAGCTGCGCGGGGGTCATGTATCCATTGACGCGAGCGGCTCCAGCCAGTTCGTCTCGGCATTGCTGTTGGCCGGAGCGCGTTACGCGGACGGGATCGAGGTGGCCCACGTCGGCGCCACCCTGCCATCGGTGCCGCACATCGAGATGACGTGCCTGCTGCTCGAGCGCCGCGGTGTTTCGGTGAGCCGTCCGGCAACGCGCACCTGGCGGGTGGCCCGAGGACCGATCGCCGCCCTCGACGAGGTCGTCGAGCCCGACCTCACCAACGCAGCCACCCTGTTGGCAGCCGCGCTGATCACCGGCGGCGAGCTCACCACGGCCTGGCCCGACGGCGTCCAGGCAGCGGATGAGTTGGCGGGCGTGCTGGCCGCGTTCGGGGCGAGCATCACGCTGCGCGGCTCCGGCGTCAAGCGCAGCATCACAGTCTCCGGCGCGAATGGACTGCGCGGCGCCGACGTCGACCTCGCCGCGGTGAGCGAATTCACGCCCGCGGCTGCGGCGCTGGCCGCACTGGCGCCCGAACCAAGCCGTGTCTGTGGCGTGGCCCACATCCGCGGCCACGAGACCGACCGACTCGCCGCCCTCACCAGTGAACTGGGTGGGCTCGGCGCGGGTGTTCGACCCACCGCCGACGGCCTGGAGTTCACACCGGCGGCACTGCACGGCGGAGTCTTCGCCACCCACGCCGACCACCGGATGGCCCACGCCGGCGCCTTGGTCGGCCTCGTGACCGAAGGCGTCGTCCTCGACGACGTGGCCTGCACCACCAAGACGCTGCCCGACTTCGCGGGCCTCTGGGCGCGACTCGTCGGCGTCGCAGCATGAGCCGTCGGATGCGTGACTCCATCACAGACGACCCGCACGACGGCTTCGACCGTCCCGGCAAGCGCAGCCGGCCACGTACCAAGGACCGCCCCACCTACACCGAAGCCACCGACGCGATGATCGTGACCGTGGACCGGGGGCGATTCCGCTGCCTGGCCGAGGACGGCACGCCGGTCACCGCGACCAAGGCCCGCAACCTCGGCCGCACCGGCGTGATCGTCGGCGACCGGGTGCGCCTGGTAGGCGACACCACCGGCGCGGAGGGGAGCCTCGCGCGGATCGTGGAGGTCGGCGCGCGCGACACCGTACTACGACGTACTGCGGACGACGATGACCCGTTCGAGCGTCCGATCGTCGCGAACGCCGATCAGTTGGTGATCGTGGCCGCCCTGGCCGATCCCCCGCCTCGTGTCGGCATGATCGACCGCATCCTGGTGGCCGCCTACGACGCCGGGTTGGAACCGCTGCTGGTACTCACCAAGGCCGACCTGGCCGATCCGGACGGGCTGATGGCGACCTACCGTCCGCTCGGCCTGCGAGTCGTCGCGGTTGAGCCCGGCTCCGACCTGAGCACACTGGCAGCGGCCCTGAATGGCCACCGCAGCGTGCTGGTCGGCCATTCAGGCGTCGGCAAGTCGACGCTGGTCAACGCGCTGATCCCGGGCGTGGATCGGCAGGTGGGCAAGGTCAACGAAGTCACCGGACGCGGCCGACACACGTCCACCAGTGCCATCGCCCTGCCGCTGCCGGACGGGGCAGGCTGGGTGATCGACACCCCCGGCGTCCGCTCGTTCGGACTGAGCCACGTCACCCCGGATTCGATCGTCTCGGCGTTCAGCGACCTGTCCGAACTCGTGGCCGATTGCCCGCGCGGCTGTCGGCACGATTCGAGCGCGCCCGAGTGTGCTCTCGACGTCGCCGTGGCCGATGGCCGGCTCGCCACAGAACGTCTTGAGTCCTTCCGCCGGATGGAGAAGGCGTTCGGCTAGATTGACGGCCATGCCCGACCAATCGCTGCTGGACGACCTCCGGCTGGCCCACGTTCTGGCCGATCAGGCCGACTCGATCACCATGGCCCGGTTCAAGGCGTCCGACCTCAAGGTCAGCGCCAAACCCGACCTCACCGAAGTGACCGACGCCGACACCGCGGTGGAGGACGCGATCCGCGCCATGCTCGGCCGCACCCGACCTCGGGATGCGGTGCACGGTGAGGAGCGCGACGACTCCGGCTGGGGTCCCCGGCGCTGGGTGATCGACCCCATCGACGGCACCGCCAACTTCGTGCGCGGCGTGCCGGTCTGGGCCACCCTGATCGGGCTGATGGTCGGCGACGAGGTAGTGGCCGGCGTGGTGTCCGCGCCCGCGCTGTCGCGGCGCTGGTGGGCGGCCAAGGGCGGCGGCGCCTTCACCGGACGCTCGCTGCTGCAGGGCGTGCCGTGCCGCACCTCGGGCGTCGCCTCCATCGAGGACGCCTCGCTCTCGTACTCATCGATCCACGGCTGGGTCGACTCCGGACGCGGCCAGCAGTTCGTCGACCTGATGCGGGAATGCTGGCGCACCCGCGCTTACGGCGACTTCTGGAGCTACATGCTGGTTGCCGAAGGCGCAGTGGACGTGGCCGCCGAGCCCGAGCTCGCCCTGCATGACATGGCCGCGCTGGTGCCCATCGTCACCGAAGCCGGCGGCCGGTTCACCAACCTGGACGGATCACCCGGCCCGCACGGCCCCGGCGCGATCGCGACCAACGGCCTGCTGCACGAAGAGATGGTCGACCGCCTGGCGCTCTAGCCGGTGGGTTGGTGGTCCCGACAAGCTCGACCAACCGAGGGCCAGAACCGCCAACGGGCTCGGAGGAGCCTGAACGACGAGCGCTCCGCTCCAACGGTCCCTGAGGAGCGTCGCGAGGAACGAGCAACGCGTCACGAAGGGCCACCGCCACAATCCGAACGAGGCGGCGGCCCTTCGTGACACTCGCTGCGCTCGCTCCTCAGGGACCGTTACGAAGTTCCCATCACGAGCGGACGGCGTCACGAAGGGCGGCCGCCTGCAAAGCAACGTGACGACGGCCCTTCGTGACGCTCGCAGCGCTCGCTTCCGAGGGACGAGGAAAGCCGTCACGAAGGGTCGCCACCGGCAACCAGGTGGCGGGTGACCGCTTCGGCTGCGACCTCCAGGTTTCGCTCACCGGCGACCAGAGCGGACGGCAAGTCGGTCTCCGCAGCGCTGATCGGGATGTAGGCCAAGACATCATCCGAGCTGAGGCCGGGCTCGACGCGGCCGGCGAAAACCACCGTGGGCACGCCGACGGACGCGGCCAGGGCGGCCACACCGTGCGGTACCTTGCCGGCCAGCGACTGGGAGTCGGCGCTTCCCTCCCCGGTGAATACATAGTCCGCGCCGGCCAGGCGCTCGGCCAATCGGACGATGCGACCCACCAATTCCACCCCGGGCACCAGCTCGGCTCGGGCAAAGGCCAGGAAGGCCGCACCCAACCCACCAGCGGCGCCAGCTCCAGCACGGTCGCGGACGTTCACCCCAAGGCTCGCCTCGACCACGTCCGCCCAGCGAGTCAGCGCGGCGTCCAGCTCGGCGACCGCGGCAGTGTCCGCGCCCTTCTGTGGCCCGAAGACCGCGCTGGCTCCGCTCGGCCCCAGGAGCGGATTGGTCACATCACTGGCCAAGTCGATCCGCACCTCGGACAGCCGCGGGTCGAGCCCAGCGAGGTCGACCGACGCAAGTCGTGCCAGCGCCGCGCCACCGAACGGCAGCAGCTCACCGCCCGAATCAAGGAACCGCACGCCCAAAGCGCTGAACAAGCCCACGCCCGCGTCGTTCGTGGCGGTGCCGCCCAGGCCGATCAGCAGCTGCCGGGCCCCCGCGTCCAGCGCCGCCCGCATCACTTCGCCCACCCCATAAGTGCTTGCCACTCGCACGTCGCGCTCAGCAGGGGCGATCCGTTCGAGGCCCGCGGCGGTCGCGACCTCCACCACCGCCAGAGCACTCTCTGCGACCCAGCCGAACTCGGCTGTGATCGGCCGGCCGAGCGCGTCATGTGCCGCCACCTCAACCAGCTCACCGCCGAGTGCGGCCACCACGGTTCGGCACGTGCCTTCGCCACCATCGGCGAGCGGGACCTCGACGCATTCCGCGTCCGGTTGCGCCCGACGGATGCCCCGGGCCATCGCCGCCGCGGCCTTGGCTGCGGTCATCGACTCCTTGAAGGAGTCCGGAGCACAGATGATGCGCAGGCTCACTAGCCGACCTTGATCCGCGGGATCGCCGCGAGCAACGCCCGCGTGTAGTCGCTCTGCGGCTCGGCATAGACCGCCTCGGTCGCGCCCGCTTCGACGATCCGTCCGCTGCGCATCACTGCCAACCGATCGCACAGGTGCCGCACCACCAGCAGATCGTGGCTGACGACGATCAGGGTCAGCCCACGCGAGCGCACCAGGTCGGTGAGCAGGTTCAGCACCTGGGCGCGCACCGAGACGTCGAGCGCCGACACCGGCTCGTCCGCGATCAGCACCTCCGGTCGCGGGGCGAGCGCCCGCGCGATCGCGATGCGCTGGCGCTGCCCGCCGGAGAACTCGTGCGGGTAGCGATCACCGGAATCCGACGGCAGGTCGACCTCGGCCAGCACTTCCGCGAGTCGCGCGCGATGATCGGCATCGGCGAGTTCCCTGCGCACCAGTCGCGAGCGCAGCGGCTCGGTGATGATGTCACCGACCTTCATCCGAGGATTCAGCGAAGAGCGCGGATCCTGGAACACCATCTGCACGGCCGCGCGCAGGAAGCCAAGGCGTCGTTCGGGCAGCGAGGTGATCTCGGTGCCCTCGAACCAGACCCGCCCGGCAGTCGGCCGGTCCAGACCGGCGAGCAGGCGCACCAGCGTCGACTTGCCCGACCCGGACTCCCCCACGATCCCGAGTCGCTGGCCGCGCTCCACCGCCAGGTCGACCGCGTCGAGGGCCATCACCTCTGCGCCGCCGTTTCGATAGGTGCGGGTCAGTGCCTCGGCGCGGAACACCGGTTCAGTCATGGCTGCCTCGCGTAGAAGTCCTCGACGGTCGGCAGGCGCTCCCCCGGTGCCACCTGGTCGAGCCGGGCAGTGGCCACCAGGCCTCGGGTGTAGGGGTGCTGGGGACGGTTGAACAGGTCGGCCACACTGCCCTGCTCGACCACCTCCCCGTCCAGCATCACCAGCACGTTGTGGCAGACCTGCGACACCACGGCCAGGTCGTGGCTGATGAACAGACATGCCGCTCCCGAGGCGGTGAGCACCTCGTCCAGCTTCTCCAGCACGCGCGCCTGCACGGTGACGTCCAGGGCTGTGGTCGGCTCGTCGCAGATCACCAGGTCGGGTGAGTTGATCAGGGCCATCGCCATGATCACCCGTTGCCGCTGGCCACCGGACAGCTGGTGCGGGAAGGCGTCGGCGACGCGCTCAGGGTCGGACAGGCCCACCTCGCCCAGCATCTCGACCACCCGCTGCCTGGCCGCTCCGGGCTCGGCGCCCTGGTGCAGCCGCAGCACTTCGGCGACCTGGCGACCGACCCGCATGGTGGGGTCGAGGGCGGTCATCGGCTCCTGGAAGACCATGGAAACGACGTCACCGCGCAGGCGCGCCATGCCTACTTCGTCCCGCCCGACGATCTCGGTGGCGTTGAGCCGGATCGAACCGGTGACGCTGGCGTTCTCAGGCAGCAGGCCCATCACCGCGAGCGCGGTCACTGTTTTGCCCGACCCTGATTCCCCGATCACCCCGAGCCGCTCCCCGGCGGCCAGGTCGAAGCTCACTCCCCGCACCGCCGGCGTGCGGCTGCGGCCGAAGGCCACGGCGAGGTCACGCACTTCCAACAGCGTCACGACACCTCCCGAAGGCGTGGGTCGAGGTAGTCGCGCAGGCCGTCGCCGAGCAGGTTGAAACCGAGGACGGCCAGCGCGATCGCCAGACCCGGCCACAGCGCCTGCAGGGGCGCGACGAACAGGAACTGCTGGGCGTCGCGAAGCATGTTCCCCCAGGTGGGGTTGGGACGCGGGGTAGCCAGACCGAGATAGGAGAGGGCGGCCTCGGCCAGGATGGCCATCGCGAAGCCCACCGAGGCTTGGACGCCGACGAGCGGAGCGATATTCGGCAGAACGTGGCGTCCGGCGATGCCCCACCGGGAAGTTCCGGACGATCGCGCGGCGAGCACGAAATCGCTGGCCATGACCTGCTTGGTGCCGGCCCGCGAGACCCGCGCGAACGCAGGGATGGTGGCCACCCCGATCGCAGCCATCGCGGTCAGGGTCGACGCCCCGTACACCGCGGCGAGAAGCGTGGCGAGCAGAATGGCCGGGAATGCGTACACGACGTCGGCCGAGCGCATGACGACCTCGTCCACCCAGCCGCCCGCTTGGCCGGCAAGCATGCCGAGCGGGACCCCGAGAATCGAGGCGAGTCCGACGGAGATGATGCCGACGATCAGCACCGTCCGCGCGCCGACCATGAGCCGGGACACGATGTCGATGCCGAAGCCGTCCGTGCCGAGGAGGTGCGGCCAGCCGGGGCCGAGCAGCCGATCGGCGGGAACCACCCGGACAGGATCGAAGGGCGTCCAGAAGACCGCGAGGATGGCGGTGAGCACAACCAGTGCGACGAGGGTCGCACCGATGATCAGCTGCGCCTTCTTCATCACGAGGCGGCGCTCCCGTCCGCGCTCTCGGTGGCGGTCTGGCGCGGGTCGATCAGCAGGTAGGAGAAGTCCACCAGCGCGCTGATCAGCAGGACGGCGAGCACCAGGAACATCACCGTCCCCTGAACCACCAGCAGGTCGCGCTGCGCCACCGCCGTGAGCAGCATCGACCCCAGCCCGGGGAGGTTGAAGACCGACTCCACGACGATCGCGCCGACCAGCGCCGACGCCAACTGCAGGCCGAGCACCGTGACCAGGGAGATGGCCGCGTTGCGGACGCCGTGCCTGAGCAGGGCGCGCAACGGCGTCCAACCGACCGAGCGTGCGGTTCGGTAGTAGTCCTCGTTGAGCACCTCGATGAAGGCCGAGCGAACGTAGCGGATCAGCACGGCGCCTTGCACCGCCGCGAGGGTGAATACCGGAAGCACGAGATGGGCCGCCCACTGGGATGGGTTCTGAGCCAGCGGCACGTAGCCGTTGGCGGGCAACCAGCGCAGCCAGACCGCGAACACCACCACGAGCAGGATGCCGCCCCAGAACACCGGAATCGCCATGCCCACCTGCGCGGCTGCGCTGATCACGAACCCAGGCCAGGACCGGCGCTTGAGAGCCGCCACCATGCCGGCGGGCAGCGCGAGCAGCAGCGAGCCGATCATGCCGAAGCCAACCAGCCAGGACGTCACGGCGATCCGGGGGGCGAGCAGCGCCAACACCGGTTGACCGGACAGGTGCGAATGGCCGAAGTCCCCCACGAGGATGCCGCCCAGCCACGTCACGTACTGCACCACCAGCGGCCGGTCGAGCCCAAGCTCACGGCGCAGTTCGGCCACCGCCTCAGGCGTCGCATCGGTGCCGAGCAGAACCTGTGCGACGTCGCCGGGAAGAGCTTTGGTGACCAGGAAGATCAGCAGCGAGGCGCCGAGCAGGCTGATCAGGAAGACGCCGAGCCGACGCCCGATCCGCCTGGCTACCTGCATGGTGGTCCCGGTTCTAGCGACTGGTGATCGAAGTCAGGTCGAAGCTCAGGCTGGGCGCGTTGGGCGAGACGCCGGAGATGTTCGCCTTGGTGATCACCAGGTTGGGCAGTGCGAACAGCCAGATCGCCGCGCAGTCGTCGGCGAGGAACCTCACTGCCTGTTTGAACCCGGCGATGGCCTGCTCATCGGTCGCGGCCGCGTCCGCCGCGGTGTAGAGCGAAGCGAAGGCGGGGTTGCCGTAGCGCCAGTAGTAGTCCTTGAGGGCGAACTTGCCCAGGTCGCGGGGCTCGACGTGGGCCACGATGGTCAGGTCGTAGTCGGCCTTGGTGTAGACCTCGTCGATCCACCGGGAGAACTCCAGTTCCTCGATGGTCACCTTCACGCCGACGTCGCGCAGCTGGCTGGCGACGAACTGCGCCGACTTCACGGCGTATGGGATCACCGGGACGCGGAGCCGCAAGGCGAGCCCGGATTCGTAGCCGGCCTCCTTCAGTAGGGCCTTGGCCTTCTCCGGATCGTACGGATTGGTGGCGGTCAGGTCCTCGTACCAGGGATCGGTGGGCACAGCCATCGAGCCGATCAGGGTGCCCTGACCGTTCCAGACCGTATCGCGCAGCGCCTGGCGGTCGATCGCCATGGTGAGCGCCTGTCGTACTTCGAGTTTGGCGAGCGCCTTGCTGGTGTTGTTCAGACCGAGCACGACCTCACCGTTGGTCGTGCCCGAGGTGGTCGCGAACTGGCTCGTGTCGCCGAACTGCGTCAAAGCGTCCGGGGCCTGGAGGTTCGAGATCACGTCCTGGTCACCGCTGAGGAGCGCGGCGTTCTGCGCGTTCGGGTCGGCGAAGTAGGTGAAAGTCACCTCATCGAATCTCGCCGGGTTCGCCCAGTAGGCGCTGCTCGCGCCGAGGACGACGTTTTGACCGCGGTTCAACGCCTTCACCGCGTAGGGGCCCGAGCCCCCGCTGGTGCTCGCAAGGTCGCCGGTGAACGCCGGGTCAAGCATCATGCCCAGCGTGGAGGACATGTCGTACAGCCACATGAAGGAGGGCTTCGTCAGCTTGATGATGACCTTGGTCGAGTCCACAGCCTCGGCGGATCCGACCACGGCCAGTTGTGCCCGGAGCGCATCGGTGAGCTTCGCGTCCGCCTTCAGCCGGTTCACGTTGGCCACCACAGCGGCCGCATCGAGGGGAGCACCGGACGCGAACTTAGCCGCAGGATTGAGATGGAAGGTGTAGCTGAGCCGGTCTTCGCTGATCTCCCAGGCCTGGGCGAGCAGGGGCTTGATCTTGCCGTCGGAATCGACCTTCACCAGCGTCTCGTAGACGTTGTAGAGCAGAACCTGCGGGATCGAGGCTGCCGGGTTGTGCCAGGCATCCATGGACGCAGGCTCAAGCGTGGCGGCGACCTTGAGGCTGCGCGGCGCTGCCGGCGCCGTAGTCGCGCTCCCGCTCGGGGCGGTGGACGGAGTGCAGGCGCTGAGCACCAACATCGAGGCAGCCAGCAGGGCCACCAACGCCTTGGCCGCTCCAGAATGCGAACGCCGGGACTCAGCGGCGACGTAGGTCATCTGCCCTCCACGGGGGTATGTCCCCCGCGGCGCGAAGGAAGCGCACCGATTGTAGCGGAGGGCCCTTCGTGAGCCCCCGAACCACCCCGGCCCGGCGGTTCGGAGACGCCGTTCGGACCGGCGATTTGGGTATCCGCCCCGGTCTGACCTAAGCTGGCAAAGCCGACGCGGGGTGGAGCAGCTCGGTAGCTCGCTGGGCTCATAACCCAGAGGTCACAGGTTCAAATCCTGTCCCCGCTACGAAGAAGAACCCGTTTCTGACGAAGCAATCCAGCCAAGTCACGAACGGGTTTCGTTGTTCTCTGCGCACATCTGGGTTCTCTGCGCACATCTGGATCTCGGCCGAGCGCAGGTTGGGCACGCTCCACGCCGAGACGTCGCCGACGTTCCGCTTGTCAACCGTTGGACCGCTCATCGCAACTCGCTTGCTGACGCCGGCCTCCGCATTCGGCACATCAGTACGTTCGGCCGGACCCGTGAGTTCGCTTCAGTCGTCAGTGTGCAAGCGTGAACCAAGAGCCCGCAGCGGTTGCTCGGTCCGCTGCGATCCGCGCTCGACCAGCGTCTCAGTCGGCGAAAGGTGGCTCGACGCCCCACAGCGCTTTGCCGGACTGATTCGCGTGAGTGCTTGGCGGGCAGCCCTCACCCACGGACGCCGCGCCGACAGCCGCGCTGTCGATCGTCCGATAGACCACCCGGTCGCCCACGATGGTGCCGCAGTAGCGTCCGCTCGGGTCGAAGACCTTCCCGTCCCGGAGTTGACCGAGGTAGCTCCCGGTCCGTGAATGCAGCTGGTCGCCCGACCGCTGCAGCAGTCGACCGCTTCGGGTGTACAACTCGTCCATACCACCATTGACTCACCCCGGACGGTTTTCGCCTAATGCGAGTCCGGGCGCGCGTTCGTTGAGCGCGCAACAACGGCGCAAGTCTGCCTATATGCATCCGCCCAGGATGAGGCTGAGGATGGGATCGCAGGCATCGCCGCCAAAGACACTGCGCCACCAACCTCTCCCAACAATCGGAGGCACAATGCGCATCACTCGCACCATGATCGCGACGGCGGCTGTCGCCACGGGGATCAGCCTGATCGTCGCGATGCCCGCGGGAGCTCACAACAACGCTCCCGCAAGGACCCCAACCACCAAGGTTCTGACCAACGCCGTTGCAGTCCCGTTCAATCTGGAGGTGAGCAACGGCAAGCTGCTGGTCGCCGACGGCGCAGGCTCCGTCGGCCAGGTCAACGCCGACGGCACGGTGAGCACCGTGGTGGCCGGCGTTGCCGGCGCCTCAGGGGTCGCCGCATCGGCCGACGGACGCTACCTCGCCTACACCACCACGACTGGCGGCGGCGGCCCCAACGTGCCGATCACCGCGAGTGGGCTGTTCATCACCGGCCCCAACGGCTACCAGGCCTTTGCCAACACGCTCGCCTTCGAGCAGGCCAACAACCCGGATCAGAAGGTCCGCTACGGCGTCCGGAACCCTAGCCAGTGCGTTGTCGACGAGCTGGCCAAGACCCCACTGCCGGTCGCCTACACCGGCAAAGTCGATTCGCACGCCTACTCGGTGGCCGCCTATGGCAACCGATGGGTGGTGGCTGACGCCGGCGCGAACGCGCTGTTCTGGGTGAGCCGCTCCGGCGACGTGTCCACCTTGGCGGTGCTGCCGAGCCAGCCCGCGACGATCACCGCGGAAGCCGCCGCCGGCTTCGGGCTCAAGGACTGTGTTGTCGGCGTGAAGTACCGGTTCGAGGCTGTGCCCACCGATGTCGAGGTCGGACGCGACGGCTTCCTCTACGTGACCACCCTGCCCGGCGGACCGGAAGATCCGAGCCTCGGCGCCCGAGGCAAGGTGTACCGGGTCAATCCGTGGAACGGACGCGTCCGCGAGGTGGCGTCCGGGCTGCTCGGCGCGACCAACCTGGCGATTTCGGACGGGAAGATCTACGTCGCCGAGCTGTTCGGGGGCCGGATCTCGCTCGTCAAGCACGGTCGGGTGAGCGAGTACGTCGCGCTGCCTGGTGCGCTGTCGGTCGAAGCCGGTCCGAAGGGCACCTTGTACGCAGGGACCGGGGTGGCCGGTGCTCCCTCGGTGGTGAAGATCACCACCGGCAAGGGCTGGAAGCGCTAGCCCGACACAAGGACTTGCACGGCGGGGTGTGCGGCGATGCCCCGCCGGGCAAGCTGTGCTTACGTGTACCCACCGATCCTGGGAGGCGCCATGGCACACCACTCCACACCCGATCTGCTCGCGCTGCACGGCGTCCGTGTGCTCGGTGGGCCAAGTACAACCGCGATCGCCGAGCGTTTCCGGCTGTCCGCACACACGGTCCGCGAACACCTTCTGGACGCCCAGGCGTACGGCTGGGTGAACCGGCACGAGTTCTTCGGCGAGACCTGGTCGCTCACCTCCGCAGGAAAGGCGGAGAACGAGCGCCAACTCAGCGCGGAACTGGACGCGCTGGCCGGGCGCGACATCGCGAGTGCGGTCCACCAGGCCTTCCTGCCGCTGAACCGTCTCCACGGCGAGGCGTGCACGCGCTGGCAGTTGCGGCCGACCCCGTGGGACCGGATGGCGAAGAACGACCACACCGACCTTCGCTGGGACGACGCCGTGCTCAGTTCTTTGGAGGAGATCGACCGGCGACTCGCTGAGGTCCTGCAACCCCTGGCGGGTCTCCTGGCCCGGTTCGCGTCCTATCCCGACCTGCACCACCGGGCAATCGGAAGGGTGAGCGCCGGAGATGCGGCCTGGCTCGACTCCCCCGCAGTCGAGTCCTGCCAGTTGGTGTGGATCCAACTGCACGAAGATCTGCTCGCCACGCTGGGCATTCCACGCGGTGGCGACGCACTCCCCCCAGAATGAGGCTATGAAGTCGTTGCAGCAGAATCCCTGCCAGGCCAAGTGCGACTGGTGCCCCACCGGAGAGGGCATCGACGACGAGCTCGTCTTCGCCTGCACCGCGTGCGGCAGCGAATGGACGCGCCACGAGGCCTGGAAGCCCCGCGACCTGGACGGTTCGGTGGCCACCGAGGTCGAGGCCGAACTGAGCCGGGCGGCGCAGTGAGCTTCGATGTCGATGCGCTGCGTACTCATTTCCCGTCGCTGGCCTCCGGGATCGCCCACTTCGACGGCCCCGGGGGCACCCAGACCCCGCGAGAGGTCGCCGATGCGATCGCTGCGACGCTGACCTCGCCACTGTCCAACCGTGGCCGCGGCGTCCCGTCCGAGACCAACGCCGACGAGAGCGTCCGCGCTTTCCGGGTTGCATACGCCGACCTGCTCGGGGTGCCGCCCGAGGGCATCGTCCACGGGCGCAGTGCCACCCAGCTCACCTACGACTTCGCCCGGGCGCTGGCCAAGGAGTGGTCACCCGGGGACGAGGTCGTGGTGACCCGGCTGGACCACGATGCGAACGTTCGGCCATGGGTGCAGGTGGCCGCAACGGTGGGCGTCCGCGTCCGCTGGATCGACTTCGACCCGGCCACCGCGGAACTCGACCCCGGCAGCATCGCGGACGCCATCACCGACCGGACACGACTGGTCGCGGTCACCGCCGCGTCCAACCTGCTCGGCACGAAGCCCCCGCTGGCCAGGATCGCCGCGGCGGCCCATGCTGTGGGCGCCCTGGTTTACGTGGACGGAGTGCATTACACCGCCCACCAGTTCGTCGACGTGGCCGCCCTCGGGGCCGACCTGTTCGTCTGCTCGCCCTACAAGTTCCTCGGACCGCATTGTGGCGTGCTCGGCGCCTCGCCGGACCTGCTCGAGACAGTCCTGCCCGACAAGCTGCTGCCCTCGACCAACGTCGTGCCCGAACGGTTCGAACTCGGCACCCTGCCGTATGAGGTGCTGGCCGGCGCGACCGCTGCCGTCGATTTCCTGGCCGGCATCGCTCCCGCTGGGGCAACCACCCGGCGCGAGCAGCTGCGCGCGACCCTGGCAGCGGTCGACGAGCACGAACTGAGGTTGCGGCAGCGCCTCGTTGCCGGACTGGCCGCACTGGCACCGAACGCCCTCGTGCACTCCGTGGCCGCTGACCGCACGCCGACGCTGTTGGTCACCTTCCCTGGACGACGGTGCTGGGACGCCTATGAGTTCCTTGCGGCGCGATCGGTGCTGGCGCCGGCGGGGTCCTTCTACGCCTACGAGCCGTTCACTCGGCTGGGCTTGGCCGACGACCACGCGCTCAGGATCGGGCTCGCCCCGTACAACGACGACAGCGACGTCGACCGGGTTCTGGCCGCACTCAGGGACTTCCTGCTGGGCTGATCCGCCGGACGGCCGCTGTCAGAATGTGCAGGAACAATGGTGCGCATGGCTTACGATCACGACCTTGCCGGTCGAATGCGGGCGGCACTCTCCTTCGAGGACGGAATCGCCGAGAAGTCGATGTTCGGCGGACGGGCCTTCCTGAAGGACGGGCACCTGCTCGGCAGCGCAAGCAGCCGGGGCGCGATGATGCTGCGGGTGAACCCTGATGACGGCGACCGGCTGGTGACCGGTGGTCTGGCCGAGCCGTTCGCGATGCACGGACGGGAGCTCCGCGGCTGGCTGCTGATCTCCGAGGACGCCATCGAGACCGAAGCCGCACTGACTTCGATGCTGAGCCTGAGTCTCGCGTTCGTTGCCTCTCTGCCGCCCAAGCGTCGATGACCGCGTCCGTCACCTCTGGAACAGCGGGTGAGCGCGTCGTGACCGCGTCCGGCCATTCCCTCACCGGCCTGCTCCTGTGGACCGATCCTCTACCCGCCGCTGATGGGGACGGGGCGCTGGATGTGGTGAGATGGAGCACGTGCCTGAAACTGTGATCGCCTACCCGATCCACACACGTGCGCTCGCCAACGGCCTACGGGTGGTGGTCAGTCCGGACCACACCGTGCCTGCGGTGGCGGTGAACCTCTGGTACGACGTCGGTTCCCGCGACGAACTGCCCGGCGAGCGGGGCTGGGCGCACCTGTTCGAACACCTGATGTTCTCCGGATCGCAGCACGTGGCCAGCGGCGAGCACCTGAACGCGCTCCAGGCGGTGGGCGGCATTGTCAACGCCACCACCTGGTTCGACCGCACCAACTACTTCGAGACCCTCCCTGCAGGGGCACTCGAACTGGCGCTCTGGATGGAGGCCGACCGGCTGGCCACCCTTCCCGAACACCTCACCGAGGCTTCGGTGGACACCCAGCGTGAGGTGGTCAAGGAGGAGAAGCGTCAGCGGTACGACAACGTGCCGTACGGCGACGCGATGGAGCACCTCGTCGAGTTGGCCTTCGGCCCCGACCACCCCTACGGCCATACGACGATCGGCTCGATGGCCGACCTCGACGCCGCCACGGCTGCGGGGGCTGCCGCCTTCTTCCGCAACCACTATCGTCCCGACAACGCGGTGCTCACACTGGTCGGCGACATCACAGCCAAGGAAGGCTTCAAGCGGGCCGAGCGGGCCTTCGGCCACGTTCCGTCATGGAACCCGCGTCCCCGCCCCCAGCCCGCGACCCTGCCACCTCTTGCCGGCGTCCCGACCTGCCAGCTGAGCGGACGCGTCCCTGCGGCCGCCGTCTACTTCGCCTGGCGCCTGCCGCCGCGCGACACTCCCGAGTTCGACGCCTGCGACCTGGCCCTCGCCGCTCTCGGCGGAGGCCAGACCTCACGGCTGCACCAACAACTCGTCCGCGGACAGGAGGTCGCCGCGGGAGCCGGCGCGTCCGCTCTGCCACTGATCGGAGGAAACTCCCTGGGTCTGGTGCAGGTGCGAGCGCTGCCCGGTGACGACGGCACCGTGGCTACGAGCGCTGCGCTTGCGGAGGTGGAGCGACTCGCGGAGACGGGCCCGACCGAAGCCGAACTGGCTCGGGCCAAGGTCCAGTTCGAGCGGGAATGGCTCACCCAGTTGGCCCGCTTCGATTCGCGTGCCGACACCATCAGCGCCTACGCCGTCCTGCACCGCGACCCCGACCGCGTGAACCGCAGGCTCACCGAGGTTCGCACGCTCACCCGCGAGCAGGTTGCCCAAGCGTGCGCCGAGCACCTGCAGTCCGCGCAACGGGCCCAACTCGACTACCGGCAGGAGGCCGACCATGCGGAGGGCTGAGCAGCGTCCCCATGTGAAGGCCGCACCGCTGTGGCACTTCCCCGAACCGGCCAAGCTCTGGCTCGACAACGGGCTGCAGGTGCTGGTCAACCACCGTCTTGGGCAGCACGTGGCCGCGATCGCCCTGGTCCTGGACGCGCCACTGAGCGAGGAGGCCACTGAGATCGAGGGAGTCGCCACCATCACCCAGCGTTGCCTGGATGAGGGCACGCGGTCCCACCCCGGCACGGGCTTCGCCGAACGCCTCGAGGACATCGGCGCCGTGCTGGGCGGTTCGGCCGGATACTCCGCCAGTGAGCTGTCCTGCGACGTCCCGGTAAGCCAGCTTCCAGCCGCGCTTCAGCTGCTCGCCGAAGCGGTCCGCGAGCCCGAGTTGCTTCCCGAGGATGTGCATCGCCACCAGACGCTGCGTCTGGCCGAGATCGAGAACACCCTCGCGAACTCTGCCCAGCGCGCCCAACTGGCCTTCCGCTCGGCGTGTGTGCCTGGACGCTTCCGCACCGCGCGCATGGCCGGCGGTACGGCCACCACAGTCGCGGAAGTGTCGACCAACGACGTGGTCGACTTCCATCGGCGGTACTACCGACCCGACGGCGCCACCCTGATCATTTCCGGCAACCTCACCAACGCGGTGTTCCGCGACGCCGAGGCCGCCTTCGGCGCCTGGTCCGTGCCCGCGCCCGACAACATCCGGCACCAGGCGCCGGTGTCCCGGCGGCAGCACTGCTGGCTGATCGACCGGCCCGGCGCGGTGCAGGCCGACATACGCCTTGGGACTTTCGGGATCGACCGTGGTGACCCACGGTGGGCGGACGTCCAGGTGGCCACTTACGCGCTTGGCGGCGCTTTCCTGAGCCGGCTGAACCGGGAACTGCGCGAACGGCTGGGCTACACCTACGGCGCGCACCTGGTGAACAGTCCGATGCGTGACGGCGGCCTGATCTCGGTGCAAGGTTCCTTCCGCACCGAGGTCGTCGCGGACGCGGTGAGCCGCGCGCGGGATCTGCTGGACGTGGCCAACCATCCACTCACGTCCACCGAGGTGGCGGACGCGGTCGCTTACGCGAATGGTGTAGCGCCCCTGCGGTACTCGACGGCGCAGGGGGTCACCGACCGGATCGCGACCTTGGTCGCTGACGGTGTCAATCCCGAATTCGTGAACACCAATGCGTTGGCGCTGACCCGGGTGACGCCCGAGTCAGCCACCCAGGCGATCGCTGAACTACTGCCGCCCGATCGGCTCTCGCTGGTGGTCGTGGGCGACGCGTCCGCGCTGGCCGAGCCCCTGCGCGCGGCCGGCTGGGCGATGACCGTGCACTCCTAGATTCTCAAGTCCCCACCAGCCGGTCCCTGAGCAGTCGACCGTGAGGAACGAGCGCACCCACCAACCGGTCCCTTAGGAGCCGACCGTGAGGAACAAGCGACCCCCCACCAACCGGTCCCTGAGGAGCCGACCG
>Ga0209477_1000023_pt1 | contig 69880 bp, 63 predicted proteins | sample KloWWTupernatant_FD_187180 | JGI IMG/M metagenome (GOLD analysis project Ga0209477, IMG submission 187180) | Active sludge microbial communities from Klosterneuburg, Austria, studying microevolution and ecology of nitrifiers - Klosterneuburg... | ecosystem: Engineered > WWTP > Aerobic digester >...
CTTGAGGCAACTGGGGGTTTGGCGATTTCCAGTTTCTCAAGTCCGGTCCGAATGGACCACCCTCACGGCCGAAACAACCTATTGAAGCTTCACACCTAGCCGGCGCGGACCGACAGGCCGGCCTCGGCCAGCCGCGCAAGCAGCGTCGCGACGTGGCCCGGACCGCGGGTCTGCACGACGATCTCGACCTCCACGCGTTGGGCGCCGATGACGCCGAACGCCCGCTCGTGCCGGATCTCCTCGATGTTGACCTGCTCTTCAGCGAGCAGCGCGGTCACGTGTGCGAGCGCGCCGGGAACGTCGCGGATGTCGACGAAGAGCCGCGCAAGCCGGCCCGAGCGGACCATCCCGCGCTCGATGATCGACGCCAGCAGCAGCGGGTCGATGTTGCCGCCGGACAGCACCAGGCCGATCCGCCGTCCGCGGAAACGCTCCGGATGGCGCAGCAGCGCCGCCAGCCCGGCAGCGCCGGCGCCCTCGACCACCGTCTTTTCGATCTCCAGCAGCATCAGCACCGCCTGCTCGACGTCGCCCTCGTCGACCAGCACGATGCCGTCGACGCGCTGGCGGATGATCGGCAGCGTGCGCTCGCCGAGCCGGTCCACCGCGATGCCCTCGGCGATCGAAGCCGCTCCCACCGGATGGCACCCGCCTTCGATCGCGTCGTAGACGAGCGCGAAGCGTTCGACCTGCACCCCCGTCACGCGGATCGCCGGCGCCAGCTGCCTGGCGGCGGTGGCGACGCCCGCGATCAGGCCGCCGCCGCCGATCGGCACCACCAGTTCCTCCAGGTCCGGACGCGCGCGCAGCATCTCCAGGCCGACGGTGCCCTGTCCGGCGATCACGGCATCGTCGTCGAACGGATCGATCATCGTCAGTCCGCGTTCGGCGGCCAGCGCCAGGCCGTGCGCACGTGCAGCGTCGAAGCGCTCGCCGTGCAGCACGATGGTCGCGCCAAAGGCGCGCGTGCGCTCGACCTTCACCGACGGCGTGAAGCGGGGCATGACGATCGTCGCCGGAATGCCGAGCCGCTTCGCATGCCAGGCAACGCCCTGCGCGTGGTTGCCGGCCGAGACCGCGACGACGCCGCGGGCGCGTTGCGCCGCGTCGAGCTGCGAAAGCCGGTTCAGTGCGCCGCGCTCCTTGAAGGAGGCCGTGAACTGCAGGTTCTCGAACTTCAGGAACACCGTCGCGCCGGTGAGCTCGGACAGCGTGTGCGACAGCAGGAACGGCGTGTCCTGCACGTAGCCGTCGAGGCGCGCTGCGGCGGCCTCGACGTCGTCGAACTCGATCATCGGCGCATTCCGGGAATCCGTCGAAGCCTGGTCACGGGCCGGCGCACGTCGCGGACGGCGCCGCCTGCCGGCATAATGCGCCGCACCGACACCCGGCGACAACCGATGCACCAGGACACGACCACGCCCGCGCGCCCGATGGCGCCGCCGATCGCCGAGATCGTCCCGTTGTCCGCACCCGGCACCTGGCTGGCGCTCGGCTGGCAGGACCTGCGCGCGACGGGCTTCCGAGGCCTGTTCTACGGGTTGCTGTTCGCGCTGATGGGCACCGCGATCAATGCCATCTACGAGACGCAGTGGCAGCTGACGATGGGCCTGACCGCCGGATTCTTCCTGGCGGGTCCGTTCGTCTGTGCCGGCCTGTACGAGCTGTCGCGGCAACGCGAGCGCGGCGAGCCCCCCAGCCTGGCGAAGTCGCTGGTGTGCTGGCGGCGCAACCCCGGCGCGATCGCCTTCTTCGCGGCGATCCTCACGTTCGCGATGATCGTCTGGGCACGCGTGTCGGTCGTGCTGTTCGCGCTGGCGTCGACCACCGAGTTTCCGACCGTCCGCGGCATGATCGGCCAGATCGTGTCGCTGGAGAACCTCGAGTTCCTCGTGCTGTGGACTGCGGTCGGCTTCGTGTTCGCATCGCTGGCGTTCGCGATCTCGGTGGTATCGGTGCCGTTGATGCTCGATCGGCGCATCGACACGATGATGGCGATCTTCTCGAGCGCGCGCGCGCTCGCGACGCACCCGGGCCCGGTCTACCTGTGGGCGCTGATGATCGTCGCGATCATCGGCGCGAGCCTGATCCTGTGGCTCGGCCTGCTGGTCGTCACCGCTCCACTGGTCGGGCATGCCACGTGGCACGCATACCGGTCGCTGATCCGCCCGGCGCCGACCCCGGCCTGAACCCGCGGCGGGCGCCGCTGGCTGCACCGCAGCAACGCGCGGCGCGCCTGCAAGGTCGTCATGCGTCGAGCGACTGCGCAGTACGCGCCGACGTGGACGTCGTGCTACCTTTCACACCAGCCATGGCTCATCGGGGCCGCGCATGCGACGAGTGCCGCTCTACAGCAGTTCCGACCGGTCCCGCGCGCCGGGATCGTCGGCGAACGCGCGCCCCGCGTCACTGCGAGCGACGCCCGGGCGTCCACCCGATGCCGCAGTGAGCGGGCCGGCGGCCGCGGCCCCGCGCGTGGGCTTTCTGGTGCGCCGCTTGCGCTCGGACCCGCATCGCCGGCGCACGCTGGCGGCGACGGTGCTGCTCGCCGCCGCGCTGGTCGGCGTCTCCACGCTCGCGCCCCCGTGGCCGACGCGGATCACGCAGGACGACATCGATGCCGCCGTGCTGCACGCGCTGCAGACCCGGCCGCTGCCGTCGCCGGCCGCCAGGGCCTACGAGATCATCCGGCCGGCAGTCGTGCGGGTGCGAGCGCTCGACGCAGCCAAACCCGGTCACGAGGATGTCGAGCGCAACGTCGGCACCGGCGTGGTCATCGTCGATACCGGCACCATCCTGACGAACCTGCACGTCGTAGCGGGCGCGCCGCGCCTGCGGATCGAATTCGCCGGCGGCCACGAGGCCGACGCGTCGATCGTCGGGCTCGAACCGAACCAGGACCTGGCCGTCATCCAGGCGAAGTCCATCCCGGACGACCTGAAGGCGGCGACGATGCGGTCGACGCGCGACCTGGCGGTCGGCGAACGCGTGGTGGCCGTGGGGTTTCCGTTCGGCATCGGGCCTACCGCGACCGCGGGCGTGGTGTCGGGGCTGCGCCGCGAGTTTCGCTCGCCGGAAGGCGAGCGGCTGCTCACCAACCTGATCCAGTTCGACGCGGCCGCGAACCCCGGGAACTCGGGCGGGCCGCTGGTGACGGCCGACGGCGAAGTGATCGGCATCGTCACCGCGATCATGAACCCCACGGAGCAGCGGGTCTTCATCGGCATCGGCTTCGCGGTGCCGATCGAGACCGCGGCCAGCTCCGCCGGCATGTCACCGTTCTGACTCCACGTCCCATGGATCCCGCAACATGATCACACCGATCGACGGCCGTCCCGACGTCGCCGCGCTGATGCAGCGCGTCCTCTACGAGGTCAAGCGCATCGTCGTCGGCCAGGATCGCTTCCTCGAGCGCGTGCTGGTGGCGATGCTCGCGCAGGGCCACCTGCTGGTCGAAGGCGTGCCGGGACTGGCGAAGACGCTGACCGTCAAGACGCTGGCGCGAACGATCCGCGGCACCTTCCGGCGCATCCAGTTCACGCCCGACCTCGTGCCGGCGGACCTGGTCGGCACGCGGATCTACAACCAGAAGACCGGCGAGTTCTCGACTTCGCTCGGGCCGGTGTTCACGCACCTGCTGCTCGCCGACGAGATCAACCGCGCACCGGCCAAGGTCCAGAGCGCGCTGCTCGAAGTGATGCAGGAGCGCCAGGTGACGATCGCCGGCGAAACCTGGAAGGTCCCCGAGCCTTTCCTGGTGATGGCGACGCAAAACCCGATCGAGACCGAGGGCACCTACCCGCTGCCCGAGGCGCAGGTCGACCGCTTCATGATGAAGGTGCTGGTCGAGTACCCGACCGAGGAAGAGGAGTTCGTCATCGTCGAGCGCGTGACCGGGCCCGACACGCCGGTCGCCGCCGTGGCCACCACCGAACAACTCGGCGCGCTGCAGCGCGAGTGCCGGACCGTCTACGTCGACCCGTCGCTGACCCAGTATGCGGTCAGGCTGGTCGCTGCGACCCGCGAGCCGGCGCGCTGCGGCCTCGCGGACCTGTCCCGGTTCGTCACCTTCGGTGCCAGTCCACGCGCGACGATCCACCTGATCGAAGGCGCGCGCGCGCTGGCCTGCCTGCGCGGGCGCCGCTACGCACTGCCGGAGGACGTGACCGACCTCGTCCCCGACGTGCTCAGGCACCGGCTGGTCCTGTCTTACGAGGCGCTTGCCGAGTCGGTCGACGCCGACCAGCTGGTCCGGCGGATCATGGAAGCGATCCCCGCGCCGGACCAGCCGCTGCAGACCCATGTGGACCTCGCCGCGAACGCCTGACTCCGGCGCGGCGCCTGCCGCGAAGGAAGCCGCGGCAGGCGCGCGACGCGGCAGCGCCGACGCGATCCTGCGCCGGCTCGAGTGGACCGTGCTGCGACGACTCGACGGCCTGCTGCAGGGCGATTACCGCACGCTGTTCCGCGGCACCGGCCTCGACCTGGCCGACCTGCGCGAGTACCAGCACCACGACGACGTGCGCTACATCGACTGGAACGTGACCGCAAGGCTGCAGGCTCCGTACGTGCGCGAGTACACCGAGTCGCGCGAACTGGCGGCGTGGATGCTGCTCGACCTCAGCGGCTCGGTCGATTTCGGTTCGCAACAGGTCACCAAGCAGTCGGTATCGCGCGACTTCGTCGCGGTGCTCGCCAGGCTGCTCACGCGGCACGGCAATCGCGTCGGCGCGGTCTTCTACGGCGCCGAGGTCGAGGCGGTGCTGCCGGCACGCGGCGGCCGCTCGCAGGTGCTGCAGATCCTGCACCGCATCGCGAACCGCCGGCCGCCGCCGCGCTCGGCCGGCACCGACCTGCGCGCGCTGCTCGGTTCCGCACAGAAGGCGATTGCGAGGCGTTCGCTGGTCTTCGTCGTTTCGGACTTCCTCAGCGCCCCCGGCTGGGACCGGCCACTGGCCCAGCTCGCGCAGCGCCACGAGATCGTCGCGGTGCGGCTCGTCGATCCGCTCGAACGCGCGTTGCCGGACCTCGGCCTCGTGGTGATGCAGGACGCCGAGACCGGCGAGCAGCTGTTCGTCGACACCCACGACCGGGCCTTCCGGCGGCGATTCGAGCAGGTCGCGGCGCGGCGCGAGAAGGCGCTGCTCGAGACCTTCGCACGCGCCGGCGTCGACGTGCTCGAGTTGTCCACCGGCGACGACCTGGTCGACGCGATCCTGCGCTTCGCCGACCTGCGCAAGCGCCGCAGCCGGCTCGCCGCCGGCGGCGGGCTGCCCGCGCACCTCGGGGGTGCGCGATGAGCTTCCTGTGGCCGAACATGCTGTGGCTGCTGCTCGCCATCCCGCTGCTGGTCGGGCTCTACCTGTGGCTGCTGCGGCGGCGCAAGCGCGTCGCCGTCCGCTACGCCGGACTGGCGATGGTCCGGGAAGCGATGACCGCGAGCCAGGGCTGGCGGCGACACCTGCCGCCGCTGTTGTTCCTGTTGTCGCTGACCGCGATGGTCGTCGCGATCGCACGCCCGACGGCGGTCGTGACCCTTCCATCGCAGCACGAAACCGTCATCCTCGCGATGGACGTCTCGGGCAGCATGCGCGCAACCGACGTGGAGCCGACGCGGCTGGCGGCCGCGCAGGCCGCGGCGCGCGCGTTCGTCGCCGAGCAGCCGCGCAGCGCGCGGATCGGCGTCGTCACCTTCGGCGGAGGCGCGGCGCTGGTGCAGCCGCCGACGCACAGCCGCGAGGACATCCTTGCGTCGATCGATCGCTTCGAGCTGCAACGCGGCACCGCGGTCGGCAACGGCATCCTGGTGTCGCTGAAGACGATCTTCCCCGACCAGGAGTTCGAGTTGCCGTCGCAGCGGTCGCGACGCGCACAGCTCGGGGCTCCGCTCGACGAACCCAGGGGAGATGCGGCGGCTGCGCCACGAAAACCGGCGGCGCCGGGGTCGTATGCCTCCGCCGTGATCATCCTGCTTTCGGACGGGCAGACGACCACCGGGCCCGACCCGATCGAAGCGGCGAAGCTGGCAGCCGATCGCGGCGTGCGCATCTACACGGTCGGCATCGGCACCCCGAACGGCGAGATCCTGATCGGCGATGGCTGGTCGATGCGCGTGCGGCTCGACGAGGAGGCGCTGAAGGCGATCGCGCAGGCCACCCGCGGCGACTATTTCTATGCCGGAACCGCCGCCGAGTTGAAGAGCGTCTACGAGACGATGACCTCCAGGATGGTGCTCGAGACGCGGGAGAACGAGATCACCGCGCTGTTTTCGGCGGCCGCCGCGCTCGCCGCGGTACTGGCGGCGGCGTTGTCGATGCTCTGGTTCAACCGCATCTTCTGATCCGGTTTGCGCGCGCAGGCACCAGCCCGCCGCGACGCACGCACCGCGGCCGCATCTTGTCTCCGGCGCGTCCGCCCGCATATCGGCGATTGATGCAACGCTGCGGCGATCGACGCAGGCCGACCGGGAGACAGGACGATGTGGAAGCGCGTTTCGTTGTTGTGGATGATGGTGAAAGGCGACGCCAAACGCCTTTGGTTTGCGCTGAGGCATCCGGACGCGCCGGTCTGGCTCAAGGCCGGGACCGTGCTGCTGCTCGTGTACCTGGTGTCGCCGATCGACCTGATCCCCGAGACGATTCCGCTGTTCGGCGTGGTCGACGACCTGGTCCTGCTACCCGCTGCCATCCGCTGGATGCTGAACCGCTTGCCCGCGCACGTCCGTGACGAAGCCGACCGGCGCGCCGGCGTGCTCGCCGGCGACCCGACCGTCACCGGACGCTAGCCCGGCTAGCGGATCACTTTCACCGGGTCTCCCGGGCGAGGGTTCCCGCCCCCGTAGGCGCCGTTGAGCAGCTTCAGCTGCCCCTCGGCATTGGTCGGCAGCGGCGACGCGCGCGCGAGTTCCGCAAACCCGCCGCGCGGGAAGGCGACGGTGTTCACCGTCCACGGCCGCGCCGCGCTGCGGTCCGCCGCGGTCATCGGACGAAACGACGCTTCGGCCTCGCGGACCTGGCCGGCTGCCCGCTGCAGCGCCGCAAGGTCCTTCGCGGCATAGAGCAGCACGAAGTTCCGGGCGGCCGGCCCGGTCACGACGGTGGCGAGGAACCCCTGCTCCTGCCCGCGCGAGTTGCGGCGAGTGCCCGTGACGTGGGTCGCGTCCAGGCCGTTGAGTGCTCGCCGCTCGGTGCGCCCGCTGGTCGGCTCGAAGACCTTGCGGATGATCTCCTGGTGCGTGCCGCCTGCATTCGGCGGGACCATCTTCATCACCAGGCCGGCGTCGCCCGCCGCGTTCACCATCGTCAGCGCATCCTGCGAGTTGCGGATCCGCCAGCCCTGCGGCGCGGTGAGCGCGATTCCCAGCGGCTCGTGGTAGAAGTTCCGCCCCCGCACCACGCCCTGCTCGCGGCTCTCGCCGAAGCTCATGCCGTCGATGACCTGCAGGTAGCGCGCACGCCCGTCGTCGCCGTAACTGCCCTTGTAGGTCGCCGCAGTCTGCCGGATCTGCTGCAACCGCTGCTCGTTGCTCGGGTGCGACGACAGCCAATCCGCGCCGGCCTGCGGGGCGCGTCCCTCGGCCCGCGCCACGTCGGCCGAGAACTGTTCGCGCTGCTTGAGGACCTTGATCACGTCGACCATGTTCTGCGGGTCGTAGCGGTTGCGCACCAGGTACTCGGCGCCCAACCGGTCGGCTTCCAGTTCCTGCTCGCGGCTGTACGACGCGATGTATCCCGCCGCGACGCCCTGGGAGAGCTGGCCGGCGAGCTCGCCCGCCCCGCTCACGCCACCCGCCGCCTCGAGCACGGCGCCGAGCACCGTGGCGGCGAGGACACCGACGCCCGCGACCTGCTGGCGCGTGGCGCGTTGCGCACCGTGCCGCGCCGTCACGTGGCCGATCTCGTGGCCGATCACGCCGGCCAGGTCCGCCTCGCTCTCCATGTAGGCCATGATCCCGCGCGTGACGTAGACATACCCGCCGGGAAGCGCGAACGCGTTGATCTCCGGGCTGTCGAGCACGGTGAACGTCCACGGCAAGTTCGCGCGATGCGACTGTCGCGCCAGCCGCTGGCCGACCTGGTCGACGTAGGCCTGGACGCGGGGATTCGCATAGACCCCGTACTCGGCGAGCACCTGCTGGTGCGCCTCCTTGCCCTGGGCGAGTTCGCTGCGCTCGTCCATCACGGTGCGCTCGGCCTGGCCGGTGACCGGGTTCGTCACGGTCGCGCAGGCGCCGAGCAGGCCGATGGCCACGACGATGGCCACGAAGGGCGGGAACAGGGCGGTACGCATCGCTGGTCTCTCCTCGATCCGGGGGCTCGGGGCGGCTACCAACCCCACAGCAATCGGCGTGCCACCCATCCGACCAGACCGTCCTCGTTGCGCACCCGTGCCCAGCCGTCGCGGTGCGCGAGCGTGCGCAGCACCTCGCCGTAGCCAGCCTTGCCGACGATGCGGCCGCGCATGCTCGGCGCGCTGCGCAGGTTCGCGACCTTCGCCTTGACGACGTAGTGCGGAACCTTGCCGGTCAACGACCTGAAGACCCAGCCCTCGTCGCTCTCGAAGTCGCGAACGCGCAGCCACTGGCCCTTGCGCCCCAGGACCTGCAGCGGATACCCGCGAGTAAGCATCCACGTCACGTCGTGTCCCGTGCCGGGGCCCGAACGCATGTTGATCTCCGCGCGCGCGACGCTGACCATCTCGCGCGCCTGGACGGCCTGCACCAACAGCAGCGTGAGCAGCGCGAAGAGAAGCCCTGGCAGTCGTCGTGTCCCGGTCATCGATGTCCCTGTGGCGAAGCGAAGGCGAAGCACCCACCCCGGTCGCCCCGGGGCAAGTTCATTCTAGTGCGCAATCGCGCAGCGTGTGCGCAGGGGCGCCAGCGGCGGGGCCACGCAGCGAGCCCGGTCAGCCCGCCTCGATCGCCGGCTCCTGCATCGCGGCGACCTGCTCGCGCAGCTCCAGCACGCGGTCCTGCCAGTAGCGCTGCGTGCCGAACCACGGAAACGCGGCCGGGAACGCCGGATCGTGCCAGCGCCGCGCGATCCACGCCGAATAGTGAATCAGCCGCAGCGTGCGCAACGGCTCGATCAGCTGCAGCTCGCGCCGGTCCAGGTCGGCAAAGTCCTCGTAGCCGGCCAGCACGTCCGAGAGCTGCCGCGTCATCGATGCACGGTCCCCGGACAGCAGCATCCACAGGTCCTGGATCGCCGGGCCGTTGCGCGCGTCGTCGAAGTCGACGAAGTGCGGCCCGTCGTCGGTCCACAACACGTTGCCGGCGTGGCAATCGCCGTGGAGCTTCTGGATCCGCACGCCCCCGGCGCGCTCGAACGCTCGGCGTGCCGCGTCGATCGCCTGCGCGACGATGCCGGTCCACGCCGGCAGCAGGTCGGCCGGCACGAAGTCGTGCGCGAGCAGCCAGTCGCGAGGTTCGATCGCGAAGCTGTCGATGTCCAGCGCCGGCCGCTCGACGAAGCGCGCCACCGCGCCGACCGCATGGATGCGTCCGATGAATCGGCCGAGGCGCTCGAGCGTGTCGGGGTCGTCGAGCTCGGGCGCGCGACCGCCGCGGCGCGGATAGACCGCGAATCGGTATCCGTCGAAGCTCGCGAGCGTCGCACCCGCATCGTCGAGAGGCAACGGCGCGACAACCGGGATCTCGCGTCCGGCGAGATCGGCGACGAAGGCGTGCTCCTCGAGGACCTGCGCATCGCTCCAGCGGCGCGGCCGGTAGAACTTGGCCACGACCGTGCGCCCGTCCTCGAGGCTCACCTGGTAGACGCGGTTCTCGTAACTGTTCAGCGCGATGAAGCGGCCGTCGCCGCGCAGGGCGACCGATTCGAGCGCGTCGAGCATGCGATCGGGCGTGAGCCGCGCATACGGGGCTTCGGCGGGTGATTCGCGTCGGGTCATCGCCCGATTCTACGTGCCGCCGGCGCACGTCGAGCGCCCGGGGCCTTCGCGCGGCGGCCGCTTTGCGCAGCCGCCCGACTGGCCTACGATCGTCACCGGATACGGGCGCCCGGTGCGGGCGCCCGGTTCGTCACGCGGGAGTGCGCGATGAAGGTGGGTGTTCCAAAGGAGATCAAGACCCACGAATACCGGGTCGGGCTGACGCCCGAGTCGGTGCGCGAGTACACCGCGCGCGGGCACGAGGTCTTGGTCGAGAGCCAGGCCGGCGCCGGCATCGGCGCCGGCGACGACGCCTACCGCAACGCCGGCGCCACGATCCTGGCCGACGCGCGGGCGGTGTTCGACGCCGCCGAACTGATCGTCAAGGTGAAGGAGCCGCAGCCGGCCGAGATCGCCATGCTGCGGCCGCGACACGTGCTGTTCACCTACCTGCACCTGGCGCCCGACCCGAAGCAGGCGAAGGGCCTGCTCGAAGCCGGCTGCGCCGCGATCGCCTACGAGACCGTGGTGGAGCCCGACGGCTCGCTGCCGTTGCTCGCGCCGATGAGCGAAGTCGCGGGCCGGCTGGCGATCACGATCGCAGGATGGCTGCTGATGCGCAACGCCGGCGGCCCGGGACTGCTGCTCGGCGGCGTCACCGGCGTCGCGCCTGCCCGGGTGCTGGTGCTGGGCGCCGGCGTCGCCGGCGTGCAGGCGACACGGATGGCTGCGGGGGCGGGCGCCGAGGTCAGCGTGGTCAACCGCTCGCTGGCCAGGCTGCGCACGCTCGAAGCCCAGCTGCCGGGACGGATTCGCACGCGGCCCTCGACGCACGCCGCGATCGAGGAGGAGATCGCGAGCGCCGACGTGGTCGTCGGCGCAGTGCTGGTCGCCGGGGCCAGCACGCCGAAACTGGTCACCCGCGCGATGCTGGGCACGATGAAGCCGCGCGCCGTCATCATCGACGTCTCGATCGACCAGGGCGGCTGCTGCGAGACCTCGCGGCCGACCACGCACGCCGAGCCGACCTACGAGGTCGACGGCATCGTCCACTACTGCGTCGCGAACATGCCGGGCGCGGTCCCGCGCACGTCGAGCCATGCGTTGAACCTGGCGACGCTGCCGTATGGCCTCGCGCTGGCCGATCGCGGACTCGATGCGCTTCGGTCGGACGCGGCGCTGCGCGCCGGCCTGAACGTGCTCGCCGGCCGGATCACGCACCCGGCCGTGGCGCAGGCGCTCGGGCTCGGCTACGTCGACGTGGCGCAGGCGCTCGGCGCCTGACGCGCGGCCTCAGCCGAACTTGTACAGCACGCCGTAGCCGCCGCGCGGATACGACCAGTCGACGTTGTCGTGCTCGCTGCACAGCAGCCGGCAGGTGCCGCATTCGAGGCAGCCGTCGGTCGACAGGATCACGCTGCCATCGTCGCCCTTCGTGTAGCAGCCCGCCGGGCAGCACCAGGTGCACGACGGCGTCTCGCAGCGGTCGCGGCAGATCTCCGGCGCCCGGATCGCAATGTGGGCGCGGCCCTCGTCGACGCGATAGCGGTTCTCGAACAGCTTCTCTTCGACCTTGATCGTGGTCATCGCAGTGCCCTCATCAGCTTGATCGCGTCGCCGAACAGGCCCAGGCGCGAGCGCCTGGCCACGAAGTCGCGCTTGATCTCTCGTTCCTTGGTCAGCTTGTCGACGCCGTCGACCTTCAGCATCGTGTGCGCCGCGCGCGTCAGCATCTCGGGATAGGTGGTCAGGAACTGCCGGTTGCCGTGCAGGATCTCGGGCACGTCGCGGTACTTCTTCAGGTCCTTCATCACGAAGCTCTCTTCGAGCGTCTTGCGATAGCGTTTCAGGTTGGCTGCGGTGCAGTCCCTGCCCTCGTCGCGCAGCTGCACGATCGCCTCCGCGGCCAGCCGCCCGGTCGTCATCGCGAGGTTCGAGCCTTCGCGGTGCACCGCGTTGACGAAGCCGCCCGAGTCGCCGCAGATGACCCAGCCGTCGCCGTGGACCGTGGGGATGGCGTTGTATCCGCCCTCGGGGATCAGGTGCGCCGAGTATTCCTTGACTTCCGAGCCTGCGATCAGCGGGCGGATCGACGGGTGGCTCTTCAGCTCCTCCAGCAGCTGGTACGGGCTGATGCCGGCGGCCTTGAAGTCCTCGACCATGCAGCCGATGCCGAGCGAGACCGATTCCTTGTTCGTGTACAGGAAGCCGGTGCCGACCATGCCCTTCGTGATCTTGCCGAACATCTCGATCACGACGCCGTCGTTGCCGGAGACGTTGAAGCGTTCCTCGATCGTCTGCCTGGGCAGGAAGTGCATCTCCTTGACCGCCAGAGCGACGTCCTGCGCCTTGACCGGCGGGCGCAGCCGGGCCTTCGTCGCGACCAGCGAGTTGACCCCGTCGGCCAGCACGACCACGTCCGCGAAGATGTCGCCGTTGGCACGATCGGTGCGCACGCCGACGACGCGGTCGCCCTGCTTCAGCAGGCCGACGACGGTGGTCTCGCAGATCAGCAGCGCGCCGGCATCCTGCGCCTTGCCCGACAGCCACTTGTCCATGTTGGCGCGAATCACCGTGTAGCGGGTCGGCTGCTCGTCCGCGTCGACCGTGCCGCGGAAGTGCGTACCGACGTGCGAGCGCTCGTCCATCAGCCACATGCGCTGCTCGAGCACGGCGCGCTCGAAAGGCGCCTGGCGCCGACAGTTCGGGATCACCGCCTCGAGCGCGTCGGCGTACATGATCGCGCCCTGCACGTTCTTCGAGCCGGGGTACTCGCCGCGCTCGAGCTGCAGCACCTTCATGCCGGCCTTCGCCATCAGATAGGCGGCGGTGTTGCCCGACGGCCCCGCGCCGACGACGATCACATCGAACTTCTCGGCCATGGATCGCTCCTGGTGGATGTCGTCAGGCCGCGACGCGCCGGCCGATGCGTTCGCGCAGCGCCTCGGTCAGCGCCGGCAGGATCTGCAGTGCGTCGCCGACCACCGCATAGGTGGCGAAGTCCATGATCGGCGCCTTCGGGTCGGAGTTGATCGCGATGATCACGTCGGCCCCCTCGACGCCGACGCGGTGCTGGATCGCGCCGGAGATCCCCGCGGCGATGTAGAGCTTGGGCCGGATCGTCTTGCCGGTCTGGCCGATCTGGCGGTCCGCGCTCACCCAGCCGGCCTGCGCCACCGGCCGCGATCCGCCATAGTCGCCGCCGAGCACGTCGGCCAGTTCCCGCACCAGCCGGAAGTTCTCGGGCTTGCCGAGGCCGCGGCCGCCGGCCACGACGACCTCTGCGTAGGCCAGCTGCGCCTTGTCGGCGTCGGCGTCCGGAATGTAGGACAGGATCTTGGTCACGACGTCGTCCTCGGCGAGCGCCACGCGCTCCTCCACGATCGTCCCGGAGCGCTGCGGGTCGCGCCTGGGCATCGCCATGACGCGCGGGCGCACGGTCGCCATCTGCGGCCGGTACTCGAGCGTGTGGATCGTGCACAGCAGCGTGCCGCCGAAGGTCGGCCGGGTCGCCGCCAGGCTGCGCGTCTCGTCGTCGATGCGCAGTTCGGTGCAGTCGGCGGTCAGCCCGGTGCCGAGCGTCGTGGCGACAGCACCCGCGAGGTCGCGTCCGAGGGTGGTGGCGCCCAGCAGCAGGATCTCGGGCTTGTTGCGCTCGACCAACTCGGTGAGCGCCTTCGTGTACGGATCGGTGCGGTAGTTCGCGAGCACCGGGTCGCGCACGACGTGGACCGTGTCGGCGCCGTGGCGGAAGGCCTCCGCGCAGGCATGCCCGGTCGGCGCGTCGCCGGGGCCCAGCACCACGCCCGACAGCGGCACGCCGAGGTGGTCGGCGAGCTTGCGCCCTTCGCCGAGCAACTCCCACGAGACCGGGTGAACGCGGCCGCGCTCGAGCTCGACGTAGACCCACACGCCGCGCCAGCTGCCGAGGTCGGCGCCGTCGCCGCGCCGCGGCGCGGCCGCCGATGGCGTCGCGGACTGCTCGTCGCTGCTCATCGCGCGATCTCCTCTTCCAGCGCCGGGTGCGCGGCGAACAGCTTGCCGAGCAGCGCGTCGACCGCCTCGCGCGGCGGACGGCCGGCGACGTCGACGATCTCGGCCTTCTTCGCGCGCGGCGGCGGCGCGAACACCTTCTTGACCACCGTCGGCGAGCCCTTGAGCCCGCAGCGCGCGACCTCGGGGATGCCGGCGGCCTTGTGGTCCCACTCGATCACGTCGTAGCGCGCCGCGCGGAACATCGCGTCCATGTCGGCGAAGCGGATCGAGTTGGCGCCCTCCATCATCGTGACCAGGCACGGCAATTTCGTCTTCAGCACCTGCACGCCGCCCTCGGCGCGGCGGTGCGCGACGATCTCGCGCGCTTGCGTGTCGAGGCTCTCGATGCGAGACACGTAGGTCAGTTGCTGCAGCCCGAGGCGCCGCGCGATGCCCGGGCCGACCTGCGCGGTGTCGCCGTCGATCGTCTGCTTGCCGCAGAACACCATGTCGACCGGATTCCCGCCGCCGATCGTGCGGATCGCCGAAGCCAGCGCGTAGGAGGTCGCCAGCGTGTCCGAGCCTGCGAACACGCGGTCGGTGATCAGGATCGCGTCGTCGGCACCGAACGAGATGCACTTCTTCAGCGCGTCGGCCGCCATCTTCGGGCCCATGCTGAGCACCGTGACCCGCGCGCCGAATCGGTCCTTGACGCGCAGCGCCTCCTCGAGCGAGATCAGGTCGTACGGATTGACGACTGCCGGGACGCCCTGGCGCATGATCGTGTTCGTGACGGGGTGGACCCGTATCTGGCTCGAATCGGGCACCTGCTTGACGCAGACCACGATGTGCATGACCATGCCGACCCTCCGGTATTCTGGTACCGTTTTACCATTATAAAGCGCCGGCTCGCAAGGGGCTGCCAACCCCCGTCGGGGCTACCCCGACCAGCGGGTCTTGATCTCGATCAAGCGAACCCGGGCAGCGCCGCCCGGGACGCGAGCCGGCCGGCCCGGTCGACCCGCCGCAAGGGGCGAGTCCGGACTGCGGGCATAATCGGGCCCGACTTTCGCCTGCGGACCCGACCGTCACCTTCGTCATGGCCCAGTACGTCTACACGATGAACCGGGTGGGCAAGATCGTGCCCCCCAAGCGAGTGATCCTGAAGGACATCTCGCTCAGCTTCTTCCCCGGCGCCAAGATCGGCGTGCTCGGCCTCAACGGCTCGGGCAAGTCGACACTGCTGCGCATCATGGCCGGCGTCGACCGCGAGTACGAGGGCGAAGCCACGCCGATGCCGAACCTGCGCATCGGCTACCTGCCGCAGGAGCCGCAACTCGATCCCGCAAAGGACGTGCGCGGCAACGTCGAGGAAGGCCTCGGCGAGACGATTGCGCTGGTCAAGGAGTTCAACGAGATCAGCGAGCGCTTCGCCGAACCGATGGACGACGACGAGATGAACCGGCTGCTCGAGCGACAGGGCGAGCTGCAGGGCCGCATCGACGCGACCGGCGGCTGGGAGATCGAGCGCAAGCTCGACGTGGCCGCCAACGCGTTGCGCCTGCCGCCGTGGGACGCCGACGTCGCGAAGCTCTCGGGCGGCGAGCGCCGGCGCGTGGCGCTGTGCCGGCTGCTGCTGTCCGAGCCGGACATGCTGCTGCTCGACGAGCCGACCAACCACCTCGACGCGCTGTCGGTGCAGTGGCTCGAGCAGTTCCTCGAGCGCTTCCCGGGCACCGTGATAGCGGTCACGCACGACCGCTACTTCCTCGACAACGTCGCCGGCTGGATCCTCGAACTCGACCGCGGCCACGGCATCCCGTGGCAGGGCAACTACTCGTCGTGGCTCGAGCAGAAGGAGCAGCGACTGGAGATCGAGGCGAAACAGGAGTCGGCGCGGATCAAGGCGATGCAGGTCGAGCTCGAGTGGGTGCGCGCCAACCCGAAGGCGCGCCAGGCCAAGAGCAAGGCGCGGCTGGCGCGCTTCGAGGAACTGGCCTCGTCCGACACGCAGAAGCGCAACGAGACCAACGAGATCTACATCCCGCCGGGGCCGCGCCTCGGCGACCTGGTCGTGCACGCCGACGGCCTGCGCAAGGCGTTCGGAGACCGCCTGCTTTTCGACGACCTGTCGTTCAGCCTGCCGCCGGGCGGCATCGTCGGCGTGATCGGGCCGAACGGCGCCGGCAAGACGACGCTGTTCCGCATGCTGATGGGCAGCGAGTTGCCCGATGCCGGCACGCTGCGCGTCGGCGACACGGTGAAGGCGGCCTGCGTCGACCAGAGCCGCGACACGCTCGACCCGAGGAAGACCGTCTGGGAGGAGATCTCCGAGGGCCAGGACCTGATCCAGGTCGGCAGCTACTCCACGCCGAGCCGCGCGTACGTCGCGCGATTCAACTTCAAGGGCAGCGACCAGCAGAAGACGATCGGCGAGTTGTCGGGCGGCGAGCGCAACCGCGTCCACCTGGCCAAGGTGCTGCGCGCCGGCGCCAACCTGCTGCTGCTCGACGAACCGACCAACGACCTCGACGTCGAGACCTTGCGCGCGCTCGAGCAGGCTCTGCTCGACTTCCCCGGCTGCGCGGTGGTGATCTCGCACGACCGCTGGTTCCTCGACCGCGTCGCCACGCACATGCTGGCCTTCGAGGGCGACAGCCGCGTGGCCTGGTTCGAAGGCAACTACGCCGACTACCTGGCCGACCGTCGCCGCCGGCTCGGCGACGACGCCGACCGACCCGAACGACTGCGCTTCCGGCCGCTGTCGGCCTGAGCGTCCCGGCTGGCGCGCGCGCAGGAAGGCCCGTGCGGCGCGCGCCGCGGGATGGCCCGCGCGTCGACCGCCGCGGGAGAGCTCGCTCGTCGACCGCGCTCGGCCCTGTCCGCGTGCGACCACAGTGCGCACCGTCCGTCGCACTGCGCGCGGCGTTCGTCGCTTGCGAATGCAGCCCGCGCCCGCACAGGCGTGAAGTGGGCTCGTGTCCCGCGTCGTCGAACGTGCGGCCGCCACGGTGGCGCGCAACGGCGATCGACGCTTTGCTCGAGCGTTCATGAGCCAGCCGGCTCTGCCGGCTGACCCAGCCAGTGCGAGGAGGTCGCCATGAACCTGTTCGATGCGTACCGCGAGCTGTACGCGAGATCGCGCGACGAAGAGATGTCGCTCGTCGAGTACCTCGAGCTCTGCCGCGGCGACCGGCTCGCCTACGCCAGTGCCGCTGAACGGATGCTGGCAGCGATCGGCGAGCCCGAGGTCGTCGACACCCGCAACGATCCCCGCCTGTCGCGCCTGTTCGCCAACCGCGTCATCCGACGCTACCCGGCGTTCCGCGAGTTCTACGGCATGGAAGACGCGATTGCGCAGATCGTCGCCTACTTCCGCCACGCCGCGCAGGGGCTGGAGGAGCGCAAGCAGGTGCTGTACCTGCTGGGTCCGGTAGGCGGCGGCAAGTCGTCGATCGCAGAGCGGCTGAAGGCGCTGATGGAGGTCCACCCGATCTACGCGCTCGAGGGTTCGCCGGTCAACGAGTCGCCGCTCGGCCTGTTCCATCCGGAGCGCGACGGTCCGCGGCTGGAAGCCGAGTACGGCATCCCGGCGCGCTACCTGAACGGCATCATGAGCCCCTGGGCGATCAAGCGGCTGCGCGAGTTCGACGGCGACATCACGAGGTTCCGCGTCGTTCGGGTCCAGCCGTCGGTGCTGCGCCAGGCGGCGATCGCGAAGACCGAGCCCGGCGACGAGAACAACCAGGACATCTCGTCGCTGGTCGGCAAGGTCGACATCCGCAAGCTCGAATCGCTGTCGCAGGACGATCCCGACGCCTACAGCTACTCCGGCGGGCTGTGCCTGGCCAACCAGGGGTTGCTCGAGTTCGTCGAGATGTTCAAGGCGCCGATCAAGATGCTGCACCCGCTGCTGACGGCGACGCAGGAGGGCAACTACAAGGGCACCGAGGGCTTCTCGGCGATCCCGTTCCAGGGGCTGATCCTCGCGCACTCGAACGAGAGCGAGTGGCAGGCGTTCCGCAACAACCGCAACAACGAAGCCTTCCTGGACCGCATCTACATCGTCAAGGTGCCGTACTGCCTGCAGGTCTCGGAGGAGGTGCGCATCTACCGCAAGCTGCTCAACGGCAGTTCGCTGGCGCTGGCGCCGTGCGCTCCCGGCACGCTCGAGATGATGGCGCAGTTCGCCGTGCTCACGCGGATCAAGGAGCCGGAGAACTCGAGCATCTACGCCAAGTTGCGCGTCTACGACGGCGAGAACCTCAAGGACGTCGAACCGAACGCGAAGTCGGTGCAGGAGTACCGCGAGTACGCCGGAATCGACGAGGGCATGAACGGCCTGTCGACGCGCTTCGCGTTCAAGGTGCTGTCGGCGGTCTTCAACCACGACCAGGTCGAGGTGGCCGCCAATCCGGTGCACCTGATGTACGTGCTCGAGCAGCGACTCATGCGCGAGGGGCTGCCCGAGGAGACCCAGCGTCGCTGGCTCGACTTCATCAAGGGCTGGCTGGCACCGCGCTACGCGGAATTCATCGGCAAGGAGATCCAGACCGCCTACCTCGAGTCCTACTCCGAGTACGGGCAGAACATCTTCGACCGCTACGTGACCTTCGCCGACTACTGGATCCAGGACGAGGACTACCGCGATCCCGAGACCGGCGAGAGCTTCGACCGCGCGCAACTGAACGCCGAGCTCGAGAAGATCGAGAAGCCTGCGGGAATCGCCAATCCGAAGGACTTCCGCAACGAGATCGTGAACTTCGTGCTGCGCGCACGCGCCGCGCACGGCGGCCGCAACCCGTCGTGGACCAGCTACGAGAAGCTGCGCGAGGTGATCGAGAAGAAGATGTTCTCGAACACCGAGGAGCTGCTGCCGGTGGTGTCGTTCAACGCCAAGGCCTCGACCGAGGACAGGCGCAAGCACGACAGCTTCGTCGAGCGGATGGTTGCCAAGGGCTACACCGAGAAGCAGGTGCGCCTGCTCTGCGAGTGGTACCTGCGCGTTCGCAAGTCGCAGTAGGCGACCGGCCGTGTCGGTGATCATCGATCGCAGGCCGAACGACCGCAGCGGCAGCGCGGTCAATCGCGAGCGCTTCATGCGCCGCTATCGTGCGCAGATCCGGCGCGCAGTCGACGACATGGTCGCCGACCGCTCGATCCGCGACATGGAGCGCGGTGGCAAGGTCGGCATCCCGACCCGGGACATCACCGAACCGGTGTTCCGGCACGGCGCCGGCGGCGACCGCGAGTACGTCCACCCCGGCAACCGGGAATTCCAGCCCGGGGACCGGCTGCCCCGCCCGAAGGGCGGCGACGGCGACGGCCCGGGAAGTTCCGGCGGCAACGGCGACGGCACGGACGAGTTCTCGTTCACGCTGTCGCGCGAGGAGTTCATGCAGATCTTCTTCGACGACCTGGAGTTGCCGAGACTGGCCCGGACCGCCCTGGGCGAAATCCGCGAGCAGCGCCCGCAGCGCGCCGGTTATTCGACGCACGGAACGCCCGCGAACCTGGCGGTCGCACGCTCGCTGCGCAACGCGCTGGGGCGCCGTCTCGCCCTGACTGCCGGCGCGCGCCGGGAACTGCTGCGGGCGCGCGTGGCCGGGCACGACGCGCCGCCGGCCGACGTGGCCGACGTGGCCGACGTGGCCGACGTGGCCGACGTGGCCGACGTGGCCGGGGCGGCCGAGGCTGCCGAGGCGGCGGATTCGGGCGAACGCGCGTCGTCCCCGTCCGGTCTCGCGGCGGCCGACCGGATCGCGGCGCTCGAGCGGCGGATCGCCCGCGTGCCCTTCCTCGACGAGATCGACCTGCGCTACCGGCACCGGACAATGGTCCCGCTTCCGGTCGCCCGCGCCGTCATGTTCTGCCTGATGGACGTCTCGGCTTCGATGGACCAGCCGAAGAAGGACCTCGCCAAGCGATTCTTCACGCTGCTGCACCTGTTCCTGACGCGCCGCTACGAGCACGTCGAAGTGGTCTTCATCCGGCACACCGACGACGCCGAGGAAGTCGACGAGGAGCGGTTCTTCCACGATCCCGGGACCGGCGGCACCGTCGTCCTGTCGGCGCTCGCGCTGATGCACCGGATCGTCGAACAGCGGTACGCGCAAGCCGGCTGGAACGTCTACGGGGCCCAGGCGTCCGACGGCGACGCGTTCGGCGCCGATCCCGAAAAGAGCCGCGGCTTCCTCGAGTCGGCGCTGCTGCCGCGCGTGCGCCATTTCGCCTACATCGAGGTGTCGGACGAGGAATCTGCGCTCACCACGCTCTCGGCGGCCTATCGGCGCATCGAGGCTCGGCAGTTCGCAATGCGCGAAGTCCACGAGGCTCGCGACATCTGGCCGGTGTTCCGCGGCCTGTTCCAGCGGACGCCGGCCAACGGCGCGGCGGCGCGCGCCTGAACGGGACCGCCACGCCATGCCGACCCCGATCTCGACCGGCGCCGAGTGGAGTTTCGAGCTCCTCGCGCGCTACGACGAGGCCATCGGCCGGATCGCGCGCGAAGAGTTCGGCCTCGACTGCTACGCGAACCAGATCGAAGTGATCGACAGCCGGCAGATGCTCGACGCGTACGCGTCGACCGGCCTGCCGGTGGGCTACCCGCACTGGAGCTTCGGCAAGTCGTTCATCGCGCACGAGCACGCGTACCGCAAGGGCGCGCGCGGGCTCGCCTACGAAATCGTCATCAACTCGGACCCTTGCATCGCGTACCTGATGGAGGAGAACCCGATGCCGCTGCAGGCGCTGGTGATCGCGCACGCCTGCTACGGGCACAACTCGTTCTTCAAGGGCAACTACCTGTTCCGGCAGTGGACGGCGGCCGATGCGATCGTCGACTACATGGTGTTCGCGCGGCGCTACGTGATGGACTGCGAGGAGCGCCACGGCGCCGCGGCGGTCGAGGAAGTGCTCGACGCGTGCCACGCGCTGATGAATCACGGCGTCGACCGCTACCGCCATCCGCGCACCTTGTCGGCCGATGCCGAGCGGGCGCGCGGGCGCGAGCGCGACGCGTGGTCCCAGCAGCGCCACGACGAGATCTGGCGCACGCTGCCGCCGCGCGCCGCGAAACCCGGACAGTCGTCGGAAGGCAGGCGTCGCGACGAGCCGCACGAGAACCTGCTGTACTTCGTCGAGAAGCACTCGCCACGGCTGGCGCAGTGGGAACGCGAACTCGTGCGCATCGTGCGCAAGGTCGCGCAGTACTTCTATCCGCAGGGCCTGACGAAGGTCATGAACGAAGGCTGGGCGACGTTCTGGCACTACACGCTGCTGAACCGGCTGTACGACCACGGCCTGGCGGACGACGGATTCATGATCGAGTTCCTCGAGTCGCACACCAACGTCGTCGCGCAGCGCGCCTTCGACGAGCCCGGCTACGCCGGCTGCAACCCGTACGCGCTGGGCTTCGCGATGTTCTCCGACATCCGCCGGATCTGCGAGCAGCCGACCGACGAGGATCGGCAGTGGTTCCCGGAGATCGCCGGCACCGACTGGCGGGGCGCGCTCGATTTCGCGATGCGCAACTTCAAGGACGAGTCCTTCGTCGCGCAGTTCCTGTCGCCGCGACTGATCCGCGAGTTCCGGCTGTTCGCGATCGCCGACCAGGAGGGCGACCCGATGCTCGAAGTCGCCTGCATCCACAACGACGCCGGCTATCGGCGGGTGCGCAAGCTGCTCGCCGCGCACTACGACCGCGACGCGAGGCTGCCCGACATCCAGGTGACGGGCTTCGAGCGCGATGGCGACCGCAGCCTCACGCTGCGTCACGTCCGTCACCGCGGGCGCCCGCTCGACGACGACGCCGAGCGCGTGCTGGCGCACCTGCAGCGGCTCTGGGGCTTCACCGTCCGCATGCAGACGGTCGACCCCGACGGCGCGCCGTGCGCCGAGACCATGATCGCCGACTGAGACGCGAACACCCACCCGGCCGGGGTCGCCGGACCGGACACGGTATGCTGGCAGCCGGGATTCGTGGCTGCGCGCAATGAGAGTGCTTCTCGTCGAAGACGACCGGATGATCGGGCAGGCGGTGCAAACCGCGCTGCGCCAGGACGGCTACGCCGTCGACTGGGTCCGCGACGCCGACACGGCCGACACGGCACTGGCGACCGGCGGCTTCGACCTGGTGCTGCTCGACCTGGGCCTGCCGGGGCGCGACGGCGTGGCGCTGCTGCGCGCCGTTCGCGCTCGCCGCGACGCGACGCCGGTGCTGATCGTGACCGCGCGCGACGACGTCCACGACCGGGTCTCCGGGCTCGACGCCGGCGCAGACGACTACCTGGTCAAGCCCTTCGACCTGGATGAACTCGGCGCGCGCATGCGTGCGCTGCTGCGGCGCAGTGCCGGACGCGGCGAGTCGGTCTTCGAGCACCGTGGCGTGCGCGTGGACCCTTCGACGCGCGAGGTCAGCCGCGACGGCGAGGCGATCACGCTGTCGCCGCGGGAGTTCGCGGTGCTCGAAGCGCTGATGCTGCGCCCCGGTGCGGTCCTGTCGCGCGCGCAACTCGAGGACCGGCTGTACGGCTGGGGCGAATCGGTCGAGAGCAACGCGGTCGAGGTCTACATCCACGGCCTGCGCCGCAAGCTCGGCCACGACTTCATCCAGAACGTGCGCGGCGTCGGGTACTTCGTGCCGAAGGCGGACGCGCAGGACGAAGGATGAGCGCGCCGTCGATCCGCACCCGACTGCTGCTGTCGCTGCTGCCGATGTTCATCGTCGCCGAGGCCGTGATCGGCACGGTCAGCTACCGCTACGTGCTGCGCGAGAGCCACGAGCTCTTCGATTACCACCTGCGCCAGATGGCGCTGTCGCTGCGTGACCAGGGCGCGGTGCTGCCACCGCCGGGCCCGCCCGAGGATCGCGAGCAGTTCGACTTCGTCGTGCAGATCTGGAGCGCCGACGGATCGAAGATCTACCTGTCGCACACGCGTTCACGCGCCCGGTTGCCCGAGCGGGCAACGCTGGGTTTCGCGGACGTGGTGACGGAGAACGAGCGCTGGCGCGTCTACAGCACGCTGGCCAGCGGCCGCGTGATCCAGGTCGGACAGCCTTTCGAAGTACGCGAGCGCATCGCGGCGGCGGCCGCGCTGCGCAGCCTGACGCCGCTGCTGATCTTCGCGCCACTGGTCGCGCTGGCGATCTGGTGGCTCGTCGGACAGTCGCTGCGACCGGTCGAACGGATCGCCACCGAGCTGCGCAGGCGCGACGCGCAGCGGCTCGACCCGGTGTCCGAAGAGCAGCTGCCGACCGAGGTCGAACCGATGGTGCGCTCGCTCAACGGACTGCTCGAGCGCCTGCGTCGCGCATTTGCGACCCAGCGCGCGTTCGTCGCCGACGCCGCGCACGAGCTGCGCACGCCGATCGCCGCGTTGAAGCTGCAGGCGGGCCTGGTCGGGCGCGCGCGCGACGACGCCTCGCGCGGCGAGGCGCTGCGCGACCTCCACGCGGGCATCGACCGTTCGGCGCACCTGGTCGACCAGTTGCTGACGCTGGCGCGCAGCGAGCCCCACGCGCGCGCCGCCGCCGGAGCCATGGTCGACCTCGCGAGCATCGCCGACGAGGCGATCGCCGGGATGATGCCGCTGGCGCAGGCGCGCGGTTCGCAAGTCCTGCTCGATGCGCAGCGACCTGCCGAGCTGCAGGGCGACGCCAACGCGCTGCACAGCCTGGTGCGCAACCTGGTCGACAACGCGCTGCGGCACACCCCGACCGGCAGCCGGATCGAGGTCGCGGTGACCAGCCGCGACGACGAGATCTGCCTGAGCGTGGACGACGATGGACCGGGAATTCCAGTCGAGGAGCGCGAGCGCGTCTTCGACCGCTTCTACGGCCGCAGCGCCGGTGACGATGCCGGCAGCGGGCTGGGACTGGCGATCGCCAAGGCGGTCGTCGACCGCCACGCCGGGCACATCGATCTCGGCCAGTCCGCGCTCGGCGGCCTCAGGGTCACGGTTCGCGTCCCCCGCGAAGCGCCAGCCGCCGCTTAAGGATCGTCTAAGGCAGCGTCCTTATCGTGCGGCGATCGGCTCGAACGCCCGCACGGAACACAAGGCACGCATGAAACGCAACTCGCTGATCGCCGCGCTGGCCCTCGCCAGTCTCGTCAGCGCCGGCACCGCGTACGGCTGGAGCCTGAATCCGGCCCAATGGTTCGCCAGGACTTCCACCACGAGTACGGCGTCCCCGGCCATCCCGCCCTCCGGCTCAAGGGCCGCTGACGCGGTGCTGGTCGCGCCGACCAGTGCGCCCGACTACCGGGCGATTTTCGAGCGCTTCGGACCTGCCGTCGTCGGCGTCACCGTCGAAGGCACGGTGCCGGTCGCGCGCCAGCGCTCGCCCGAGCTCGAGAACGACCCGTTCTTCCGCTTCTACCGAGGGCTGCCGGTTCCGCCGATGCCGCGCGGCGACGCGCCGGTGCACGGCCAGGGATCGGGATTCATCATCAGCGCCGACGGCCTGATCCTGACCAATGCGCACGTCGTGCGCGACGCTCGCAACGTCACCGTCAAGCTCGCCGACCGCCGCGAGTTCGAGGCCAGCGTCCTCGGCGTCGATCCGGCGACCGACGTGGCCGTGCTGCGCATCCAGGCCGACAACCTGCCTGCCGTGCAGCTCGGCGAGCCGTCGCAGCTCGCGGTCGGCGACTACGTGCTCGCGATCGGCTCGCCGTTCGGCTTCGAGCAGAGCGCGACCTCGGGCATCGTCAGCGCCAAGGGACGATCGCTGCCCGGTGACACGTACGTTCCCTTCATCCAGACCGATGTCGCGGTGAACCCGGGCAACTCGGGCGGTCCTCTGTTCGACGCCCGCGGCCGCGTGGTCGGGATCAACTCGCAGATCTACTCGCGCACCGGCGGCTACCAGGGCCTGTCGTTCGCGATTCCGATCGACGTCGCGGTGCGCGTCAAGGACCAGATCCTCGCCACCGGCAGCGTGCGGCACGCGCGCCTGGGCGTGACCGTCCAGGAACTGAACCAGGGGCTGGCGGAATCGTTCAAGCTCGACAGCCCCAGCGGCGCGCTGATCTCGAGCGTCGCGCCTGGCAGCGCCGCCGAGAAGGCCGGGCTGCGTCCCGGCGACGTCGTGCTGTCGCTGAACGGCGAACGCATCGAGCGCTCCGGCGATCTCGCGGCGATGGTCGGAGAGTCCAGGCCCGGCGATCGCGTCAGTCTCGAGGTGGTGCGCCAGGGCCAGCGACAGCAGATGACCGCCGTGCTCGCGGAACTGCCGACGGCGACCGAAACCGCCGTGCAGCAGGCGCCCGAGCGCAGCGAGAGCCGACTCGGCGTTGCCGTTCGGCCGCTCGCGCCCGAGGAGCGCCAGGCGACGCGGCTCGACAGCGGGCTGGTCGTCGAAGACGTATCCGGCGCCGCGCAGCGTGCCGGCATCGAGCCGGGCGACGTGATCCTGTCGGTGAACGGAAAGTCGGTCGCCAGCGTCGAGCAGTTGCGCAAGCTCGTCAACGGCGACGCGCGCCAGCTCGCGTTGCTGGTCCAGCGGGGCGAATTGCGCATCTTCGTGCCGGTGCGGCTCGGCTGAACCGAGCTCGACGATGCGAAGCCTCGCACCCGTCGTCCGGGCGCTGCTGACGACCACGGCGCACGCGTGGTCGATCGCCGCGCGAGTGCCCGGCACCGAAGAAGACGCCCGGAGGCCCGCGCAACGGACCGACGACCGCGGCCGCACCCGGCTGCCGTCCGGCCCGACGGTGCTGTCTTTCCGAAAGGCGGATCCGGGACGCGCCGACGAGGCGCCGCGCAAGCAGCGGGCCGACGCGGCCTGAGGCCGCGTGTCAGCGCGGCGCGCCGGCCTTTTCCCGCCGGGGAAGCCGCAGCGTGCCGCGGCCTTCGCCGCCTGGTGCGCTCCGGTGCGCGACGCGCCGTTCGAGCTCGTCGGCGGGCATCGGCGGGGCGAACAGGAAGCCCTGCCCCTCGTCGCATCCGACGCCTTGCAGGAAGCGCATCTGTTCCTCGTTCTCGACGCCCTCGGCGACGACGCGCAGCCCGAGGCTGCGCGCCAGCCCGGCGATCGCGCGCACGATCGTCGCGTCGTCGGCGCTCGCCGGAATGTCGCGCACGAACGAACGGTCGATCTTGAGCAGGTGCACCGGGAAGCGCCTCAGGTAGGCGAGGCTCGAGTAGCCGGTGCCGAAGTCGTCGATCGAAATGCGGATGCCGAGCGCGGCCAGCGCCTGCAGCGCCTCCAGCGTCTGTCCGCTGTCGTGCATCAGCGTGGACTCGGTGATCTCGATTTCGAGCGTCGCGGGATCGATGCCGGCGTCGTCGACGGCCCTCTTCACCGACTCGGGCAGGTTGCGGACGCGGAACTGCTGCGCCGACAGGTTGACCGCCATCGACCCCGCCGCGAAACCGCGATCGCGCCAGAGTCGCCGCTGGCGGCAGGCTTCGGCGAGCACCCATTCGCCGATCGGATGGATCAGCCCCGTCTCCTCGGCCAGCGGAATGAACTCGGCAGGGCTGATCATCCCGCGTTGCGGATGACGCCATCGCACCAGCGCCTCGACCGCGCACAACGCGCCACTGGCCAGGTCGAAGCGCGGCTGGTAGTGCAGCAGCAGTTCGCCGCGAGCGATCGCGCCGTGCAACTCGTTTTCGAGTTGCAGCCGCTGCGTGGACGCGCGCTGCACCTGTTCGGTGAAGAACCGGAAGCAGTGGCGGCCCTCGGCCTTCGCGTGGTACATCGCCGCGTCGGAGCGGCTGATCAGCGTCTGGGCGTCCTCGCCGTCGCGCGGATAGACGCTGATGCCGATCGACGGCGTCACGCGCAGCGAGTATCCGGTGATCTCGTAGGGGCTCGACAGCACCTCGAGCAGCCGGTCCGAGACCGCTGCCGCGTCGTCGGCGCCGGCGGCGTTGCCCAGCACCAGCACGAACTCGTCGCCGCCGACGCGCGACACCGTGTCGCCGGGGCGCAGGACCTCGGTCAGGCGCAGCGCGACCGACTTCAGCAATGCATCGCCGACCGCGTGCCCGAGGGAGTCGTTGATCGTCTTGAAGCGGTCGAGGTCGATGAAGATCACCGCCGCGTTGCCGCTCGAGTCGCGTGCCGACGCCAGCACCTGCTCGAGCCGCTTGTGCAGCAGCCGCCGGTTGGGCAGCCCGGTCAGGACGTCGTGATGTGCCAGGTGGCGGATCCGGCGCTCGGCAGTCTCGCGTTCGGCGATCTCGTCGCGCAGCTTCGCGTTGGCCTCGGCGAGCGCTTCGGTGCGCTCGCGCACGCGCACCTCGAGTTCGTCGTGGGCGCGGCGCAGCGCCTCGACCGAACGCCGGTGCTCGGTGATGTCTTCGACGATCCAGATGGTCCCGCCCTTGGTCGGGTGCGCCGGGTCGATCGACTTCGCGCGGATCCGCGCCAGGAAGCTGCTGCCGTCGCGACGCAGGATCTCGTGCTCGAAGTCGACGGACTGGCCGCGCGCCAGCAGCGGACCGACGAAAGCTCCGATCGCCGCGTACTCCTGGCGCGACCGCCAGACGACGTGACCGGGCTGGCCGGACAAGGTTCCGCGCGGCCAGCCGGCCATCTCCTCGAGGCGCGGGTTGACGTGCTCGAAGCGCTGGTCGCGCGTGAAGCCGATGCCGATCGAGGCGTTCTCGAGGATCGCCTCGTACTTGAGCAGCATCTGGCGCAGCGAGCGCTCCTCGCGCATGCGCGCCTCGGGAGTCATCCTCGTTGCGGGTTCGACAGGTGCGTAAACCACGTTGCGGCGCCGTTCGTCGTGAGTTCGCGATCGTGTCCGACGCCCAGTACACGGGGCGCGGGCAACCTTGCGAACGGGCGTCCGACGAAGGGCCGGCGAAGAGCGCCTGGCGGTCAGGCCGGGCGTGGCGGCGACGCGACCGTGAAGCCGACCTCGACGCCGTCGGCGACGTCGCGGGCGAACGCGCGGCCGCCGTGGAACTCCGAGACCAGCCGCACCAGGTACAGGCCGAGGCCGAGATGAGCCTCGCCGCCGGCGCGGTGGTCGCGGATCGACACCATCGAGTCGAACAGGTTGTCGCGCATCGCGCTCGGCAGGTGCGGACCCTCGTTGCGCACCGTGAACGCCCACTGGTCGGTGCCCGCCGCATCCGCATCGTCGCTTCGGCACAGCGTCAACACGATCGCCGACCCGGGGGCCGCGAAGTCCACCGCGTTGGAGACGAGCTTGTCGAGCGCCTGCACGATCGCCTCGGGCACCACCGGGCACGGCGCCGCGCCGACCGCGCACTCGACCCTGAACTCGCGCGAAGCGAAGGCGCTGCGATAGCCGTCGGCGCACGCCGCGAGCAGCGCGACCAGGTCGACCGACTCGAGCCGGCTTTGCGCCAGCATCGCCTCGAGGCTGGACGCCTCCCCCATGCTGGCAACGATCCGTTCCAGGCGCTGCGCGCCGTCGCGGGCGCGCGCGAGGTAGGACTCGCGGCGCTGCGCGTCGGCCTCGGCAGCCAGGTTCTCGAGCGACGAACGCACGACCATGATCGGCGTTCGCAGCTCGTGCACCAGGCGCCCGCGAAGGTTGCCGACGTAGTGCTGGTGCTGCCTGAGCCGTTCCAGCACGTTGGCGTGGCTCTCGGCGAGCGCGCCGATCTCGTCGCGAATGCGCGGCGGTCGGATGCCGCCCACCACCCGGCCACGCGAATCGATCGCCTGCTCGGCCTGGCGGCGCAGGCGCACGACGCGCGCCACCGTGATCGAGCCGACCGCCAGCAACGCCAGCGCGCTCGCCGTCATCGCCGCCGCGGTCAACAGCGCGAGCCGCTCGATCGCCTCGCGCGCGACGCCCAGCCGGGAGCCGGTGTTCTCCTCCAGCACCAGCGCGCCGACCACGCGATCGCCGACCCACAACGGCTGCGCGCTGGTGAGCATCCAGACGGGCAGCCCCGCCTGCATCGCGATTCGCTCCGACTGCTGCGCGGGCAGTCCGGACAGCGCACGCGTCAACGGCGGCATCGCCGGCTCGCTGCCCGGCTGCGAGTCGTCGAGAAAGCGCTCCGGCCGCAGGCTGAGCGTGGCCGACAGCAGCCGGCGCGCGAGGCGCGATTGCCAGTCGTCTGCCGGCGGGGGCCCGCTGGAGACGCTTCCCGACTGCGCCAGCATCGCGCCACTGGCGTCGAACACCGAGACGCGACCGCTGGCGCGCGCCAGCCCGCGCACCGCGTCGGCCCACAGCGCGGGACGACGATCCCGGCGCGTCGGCGCCGCGAACGGCCGCACTGGTGCGAGCAGCCCGGAGTCGGCGCGGCCCTCGACGCGGCGAGAGCCGAGGTAGTCGACGTCGGTGATGCGCACCCGCAGCAGCGCCGGCTCGGCGTCGAAGGCGATCTCGGCCATCCAGCCGCCCGGCCGTTCGAGCGGCTGCACCGACATCGCAGTCAGCGCGCCAGGGTCCTGTCCGTACTCGATGACCAGTTCGTCTCCAGGCAGGCGGGCGCCGTCCCGGACCTCCGGCACGACCAGCCGTTCGTCGTCGGCGTCGACCAGCAGGAAGAACCGCCCCGGGCGCTCGTGCGAGCGTGCTGCCGCGAGCCGCACGCGCAATACCGAGGCGACCGTCCCGTCGGAGCCGCGCATCGGCAGCGCACGGCCCGGCACCTGCAGCCACTCGCTCGCATCGTGGTCGACGACGACGTCGGCCAGCAGTTCGACCGGCAGCGGCTCGGCGCCCGCGCGCCGGTCGGCCGGCGGCGCGCCGGCCTCGAACAGCTCGCGACGCTCGTGCAGCGACGCGGCGAGGTTGCGGGCGGCCTGCGCCTGGTTCTCGAGCCGCTCGTTGCGCGCCAGCTCGGTCATCACCTCGGCGAAGCGCAACCCGACCAGTGGCAGCGCCAGCAGCGGCAGCATCGCGAGCGCGAGCGCGAAACGCAGGCCGAGTGGCAACCGCCAGCGACGCGGATGGCGTCGTTGCGCTGCCATGGCGCCCCCGGCCACCGTCAATCGCGCTCGACGAAGCGGTAGCCCAGGCCGTACACCGTCTCGATCGCGTCGAAGGCCGGATCGACGGCCTCGAACTTGCGCCGAATGCGCTTGACGTACGAGGTCACGGTCTGGTCGTCGACCACCAGGTTGGCCTCGCGCATCAGCGCGTCGCGGTCCTTCACGTGGCCGGGATGTCGCGCGAGCGCGTGCAGCATCCAGAACTCCGTGACCGTCAACTCGATCGGATGCTCGCGCCAGCTCGCCTCGAAGCGCGGCACGTCCAGGCGCAGCGCGCCGCGCACCAGCTGCTCGGCCGCACCCTGCGGCTGCGCCAGCACGTCGACGCGCCTGAACAGCGCGGTGACGCGCGCCAGCAGGTGCGGCAGGCTCACGTTCTTGGTGAGGTAATCGTCGGCGCCCAGCCGAAGGCCGGAGACGATGTCGATCTCCGAGTCGCGCGCCGACAGCATCAGGATCGGCAGCGCCGGCGCGCGCTCGCGCAGCCAGCGGCACAACTCGAAGCCGCCGTCGGGCTCGTCGCCGAGGCCGATGTCGATGATCGCCATGTCGGGCAGCCGCGACGCGAGCGCCACCTGCGCGTCGCGCCGTTCGGCGAAGCCCTGGACGTCGAAGCCCTGGCGAACCAGCGCGTCGCGCAGGTTCTCGCGGATGGCGGGTTCATCCTCGACGATGGCGATGCGGCGACTCATGCGCGCAATGTATCCCAAAGACCGCGACGCGCTGACCGCCGTTGGCGCGATGTCGGCGGAATGCCCGAATTGCGCCGGCATCGGCCCGATTCCCGCCTCACGGCAGCCGTCGCGCAGGCGCGCAATGCCTGCGGCAGCGACACGCTGCCGCAATCGCCGGAGCTCGCCGACATGCCGCCAGACGCCGCCACCGATCCCCTGCCCGTCGCCGACGCCGCGCCCCGCTTCGACTGGCGCGAGTGGCTGGCCTTTGCCGGCGCGGTGCTGGGCACCGGACTGTTCGTGTCGGTCGTGCTCGGGATCCTGGTGCTGATCATCAGCACGCAGGCGAACGCGCAGCCCGTCGACGCCTCGAGCGATGCGGCAGCCGATGCGGCAATCGAGCGGCTGCCGGCCGTCGCGTCGGCCGGCGCCGCCGACCGCGCGACGCTGCTGTTTCGCACGACGCACGGGTTGCGGGCCGCCCCGCTGCAGAACACCGACGTGCAGGTCGAAGTCACCGGCCCGGTGGTGCGCACGACGATCACCCAGACCTACGCCAATCCGGGCCGCAGCTGGCTCGAGGGCGTCTACGTCTTCCCGCTGCCGGACGACAGCGCCGTCGACCGGCTGCAGATGCGCGTCGGCGAGCGCCTGGTCGAGGGCCGCATCCGCGAACGCGCCGCAGCGCGTGCCGAGTACCGGGACGCGGCGGCGAAAGGCAAGGGCGCGTCGCTCGTCGAGCAGCAGCGCCCGAACCTGTTCACCGCGCGAGTCGCCAACATCGCGCCCGGCGCCAGCATCGCGATCCGCATCGAGTACCAGCAGGCGCTCGCGATGAAGGACGGCCTGTGGCGGCTACGACTGCCGACGGTCGTCGGGCCGCGCTATGACCCGGGCCACGAGGTGCTCGGGCCCGGGGCGACGCCGGTCCTGGTCGCCGCCGCCCCGGGCGGCTTCCCGACCGACGCACCGCCAGGCATCGAGCGTGCGCATCGCGCGGCCAACGCGCTCGCGGTCGCGGTGCGCCTGGATGCCGGCATACCGGTGACGGCGCCGGCCTCCTCGACGCACGCGATCCGGGTCGCGCGCGCCGCGCCGCACCGCTACGACGTCGCGCTGGACGCGGCGACCGTCGCCGACCGCGATTTCGAGCTGGAATGGGCGCCGCAGCCGGGACGATCGCCGGCCGGCGCGTTCAGGCTGGAGCCTCACGGCGACCTGCACTACGGCCAGCTCGTGCTGGCGCCGCCGGCGGGAGACGGCGCCGCGCAACCGCGCGTCGCGCGCGAGACGACCTTCGTGATCGACACCTCGGGGTCGATGGCGGGCGCATCGTTCAGGCAGGCCGTGAGCGCGCTGAAGTTCGGCATCGCGCGGATGCAGCCGGGGGACCGATTCAACGTCGTCCGCTTCAGCAGCGGCCACGACAGCCTCTACCCCGCGCCGCGCCCGTTCGACGACGCCAGCCGGCGCGAGGCGCTCGCGTGGATCGACGCGCTGCGCGCCGAGGGCGGCACCGAGATGCGCGGCGCGATCGAGCAGGCGCTCGGCGCGCCGGCCAAACCGGGCATGGTGGCACAGGTCGTGTTCATGACGGACGGCGCGGTCGGCTACGAGGCCGACCTGCTGGCGCTGATCGAGCGGCGCCTCGGGTCGCGGCGGCTGTTCACGGTCGGCATCGGCTCGGCGCCGAACGGCTGGTTCATGCGCAAGGCCGCGGCGGCCGGCCGGGGCAGCTACACGTACATCAACCGCGTCGAGGACGTCGAGCGGCGGATGACCGAGCTCTACGCGAAGCTGGCGCAGCCGATGCTCGGCGGCCTGCAGCTGCGCTTCGAAGGCGCGCAGCCGCTCGAGCCGGTGGCGCTGCCCGGCGAACTGTACGCCGGGGAGCCGATCGTCGTGCTCGCGCGCTTCGCCGCGGCACCGTCCGCGGTCGTCGTGTCGGGCGCGGCGGGCGGCATCCGCTGGGAGAGCCGGCTAGCGGCCTCGCCGACCGAAGGCAGCGGCCTTCACGGCGCATGGGCGCGCCAGCGGATCGAGGAACTCGGCGACGAGATCGCGCGCGCGGGCGGCGATCGCAGCGAACTCGAGGCGCTGCGGGCGCGCGTGCGCGACCTCGGCCTGGCGCACCACCTGGTCACCGCCTACACGAGCCTGGTCGCAGTCGACGTGACGCCGGCTCGCGCGGCCGACGCACCGCTCGTGTCGGCGCCCGTCCCGACTCATCTCCCGGCGGGCTGGCAGCACGACGCGGTGTTCGGCGCGGGCGAACTCGCGCAGGGCGCAACGCCGGCGGCGCTGCACGTCGCCACCGGCCTGCTGCTGCTCGCGCTCGCGCTGCTGCCGGCGCTGCGCCGGGGGGCGGCGTCGTGATCGTGTCGCTGCGCTCGTGGTTGCTCGATCGCCGCATCGACCTGCGGTACGCGTGGCTCGCGGTGCGCCGCCGGCTGAGCGCGCGGCGGCTCATCGTCGCGGCACTGGTCGCGGCAGGACTCTGGCAGCTGGGTGCCGGGCTGTCCGTGCACGCGAAAGCCTGGCTCGCGCAGGCGCTCATCGAACAGGCGTGGCGGCACAATCGCTCGGAGGGGCGCGCACTCGCGCGCCCATGGGCCTGGGCGGACACGACCGCGGTCGCGCGCATCACGTTCGTCGGGCAGGCGCGCTCGATGATCGTGCTGGCCGGCGACTCCGGCCGCGTGCTGGCCTTCGGCCCCGGCCACCGGACCGGGACCACGCTGCCCGGCGAAGCCGGCAACAGCGTGATCAGCGGCCATCGCGACACCCACTTCCGCGTCCTCGAGCGGGTCGTCGGCGGCGAACGCATCGAAGTCGAGCGACTCGACGGTCGTCGCCGCGTCTATCGGGTGAGCGGCGCGCGGATCGTCGAGCGCGGTGACCTCGGCGTGGTCGCCGACCGCGGGCTGGACGAACTCACGCTGGTGACCTGCTGGCCGTTCGACGCGGTCGCGCCAGGCGGGCCGCTGCGCTACGTCGTGTCGGCCGTCGCCGACGGCGATGCCTGAGACCAGGGCCCGTTCAAGCGTTCCTGCCGCAGCAGGCCTTGTACTTGCGGCCGCTTCCGCACGGGCAGGGCTCGTTGCGGCCGACCTTCGGCTGCTCGCGACGCACCGTCTCGACGCGCATCGCCTGCGGCGTCGTGCCGGCCTGGCGATACGGGCGGAAGAACTCGTGGATGTCGGCCACGTCGGCGATCATCCGCTCGATCAACGCGTCGCGTTCGCGACGGGTCGGCGGACGCGTGTCCGCGTCGTCGTCGAGCGTGGCGGCCAGCGCCTCGACCGCGTCCAGCGCGTCGCCGAACTCCCTCTCGCCGAGCAACGCGTCCCAGCTGTCGGGCGCCATCTCGACGGCGCGCAGGAAGCCGACGGCCCAGGCGCTGCCGTCCGGCGCTCCCCGCTCGTCGTAGGCCAGCACCGGCGCAAAGCCGCGCGCGTCGAGCGCTTCCGAGACGCTGCGCGCATGACGGCGAACCAGCGACGACAGTTCGTCTCCGACTGCCGCGCCGATCGCCGCACCCTGCGGTAGCGCGTCGAGCCCGAAGACCACCGGCAGGTACTCGTCCGCGGCGACCGGCTCCGGCGCACAGGCCAACGCCGCGAGGAAGCCGTCGAGTTCCTCGACGATCATCGCGTCGTCGCTGCCCAGTCCGCCAAGCAACTCGTCGAGACGGTCGAACTCCGCGTCGGCCAGCGGAGCGGAGTCGCTCGAAGCGTCGTCGATCATGGCGGGCATGGTACGCGCTCGCCGCCGGTCAGGCGCGCGCGCGCCGCGAGACCGGCTCGACGGTGAGCTGCCCGTCGTCGGAGCCGATCAGTACCTGGCCGTCCTGGATCGAGCAGTGCAGCCGCATCGCCCGGCGCGCCAGCGCAGCCAGCCCGGACGCGGCGTCGGCCGGCACCTCGACCACCTCGAGCCCGCCGCAGCGATCGAGCGCCGATCCGACCTGCCGCCACCACGCGTCGGCCTTCGCGCCGCCATAGGTCACGACCAGCACCTCGCGCGCACGCGAGCACGCGCGGCGCACGCGGCGTTCGTCGGGCCAGCCGACGTCGATCCACGTGTCGATCGCGCCGGTCAGGTCGTTTCGAACCAGGTCCGGTTCGTCCTCGGTCGACAGTCCGCGGCCGAACGCCAGCGCGGAGTCGGCCCGCAGCGCGAACGCGAGGATACGGATCATCATCCGTTCCTCGGTCTCCGACGGATGCCGCGCGATCGTCAGCGAATGGTCGGCGTAGTAGCCGCGGTCCATGTCGGCGACCGACAGCTCGGCCTTGTAGATCGTCGCCCTGAGTGCCATGCGGCACTGTACCGGAACCCGTGCCGGCGATCCGCGCGCGCCGCACGGTTCGGACAGCGACGTGGTCGGGACGGCGCGGCGCCGCACGGGCGCCGCGCCACCGTCACGCGAGTCCCGCGTTCATCCGCGCCCGGTGCCGGGACCGCCCTGCATCCCCGGCCCGCCGCGACGGCCTTCGCCCGGCCCGCCGGGACGGCCACCGCGCTGCTCCCAGCGCGCGCGGCGCTCGGCGACCCTGGCCTGCTGCTCCGGCGTGAGCACGCGGAAGATCTCGTTCATGCCGCGCGCGCGCAGCTGCGCCATCGTGCTCATCGCCTGCGCGCTGCGCTCGGTCAGCGCCTTCGCCTTCGCGTCGTCGTAGTCCGTGGACAGCGCGAGCTTCGCCAGCTCTTCGCGCGTCGCGCGCAGGATCTTGCCCTGCTCGCGCATCGCCGGAGCGTTCGCGTGCATGACCGCGAAGACCTTGTCGCGCTGCGCCTCGGTCAGGTCGAGCCCGCGCAGGAAGGCGCCGCCGGGCATGCCGTGCTCGCCGCGGGCGCCGTGCCCGTGGCCGGCGTGCGCCTTGTGAAACTCGCCGCGCATCTGCATGCGCGGGCCGTCGCCGGCGGAGGCGCCCTGCGCCGAAACGAGGAACGGAACGGCAAGCGCCAGGCCACCGGCCATGGCAATTCCTGCGATACGTGCTGCTTTCATCGTGAACTCCGTTTGTGGGTCATCGGATCGATCATCGGTCGGCCGACGCTTCGGCTTCGACACGGCTGCAGGATGCGCGCGCGGCTCGTTAACCGGCGTTGGCCATGTGTAAACATTGGTAAAGAAGCGTTTCGACCGGCACCGCGGCGGCGTCGCAGCGGCGGCCGCCCGATATGATCGACGCCATGCCACGGACCGCACCGACCGCCGATGCCCAGCGTGCTGATCGTCGATGACGACGTCGAGCTCTCGGAGCTGCTGCGCGAGTACCTGCAGCAGGAGGGCTTCGACACCGATGCCGTGCACGACGGCGAGTCGGGCGTCGCGCGCGCGCTCGAAGGCGCCTACGACATCGTCGTGCTCGACGTGATGATGCCCCGTCTCGACGGCGTCGAGGCGCTGCGGCGGATCCGGCTCGCCAGCCGCGTGCCGGTGCTGATGCTGACCGCCAAGGGCGACGACGTCGATCGCATCGTCGGGCTCGAGCTGGGCGCCGACGACTACGTCCCGAAACCGTGCACGCCGCGCGAGCTCGCCGCGCGACTGCGTGCCATCCTGCGCCGGGTACGGCCCGGCGACGCCGGCGCCGCCGACGAGCCGCTGGCGGCCGGTCCGCTGTCGCTGTGGCCCGGCAGGCGCCGCGCGCAGTGGCGCGGCGCGGCACTGGCACTGACCAGCACCGAGTTCAGCCTGCTCGAAGTGCTCGCGCGGCACGCCGGGCGCGTGGTCGGCAAGTCCGAACTGTCCGAGCAGGCGCTCGGCCGGCCGCTGGCGCGCTTCGATCGCAGCATCGACGTGCACGTCAGCAGCCTGCGCCAGAAACTCGGCCAGCGCGACGACGGCCGCTCGTGGATCGAGACCGTGCGCGGGCGCGGCTACCAGTTCCTGCTCGACTGAGAACCTGGGAAACGCGAGCTGCCGGGGAACGCGATGGGTCGCCTGTTCTGGAAATTCTTCTTCGCGTTCTGGCTGACGCTGCTGGTGGCGGGCGCAGCGGTCGGTTCGCTGGTCTGGCTGCACCAGCAGCGCGACGCCCGCATCGAGCCGGTGCTGGCCGCCGGGCCACGGGCAGCGCTCGCGCTGCAGGCGGCCGACGCGACGCTTCGGCACGGTGGCGTCGCGGCGTTGCGCGCCTTGCTGGCCGACGGCGCCGCGTCGTGGAGCGCGGCGATCGTCTACGCGGTCGACCGCGACGGCCGCGACCTGCTCGGGCGCGAAGTGCCTGCCGACTCGCTGGCACGCGCCCGCGGGCTGCTGGAGCACCCCGGCGGCGTCCGCACGGGCCGGGCCGTGCGCCACGACGCTGCGAGCGGCCTGCTGCTGTTCGTCCCGCTGGCGGCCGACGGATCGATCCGGTCGCCGCCGCGCGCCGGACGGCCGGGCCGGCCCGCGGACGCCTTCCCGCCGGTGCTGATCGCCGCCATCGGACTGCTCGCCAGCCTGGCCTTCAGCGCCCTGCTCGCGTGGTCGCTGACCAAACCGATCCGGCACCTGCGCCGTGCGGCCGCGGCGATCGCCGAGGGTCGGCTCGAGACCCGCGTCGCCACGCTGATCGGGCGGCGCGCCGACGAGCTCGGCGAACTGGGCCGCGACTTCGACCAGATGGCGCAGCAGTTGCAGCAGCTGATCGCGTCGCAGCGGCGCCTGCTGCACGACGTGTCGCACGAGTTGCGCTCGCCGCTCGCGCGGCTGCAGGCCGCAGTCGGGCTGGCGCGGCAGAATCCCGAGCGCACCGGATCGATGCTCGAGCGCATCGAGCGCGACGCGATCCGGCTCGACGGACTCGTCGGCGAACTGCTCGCGCTGGCGCGGCTCGAAGCCGGCAACGCGCTTCCGCCGCTCGAGAGCGTGGACCTGGTCGAACTGGTCGCGGCGATCGTCGACGACGCGCGCTTCGAGGCGCGTGCGAGCGGCCGCGACGTCGCGTTCTCCGGCGGCGACGCGGCGACTGCGACGGTGCGCGCGGAGTTGCTGCATCGCGCGTTCGAGAACGTGATTCGCAACGCGGTCAGGTACACGCGCGAGGCAAGTGCCGTCGAGGTTCGCGCGCGCGTGAGCGGCCGGACCGATGCCGGCGCCGGCACGTTCGTGCTCGAGGTCGCCGACCGCGGTCCCGGCGTGCCCGCCGCGGACCTCGACGCGATCTTCGAACCGTTCTACCGCGCGCGCAACGGCGAGGCCGGGCACGGCTTCGGGCTCGGCCTCGCGATTGCGCGGCGCGCGATCACGGCGCACGGCGGCCGCATCGCCGCGGCCAACCGGGAGGGCGGCGGCCTGGTCGTCGAAATCGAAGTGCCGCTGAAGCTGCGTTGAGCGGGAGGCGCGGTGAGCCGACCGGAGCCGACCTCAGCCGACCGCCAGCGGCCGCAGCGCGCCGGACCGACGCAGGCGCGCGAGCAGCCACAGCACGATCGAAACGTTCAGCAGGTTCCACGCGATGCCGTTGACGAACGCGGCATCGTACGAGCCGGTCAGGTCGAAGATCGCGCCGGACAACCAGCCGCCGAGCGCCATGCCGAACAGCGTCGCCGTCAGCACCGTGCCGACGCGCATCGCCGCGTCCCGCGGCGCGAAGTACTCGCGCACGACGATCGCGTACGACGGCACGATCCCGCCCTGGAACAGCCCGAACAGCGCCGAGATCACGTACAGCGAGCCGAGCGAATCGAAGGGCAGGAACAGCAGCAGCGCCACGCCCTGCAGCACCGAACCCAGCAGCAGCGTGCGCAGCCCGCCGATGCGGTCGCAGATCAGGCCCGAGACGAGCCGGCTGACGATGCCGAAGCCGAACATCAGCGACAGCATCTGCGCGCCGCGCGCCGGTCCGTAGCCGAGATCCCCGCAGTACGCGACGATGTGGACCTGCGGCATCGACATCGCCACGCAGCAGGCGACGCCGGCAATGCACAGCAGCGTCTGCAGCGCCGCCGGCGACACCCCCAGCGCGGTTTGCGGGCCCGTCGAGGTTTGCGGGCCCGTCACGGCGGCTGCGGCGCCGGACGCGCTGGCTGCCGTCGATCCGGTGGCGTGCACCGTCGACGCCGGCGGCCCGGCGCAGGCTTGCGCGCGCCGCGTCGGGAGCGCCGCACCGCGCAGCGCGGCCGGTGTCCGGCGCCGCAACAGCAACGCCAGCGGCAGCATCGTGACGAGACAGAACACGCCGACGCCGACGTAGGTCTGGCGCCAGCCGACCGTCCCGACGAAGTGCTCGACGATCGGCGGCCAGACGGTGCCCGCGAGGTAGTTGCCGCTCGCGCAGATCGCCACGGCGATGCCTCGCCTGCGAACGAACCAGAACGAGATGTCGGCCACCAGCGGACTGAAGGTCGCCGAACTGCCGAGCATCCCGATCAGCAGTCCGTGCGCGAGCGCGAAGGTGGTCAGGCTCTGCGAGGCCGCGACGCCGAAGCAACCCAGCGCGAGCGACACCGCGCCGATCGTCACGGGCACCGCGACGCCGAAGCGGTCGGTCAGGCGCCCCATCAGGATGCCGCCGACGCCGAATCCGATCAGCGTCGCCATGTACGGCAGCGAGGCGCCGCCGCGCGCGGTGCCGAACTCGGCCTGCACGGCCGGAAGGACCACGACGACGATGTACATCCCGCAGCCGCCGATCGTGGCCAGCGCCAGGCTCACCCAGAGCCGGAACCAGGCATGGCGCGAATCGGTCTCTGCGGTCATCGATGACGGTCCGTCGGGAAGGCGACGGACAGTCTATCGCGGCGACGCGGATCGTCCGGTCAGCGCAGCGTCGACAGGAAGCGCCACAGCGCGGTCAGCTCGACCTCGTTCATCCTTCCGAGCGCCGCCGGCATCGGCGGGCGCAGCGCGTGGCCGTCGAGCGCCGAGCGGCCCTCGCGCATCGTCCGGACGAAGCCCTGCAGGCTCCAGCGGGCGTCGCCGCCCAGCCGCAGCGACGCGGCCGGTGCCCAGTCGGGCGGCCCGCCCGGAATCGGGCCGCCGCGGAACTCCGCACCGTGACAGCCGGAGCACGCGCCGGTCGCGAGGTAGCGGCCGAACGCCGCGGTGGGCGCCTCGTGAGGCTTTTCGTCGAAACCGCGCGACGGGTCGATCATGCCGGCCGGCAGCAACGTCGGCAGCTTGCCCAGCGCATAGAGCAACCGCGGCACCGGACCGACGCGCACCGGCGGCATCCGCCGCTCCACCTCGGGCACGCTGCGCAGGTACGCGATCAGCGCCGCGAGATCGTCGCGCGAAAGGTGCTGGTATTCGTACGACGGCATGACCACCAGCGCGCGGCCGTCGCGTCCGATGCCGGTGCGGATCGCGGCGGCGATCTCGCTGTCGGTCCAGCCGCGCAGCGCCGCAGGCGTGATGTTCGGCGCGTAGATCGCGCCGGCCAGCGGGTCGTCGACGACCCGCCCGCCGCCCAGGTCCCTGCCGTGACAGTCGATGCAGCCGTTGCGCACCTGCGCGATCCGTTCGCCGGTGGCGACCGGTGCGCTGCGCACCTCCGGCGCGATGTCGATCGCCGGCGGCGCATGGCGACGCGCCAGCGCCGAGTCGGTGTGTGTCCAGGCCCAGAGCAGCGTCGCCGCGGCGGCCACCACGGCCAGCGCGACCATCGCCCCGATCAGTTTCAGAACCCGCTTCATCTCCGCTTCCCCCACGAATGCCCGCGTCCGAGGCTTCGCAGACTAGTCGCGCACGCCAGGCGCAACAATGGCCCGGAGGTGCATGGCTCGATGGAGCCATGCCGGATCACCACATCTGGCGGATCCGTGACGCGACGTCGACCGGCGCCCGGCACCCGGCGACGTCGGCACCGGGCGTGGCCGCGTCGATGCAGGCCGGGCCGACGCGATCGAAGCGCTCGAGCAGCGCATCGGTCAGGAAGCGGCTGCGCGCGCCGTGAACGTAGGCGTCGCCGTAGCGCGGTTGCTGCGTGACGTGATAGCGCTGCGGTTCGATCAGGTACAGCGCGTCGCGCGCCCGCGTCAACGCGACGTAGAGCAATCGTCGCTCTTCGTCGATCGACTCGGCCCGGCCGGTCGCGTACTCGTTCGGGAAGTTGCCGTCGTTCACGTTGATGACGTAGACCGCGTCCCACTCCTGCCCCTTGGCCGAGTGCACCGTCGACAGCACCAGGTAGTCCTCGTCGCGCAGCGGATCGCCGGCGAGGTCCCCGCTGGCCTGCGGCGGATCGAGGGTCAACTCGGTCAGGAAGCGCTCGCGCGTGCCGAACTGCGCGGCGATCGACTGCAGCATGTCGAGGTCGGCGGCGCGCACGGCAGCGTCGTCGTGCCGCCGCTCGAGCAAGGGCTGGTACCAGCGCCGCAGCGGCTCGAACTGCGCGGGCCACTGCGCCGACGGGTCGCGCAACCGTTCCATCACCGCGACGAAACCCTGCCACTCGTCGCGCGCAGCGGCCGGCGCCGCGAACCCGCGAAGCGTCGCGAGCAGGCGCTGCGGCGCACCGCCGACCGTGTCGAGGCAGCGCTGCGCCGTGGCGGGCCCTACCCCGTTCATCAACTGCAGCGCGCGGAAGCCGGCGATGCCGTTGCGCGGGTTGTCGGCCCAGCGCAGCACCGAGAGCAGGTCCTTGACGTGCGCCGCCTCGAGGAACTTCAGGCCGCCGTGCTTGACGAACGGGACGTTCCGGCGCATCAGCTCGATCTCGACGGCGGCACTGTGATGCGAACTGCGGAACAGTACCGCCTGCCGCTTCAGCGCGACCGCCGCTTCGCGGTGCCGCAGCACTGCGTCGACCACCCAGTCGGCCTGCGCGCGCTCGTCGGTCACGGTGACCAGCTGCGGGCGCGCGCCGTCGCCGCGATGCGCGCGCAGCGTCTTCGGATGCTGGCGCGCGGCCTGCGCGATCAGCGCGTTGGCGGCGTCGAGCACCGGCTGCACCGACCGGTAGTTGAGCTCGAGCGTGACGCGTCGCGCCGGCGGATCGAACTTGCCCGGGAAGTCGAGGATGTTGCCGACGTCGGCCGCGCGGAATGCGTAGATCGACTGCGCGTCGTCGCCGACGACCGCGAGGCCGCGCCCGTCGGGCTTGAGCGCAAGCAGGATCTGCGCCTGCAGCGCGTTGGTGTCCTGGTACTCGTCGACCAGCACGTGGTCGAAGCGCGCGCCGATCTCCGCGGCGAGCGCCGCGTCGCCCATCGCCGCATGCCACCACAGCAGCAGGTCGTCGTAGTCGAGCACGCCGTTGGCCTGCTTGCGCTCGACGTAGCCGCGGAACAGCGCGGCGAGTTCGTCGCGCCATTCGGCGCACCACGGGAAGACATCGCGCAGCACGCGCTCGAGCGGCCAGCCGCTGTTGACCCGTTGCGAGTAGATCGCCAGGCAGGTGTCCTTGCGCGGAAACCGCTTGCGCGTCGACGACAGGCCGAGTTCGTGGCGCAGCACGTCGATCAGGTCGGCGGCGTCGCCGCGATCGAGGATGCCGAACGAAGCGTCGAGCCCGACCCGCCCGGCGAACTCGCGCAGCAGCCGCGCGCCGATCGCGTGGAAGGTGCCGGCCCAGGGAAGTCGGACCGCGGTGGCAGCCGGCGCGCGGCGGGCCGTGCGCGCCGCTTCGGCGCGCGCCTGCGCGACCAGGCGTTCGGCGCGCCGGGTCATCTCCTGCGCGGCGCGCCGGCTGAAGGTGAGCAGCAGGATGAGCATCGGATCGACCCCCTGCATGACCAGGTGGGCAACGCGATGCGCGAGCGTGGCCGTCTTGCCGGTTCCGGCGCCGGCGATGACGAGCAGCGGACCGGCGCCGAAACGGCCCGTGGCGTCGCGCTCGCCGAAGCTCGCCGCGTCCCGCTGCGCGGGGTTCAGGGCGTCGAGCAACCCCTGCCGGGGGGGGCCGGCCTGGCCGTCGGCACGCGCGGGTCTGGCAGGCGCGGGGTCGGCAGGGACAGCGGGCGCGACGGAGGATTCGGCGGGCATGCCCGCGAGTTTAGTGGATCCGCTGGATATCCATCCACTACCAGCGCAGCAATCGCGGTCCGAGCAAGGCCCCGGCTGCCGTCGGCACCAGCAGCCCGAGCACGTACCAGGTCGCCAGGAACGGCGCGGCCAGTTCCGGGCAGTGCAGCGTGTAGACCAGCGCCCCGACCGCGCCGGCCATCAACCCCGAGACCGCGCCCGCCAGGCGCAGCCGCGTCGGCGCGAGGCCCTTCATCGCCCACATCGCCGTCGCCCACACCGGCGCCGACAGCACGGTGATGTTCAGCGGGCACGACGCCCAGGTCTCGCCGAAGACCAGCGCACTGCGCTGGTCCGGCTCGGCGGCGAGCAGCACCGCGCCCGCCAGCGCCCAGATCGCCAGCAGCGGCGCTGCGAGCCCGAGCGGCGCGCCGCCGAGCGGCACGCCGGGCTGCGACAGCCTGAGTGCCGCGACGACGCTGGCGGCGGCGAGCGCGGCGACGAACGCGAACTTGACCCAGAACATCGGCAGGGCGGTCGCCTGCACGAGGTCGTCGCGCACGCCGAGCAGCACCGCCATCAGCAGCGACGCGCCGAGCGCGCCCCAGCCGACCGCCAGCGCGAAGCGACGGCTCGCCGCCGGCCGTTCGACCGGGGCGGCGCCGGTGGCCAGCATCGTCACCAGGTCGTCGGTCTTCACTTCATGCTCCGGATCTTCGCGGCCAGCGCCTTCAGGCCGCGATGCACGCCGACCTTGACCGCCGACACCGACATGCCGGTCAGGCGCGCGGTCTCGAGCACCGACAGGCCCTCGATCTTGACGTGCACGATCGGCAGTCGCTGGCGGTCGGGCAGCGACTGCAGCAGCACCGCGAGGTCGCGGCGCGCCTCGCTCGCGTCGGCATCGCTGGCCGCCAGCAATTCCCCGGCGTCGTCGATCGGATCGGTGATCGCCTCGTGCCGCGCGCGGCGCCGCAGCCAGTCGACGAACTTGTACTTCGCGATCGCGTGCACCCACGCGGTCAGCGGCTGGTCGGGATCGTAGGTGTGGCGCTGGTTGTGCACCGCGAGCAGCGTCTCCTGCACCAGGTCCTCCACTTCGTCGGGCGCGCGCGTCAGGCGCTTGCGGAAATACGCGCGCAGGTGAGCGCCCAGTTCCTTCAGGAACCCGTGGTAGGCGCTGGACTCGCCCGCCAGGCCGCGAACCAGTGCCTCGCGCAGTCGATGCTCGGTCGCATTCGGCGGGCCTCCCATGCCAGTTCGTTGCATCGCGGGTTCCGGTTACAGCCCGACTCGTCAATCGAAACCCGAGCATATCGAAACCCGAGCATGGCGAAACCCGAGCATATCGCGCCGGCGGCTGTAACCGTCGCGGGCTGCGCACCGAACTTGTCTGCAGGCCCGTCGCCCGGTCGCCCCGGCGGCAACCGGATGGCGCGGTCGCTTTCGTCCCTCGTCGAACCCCTCATCAGGAGACCCAGTCATGTCACGTCAATCGATCGCCGTCACCGTCTTCGCGCTCGGCGCCCTCGCCGCCGGCGCCGCGCTGGCCGCCGACGACAAGAAGCCCATGGACGACAAGAGCGCGATGGAGAAGTGCTACGGCGTCTCGCTCGCCGGCAAGAACGACTGCAAGGCGGGCCCCGGCACGACTTGCGCCGGTACCGCGAAGGTCGACTACCAGGGCAACGCGTGGAAGTACGTTGCCAAGGGCACCTGCACCACGATCACGACGCCCAAGGGCATGGGCTCGCTCGCCGAAATGAAGCGCTGACCATGGCGCCGTCCGCGGGCCTCGGGCTCAAGCCCGAACACTTCGACGCCGCGCTCGGGTGCGCCGCGGACGGGCTGTGGTTCGAGGTGCATCCCGAGAACTACATGGCGGCGGGCGGGCCGCGCCCGGCCTGGTTGCGCGCGATACGCTCGCGTCATCCGGTCGCGTTGCACGGGGTCGGCCTGTCGCTGGCCGCCGACGCCGATCCGGATCCGGCGCACCTCGAGCGCCTCGCGGCGCTCGCGCGGCAGATCGAGCCGATGCTGGTGTCCGAACACCTGGCCTGGTCGTCCTGGCGCGGTGCCTACCTGCCCGACCTGCTGCCGTTCCCGCGCACACGCGCCGCGCTGGCACGAATCGTCGGCAACGTCGGCCGCGTGCAGGATCGTCTCGGCCGCCGCATCGCGATCGAGAACCCGTCGCACTACCTGCGCATCGACGGTCACGAGTTCGACGAAATCGCCTTCCTGGCCGAGCTGGCGCGGCGCAGCGGCTGCGGCGTGCTGCTCGACGTCAACAACGTCTTCGTCAGCGCCAACAACCTCGGCTTCGACGCGACCGAGTGGATCGATGCGTTCCCCGGCGCGCTGGTCGAAGAGATCCACCTCGCCGGTCATTCGCGCGATCCGGTACACGGCGCCGCGCTGCTGATCGACTCGCACGACGCGGCGATCGACGAGGCCGTCTGGACGCTGTACCGCCGACTCGTCGCGCGGATCGGCCCGCGCCCGACGCTGATCGAGCGCGACGACAACCTGCCCGCGTTCGACGCGCTGCTCGACGAACGCGGGCAGGCGCACGCGATCCTCGCATCGGCATCGCGACGCGACGCCGAACTGACCGAGGCCGCATGAACGGCCCCGCCTTTGCGGATGGAGCGCATCCGCTCGCTCGATTCCAGGACGCATTCCTGCGCGCGCTGCTGGCCGACGCGCCGGCGCCGAGCGGCGACGCGACGATCGCCAACCTGTGCCGCCAACCGGGTTTCGCCGTCTACCGCAACACTTCGGTCAAAGGCTGCATCGACGCGCTGCAGGCCAACTACCCATCGGTCGCCCGGCTGGTCGGCGACGAGTGGTTTCGCGCGGCCGCCGCCTTCTACGTGCGCCACGCGCCGCCGACACAGCCGTGCCTGGTCGACTACGGCGAGGGCTTCGCCGGCTTTCTCGCCGGTTTTCCGCCGGCCGCGGCCTTGCCCTACCTGCCCGACGTCGCCAGGCTCGACCGGCTCTGGACAGCGGTACACCTGGCCGCCGACGAGCCGCCGCTGGATGCCGCGCGCGTCGCCGAGCTGGCACCGGGCGAGCTCGCGGACGCGGCGATGACGCCGAACGCCGCAGCGCGCTGGGCGTGGTTCGACCGGCACCCCGCGTTCAGCATCTGGTGCCACGCGCGCACCGAAGACGCCCCGGACACCGGTTCGTGCCCCTCGTTCGAACCCGCATGGCGGGCCGAGGGCGCACTGCTCGCGCGCCGCGGCCACGCCGTCCGCTGGATCGCGCTCGAGCGCGCCGAATGCGCGTTCCTCGACGCCTGCGCGGCCGGGCGGACGCTCGGCGAGTGCGCGACGGCAGCGCTCGCCGCCGACCCGGGCGCCGACCTCACCGCCGCGATGGCGAAGCTGCTGAGCGCCGGCGCGTTCGGACGCCTGCATCGATCCTCCCACCCGCTGGAGCCGACGACATGAACCACGCGATGCCTGCCGCCGCCACCCCCACCCGCGGCTCGCGACCCGGTAGCCACTGGTCGCGAACCTGTGATCGACTCGAGCGTTGGGGGAGCGACACCGTCCTTGCCCTGATTGCCCGCTTCGCGATCGCCGGCATCTTCTGGATGTCGGGCCGCACCAAGGTCGACGGCTGGCTCACCGTGTCGGACAGCGCCCGCGCGTTGTTCGCCGAGGAATACCGCGTGCCGCTGCTGCCGCCCGAACTGGCCGCGCACCTGGCGACCTACGCCGAGCACCTCTTTCCGGTCCTGCTCGTGCTCGGGCTGCTGACGCGGCTTTCGGCGCTGGCACTGCTGGCCATGACCGCCGTGATCCAGGTCTTCGTGTACCCGGACGCCTGGCCCACGCACCTGTCCTGGGCCGGCCTGCTGGTCCTGCTGGTCGCGCGCGGCGGCGGGGCAGTGTCGACGGATCGCCTGCTGGGGATTCGCTAGGCATCGCGCCGGCGGGGCTGCGGCAGTCGTGAGAGACTTCCGCGATGCTGAGAGCGATCCGCGATTTCTTCGAGCGCAACATCGCGTCGCCGCAGCGCGAGGGCGCCAGCCACACGATCGAGCTGGCGACCGCGGCGCTGCTCGCCGAGGTCGCGCGAATCGACGGCGGCATCGACGAGGCCGAGCGCGCGATCGCGTTGCGCGCCATCGACGAGAAGCTCCATTTGTCGCGCGACGAAGCGGCTGCGCTGCTCGATCTCGCCGCCGAGGAGATGCGGCAGGCGACCGACTACTTCCAGTTCACGTCGCTGGTCAACCGTCACTTCTCGCAGGACCAGAAGGTGCGGATCGTCGAGCTGATGTGGCAGGTCGCCTGGGCCGACGATCGGCTCGACGACCACGAGCTGCACCTCATCCGGCGGATCGCCGACCTGCTGCACGTGCCGCACCACGACTTCATCGCAGCGAAGCTGCGGGCGCAGCGCGCGCGCCCTGGCTAAGCGGCGATGCAGCGCGCCGCTACCTGCGCAGCAGCGCGGCGTGGTGCCGCAAGTGCTGGCCGACGAAACTCTGCACGAACCAGTAACCGTGGCCGTAGCCGTCGCGCATGTTCAGCGTCAGCGGCGTGCCCGACGCCCGGCACGCCTCGACCAGCCGATCGGGCATCAGCTGCGAATCGAGGTACTCGTCGGCGGTGCCCTGGTCGACCAGGATGCGTGTTGCGAACCCGCGTCGCGCCGCCAGTTCGCTCGCGTCGTACTGTGCCCATTCGGCACGGTCGTCGCCGAGGTAGCCGCCGAACGCCTTCTGTCCCCACGGGCACTGCGACGGCGCCGCGATCGGCGCGAACGCCGAGACCGACCGATACCGCTCGGGATTGCGCAGCGCGCAGACCAGCGCACCATGCCCGCCCATCGAATGCCCGCAGATGCCCTGCGCGTCGGCGGCGGGAAATCGCGCCCCGACCAGCGCGGGGAGTTCCTGCGTCACCCAGCTGTACATGTGGTAGTGCTTCGACCACGGCGAAAAGGTCGCGTCGACGTAGAAGCCGGCGCCGAGGCCGAAGTCCCAGTGCGCGTCGTCGCCCGGCAGGCGCACGCGCGGACTGGTGTCGGGCGCGACCAGCATCAGGCCCAGCTCGGCCGCGACGCGCTGGGCGCCGGCCTTGATCGCGAAGGTCTCCTCGGTGCAGGTGAGCCCCGCGAGGTAGTACAAGACCGGCACGTGGCCCTTGGCGGCCTGCGGCGGCCGGTACACCGAGAAGCGCATTTCCGACGCGCAGACCGCGGAGGCGTGCGCGTAGAAGCCCTGCACGCCGCCGAAGCAGGCGTGCTCGGCAAGCACGCGAAATCCGTCTCCGGACGCCATCAGTAGACCACCACGCTGCGGATCGACTCGCCGCTGTGCATCAGGTCGAACGCGTCGTTGATCTTCTCCAGCGGCATCGTGTGCGTGATCAGGCTGTCGATGTCGATCCTGCCTTCCATGTACCAGTCGACGATCTTCGGCACGTCGGTGCGCCCTCGCGCGCCGCCGAACGCCGTGCCCTTCCAGACGCGCCCGGTCACCAGCTGGAACGGGCGCGTCGCGATCTCCTGCCCGGCGCCGGCCACGCCGACGATGACCGAAACGCCCCAGCCGCGATGGCAGCACTCGAGCGCCTCGCGCATCAGCTTCACGTTGCCGACGCACTCGAAGCTGTAGTCGGCGCCGCCATCGGTCAGCTCGACCAGGTGCGCGACCAGGTCGCCCTGCACGTCGCTCGGGTTCACGAAGTGCGTCAGCCCGAACCTGCGCGCCAGCGCCTCGCGCTGCGGGTTCAGGTCGACGCCGATGATGCGGCCCGCGCCGACCATCCGCGCGCCCTGCACCACGTTCAGCCCGATACCGCCGAGCCCGAAGACGACCACGTTGGCGCCCGGCTCGACCTTTGCGGTGTTGATCACCGCGCCGAGGCCGGTGGTGACGCCGCAGCCGATGTAGCAGACCTTGTCGAACGGCGCGTCCTCGCGGATCTTCGCCACGGCGATCTCGGGCAGCACCGTGTAGTTCGCGAACGTCGAGCAGCCCATGTAGTGGTGGAGCTTGCGGCCGCCGATCGAGAAGCGGCTGGTGCCGTCGGGCATCACGCCCTTGCCCTGCGTCGCGCGGATCGCGGTGCACAGGTTGGTCTTGCGCGACAGGCACGACTTGCACTGCCGGCATTCGGGCGTGTACAGCGGGATCACGTGGTCGCCCTTCTTCACCGACGTGACCCCGGGCCCGACGTCGACCACGATTCCTGCGCCCTCGTGGCCGAAGATCGCCGGGAACAGCCCTTCCGGGTCGGCGCCCGAGCGCGTGAACTCGTCGGTGTGGCAGACGCCGGTGGCCCGGATCTCGACCAGCACTTCGAAGGCGCGCGGCCCGTCGAGCTGGACGGTTTCGATCACCAGCGGCTTGCCTGCTTCGTAAGAGACTGCTGCGCGCACGTCCATCGATCGACCCCTTGCATCATGGCAACGACCTGCGATGATAGCGGTCGCCGACGCGCGCGCGTCGCTCCGGGCCACGGCGCGACGCGCGCCGGGCCCGGCACCGTCGAATTCCCCCCACCACGGAAACGCCCCATGTCCCTCTCGATGTACGACGCCAGCATCCCGATCTACTCGCAGATGCTCGGCGCGCTCGACAAGATCCTCGCCAAGGCCGAGGCGCACGCCGAAGCGCGCAAGATCGACCCGAAGGTGCTCGCGCAGGTGCGCCTGTTTCCCGACATGCTGCCGCTCGCCTCGCAAGTGCGCATCGCCTGCGACACCGCGAAGCTGGGGGTGGCGCGCATCACCGGGCTCGAAGCGCCGAAGTTCGAGGACAACGAGCAGACGCTGGCCGAGCTGCGCGAGCGCATCGCGAAGACCCTCGACTTCATCGGCGGCGTACCGCGCGACAAGGTCGACGGCCAGGAAGATCGCGACGTCGTCGTGCCGCTGCGCGATCGCAAGCTCGAGTTCAAGGGCAAGGATTTCCTGCTGCGCTGGTCGCTGCCGAACTTCTTCTTCCACGTGACGACCGCGTACGGCCTGCTGCGTCACAACGGGCTGGAGATCGGCAAGCCGGACTACCTGGGCCGAAACTGAACTGACAGGGGCGCCACGGCGGGGCGCCGTGCGTCCCGGTGGATCGCCCGATCGTCCGGCCGGCGCGCTCCTGCGGCGCGAGGCGTCCAACATGGCAGCTGGACTCCCGACAGACCGGAACCCGATGGCATCCCACGGGCATCCGGCATTGCCCGCTGCCCACGGTGGAACCACCTGCCAATTGGAGAGAACTGCCCGCGCGACTGCGCTGGTCGCGATCGGCCGGCATTGCGGTCGTGCTCGCCGGGATGTGGTCCGTCGTCCTGTGGATCGCATTGGCCGACCCCGAGCGCCGCGTCGGCGCGGGCATCGCGGCATTGGCGCTTCTGCTGGCCGGCTCGGCACTGCATGCGTGGCTGCGCCAGAGCGGCCTGCTGGCCGCCTTCGCTGCGTGGACGGCATCGCTGTCGCTCTGCGCCGCTGCGTCGGGCTGGGATCTCGCCTGGCTGGCTGGACCGACGTCGGCCGACGGGGGGACGACGCTGCGACTGGCCGCGTACACGGCTCACCTGGCGACCACGATTTCGCTGCTCGTCGCCCTGTTCGGACAGGATCTCGCCTCCCCGCGGCTGCGCCGCTGGATCGGGTGGGTGCCGGCGGCCGGCGGCATCGCGGCGCTCGTCTTCCTCGCGCTGCCGCAGCCGCTCGCTCCCGCCGGCCTGCCCTACGCCGCCGGCCTGGTCAGCGTCATCGTCCTGTTCGCGTCGCTGCACACGATGGCGGCGACGCATGCCGCGCAGCTGTCGGTCTTCATCGTCGGCTGGGCCGCGCACGCCGCCGGGGCCATGTACGAATCGCTCACGCCGACCGGTTCACCCGGTTCGCCGGGCTCGCTTGCGGCGGGCAGCGGCACGATCGTGTTCGCGCTGGCGGTCGGCGGGATCGTCGCCCGGAGACTGCGCGCCGAAGCCCGGCAACGTGACCAGGCCGAACGCAACGCCCTCGACGCCGCGCGCAAGTACCGGCACGTCTACTACACGGCGCCGGTGGCGCTGATCTCCGCCGACCTGCTCGGGCAGATCCTGCGCTGGAACGACCAGGCGGGCCGGCTTTTCCGCACCGAGCTCAGGCAGGGGCGGGTGAACACGCTGGTTGGCGTGATGGGCGCCGAGCGCGCCGGGACGCTGATCGCCGATGCGACGACCACCGGGCGGCATCGCTCTGAACTTCACGTCCGGTTCGACGAGGCCGAGGGCGGGATGCGGATCTTCGCGATCGACGCACTGCAAGCCGCGGACGCGATCGAGATCACGCTGGTCGACATCACCGAGCGCAGCCTGCTCGCGCGCACGCTGGAACACATGGCGTACCACGACGCGCTGACCGATCGGCTGAATCGCCGCGGCCTGGAACGCGAGATCGAGCGGCTCACCCGGGCGGTCGCCAGGGGCGAGCCGGCTTCGCTGATCTTCGTCGACCTCGATCGCTTCAAGGCGATCAACGACGCATTCGGGCACACCGCCGGCGACACGGTCGTGACCGAGGTGGCCAACCGTCTGGCCGCCGCGCTGCCCGAGTCGGCGCACGTCGGCCGACTCGGCGGCGACGAGTTCCTGGTGGCGGTGCCCGACTGCCCGCTGGACCGGGCGCGCTCGATCGCGCAAGCGCTGGCGAGGCGCGTCATCGACGAGCCCTACGACGTCGACGGCAAGCGCCTGCGCATCGAGGCGGGCCTGGGAATCGTCGAGATCGCCGCCGACATGCGCGTGCCTGAACTCATCGCGTACGCGGACGCCGCCTGCGCCGAAGCGAAGAAGGGGCGCAGCGGCCGCATCGTCGCGGCCGAATCGTCGCGCGAGCACCTCGCACGCTACCGGGCGGAGATCGCCCTCGGCGCCCGATTGCGCTCGTGCCTGCCGATCGAACGGATGAGCGTCCATGCACAGCCGATCGTAGCGCTGAGGGGAGACCCGCGCGTCCTCTCGTACGAGGTGCTGCTGCGCGAGCGCGACGAGCACGGGCAGATGGCGCCGCCGACCCGGCTGATCGCCGCCGCCGAGCGGCACGGCGCGATGGGCGCAATCGACCGGTTCATGCTGGAGAGCACGCTTCAGCACCTCGACCGCCATCGCCGGCACGCAGGCGCGCTCGGCTTCGTGACGGTCAACCTGAGCGGGACCTCGCTGAACGACGACCGCTTCCTCGCGGACGTCCACTCGATGCTCAGCCAGCACTCCGCCGTGGCCTCGAGGGTCTGCCTCGAGATCACCGAATCGGTCGCGCTGTACGACATCCGCAACACGCGCCGTTTCGTCGACCGGATGCACTCGCTGGGCGTGCGGATCGCGCTCGACGACTTCGGCGCCGGCTATTCGTCGTTCGCGTACCTTCGCGAATTGCCTGCCGCGCTGATCAAGATCGACGGCCAGTTCACGCTCGGCATCGACCGCCACCCGAAGAACCAGGTCATCGTCCGCAGCATCGGCCGGTTGGCCGAGGAACTCGGGATGGCCTGCCTGGCCGAGTGGGTCGAAGACTGCGCCGCGCTCGAAACGCTGCTGGCACTGGGCCTCGACTACGCGCAGGGCTTCGTGTTTTCGAAGGCCCAGCCGATCGAGGCGTGGCTGACGCAGGCCGTGGACCTGCAGCCCCTCGAGCAGGCGCGTCGTCGCGCTTCCGGCGATGCTGCGACCGGTCGCCCTCGCCGCATGCGCAGCGCCGTCGAGGACGAACGCACACCCGTGGTGCCCGGTTGAACGCGCCCACCGAGCACGCGGCAGAGCGGCAGGATGCCGCCGTCCCACTCTCGCCCGGCCGGCGACTGGGCGACTTCCTGCTGACCCGGGTCGTCGGCCAGGGCGGCTTCGGCATCGTCTACGAAGCCGAGGACCTGTCGCTGCAACGGCGCGTGGCGATCAAGGAGTACATGCCGTCGCAACTGGCGACGCGAATCGACGAGGAGCGCGTCCATCCGATCTCCAGCCGCTACGCGAAGAGTTTCGCGCTCGGGCGGCGCAGCTTCGTCGGCGAAGCGCGCCTGCTGGCGCAGTTCCGCCACCCGGGACTGCTCGAGGTGCTGCATTTCTGGGAGCAGAACGGCACCGCGTACATGGTGATGCCGTTCTACGAAGGCATGACGCTCGACCGCGTGGTCGCGAGCAAGCCGGGCATCGTGACCGAGCAGTGGCTGAAGGACACGATCGCTCCCGTTCTCGATGCGCTCGAGCACATGCATGCGGCCGACTGCTATCACCGAGACGTCTCCGCCGACAACATCCTCATCCTCGACGGCGGCAAGGCCTTGCTGCTCGATCTCGGTGCCGCGCGCCGCGTGATCGGCGACACCGAACGGGCGCTCACCGTGATGCTGAAGCCGGGCTATGCACCGATCGAGCAATACGCCGACGACCCGGCCTGCCGCCAGGGCCCGTGGACCGACATCTACGCGCTGGCGGCGGTGTTGTACTTCGCAGTGAGCGGACGCATGCCGCAGGCCTCTGCGTCGCGAGTCATGCACGACTCTCTGCCGCCGCTGGGGTCGCTGCAGCCGCCGGGTTACCGGCTCGCCTTCCTCGAGGCGATCGACCGCGGCTTGTCCATACGGCCCGAGCGCCGGCCGCGCTCGATCGCCGAGTTCCGTGCCCTGCTGTACGGCGGTCCGGCCACCGGCGGCAGCGGGCACGACGCCGCACGCTTGCCCTCCAGGCTCGCAGCGCCCCGCGACGCCACGCAGGCCGCGTCTCGCCCGCACCGGCTTCGCATCCCGGGGCCGTGGCTGGCCTTCGTCGCCGTCGCGGCGCTCACGGCGGGCCTGGCCTGGTTCGGCCAGCCCGCCGGTGCGGACCGGGTTCCGGCGCGGCCATCGGCCGCAGCGCCACCCTCGGCGCCTGCGACGCGCACGGAGGATGCCCGCCCGGACGCCGCCGTCGCATGGACGTCCCCCGCCTCGCCGAACGAGCCCGCCCCGATACCCCCGGCCGCCGCGGCGGCGAAGGCGGATTCCGGCCGTCGCGCCGCCGCGCCGACCGCGGCGGCCAGGTCGACCGGCACCGTCCGGCTGGCGATCGCGCCGTGGGGCGAAGTGTTCGTCGATGGAGCGAGCAAGGGAGTCACGCCACCCCTCAAGGAACTCGCGCTGAGCCCCGGGCGGCACCGAATCGAGATCCGCAACCCTGCCGCGGCCAGCGTGACTCGCGACGTGACGATCAGCGCCGGCGGGCGGACCGTGATCTCGCATCGCTTCAGGTGATCGGCCCGACCGCCGATCGGTGCCAAGCGCTCGACATGAAGGATTGCGCATGAACAGGATATCGATGCTCGGGATGACGATCGCGCTTCTGGCGCTCGCCGGCTGCAGCACGATCGGCGACATCGGCCGCAAGGTCGGACTCGGCGCAGAGTCGCCAGCCGGGCAGAAGGTCGCCGAAGGGGTCTCGCTCTACGACCAGGGCAACTTCGCCGGCGCCATCCGGGTGCTGCAGTCGCCGGAGATCGCCGGCGGCGACGTCGAAACGCGCGTCCGCGCGAGCAAGTACCTGGCCTTCAGCTACTGCGTCACGCAGCGACGCGCCGCGTGTCGACGTTCGTTCGATGCCGCGCTGAAGCTGGACGCCACGTTCGAACTGAAGCCGGCCGAGGCAGGACACCCGATCTGGGGCCCGGTGTACGCCCAGGCCCGCAAGGCAGCCGACCAGCGTCGCGACCTTCGCTGAACCCCGTGCCGCGTCCCGCGTGACGCTGGAGCGAGGCGTGCGCCTTCGCGCTAGCGCCGACCGGGCAACCCACCGGCGTCGGCCCGGTGCAACGACCACCCTGCGCCGGCATCCCGTGCCAGCGCGTCGGCCAGCCACGGCAGCGCCTCGCGCAACGCGGCCTGCAGCGTCCACGGTGGATTGACGACGAACATCCCGCTGCCGTGCAGGCCGAGGCCGTCGGGCGACGGCGCGCGCACCGCCAGCGTTGCGTGCAGCCAGCGCAGCCCCGGCATCCGCTGCAGCTTGCGCGCCAGTTCGAGCGACTCGCGGCGCTGCACCTGCGGATACCAGATCGCATAGCAGCCGGTCGCGAAGCGGCCCAGCGCGTCGCGCAACGCCGTCGCCGCGCGCGCGTAGTCGCGCTTGTCCTCGTACGACGGATCGATCAGCACCAGCGCCCGGCGCGGCGGCGGCGGCAGCAGCGCCTTGAGGCCGGTGAAGCCGTCGCCCGGTTGCACCAGCGTGCGGCGCGTCGCGTCGCGGCCGGCCTCGGCGACGTTGTTCGCGAGCACGCGGAACTCGCTGGGGTGCATCTCGAAGAGCCTGAGCCGGTCGCCAGCGCGCAGTTGCCCCAGTGCCACGAACGGCGAGCCCGGATAGTGCCGCAGCACGCCGTCCGGATTCACCGCGCGGACGGCCTCGAGATAGTCGGCCACCGGCGACGGCGCATCCTTGCGCGACCACAGCGCGCCGATGCCGCCGGCGAACTCGCTGCGCTTGGCCGCCCAATCGCCTTCGAGCGAATAGAGACCGGCGCCGGCATGCGTGTCGATCACCCAGAACGGCGTGTCCTTCTGCACGAAGTGCCGCAGCAACTGGACCAGCACGACGTGCTTGAGCACGTCCGCGTGGTTGCCGGCGTGAAAGGCGTGTCGATAGCTGAACATGCCCGGATCATGCCGTATCGCGACGCCGGCGTCGTTGCTGCATCCCGTCGATCGGCGGTGCGTCGACGGCGCCCGCGGCGCGGCGAGGCGCCGCGCCGCGGTCCTTGCCGCTCAGTCCAGCGTCAGGCTGAGCTTCGCCCAGACGAAGCGGCCCGGCTCGTTGACCCGCGTCGTCGGCGCATCGTAGCCGGCCACCGCCGCGGCCGCGCGACTGATGTGCTCGGCGTAAGCGCGGTCGAAGACGTTGTCGATCCCCGCCGAGACCAGCGCGCGCTTGCCGATCCGGTAACTCGCGTTCAGCGCCAGCGTCGCAAAGCCGGCGGTCGGGCCGATGTCCTGGCCGACGATGCTGCCGTAGTTCACGTGGACCCGGTCCTGCCTGCGCACGACGCGCGCCAGCCCCCCGAAGGTCCACCGCCCCGTGTCGTGGCCGAGGCCGATCTTGAGCTCGTCAGGCGGCGTCTGTGCGAGCGGGACGTTCATCGTGTCGTTGTTGGCACGCACGTGCGCGTAGCTGCCGCGCAGCGTCCAGGCCGCGGCGAAGCGCCACGCCAGGTCGGCCTCGAAGCCGTAGCGGGTCGCATCGACGTTGGCGGTCGTGCATTTGGCCGGGTTCGACCCGCACGAGCCCGGGGCCGTCGGGTTCACGAAGGTGAGCACGAAGTCGTCGATGCGCGAGTAGAACGCCGACACCGATCCGGTCAGGTTGCGCTCGGTCCAGATCAATCCCGCGTCGAGCTGCGTGTTGCGCTCCGGGTCGATGCTTCGCGTGGCGGTCAGTCCGTTGTAGGTGGTCGCCTCCCAGTGATCCATCGGCCGTTCGCCGTAGCCCAGGCCGACGTAGGCGGTTGCCGGCCGGCCCTGCAGGTCGCGCTCGTAGCGCAGGAAGCCGCTGGTCAGCGACTCGTCGGCGCTGCCCATCGCGGCACCGGTCGCCGCATTGAAGCGATCTGCCGAATAGCGGTCGTGCCGCAAGCCGGCGACCAGTCGCTCGGATGCCGACAGCGCGCGCACCAGTTCGCCGAAGGTGCCCTGCGTGGTCGACTCGAAGTCCCTGGCGCGCGGACGCGAGTCGACGCTGACCGGCACCGGACCGCTGTAGGCGCGCAAGGCATGGGCGTTGTCCTGCAGGTCGAGCCCGACGGTGAGCACCGATGCGTCGCCGAGTGCCAGCTCGGCGCTGGTGCGCGCGCCGACGGTCTCGCGATCGGGGTTGTTCCACGAGAAACTCGCCGCCGGCGGCCTGGTGCGCAGCGAGTAGTTGTCCATCACGTGGTCGATGTAGTTCCAGTTCAGCTGCACGTCGAACTTGCGCAGCAGCGGCGAGACGCGCTTCTTCTCGAACCTCACGCCCAGCCCGTCGCGGTCGAAGACGCTGCCGTCCATCATGCGGTCGGCATACGCGGCCTCCGCCTCGCTGCGGACCGCCGACAGCGCGACGCGGGTGTCGTCGTCGGGTGTCCAGCCGGCCTCCAGGCCGAAGCTGCGGCGCTCGAAGAACGAGTGGATCGTGCGTCCGTCGCCGTCGTCGTAGTCGTCCGACTCCGAGTGCGTCGCGGTGGCGCGCAGGTATCCGGCCGGCGCGCCGAAGGTCGCGTCGGCGACGGCGTCGCGCCGCCCCCACGATCCGGCCATGAGGCTGCCGTACCCGCGCACGCCGCGCTCGGGAAAGCGCGGCGCGTCGCGCTCGAACAGCACCACCCCGGCGAGGTTGCCGTTGCCGTACAGCACGGTCTGCGGTCCCTTGACGATCCGGACGCGGTCATAGGCCTCGGGGAACACGTAGGCGGTGGGCGGATCCATCCGCATGCCGCAGCCGCCGTGGAATTCGGCGCCGTCGAGCAGCACGTTCAGTCGCGAGCCGGCCAGGCCGCGCAGCACCGGGTCGCCGTCGGTGCCGCCCTTGCGGATCACGCTGAAGCCGGGGATGTTCTTGAGGAAGCTGGCGCCGTCGCTGGCGGGCACCGGCTGCTGCGGCGCCCTGGGGTCGTTCTCGATCACCAGCGGTTCGCGCATCTGCGGCGCGGTGACGACGACTTCGTCGAGGTTCGGATCGGCGGCCTGCGCCGCGAACGGCAGCGCGGCCAGCGCGGCCGCGACGGCGGTACGGGTGAAAGACATGTCTGCTCCGGAACGGATTCGGCGCACGCGCACGATTTCGCGCCTGCGTGCGTGCCAGGTGTGCATGGGGCGCGACGCGCGCCGCCCTCGGAGGGGCGCGCGTCGCGGATCTTCAGCGACGGGTCAGGCGCGTCGTGGAGGAGCGCGAGGCTGCGCCGCCGGCCGCGCGACTCGGGCCGTGGGCAGGTGCAGGACCAGCCGGGGAAGGGCCGCCGCCGCGCGGGCGGGCATGCCGGGCACGCACGGCGCGGCCGGCAAGGCATCGACGGCCGAGTGCGGCAGGCAATACGGGCAATGCTCGAAGCGCAGCGCGTCGTGGTTCGCGGGCTTCGACCCGGATCCGGATCGCGCGCTCGCCTTCGACGTCCAACCCGGGCCTTCGACGCTGCAGATCTCGGCGAGCGCGCCGCCCCACGGCGCGCCGGCCGCCATCGCCATGGCCGCGTGCGACACCCCCGGCGCGAGCGTCGACGCCAGCATCGCGAACAGGGCGAACCACGCGATGCGCGCGCGCTGACGGACGGTGAAGACCATGCGTCGAGTCTAGCCCCGCGCTCGCGAATCGGGACGCGACCGTCCGCGCCGGCGATCGATCCGGCCAATCTCGATCAAGCTTCCGCGCGCCCGCGCCGGGCCTCTCGCCCGGTTGCGATCGAGGCGCGCCCCACCTGGGCGAGCCAGGCGACGGCGACGGCGATCGAGAGCCACACCAGCGACGCACCGACGAACGTCTGCTCGTCGAGTCGGTAGCCGTTGCACAGGCGATCGGCCGCATCCTGGTAGACGATGCCGACGACGGCCGTCATCGGCAACACGTTGCCGAGGAAGAAACCCTGCACCACCAGGCCCGCAGGGCGCCACGACCATCGCAACGCGGCGCCGCACAGCAACAGCGCCAGCCACTTGACCGCGTCGATCCGGGCATCGGCCAGCGCCAGGTCGAGCAGCCGCGGGATCATCGACAACGCGAGCACGGCAGCGCTCGCGGACAGCCCGGCGAGCCCGAGCGCATTCCAGCGCGCGATGCGTCCGCGCACGGCATCGGGGCACCCGCCGGCCAGCAGCGCGCCGGCGGCGATCAGCGCCGGGAACTGCAGCAGCATGTGGGCGGCCATGCGCGACTCCATGGCCTCGCGCACCGGCGGCAGGGCGAGAAGGGCGAGAAGGGCGGCCCCGGCCGCCGCGGCCCACGGCGCACCGCGCGCCAGCGCGGCGACAGGCGCGCCGTCGCAGCCGCCGCGCGGCTGCGACGCCGTCATGGGCGCACCGCGCCCGCTGCGAGCGCGCGCGCGAAATGCCAGGCGTCGTCGATGCGCGCGTAGTCGAAGATCCTGACCAGCCGGGCGTTCGGATCGATCACCAGCAGTGCCGCGTTGTGCTCGTAGCCGCCCAGTGCGTCCGGGATCACGACCACCTGGAACTGTCGCAGCAGCGCTGCCAGTTGCGCCGCGTCCGGAACGGCCGCGAAACGCCACGTGCCGGGACGCGCGTCGAGCGCCGCCGCGTAGCGCGCCAGCGTCGCCGGGTCGTCGCGCTCGCGATCGAAGCTGATCGACAGCAGCCGGATCGGCCCGGCGGCGCCTGCGGCGCGCGTCGCCTCGTCGGCGCGAATGCGCGCCTGCAGCTGCTGGAAGCCGGTGCCGAGCGCCGCACACGCCGACCGGCAGTGCGTGTAGACGAAATCGACGATCGTGACCGCGCCGTCGGCGCGCAGCAATTGCGGCAGCGACCGTGGCCCGTCGCCGGCCACGACGACGTCGACCGCCGGGGCCGCCACCGGTTCGAGCGCGAGCTCGAGGCGCCGCGCACCCTCGGCGGTCCAGACGCGAAATCCGTGCGTCAGCCACGCGGCCGAAGCGAGCGCGAGCAGCGCGAACAGCGCGCTCGCCAGCGCGGTGCGCATCATGGCCGGACGCGCGCGCTCAGGCGGCGCGCGCCCTGCCGTGTCGGACCAGCGGGCGCTCGCGAATGCCGGTCGACGCGCCGCCGGCGTCCGGCGGCACGATGTCGGCCAGCGTGTAGCCGTCGAAGCAGCGCAGGAAGCTTTGCAGGGCCTCGTCGACGATGCCGGTCAGCCGGCAGCTCCCGGTGAGCGTGCACTGGTTGCCGGTGCCGAGGCACTCGGTCAGGTTGAAATCGGACTCCATGCTGCGGACCACCGCGCCCAGGCCGATCTCGCCGGGCGGGTGCGCCAGCCGCATGCCGCCGCCCTTGCCGCGCACGGTCTCGATCCAGCCGTTCAGCCCGAGCTGGTGCGTGACCTTCATCAGGTGGGCCTCGGAGATGCCGTACGCGCGGGCGATCTCGGCGATGGTGCACAGCCGGTCGGGGCGCTGCGCCACGTACATCAGCAGGCGCAGCGAGTAATCGGTCATCATGGTCAGGCGCATCTGCAACTCCAGCGTCCGTTTCCTGCGTTCATCGACTCCGGGCCGCCAGCGCCTTCACTTCGGCGCCGCCGTCGAACGGCGCGCTGCGCGCGCTGGCCTTGCGCTCGCGCGCGAAAGCCGCGGCGTCGACCGGCGGCGAGCGATTCGACCACTGGCTGCGGACCCAGCTGGCAACCGCCGCCAGCTGCGCGTCGCCCAGGTGTCCGAAAGCCGGCATCGCGCCCCGGTACGCGACACCCATCACCTCGATCTCGCCGCTGACGCCATGCAACAGGATATTCGAAACCAGTCGTACGTCGCCATTGACCCATTCCGATCCGTCGAGGGGCGGGAAAACCCCCGCCAGGCCCTTGCCGTTCGGCTGGTGGCAGGCGGCGCAATGCGCGGCGTACAGCGCCCGCCCGTCCGCGGCCTGCCCGGACGCGGCCGGCGCTCCCGCCAGGTCGGCGACGGTGCGCCGGTCGCCGAGTTCGGCGCTGCCGAGCGATTCGCTGGACAGCAGGTAACCGACTCCGAAGAGCACCATGGCCAGCGTCACCGCCGCCGCGGCCAGCGGGATCGGCCGCACGCGCTCGCTGGGCTCGACGTTCTCGCGCTGCTGCGCGTCGGTGCGCGCTCCCGGATCGTTCAGCACGCCGACCCCCGTGTCCCGCGCGCCCCGGTCACGGCCGGCCGCTCGCCGGCAGGACCGGGTAGCTGCGGTCCAGCGACTGCAGGTAGCGGACCAGGTCGGTCGCGTCGCGGGTCGCGACGGTCACCTTGCCCGGCACGCCCTGGCCCGGCGGCAAGGCGACCACGACGTCTCCGTCCTCCGCGGCGTCCTTGTGCACGAACAGGTAGCGGTAGGCCGGCATGTTCGAGCCCTGCACGTAGGCGCGCGGCTGGTACAGGTGGCCGAGGTGCCAGTCCTGGCTCGGCTGGCGCACGCCGATGTTCAGCAGGTCGGGGCCGGTGCGCATCGTGCCGAGCAGGTGCGGACGGTCGTGGAAGTAGTCCGCCGGCACCGACGCGCGGCCCCAGCCGCGCTCGAAGTCGGGGCCGAAGCTGCGGTCGCGCGGCTGCTGGCTGTGGCAGTAGACGCAGCCGTTGGCGATGTACACCTGCCGGCCGCGAAGCTGCTGCTCGGTGTACGGCTTCAGCCCGGGGGCCGACTCGACATCGCGCACCTGAACGTAGGGCAGCACCACCAGCGCGGCGGTGGCGATGCCGAGCGAGGCGACCGCGCCCGCCGTCAGCTTGAGCTCATTTTCCATGCGCCATCGCTTCGCCGGGCGGCGTCCAGAACAGCGCCGCGCCGGCACGATTCGGGCCGAAGCGCAGCGCCATCGCAAGGAAGTGGCCGACGAACACCAGGTGCCCGATCGTCAGCATCGCGCCGGCGACGCTGCGCCACTCGAGATAGGGCATCGTCACCGTCACCGAATCGATGAACGGGCGCGACGCGTCGAGCATCGCCAGCCCCTGCAGCCAGCCGCCGATCGACAGCGGCACCACGTACAACAGGCCGCCGATCGCCGCCAGCCAGAAATGCAGCGTGATCAGCTTCGGGTACGGCCACTCCCACGCCAGCACGCGCGGCAGCATGAAGTAGATCGCGCCGAACATCACCATGGTGACGAACGAGTACGCGCCGAGGTGCGCGTGGGCCACGGTGAAGTGCGTGAAGTGCGCGACCTGGTTGACGCTGCGCAGTGCCTCGAGCGAGCCTTCGACCGACGAGGCGAAGTACATCAGCCCCCCGAACATCATGAAGCGCAGCGTCGGCGAGTAGATCGCCAGGTTCATGCGACCCCACAGCGTCCCGCCCTGGTTGATGCTGAACGCGACCACCGGGATCACCATCATCACGCTCTGCACGATCGACAGCGTCGTGAGCCAGCCGGGCACCGGCCCGCCGATCAGGTGGTGGCCGCCGACCTGCGGATAGAAGAAGGCGAGCGTCCAGAACCCCAGCAGCGACAGGTTGTACGACACGACCGGCCGCCCGAGCACCTTCGGCAGGAAGTAATAGATGGCCCCGACGCTCACCGGCGTGAACCACAGCCCGAGCACGTTGTGGCCGAACCACCAGTTGGTGGTCGCCTGCTGCACGCCGACGTGCACGCCCGGCAGGTTCGCGACCAGGAACAGCACCGCGACCCACAGCAGCGACGCGATGAAGTACCAGACGCTCACGTACAGGTGCTCGACCTTGCGGCGGGCCAGCGTGTACAGCGCGGGAAGGATCACCAGCGCAATGCCGCCGAAGATGAACACGTCGATCTGCCACGGGATCTCGAGGAACTCCATGCCGTCGGACCAGCCGGAGGCGATCGCGCCGATCCCCGCCGCCACGCCGGCGTTGAGCAGGCTGCCGCCGAGCATCGCCCAGCCGGCGCCGGCCAGCCGCGTTCGCAGCAGCCGCGGCAGCAGCCACAGGATGACGGCGATGCAGGCGTTCGACACCCAGCCGTAGAACACCGCGTTGGTGTGCACCGCGCGCAGGCGCCCGAAGGTGAGCCAGGCGCTTTCGGTCAGCCAGTCCGGCGCGTGCAGCTTGATCGACGCGGTCAGGCCCGCGGCCGAGCCGACCAGCAGCCACAGGCAGGCAAAGGCGATGAACATGAACACCGGAAACGCGCTCGACCGATCGGACTCGAGTCGCGCGCGGACCTCGTCGGCATCGGCGCCACGCGGCGCGCCCTGTCGGGCGGAGGCCGCGTCCTGCAGCGCCGAATGCGCGTCCCCGCCCAGTGCCGGATCGTCGATCTGCCCGATCTCGCCGCGCGCGAAGATCACGCCGGCGCCGGCGGGGTTCTCGACCAGCAGCCCTTTGCGCAGCGACCAGATGAACGCGAACAGCCCGAGGATCGACAGCACGAAGGCGCCGAGCAGGCTGAGGATCGCGCTGTCCATCACGCCGCCCCGGCCGTGCGCGGCGCGCCGGCCTCGCCCGGCTCGCCGGGGGCGTTCTCGCCGGGCTCGTTCTCGCCGCGCCGGTCGAGCAGTTCCCGCTTGTCGTCGACTTTCGCCCAGGACTGCGCTTCGGGCAGTGCCGCCTTCGTCTTCGTGATCGTCGGCCAGCGCCGGGCCATTTCGGCATTGAGCGCGATGTAGTCGAGCTGCGACTGCGGCACGTCCTCCTCGGTGTGGATCGCCTCGACCGGGCACTCCGGGATGCAGACGCCGCAGTCGATGCACTCGTCGGGATCGATGACGAGCATGTTCTTGCCTTCCCGGAACGCGTCGACCGGGCAAACGTCGACGCAATCGGTGTACTTGCACTTGATGCAGGCTTCGCCGACGACGTGGGTCATGGCAGCGGGTAGGTGGCGGAGGTTTGTATAAGATCGCTACGTTATCGATCTTATATCCGCCTCCCCGGCGCTGTCAACGGCCGCCGCGGCAGGCGGTAAAGTCTCGCGATCGAGCAACGACCGGAAGGAGACCGCCGTGCGCGTCCACCAGATCGAAGGCGACTGGGGCCTCGAGCACCTGCGCGTCGCGACCCGCCCCGACCCCGAACCCGGGCCGGGACAGGTGCTGCTGAAGATGCTGGCCTCATCGCTGAACTACCGCGACCTGGTGGTGCTGGACCGCGGCTACGGAAACTTCACCGGCACGCTGCCGCTGGTGCCGCTGTCGGACGGCGTCGGCGAGGTCGTGGCGGTCGGCGCCGGCGTCCAGCGCGTATCGGTCGGCGATCGCGTGTGCCCGATGTTCTTCCCGAGCTGGATCGGCGGCGACCCCGACCTGTCGCGGCTCACGCAGTCGCTCGGCGGCCCGCTGGACGGCACGATGAGCGAGTTCATGGCGCTGCCCGAGAACGGCGTGGCCCGCGTGCCGGCGGCGCTCAGCGCGGAGCAGGCGGCCTGCCTGCCGTGCGCCGGCCTGACCGCGTGGCGCGCACTGACGGTTCTGAGCGCCACGCGCCCCGGCGAGCAGGTGCTGATTCAGGGCTCGGGCGGCGTCGCGCTGTTCGCGTTGCAGTTCGCCAGGCTGCTCGGCGCGCACGTGACGGTGATCTCGTCGAGCGACGAAAAGATCGAGCGGCTGGCGGCTATGGGCGCCGACGCCACGGTCAACTACAACCGCACGCCGGACTGGGCGCGCGCCACGCGCGAGATCACCGGCGGGCGGGGCTACGACCAGATCGTCGAGGTCGGCGGCGAGAAGACCCTGCCGCAATCGCTGCGCTGCGTCCGCCCCGGCGGGACGATCTCGATGATCGGCGTGCTGTCGGGCGCCGCGATGCAGGCCTCGCTCGGGCACGTGGTCACGCGCCAGGTGCGCCTGCAGGGGGTCACGGTCGGCAGCCGAGACGACTTCGAGCAGATGTGCCGCGCGATTGCGCAGCACGGCGTCGTGCCGGTGATCGACCGCGTGTTCGCCTTCGACGAGCTGGTGCCGGCGTTCGAGCGGCTGAAGAGCGGCGCGCAGTTCGGCAAGGTCTGCGTCCGCCACTGAGGGACGAACAGCCACTGAGGGACGAGCCGCCGCGGCGACGGCGGCGCGAGCGGCCCGGCGCGGGGCTCAGGCGTCGCCCCAGACTTCCCTGGCCGTCTCGATCACCAGCGCCAGCTTCGCGCGCTGCGCCTCGACCTCGATCACGTTGCCGTGCACGGTCGACGAGAAGCCGCACTGCGGCGACAGGCACAGCTGGGCGAGCGGCGCGTAGCGCGCGGCCTCGTCGATGCGCCGCTTCAGGTCGTCCTTGCTCTCGAGCTGTCCGAGCTTGGTGGTCACCAGGCCGAGCACGACGAACTTGTCCTTCGGCAGGAAGCGCAGCGGCTTGAAGTCGCCCGAGCGCGCGTCGTCGTACTCGAGGAAGTAGGCGTCGACGTTCATCTCCGACAGCAGCGCCTGCGCGACCGGCTCGTAGCCACCCTGCGCGGCCCAGGTGCTCTTGAAGTTGCCCCGGCACAGGTGGATCGCCAGCGTCATGCCGGCGGGCTTGTGCGCGGCCACGCGGTTCACGAACTTCGCGTAGCGGTGCGGCAGCTCGTCGGGATCGTCGCCGCGCTGGCGCGCGGCCTCGCGCATCTTGTCGTCGCACAGGTAGGCGAGGTTGGTGTCGTCCATCTGCACGTAGCGGCAGCCGGCCTCGTGCAGCGAACGCAGCTCGTCGCCGTAGGCGCGCGCGACGTCCTCGTAGAAGTCGGGCTCGAGCTCGGGATAGTGCTCGCGGCTGATGCCGGCGCGCCCGCCGCGGAAGTGCAGCATCGTCGGCGACGGGATCGTCACCTTGGGCGTCAGGCCTGGCGACACCCGGCTCTTCAGGTACTCGAAGTCTGCGCGCTGGATGTCCTTCACGTGGCGGACCTTGTCCACCACGCGGATCACCGGCGGCGCGAGCTCCTCGGTGCCGTCGGCCTTGCGCACCGTCACCGGGATGTCGGTCTTCACGCCGCCGAGCTGCTGCAGGAAGTCGATGTGGAAGTAAGTGCGGCGGAACTCACCGTCGGTGATGCTCTTCAGCCCCACCTCCTCCTGGAACTTCACGATCTCGGCGATCGCCTCGTCCTCGACGGCGCGCAGCTGCGCCGGCGTGATCTGGCCCCTGGCGGCCTGGTCGCGGGCGTCGAGCAGGTAGCGCGGGCGCAGGAAGCTGCCGACGTGGTCGGCGCGGAAAGGCGGGGTCGTGCGAGCGTTCATCTTCGGGTCCTCGGAACTCGGGTGCTGCGGGAAAGCCGAAGCGTAGCGCGAATCCCCGGCGCACGCCCCGTTACACTTGGCGCTCGAGCGGCACCGGGAAGCGGCACGCGTGAACAGAAACGGCGGACACCACGTCTGGCGGCGATTCGCCGTCATCGCCAGGCCCTACTGGCTGTCCGGGGAGAAGTGGAAGGCGCGCGGACTGCTCGCGCTGGCGGTGCTTCTGCTGCTGGGCCAGACCGGCTTCAACGTGCTGCTGAACGAGCAGACCGGCGAGTTCACCTCCGCCCTCGCGGCCCGCGATGCCGACCGGTTCTGGCTGTCGATCCGCCAGTGCGTCGCGATCGTGATCGTCGCCGTGCCGATCTACGCCTTCTACTACTACGTGCGCGACACGCTCGGCATCCTCTGGCGGCGCTGGCTGACGAACCGCTTCCTCGACCGCTACTTCGCGGATCGCGCCTACTACGAACTCAATGCCAGCGGCGCGATCGACAACCCCGACCAGCGCATCTCGGAAGACATCAACGCGTTCACGCAGCAGTCGCTCTACTTCCTGATGATCGCGCTCGGCGCGGTGATCCAGCTCGTTGCGTTCGTCGGCGTGCTCTGGTCGATCTCGAAGGCACTGGTCTACTTCCTGGTCGTCTACGCGGTCTTCGGCACGGTGGTGACCATGCTCGTGTTCGGTCGCGTGATGATCGGCATCAACTTCCAGCAGTTGCGCCGCGAGGCCGACTTCCGCTTCAGCCTCGTGCGCATCCGCGAACACGCCGAGGCGATCGCCCTGCATCGCGGCGAAGAGCAGGAGTCGTTCCAGGCCAGGCGGTTCTTCGACGCCGCGTTCGTCAACTATCGCAAGCTGCTGAGGGTGCAGCTGAACCTGAACCTGTTCCAGTACGCGTACAGCTTCCTCACCATCGTGCTGCCCAGCGCGATCATCGCGGAACAGGTGCTTTCCGGCGAGCTCGAGGTGGGGCGCGCGGTCCAGGCGGCCGGCGCGTTCGCGGCGGTCCTGAGCGCGGTGGCGGTGATCGTCGACCACTTCGAAGGACTGAGCCGCTTCGCCGCCGGGATCGACCGCCTCGGCACCTTCTCGAAGACGCTGGCGGCGCGGGAGGCCGCCGGCGCGGACGCAACCGGACGCATCGAGTCGGTCTGGGGCCCGCAGCTCGCGCTCGAGCACGTCACGCTGCAGACGCCCGGTCGCGAGCGAGTGCTGATCGCCGACCTGTCGGTGTCGGCCGAGCCGGGCAAGGGCATGATGATCGTCGGCGACAGCGGCGGCGGCAAGAGTTCACTGCTGCGGGCGATCGCCGGGCTGTGGAACGCCGGCAGCGGACGCATCGTCCGCCCGGGCCCCGAAGAGATGATGTTCCTGCCGCAACAGCCGTACATGGTGCTGGGCAACCTGCGCAGCCAGTTGATCTACCCCGACCGCACCCGCCAGGTGTCCGACCAGGAACTCTGGCGATTGCTCGGACGCGTGAACCTGCCCGATCTCGCCGAGCGCTTCGGCGGACTCGACGCCGAGCTCGACTGGGGCAAGGTCCTGTCGATCGGCGAGCAGCAGCGACTCGCGTTCGCGCGCGTGCTGCTGCACCGGCCGCGCTACGTGATGCTCGACGAGGCGACCAGCGCGCTGGACGTCGGCAACGAAGAGATCCTGTACCGGGAACTCGCGACGACCTCGACCACGCCGGTCAGCGTCAGCCATCACGCTTCACTGCTGCGGTTCCACGACCAGGTCCTCGAGCTGACCGGCAGCGGCAACTGGCGGCTGCACCGGGCCGCCGACTACCGGTTCTGACGACGTGCACCGCGCCAGGCCTGCCGCTGTGCACGCTCAGGTGCCCAGCAGCCGGTCGAGCCGCTCGAGGAAAGTGTCGGCCGGCTGATAGCCGATGACGCGCGAGGCCGACGATTCGATGCCGTCGACGTCGAACAGCAGGATTCCGGGCGGGCCGAACAGGTTGAAGCGCCGGAGCAGTTCGCGGTCCGCCACCGAGTTCGCGGTGACGTCCACCTTGAGCAGCTTCAGCCGCGACATGCGCTCGGCGACGCGCGGATCGGAGAAGGTCAGGCGCTCCAGCTCCTTGCACGACACGCACCAGTCGGCCGAGAACTCGACCATCGTCGGTCTCGCCGACGACCGGATCGCCCGGTCGAGCTCGTCGAGCGTATGCACCTTCGTGAACGCCGGCTTCGACGCGGCCGTCGCGACCGTTCCGGCAGCCGCCTTGCGTGCGGCGAGCGCCCCGAGCGGCTGCAGCACGTCGCGTCCGCCACTGGCGACGCCGACCAGCTGCAGGATTCCTGCGATCAGCATCAGCGCACCGACGCCCTTGCCGAAGCGCAACGTGGCGGTGGCGCCGTCGGGCAGCGGGTCGAAGACGCGCAGGAACGCGGCGGTCACGATCAGCAGCGCAGCCCAGGCCAGCATCTGCGCCCAGTCCGGGATGGCCGGCGACACCATCCAGATCGCGACGCCGACCAGCAACACGCCGAAGAAGCGCTTGACCGCGATCATCCACGCACCGGCCCGGGGCAGCAGGCTTCCCGCCGACAGGCCGATCAGCAGCAGCGGCACGCTCATTCCGATCGCCATGGCGAACAGGGCCGTACCGCCGACGACCACGTCCTTCGTCCGGCTGATGTAGACGAGCGCGCCGGCGAGTGGCGCCGCGACGCAGGGGCCAACGACCAGCGCCGACACCGCGCCCATCACGAAAACGCCTGCGAAGCGTCCGCCGGGCAGGCGCGACGAAACCTGCGACGCGCGATTCTGGATCGAACGCGGCATCTCGAGCTGGTAGACGTCGAACATCGACAGCGCGAGCGCGACCAGCAGCGTCGCGAAGGTCGCGAGCACCCAGGGCTTCTGCAGCGCGGCGGCGAGGCCTTCGCCCGCGAGCCCGGCGGCGACGCCGACCGCGGTGTAGACCAGCGCCATGCCGAGCGAGTACGCCAGCGCGAGCGCGAAGCCGCGACCACGGGTCAGCTGCCTCTGCCCGACGATGATCGACGACAGGATCGGCACCATCGGCAGCACGCACGGCGTAAACGACAGCAACAGGCCGAGCGCGAGGAACACGGCGGCGACGGCGCCGAGGCTACCGCCGGACAGCGTCCGCTCGATCATCGCCAGTTCGTTGCCGGCGTCGTCGGCTTGCGCGCCTGCCGGCGCCACGGCTCGCGCTGGCGCCTTCGCGGCATCCGGCGCCAGGTTCGCGCGATCGTCGACGACGGCCGAAGCAAGCGTGACCGGCAGGTCGACCGACATCGGCGAATAGCACAGGCCAGCGTCGGCGCAGCCCTGCAACGCGAGCCTGAGCTCGAACGCCTGCGGCGCCGAGCGAATCGGCACGGACAGGCGCACCACGCCTCGATGCGTCTCGACATCCTTGCCGAAGGTGGCGTCGAAGCGGGTCTTGCCGGCGGGTTGCGCGAGCGCGCCGAGCCTCACGCCCGGCGTGTCGCTGGCCACCGCGAACTTCTCTGCGTACAGGTAATAGCCGTCGGCCGCCTGCACGTCGAGTTCGACGCTGCGTTCGCCGGCGGCGGCAAGCGTCACGCGGAACGCCTGCTCCGGATCGAGAAAGTCGGCCGCACGTGCCGCACCCAGCGTTGCGGCCAGCAGCAGCGGCAGCGCGAGCCATCGCAGCGGATTGAGGTTCGAGCAGATCATCGCTAGCTTCCTTGTTCTGGACGCCCGAGGACGTCTTCCACACCCCGGTCGCCGTCCGTCCGGCGCTTCCCGCCGACGGTCGGGCGCCGCCGGCTTCGGACCGGTTCCGGGACCCCTGCAACCCCCTGTGGCCACCGCGTTTTCCCCTCTGGAGGCGCTCGAAAGAGCGGTTTTCGCCGGTGGGTTGCGTGCCGTTCAATGTATGGTAAATTTTCCCATACGACAAGCCGCCGCCAGCACGACCGGCAGGAGACACCGCATGAGCCGTTCGATCCACGCCTTCGCACTCGCAATCGCGGGCGCCGCAGCCTTCGCGCTCGTGCACGCACCCGCGGCGCACGCCGCCGATCCGGTGCGCGGCAAGCAGCTCTACGAGGTGACCAACGGCGCGCCGCTGGCCTGTGCGAACTCCGGTTGCCATGGCACGAACATCGCGCAGGACAAGAACAACATCCGCAAGGGGGCGAACAACGGCCCGCTGATCATCAGCGCGATCTCGAAGAACACCGGCGGGATGGGCTACCTCGCCGCCTACGTGAACGCAACCGACGCCGCCGACATCGGTGCGTACATCGCCAATCCCGCGGCGGGCAACGCTGCTCCAGCCGCCGGCGTGTCGCCGGGCTCGCTCGCCTTTCCCGCGACCGTGGTCGGCGCCACGTCGCCGAACCAGGCCGTCGCCGTATCGAACCCGGGCAGCGCTGCGTTGTCGATCGCGTCGCTCGCGATCTCGGGCGCCCACGCCGCCGACTTCGCGATCGTCGCGGGCGGGAGTTGCGCAGCCGGCTCGAGCGTGGCGCCCGGGGGGAACTGCTCGATCCTCGTGCGCTTCCAGCCGACTGCGGCGGGAAGCCGCGCGGCAAGCCTGTCGATCGCGCACAACGCCGCGGGCGGTTCGAGCAGCGTCGCGCTGTCGGGCACGGCCACCGTCGCGCCGCAGCCCACGATCTCGCTGTCGTCGAACGTGTCGGCCTTCCCCTCCACCGCGCTGGGTACGACGTCGCCGGTGCAGACGCTCACCGTCGCCAACGTCG
>Ga0209477_1000030_pt1 | contig 63599 bp, 61 predicted proteins | sample KloWWTupernatant_FD_187180 | JGI IMG/M metagenome (GOLD analysis project Ga0209477, IMG submission 187180) | Active sludge microbial communities from Klosterneuburg, Austria, studying microevolution and ecology of nitrifiers - Klosterneuburg... | ecosystem: Engineered > WWTP > Aerobic digester >...
GAGATCGGTGTGCTGTTCCATGCGCCGGACGACGCGTGCCGCGAGCCCCAGTTGGCACCGGCGCACGATGAAACGATCGGCAGTGGCGGCCGAGCGGCTACCGTCATCGGCCATGTCCGTCCCCGTTCTCAGCCCGCACGCGGCGCTCGCCGAGCGCATCATCGGCAACATCGTGCAAGCATCCAGCCCAGCTGTCTCACCCGATGGCCGGCAGGTGGCGTTCGTCGTCACCCGCGTCGACATCGAGAAGAACAAGTACTTCTCGCAAGTGTGGCTGGCGGCAGCCGACGGCAGCGAGGCACCGCGAGCGGTGACCGGTGGCGACCACGATGGCAACCCCACCTGGAGCCCCGACGGCACCACGCTCGCGTTCACCTCCCGGCGCAGCCCGAAGAAGGGCGACAGCACGCTGCACGCGCTGCCCATCGCCGCGCCCGGCGAGACCCGCACGCTCGCCACCATGCGCGACGGCGTCGGCGATGTTGCGTTCAGCCCCGACGGCAAGTGGGTGGCGTTCATCAGCCGCACACCTCACGAGCGGTACGACGCTCCGGGCGCCGACGAAGGCGACGAGAGCTGGCAGGCGCCGCGCAAGATCGAACGGTTCTTCACGACGCTCAACGGTGAAGGGTGGGTGTACGACCGCCCGGCGCACGTGTACGTGGTCGCCGCCGATGGCACCGGGAAGCCGCGCAACCTCACGCCCGGCGAGTTCCAGCACAGCGGCATCTCCTGGCTCACCGACTCCACTGGCCTGGTCACCGCCGCGCAGCGACACGACAACTGGGACCTCGACTTCGCCACCGACCTCTACCTCGTGCCGCTCGACGGCGACCTCACCGCCCTTGCCGCTCTCACCGCGACCACCGGCAACTACGTGGCGCCGTCGGCTGGGCCCGACGGCAGCACCATCGCCTTCCTCGGCTTCGACGATGCCGGCACCTATCCGCAGAACGTGCGAGTGGGGCTGGTCAGCACCACCGGTGGCCAGCACCGTTGGATCAGCTCGGCACTCGACCGCACCTTCGAAGCCACCGCCGGCACCACCCCGCCGCAGTGGCTCGACGCCACCACGCTGCTCGGCAGCGCCGAGGATCGTGGCCAAACGCACCTCTGGCGAGTGTTCACCGACGGGTCCGCACCGCAGGCCCTCACCTCCGGCCCCATCACCGTCAAGTCGTTCGACAGCGCGGGTGGCACCATCGCCTACTGCGCCGGCGCGGTCGACCAACTCAGCGATGTGTTCGTGCTCACCGACGGCGAGCCGCGCCGTCTCACCTCGTTCGCCGAGACCTACCGCGCTGCATACGCACCGCTCACGTGGGAGCGCTTCGCCGTGCCGTGCGCCGACGGCAGCGCCGAGATCGATGCCTGGCTCATGCGCCCGTCGGGCTTCGACCCGGCCAAGCAGTACCCGGTGGTGCTCAACGTGCACGGCGGCCCGCACACCCAGTACGGCGAAACGTACTTCGACGAAGCGCAGTTCCAGGCGGCGGCCGGCTTCGTGGTGCTGATGAGCAACCCGCGCGGCGGCTCCGGTCGCGAGCAGGCGTGGGGCCAGGCCATCATGGGGCCGCAGCACCCGGTGGCGCCCGGCAGTGGCTGGGGCGGGGTCGACGTCGACGACGTGATGGCGGTGCTCGACACCACGCTGGCCCGCTACCCGTTCTGCGACGCCGCCCGCGTGGGCATGCAGGGTGGCAGCTACGGCGGCTACATGGCCACCATGCTGGCGGGTCGGTTCAGCGACCGTTTCACGGCAATCTGCAGCGAGCGGGCAGTCAACAACGTGCTCACCGAAGAGGTGAACAGCGACATCGCCACCATCTTCCGCGTCGAGCACGGCCCCACGCACATCGACGCGCCTCAGGAGTACGAGCGCCTGTCACCGATCCAGTACGTGCGCGACATCGCCTGTCCCCTCCTGATCATCCACAGCGAGAACGACCTCCGCTGCCCCATCAATCAGGCCGATGAACTGTTCGTCGCCATGCGCCTGCTGGGCAAGGACGTCACCTTCTACCGCTTCCCCGGCGAGAGCCACGAGCTCTCCCGTAGTGGCTCGCCGGTGCACCGCCGCCAGCGCGCCGAGATCATCCTCGACTTCTTCGCCCAACACCTCCACCCCTGAACCCCCCACTCCGTTCTACGTAAAGGCTGTCGGGCGCTGAGCTGGGGCTGTGAGTTCCGGGGTTCGACACAAACCGGAGGGAGCGACTGGTCAGTCCTCGGCGAGCCAGGCGTCGATGAGCTTGCGGGCGATGGAGATCGGCGGGGGGATGGGCGGCAGCGCATCGCGCCGGTACCACTGCGCATCGAGGATCTCGGTGGGCTCGCACACGATCTCGCCGCTCTCCCACGCAGCGCGGAAGCCGATCATCAGACTGTGCGGGAACGGCCACGGCTGACTGCCGCGGTACTCGACGCTGCCGATCACCACGCCGACCTCCTCCTGCACCTCACGGATGACCGCCTCCTCCAACGATTCGCCGGGCTCCACGAACCCAGCGAGGCAGGAGTACATCGGGGCCCGGAACTGCACGCCGCGGGCGAGCAGCACCTGCTGATCCGGCCCGGGCTCGCCTTTGGTGACCAGGGTGATCATCGCCGGCGCCAGCCGCGGGTAGGCCAGCAACCCGCAGGCCGGGCACTTCATCGAACGGTCGTTGGGCGACTGCTCCGTCGGCGTGGCACAGCGGCCGCAGAAGCGATGGGTGCGCGCCCACTCGGCAAGCTGCACGGCGCGACCCGCAACCGCCCACTCGGCCTCCGTCGTGCGACCGAACAGCGAGTAGAGGTCGAGCGCGGCACCGTAGGAGGGGTCTTCCCCATTGGGCACGTCGACGGCCCAGCACGCCTCGTCGCCCAACATGCCCAGGAAGTGCACCGCCCACTCGTCGGCTGCCGGACGGTCGTCGATGAACACCGCCGAGCCGATGACGTGGATGTACCGGTGCCGGTTCGGCGAGCCGAACGGCACGAAGGAAGCGTTGAAGGTCGCCATGACCTGCCACCGTAGGGCACACGCCCGCGGGGTGAACCTGTCGTCGGCTCGCGCCTGCTGTCGTGGCTGTCGTCGGCTGGCGTCGGCTCGCTTCGGCTCTGTGGCGGCAGCGGTGCTCTCGTAGGCTGCGGCCATGAGCAACGTAGTGATCGTCGACGCAGTCCGCACCCCCATCGGGAAGCGCAACGGTGGCCTGTCCACCTTGCACCCGGCCCAGGTCCTTGCCACCGTGCAACAGGCCATCGTCGAGCGCACCGGCATCGACCCCAGCGTGATCGACCAGGTCATTGGCGGTTGTGTCAGCCAGGTCGGCGAGCAGGCGTTCAACATCACCCGCACCGCCTGGCTCAGTGCCGGCTTGCCCATCACCACCGCGGCCACCACCGTCGACACGCAGTGCGGCAGCAGCCAGCAGGCAACCAACCTCGCCACCGCGTTGGTGGGCAGTGGCGTGGTCGACGTCGCGCTGGCATGCGGCGTGGAAGTGATGAGCCGCATCCCCATCGGCGTCGGCGGCAGCAAGGCGCTGGGCCTGGGCATCCCGATCCCGAAGACCTACTTCGACCAGTACGAGATGACCTCCCAGTTCGAGGGCGCCGAGCGCATCGCCGAGAAGTACGGCATCACCCGCGCCGACACCGACGCGTTCGGTTTCGCCAGCCAGCAGCGCGCAGCGCAGGCGTGGGCGGAGGATCGCTTCTCCGGCCAGTACGTCACCGTCGACGCCCCCGACCGCAACGACGACGGCAGCTTGGCCGACACGTTCCACACCGTCGCTCGCGACGAAGGCCTGCGCGAGACCACCATGGAGAAGTTGGCGTCGCTGAAGCCGGTCGGTCGCGAGAACGGCGTGCACACCGCCGGCAACTCCAGCCAGATCAGCGACGGCGCCAGTGCGGTGCTGCTGATGACGCAGGAGAAGGCCGATGCGCTCGGCCTCAAGGCCCGCGCCCGCATCGTCGACACGTGCAACGTCGGCGTCGACCCCGTGCTGATGCTCACCGGGCCGATCGATGCCACCCAACGCCTGCTGGCCCGCACCGGCCTCAGCATCGACGACATCGACACCTTCGAGATCAACGAAGCGTTCGCCTCGGTCGTGCTCGCCTGGCAGAAGGCAGTCGGCGCCGACCCGGCGAAGACCAACCCCAACGGCGGCGCCATCGCACTCGGCCATCCGCTGGGCGGTACCGGCGGCTTCCTCATCACGAAGGCGCTGTACGAGCTCGAGCGCATCGGTGGCCGCTACGGCCTGATCAGCATGTGCTGCGGTGGCGGTCTGGGCACCGGCACCATCATCGAGCGGCTGTAATCACTCACCGGCGGTTGGAACCACCGTCCAACCGATAGAACGGGCCGATGCGGCCCGTTGCACTCATCGCTCTCATCGCCCTGGCCGCGGCGTGCACCGACACGCCCGGCCGGGCAGCAGGCACACGGGCCACCTCCGACCCCGCCACCGCGCTCTCCCCCAACGCCACCGTCGTGTACGTGACCGACGGTGACACCATCGGCGTCGAGGTCGATGGTGTGGAGGAGCGGGTGCGCCTCATCGGCATCGACACGCCCGAGACCAAGAAGCCCGACACCCCCGTGCAGTGCTTCGGCCCCGAGGCAACCGCGTTCACCAGATCGCTGCTTCCTGAAGGCACCTCGCTGCACCTCGAACGCGATGTCGAGGCACGCGACGCCTACGGCAGGTTGCTGGCCTACGTGTACCGCAGCGACGACGGCTTGTTCGTGAACATGGAGATCATCGGTCAGGGGTACGCGCTGCCGCTCACCATCGCGCCCAACGTGGCCCACGCCGACCAGTTCGTTGCCGCCGCCCGAACTGCGGAGGCCGCCGACCTGGGCCTGTGGGCCGGGTGCAGCGGATAGCGTTCGCAACGATGTCCGCGCCCTCACGCTCTCTCGCCCAACGACTCGGGTACGGCCCCGAGGCACGGCTGGTCATCATCTCCTGCGACGACCTGGGTAGCTGCCACGCCGCCAACGAGGGCGTGCTCGACGCGCTGCATCACGGCGTCGCCACCTGCGCGAGCCTGATGGTGCCCGCTCCGTGGGCACGCGATGCGGCCGCTCGGTGCCAACCCACCGACGACATCGGCGTGCACCTCACGCTCAACTGCGAGCACGCGGCCTACCGCTTCGGCCCCATCACGCACGCTCCGTCATTGCTGTCGGGCGAAGGCGGCTTCCCGCGCGAAGTCGACGATCTGTGGCAGCACGCCGACCCGGCGGAGGTGTTGCGCGAGTGCCGGGCGCAGATCGAACGCGCGATGGCGTGGGGCATCGATGTCACGCACTTGGCGCCGCACCTCTCGGTGATCACGCTGCGACCCGAGTTCTTCGATGTGTACCTCGAGCTCGCGTGCGAGTTCCGCCTGCCCATCCGCCTGCCTTCCACCATCACCGCCGAGCAGGCCGGGTTCCCCTTCCGCCGGTTGGCCGCGGAGGAAGGCGTCGTGTTCCCCGATCACTTCGACCACGACTGGCGAGCGGGTAGCCGCGAGCGGGTCTACGACGCGGTGCGCAGCTTGCCCGCGGGCGTCACCGAGATCCACGTCCAGCCGTCCATCGACACACCGGAGGTGCGGGCCATCACCGACGCCGCCGCACTCTGGATCGACGACCACGAGTTGGTCACCGCCGATGCCACCCTGCGCACGTTGCTGGCCGAGTCGGGCGCGACACCCATCGGCTACCGAGCGCTCAGGGACGCGATGCGAGCCGGCTGATCGCCGCTGCCGCCGAGCCATCACGGAAGGCGGCGAACAACGCACCGGTGGGCCCGGTGTTCTTCAGCTTGCCCAGCATGAACGCGGTGGCCGGTGCCAGCCCTGCATCGGCAACACCGATGGTGACCACGACATCGGCGTCGTCGGGGCCGGCTACCGCTTCGTCGTTCTTGGCGAACACCACCCGGTACTGCACGCTCATCGCGAGACGCCGACGGAGCGTGGGACACCGGCGAAGAGGTCGCCCTCCAGCTCACCCTGCTGGGGCTCGCCGACCAGCGAACGGGCGAGGATCCAGTCTTCCCATGGGTAGGCCTCGGCCAACTGCTCGTCGCTGAGGCCGAACCACCACGGCTCGGTGGGGTCGACCTGAGTGGCATGCGCCCGCAACGAACCGCTGCGCGCCCACAGATACGGCCCGACCTCGATGCGAGTGGTGATGCGATGGTCGTGGCCGGGCCGATCGAGCCAATCCTGCTCGTACGGCGACTCGCCGCGATGCTTGATCATGCCCTCGTGCACGGCCATCAGCCGCGCCTTCGACCACACCGTGTAGTACAGCTTCTGCGGCTGCCAGGGCTCACCCAACTCGGGGTACCAGGCCGGGTCGCCGGCGCGGTCGAAGGCCGGCCCGGAGATGTCGTGCACCTTCAGGTGGTCGGGATGCAGGTAGCCACGCTGATCGTCGCCATAGGTGATGATGACCTGCGGCTTCTCGCGGCGGATGATGGCCACCAGCCGACCCACTGCGTCGTCGAGCGGGGCCATGTGGAAGCAGTCGGGGTGGTGGTTGGCCTCCGAGTCGGCCATGCCCGAGTCGCGGTAGCCGAGCATCACCACCTCGTCGAAGCCGATGATGGCGGCGGAACGGGCCAGCTCGAGCGGGCGCAGTTCGGCCAACAGGACCTTTTCCTGCTCGGCGCTGAGATCGTGGAACGGCTGCCCCGGCTCGCGCAGGCCGGGGTTCTGCAGATCGCCCTCTTCGCCGCCGGTGCAGCACACCAGCACCGTGCGAACACCTTCGGCGTGGTACTTCGCCAGCGTGGGCGCGCCTTTGGACGCTTCGTCGTCGGGGTGAGCGTGCACGGTGAGCACGCAGAGGGGGCTGGATTCCACGCCGGCACGTTATCCCCTGCACCCTCACGCGACCCACCGCTGCGTAGGCTGCAGCGGTGCGACGAGTAGCCACGATCACCCTCTCCTGTCTTCTGCTGATGGTCGTCGGGGGTTGCCGGAACGACGGCCGCACGCTGCGCCCGGCCACCCCCGACCAGACCGAATCCATCTCCGTGCCCATTCCGTCGTCCACCGACGACCCGACCTTCGTGGATCCCGACGGCATCGACGATGCCGTCACCTCCACCATCACCCTGCCTCCGGCCGCACCGGTGCTGCTGGTCACCGCGCCGTGGCGCACCGGCGCCGCCATCGACGCCCGTTACACGTGCGACGGCCTCAACGTGTCTCCCGCGCTCTCCTGGAGCGCGGCCCCGGCCGGCACCGTCGAGATCGCGATCACCCTGAGCGACCTCGACGCACCGGGCTTCGCGCACTGGGTGATCGCCGGCATCCCGCCGCAGAGCATCGCCCTCGACGAGGCCACCGTGCCGCTCGATGCCTACGAGGCCACCAACGGCCTCGACGACATCGGCTACACCGGCCCCTGCCCACCGGCAGGCAGCACGCACCGGTACGCCATCACGGTGCACTATCTTGACAATGCGACAGGGCTCGACAACGGCACACCGGCCACCGAGCTGATCGCAGCGATCACCTCGGCCCAAACCGCATCTGCCGAGGTCACTGGCACCTTTAGTCGTAACTAGCTTCGGCCGATACACCACTTGACACTTCGACCTTGTAAGGATGGCGGACATCATCGAGTTGTTACCAACGCTGCCGGTGGGCCTGTTCCAGGCCGATCGTGATGGTCGCGTGCGCGCGGCCAACGCAGCATTTGGCGCGCTCGTACAGGTGTCGGTGGGCTCACCGGTCGGTGCGCCACCGTGGGCCAATGCTCATCCCGGCGACCGAGCGTCCGCCGAACTGCAGTGGCGACGGTGCATCGAGGCCGGCGACGACATCCGCCTCGAGTTCCGAGTGTGGCACGGCGAAGGGCGAATGACGTGGGTGCGCATCGACGCACAGGCCATGCACGATTCCCAGGGCATGATCACCGGCTATGGCGGCACCGCGCTCGACCACACCGAGAGCGTCGGCCAGCAGCTGCTGCTCGACCGGTTGTCGGGGGTGGTGGGCGCCTCCGACGACGTGGTCATCATCCTCGATCGCAATGGTGCCCCGGTGTACACCAACGCCGCCGCTCGGCGGCTGTTCGGTGTCGACGACGAGCTCGACCTCATCCGCGACGCAGCGGCCCGCGGGCTGCTGCAGGCCATCCGCGATCAGGTTCCCCGCGAGGTCATCGCCAGCAGTGAAACCTCCTCGTGGTCGGGCGAAGTGGGCTTCCGCGGCCCCGACGGCCTGCAGCGCACGCTCGACATCGATCTCCTGTTGCACCGCACCGCCGACGGTGTCGTCGAGTACTGGGGCGGCGTCGCTCGCGACATCACGGCCACCAAGCACCTGCAGAGCGAGCTGACGCGGCAGGCCAATCACGACCCCCTCACCGGTCTGCCCAACCGCCTGCTGCTGCTGCGCACCGCGGCCGACGCGCTGGAAGGCATCCGCAGCACGCGCAACAACGTCGCGATCCTGTTCATGGACGTCGATCGCCTGAAGGACGTCAACGACACGGTCGGGCACGAGATCGGCGATGCGCTGCTGGCGCAAGTGGCGAACCGCATCTCCCACGCCACCCGCCCGTCCGACGTCGTGGCTCGCATCGGCGGCGACGAGTTCGTCGTGCTGTGCGACGGCAACATCGACGAGCACACCGCGGTCGACCTCGCCGAGCGCATCCGCCACTCGCTCAGCGGGCGCATCATGGTGCACGGCGTCGAGGTCGAGCTCTCCGTCAGCGTCGGTGTCGCTGTCGGCCTACCGGCACACCTGGAAGGGGTCAGCTGCCAGGAAGCCGCCATCGAGCTGCTGCGCAACGCCGACATCGCGATGTACCAGGCCAAGCGCCGTGGTCGTTCGCGCAGCGAGCTGTACACCGACGCCATGCGCGCCGAGTCGCGCCACCACAAGCAGCTCTCCAACGAGCTCGAGCGGGCATTGGCGGCCGGGCAGCTGCGCCTGGCCTACCAGCCCATCATCTCCACGCACAGCGGCCGCGTGGCGGGCGCCGAGGCGCTGCTGCGGTGGGATCACCCCGAGCGTGGCCCGTTGCTGCCGGCGCAGTTCCTGCACCTCGCCGAGGAGTCGGGCGTCATCGTGCCCATCGGCGACTGGGTCATCCGCCAGGCGTGCGTCGACACGCGTGCCTGGCTCGATGCCGGCCTGGTCGATCGCGGGTTCAGCGTGCACATCAACGTCGCCGCCCGCCAGCTCGCGGAAGGCACGTTCGTCGAGCGAGTGCTGGCCACCGTGCGCCAGATGGAGCTGAACCCTCACCAGGTCACGCTCGACTTCGACGAGAACACGCTCAACGATCGCCAGCCCGGCAACCTGCGCGCGATGCAGGCGCTGCGTCGCTTCGGTGTGCAACTGGCACTCGACCGCTTCGGTACCGGCATCTCGTCGCTCACCGCCTTGCGAACCTGCGAGGCCGACGTGCTCAAGCTCGACGGCACAGTGGCGCGCATGCTGGGCACCAGCGGCGACGACGACCCCATCGTGCGCGCCATCATCCAGCTCGCTCATGCACTCGACATGCAGGTCGTGGCCGAATGGGTCACCTCCGCCGACCAGTTGCGCCGGCTGCGCGTGCTCGGCTGCGACCTGGTGCAAGGCCACCTGCTGGGCGAGCCGGCGGCTGCCGACGTGTTCGCCAGCCGCACGAATCGGTAGCCGCCACGGCCACCGCGGCCGAGGCCACTGCACCCGCTCGTACACTCGCCGCTCGTGAGCAACTCTCTGACGAACGTGCTCACCTTCGCCGTGTTGGGCTTCATGGGCGTGCGATTGGTCACCGGCCTCCGTCGATCTCGATCCACCGAAGGTCGTTCGATCGTGGGAGCGGTGGTGCACAACATCGGGTGGCGGCACGTGTGGCCGGTGCCCTTGCTGCTCACCGCAGTGATCGCAGTCGCAACCGCTCTCGTTCAGGTGCCCGGCCTGTCGTGGGGATGGTGGTCGATGCTGGGCGGCATCGGCAACCCGGTGTTCGGCGACTCCGACGCCACCGCCGGCACCGTGCTGGAGTGGATCATCCCGCTGACGTTCATGGCGCTGCTGCTGCCGGCACTGCCGCTGTTCGCGTACGCCGAAGAGCGGATGTTCCGCACCGGAGCGCAGCGATGGGCTCGCGGCCGGCGAACACTGAAGGTGCTGCAGTTCGGCATGATCCACGTGATCATCGGCATCCCCATCGGCGCCGCGCTGGCACTGTCGATCGGCGGCGCGTACTTCATGTGGGTCTACCTGCGCGCGTTCCGGGTGCACCAGAGCGAGCACGCTGCGACGATCGAATCCACCACCGCCCACACCGTCTACAACGGTCTCCTCGTGATCCTGGTGCTCCTGGCCATCACGCTCGACGCGGTGCTCTGACGCGGCACGTCTGCGCGCGGGCGTGGCTAGCCTGACCGCCGTGTCGCTGCCCGAATCACCCACGGTGCCCCGCTGCTATCGCCACCCGGATCGCGAGGCGGGCCGCAGTTGCACCCGCTGCGGCAAGCCGGCATGCGGCGACTGCCTGGTGCAGGCCAGCATCGGGTCCCACTGCCTCGACTGCGCCAGGGCGGCTCGCCCCGATGTCGCCACCCGCGCCAAGCTGGCCTCGTCGCGGGTGCTCACGCCGGTGACGTACACGCTCATCGGGCTCAACGTGGCCGTGTTCGTGCTGATGGCCATCGCCGATTCACGCGCGCTGGGGGGCAGCATCACTCAGGCGCACGCCGACCTCGGGCTCAGCAAGGCCATTCTGCAGGGCCGCGTCGGCGACCTCGATGGCACACGCATACCGGCGCACCAGTGGTACCGCCTCGTCACCTCGGGCTTCATCCACTTCGGCCTCTTCCACATCGCGATGAACATGCTGCTGCTGTTCCAGCTGGGAGCGCTGCTCGAGCGGGCGCTGGGCGCCGTCAAGTTGACGGCGATGTACTTCGCCAGCCTGCTCGCCGGGTCGCTCGGCGTGCTGTTGGTCGGTGGCGCCGCGCTCACCGGTGGCGCGTCGGGCGCCGTGTTCGGGTTGATGGCCGGCGCCGCGGTCGGGTTGCACCGCCGAGGTGTCAACGTGTTCAGCACCGGCATCGGCACCACGTTGCTCCTCAACCTGGTGCTCACCTTCTCCATCAGCGGCATCTCGATCGGGGGGCACGTCGGCGGCGCCATCGGCGGCGCCATCTGCGGCTTCGTCATGCTCGCGCCCGGCTGGAAGCCGATGCCCAAGTGGGCCGGCTACGCAGCTCCGGCAGCGGTCGCGCTCGTCGCGCTCGTGGCCTCCGTCATCGTCGTCGGCTGACGCGCCGCAGCTGCGTCGCGCCCACCGCCGCGCCGGCCGCCGCGCCCACGACAGCGCCCACGACAGCGCTCACGACCGGGCCATGTCAGTGCCGCCGCCTCGGCCGGCGGAACACCTTCGGGAAGGTGGTGTCCACCTGCACCCGATCGCTGCTCCACTTGCCGGGCGGCGCCATCACCAGACCGCACAGCTGGATCAGCACCGAGTCGTAGTTCACCCGCCAGCCGGCGTAGTCGCGCCACGCCACATCGAGGTCGGGCTTCAACGGGATGTCCATCGCACGCAGCTCCACGCACAGCAGATCGAACTCGCGGCGGCTCACCGAGATCGGTGCGTCGGCGGCAGGGTCCGGGTCGTACGACATGCCGAAGTAGTCGGCGATGCGGCGCAACGCGAAGAAGCCCGTGCGCAACATCAAGTCAGTCTGCGCGTTGTGCGGCCGGTCGATGGTGGATGCCGTGATCGCCGCGGTGTCGAGAACGCACCCGGCGGCGGTGATCCAGCTGCGCTCGGGGTGCGGCGAGCGGAAGAACACCAGCGACGGCTGGCTGGTGTGGCTCTCCTCGACGTCCATGAACCACTGCTCCCACCGCTCGAACAGGTCGTCGTCGAGCCGGTGCAGCCAGCCGATGCGGGCATAGCGCGTCAACAGCTCGATCGGCGACGGCGGCAGGCCGGCGCGCACCTCCAGCAGACCGACCAATGCCTCGCGGCGGCTGAACGCGCCGTAGATGGTGGGCAGGTACGAGATCATCAGGCTCACCAGGCCGAGACCGATTCCGGCTTCCACGAACGACAGCACCACGCGGCCGGTGCCCGGCGGCCGGATGAAGCCGAGCGTGAACAACGATGACCCGCTGGCAGCGAACGCCTCCGTCAGCGGCTGCACACCCGACGCCCAGAAAACACCGGTGAACCCCACTCCCACCAACGTGACCCACACTGCGGGCAGCGTGACCAACGCCACCGGCGAGAAGTGCGCCAGCACCCGGTCGCGTCGGGCGTATGGCCGGCTCGGCCGAGCGAAGAGCCCGAACAGGCGCCGCCACACGATGAAGTGGCCCCGGGTGAGCCACGAGGCGTAGCCACGCGGCACCACGATCGTCTTCAGAGCGGAGGCGAGCGTCGCCACCACCAGTGCCGACCCGGCCATCGCGGCCAGGACCCGAAGCAGGATCATCGGCACACTGTGGCACGGCGGCCTGGGCCCGTTCGCCGATCCGCACGGCTTCCGTTGCACGCGTTCGGTGTCCCGGTCGCACGGCCCACCAGTTTTGGTGCATGATGGGCGAGCCATTTGGGGGCATGACAGAGGAGATCACGGGTGAAGATTTCAGTCACCGTCAACGGGACGGTCCACGAGAGTGACGTCGAGCCGCGCACGCTGCTCGTGCACTACATCCGAGAAGCATTGGCGCTCACCGGCACCAACATCGGCTGCGACACCTCGTCGTGCGGCGCATGCAGCGTGCACCTCGATGGCGAGGCCGTGAAGAGCTGCACCGTCCTTGCCGTGCAGGCCGACGGAGCGGTCGTCACCACCATCGAGGGCATGGCCGTCGATGGTGTGATGCACCCGATGCAGCAGGCGTTCATGGAGAACCACGGCCTGCAGTGCGGCTATTGCACGCCCGGCATGGTGATGGCCGCCACCAGCTTGTTGAAGGAGAACCCGCACCCTTCCGAAGAGGAAGTGCGCATCGGGCTCGAGGGCAACCTGTGCCGGTGCACCGGCTACCACAACATCGTCAAGTCCGTCCTGGCTTGCGCCGCGGGCGAGTAGTCACACATCCGCACGAGGTACTGGGGGTACCCGAATGACCGTCACCGACGATCGACCTGCAGCCGTGCTGGGGAGCCGGCTGCTGCGTCGTGAAGACCCGGCTCTGCTCACCGGCGAAGCCAAGTACACCAACGACCTGCAACTGCCCGGTGCACTGCACCTGGCGCTCGCCCGCAGCCCGTACGCGCACGCACGCATCATCAGCATCGACCTCGGCGCGGCGCTCGCCGCACCTGGCGTCGTTGCCGCCTACACCGGTGCCGATCTCACCGACCTGTGGGCCGCTCCCATGCCGTGTGCGTGGCCGGTCACGGCCGACATGAAGAACCCGGCTCACTATCCCGTGGCGGTTGGCAAGGCCGCCTACGTGGGCGATGCCGTTGCGGTGGTGCTCGCCACCAGCGACGCCGCCGCTCGCGACGCCATCGAGCTCATCGACGTGCGCTACGAGCCGCTCGCTGCCGTCGTCGATCTCGAGGATGCCCTCAGCGATCGCGTGGTCATCCACGACGAGCTGGGCACCAACAAGAGCTACCAATGGGACCTCAAGATCGAGGACCACGAGGGTGCCATCGACGAAGCCTTCGCCGCGGCCGCCTACACCGTGCACGACCGCTACGTGCAGCAGCGTCTGCTGCCGATGGCAATGGAGCCCCGTGCCGTTGCCGCCGTGCCGCAGCCCTTCGGCGGCGACATCACGCTGTACTCCAGCACGCAGGTGCCGCACATCCTGAAGATCATGAGCGCCATCACGCTCGGCATCCCCGAGCACCAGCTGCGCGTCACCACCCCGTCCGTCGGTGGCGGTTTCGGCAGCAAGCTCAACGTGTACGCAGAGGAGCTGCTCTGCCTCGCCCTTGCCCGCAAGCACAAGGTGCCGGTTCGCTGGAACGAGGAGCGCGGCGAGAACGCGGTGGCCACCATTCACGGTCGCGGCCAGATCCAGCACATGGAGCTCGCGGCCGACGCCCAGGGCAAGATCACCGCGGTCCGGGTCCGCATCCTCGGCGACATGGGTGCGTACCTGCAACTGGTCACGCCCGGCATCCCGCTGCTCGGGGCGTTCCTGTACGCCGGCGTGTACGACATCCCGCTCTACGACTTCAGCTGCACCAGTGTGTTCACCACGCTCACCCCCACCGACGCCTATCGCGGTGCGGGGCGGCCCGAGGCCACGTACGCCATCGAGCGCGCGGTGGATTCGCTGGCCCGCAAGATGGGCATCGATCCGATGGAGCTGCGCAAGCGCAACTTCATCCAGAAGGAGCAGTTCCCCTACACGGCGATGACCGGCCTCACCTACGACAGCGGTGATCATCTTGCTGCTGCCGAGATGGCCGCAGGGCTGGCCGACTACGCGGGCGTTCGTGCCCGCCAGGCCACTCAGAACGTGGCAGGCGCAACCAAGCGCATCGGCATCGGGCAGGCCAGCTACTTCGAGATGTGCGGCCTGGCCCCGTCACGCGTGCTGGCTTCGTTGAACTACTCGGCCGGCGGCTGGGAGGCCGCCACCGTGCGCGTGCTGCCCACCAACAAGATCCAGGTGGTCACCGGCACCGCACCGCACGGTCAGGGCCACGAGACCTCGTGGAGCATGATCGTTGCCGACAAGCTGGGGGTTGCACCGGAAGACGTCGACGTGTTGCACAGCGACACGGCCATTGCTCCGCTGGGCCTCGACACCTACGGCTCGCGTTCGCTGCCCGTGGGCGGCGTCGCCATCGCGATGGCGTGCGACAAGGTGATCGACAAGGCGAAGAAGATCGCCGCCCACCAGCTGGAGGCGAGCGAGGACGACCTCGAGTTCGCCGGGGGCACGTTCACCGTCAAGGGTTCGCCCGACAAGGCAATGCCGCTGGCGGCCATCGCCTTCGCGGCGTTCACCGCCCACGACCTGCCCGACGGCCTGGAGCCGAACCTGGAAGCGCACGTCACCTACGACCCGCCCAACTTCTCGTGGCCGTTCGGCACTCACATCTGCACCGTCGAGGTCGACGTCGAGACCGGCCACGTGCAGGTGCTGCAGTACGTGGCGGTCGACGACTGCGGCAACCAGGTGAACCCGATGATCGTCGAGGGCCAGGTGCACGGCGGCGTCATCCAAGGTCTGGCGCAGGCACTCTTCGAAGAAGCGGTCTACGACACCGAGGGCAACCTGAAGAACGCCTCGCTGGCCGAGTACCTGGTGCCCGCAGCCAGCGACGTCCCCAGCCTCACGCTGGGTCACACCATCACGCCATCACCCACCAACCAGCTGGGCGTCAAGGGCATCGGCGAGGCCGGCACCATCGGCGCCGCACCCGCCGTCATCAATGCCGTCGTCGACGCACTGTCGGGCCTCGGCGTCACCGAGATGATGATGCCGGCAAGCCCCAACACCGTCTGGAACGCCCTGCAAGCCGCCCAGAACGCTCAGACCCAGACCACCGCTCAGAACGGAGCAACCAAGTGATTCCCGCAGCATTCGACTACGTCCGTGCCGGCTCAGCTGCCGAGGCGATCAGCCTCATCGGCCAGCACGGCGACGAGGCCAAGTTCCTCGCCGGCGGGCACAGCCTGCTGCCACTGATGAAGCTGCGCCTCGCATCGCCCAGCGTGCTGGTCGACATCGGCCGCGTCAGCGACCTCAACTACATCCGCGACGCCGGCGACCACATCGCGATCGGCGCCCTCACACGCCACATGGATGTCGAGACCAGCGCGGTCCTGAAGGAACACGTGCCGCTGCTGGCGCACGCCGCCGGCTACGTCGGCGATCCACAGGTGCGCCACCGCGGCACCCTGGGGGGCACCATCGCCCACGCCGACCCCGCCAGCGACCTGCCCGCAACCACGCTCGCGCTCGGCGCCACCTATGTGGTGCAAGGCCCCAACGGCACACGCGAGATCGCTGCCACCGACTTCTACCAGGGCTTCCTCGAGTCTGCGCTCGAGCCCGACGAGATGCTCACCGAGATCCGAGTGCCCAAGATGGGCGGCGCCGGTTGGAGCTTCCAGAAGTTCAACCGGCGTGCGCAGGACTGGGCCATCGTGGGCGTGGCGGCGTGGCGCGGCAACGGTTCCTCCGGCGTCGCGCTGGTCAACATGGGCAGCACGCCCATCCTCGCCGGCAGTGTCTCTGCTGCCCTCGCCGGCGGCGCGTCCGTCGCCGACGCGGCCCAGTTGGCCGCCGCCGACGCCGAGCCGCAGGCCGACCTCAACGCCAGCACCGAGTACCGCACGCATCTCGCCAAGGTCCTGGTGCGCCGCGCCCTCGAGGAAGCCTCCCACTGATCATCCGCTGTACGTACAGTCTGTCGAGCGTTCACCTGGTGCTGTGAGTTCGCGTTCTTGACACAAACTGGTGGGCATGGTCGCAAAGGTGCCATGAACCGGAGGTGAACGATCGGTAGCGTTGGCGACCATGTCGACCACCGAGGCACCCACCTTCGTGCCGCCGCCGACGCGCCTGTCGCTGCGTTCGGTGGTTCCGGTCGACCACCTCCAACCGGTGCGACTGGGGCTGATGTTCAGTTACCTGTTGGCCTACCTGCTCTGGCTGCGCCTGAAGGGCTTGCCCATCGACCGCATCTCGGTGGCCATCAGCGTGGCCATCTTCCTGGTCTGCGCCTTCGTCGGGCGCAGCTGGCGCACCTGGGGCATCCTGCTGGTCGATTGTGCCTTCTACATCGTGATGTGGCTCGCCTACGAGAAGACACGCGGCGCCGCCGACGACGGCTTTCAGGTCTTCGGGCTGTTCCAGGTCGGGCCGTATCCGCTGCAGGTGGAGTCGATGCGCAACATCGACCGCGCGATGTTCTTCGGACACGACCCCAACACCGTGCTGCAGGATCACTTCTGGGAGCGATCGGTGCGCTGGTACGACGTGGTGGCCTCGGCGACGTACATGACCCACTTCGTGTTCCCCATCATCGCGATGGCGGTGCTGTGGGTGCTCAGCCATCGGCAGTGGGTGCGGTTCATGAAGCGCTTCGCCACACTGCTGGGCGTCGGCTGCCTGCTGTTCGTGCTGCTGCCCACCGCGCCACCATGGATGGTGGCCAGCCCCAAGTACCCGTACCAGCTGTTCCACGAACTGCATCGCGACGCCGGCCGCGGCTTTCGCCATCTCGGGTTCAAGGGCTTCACCAACGATTACAAGATCGCACTCAGCAACGGCAACGGCGTTGCCGCGATGCCGTCGCTGCATGCGTCCTTCGCGCTCATCGTGCCGCTGTTCTTCATGCAGTGGATCCGCCAGACGTGGGTGAAGGTGGCCCTGCTGCTGTTCCCCATCACGATGCTGGCCTCACTGGTCTACCTCGGCGAACACTGGGTGATCGATGGCCTGGTCGGCTGGGGAATCACCGTCGGCACCTTCTGGTTCTGGAACCGGATGGAGCGCCGCACCCGGGTCGCGCGCAGCCACCGGGCACGTGCCGCGCTTCGCGCGCCGGCACCGGCACCGGCACCGGCACCGGCACCGGTGATGCCATGATCGATCCTCCGAAGGTGCTGCTCGAGCACTCGTTCCTGCACGCTGTCGCCGACGACCAGCACGAACAGCACGAGCGCGCCACCGGCGAGTACCTCCGTCTGGTTGCCGAGTACGAGGTCGAGGCGGTGCTGCTGGTCGCGGTCAGCGATCACCTTCGTGCACACGGCGGGTTCGATCGCCGCGGCAGGTTCGCTCCCGTCGATCGCCTGTGGGTCGGCATGCAGCATCGCCGAGCGGCGAAGCGCACCTCCTCTGGCGGCGACCTCGATCTGGCGCTCACGTTGGTGATGGCCGAACGCCATCGCGTGCGCACCATTGCCACGTTCGACCCTCGGTTCGAGCAGTACCAGCTGACGCTGCTGCCGGCCCCCGAGGTCGAGTGAGCTCACCACCAGGTGCAGGTGGCTAGCCTGGCGCTCGATCACCCGCGCCTCTCCGAGAGATAGTGACACCATGTCGTTCAACCCCGACGACGAGAACTCGCAGTTCGATGCCTTCCACCTCGACGCGATAGCCGATGCAGATCCGTACCCGTACTGGTACGACGACGCCGACGAACCCGATAGCAATCCGACGTTGGTACGCAGTGAGATCTGCGACCTGTGCGTCGTTGGCGGCGGTTACAACGGCCTGTGGACCGCCATCATCGCCAAGGAGCGCGACCCGAGCCGCGACGTCATCCTCATCGAGGCACACGAAGTCGGCTCGGCCGCCAGCGGTCGCAACGGCGGCTTCATGGAGAGCAGCCTCACTCACGGCGTGGCCAACGGGCAGGAGCGCTTTCCCGACGAGCTGCCCTTGCTCGAAGAACTGGGCCTGAAGAACCTCAACGACATCGAAGCTGCGATCAAGCGCTACAACATCGACTGCGACTACGAACGCACCGGCGTGATCGACATCGCCACCGAGTTCCACTCGCCCTCATACCTCGACGAACTGCGCGACGACTACACGCAGCTGCGCTCGCTGGGCCAGAAGGTGGAGTGGCTCGACAAGGCGGCGATGCAGGCACAGGTCAACTCACCCACCTACACCGGTGGGCTGTGGCGCAAGGATCGCGCGGCCATCGTCGACCCGGCCCGCCTGGCCTGGGGCCTGAAGAGCGCCGCCATGTCGTTGGGCGTGCGCATCTACGAAGACACCAAGGCCACCGCCATCGAGAAGGACGGCGTCGGTGTGCTCATCACCACACCGCTCGGCCGCATCCGCGCCGGCAAAGTGGCGCTGGCCACCAATGCGTTCAAGCCGCTGCTGAAGCGAATCAGCCACTACGTGGCTCCGGTGTACGACTACTGCATGGTCACCGAGCCGCTCTCCAACCAGCAACTGGCCGACATCGGGTGGAAGGGTCGCCAGGGCCTCAGCGACATCAGCAACCAGTTCCACTACTACCGCCTCACCGAGGACAACCGAATCCTGTGGGGTGGCTACGACGTCATCTACTACTGGCGCGGCAAGGTGAACACCGAGCTGGAGAGCCGACCCGAGACCTGGGCCAAGCTCAGCAAGCACTTCTTCGACACCTTCCCTCAGCTGGAGGGCCTCAAGTTCACACATGCGTGGGGCGGCGTCATCGACACCTGCAGCCGGTTCTGCGTGTTCTGGGGCAGCGCCATGCAAGGCAGGGTGGCGTACTCCGTCGGCTACACCGGTCTCGGCGTCGCATCCACCCGCTTCGGCGCGGAGGTGATGCTCGACATGATCGACGGCAAGCGCAGCAAGGCCACGAGCACCGAGTTCGTGAAGAGCAAGCCGCTGCCGTTCCCACCCGAGCCGTTCCGATTCATCGGCATCCAGGCCACCCGCTACTCCTTGAACCACGAGGACAAGTCCGGCAAGCGCAACCTGTGGCTGCGTGGCCTCGACCGCTTCGGCCTCGGCTTCGACAGCTGACGCTCGGCCGGGTCAGCGGCGCAGCACCACGATGCTGCGCGGCGCGAGCGTGAAGCTGCCCGGCCCGCGCGCTGCCGGCTCGGCAGTGGCGATCACCACCTGCCAGTCGCCCGGCTCCTGCACGTCGAACGTCAACTGCTCCCACCACGCGTTCACCATCACGTACAGGCCGCTCGCGCTCCACGCGATGGATCGCGATTCGTGCGAGTCGTCCACCTCCGCGCCCACACCGTAGAAGCGAACGTCGACCGGGGGATGGTTGCGGCGAAGCTGCACGAGCGATCGGATGCACTCGGTGAGCTCGTGCCAGGCCCGCGCCCGGGCCCAATCGACCCAGGTGAGCGGACCATCGATGTCGTACGGGTTGTCGTTGCCATCCTGGGTTCGGGCGAACTCATCGCCCATCACCCACATGGGCGTGCCGGCCGACAGCAGCAGCAGTACGACGTGGTTCTTCAGCTGCTGCAGGCGCAGTTCGGGGCCGGTGTCCCACGATCGATGGCGATCGCTGGTGACGATGGTGAGGTCGTGGAGCGTCAGGCCGTCGTGCGCGGTCACGAAGTTGACGGTGCGCTGTGCACCGTCGGCCCCGAACTGGTCGGGGCTGCCCTGCACCCGTTGTCGGATCGCGCCGACCAGACCCGGTTCACCACGAAGGAAGCCGCGCACATCGTCTCGGAAGCGGTCGTTCCACTGCAGCCAGCCCGGCGGCCACACCGGCGAGCCGACCTGGTACGCGCCGAGATCCCACGGTTCGGCGATCAGCGCCACGCCACGTGGTGCCGCCCAGTCGGTGATCATCTGCACCAGCTCGCCGCCGTCGCGCGTGAGCAACGAGGCGAGGTCGAACCGGAAACCGTCGATGCCCAGATCTGCGTAGCGCCCCAACGCCTCCAGCACCAGCTCGCGAACGTAGGGATCGCCAGGGTTGATGTCGTTGCCACACCCGCTGTCGTCGATGTAGCGACCGTCGGCATGGTGGCGGTACGCATGATCGTCGTCGAGCCCGCGCAGGCTGTGAGTGGGCAGGCTGGCATTGCCCTCGCCGGTGTGGTTGAAGACGACGTCGAGCCACACGTGCATGCCCCGGTCGTGAGCAGCGGCGACCAGCTCGGCCATCTCCTCGGCAGCACGCTCGGGTTGCAGTGCGTACGGTCGGTGCACCGCGCCCCACACCAAGGGCATGTAGCCCCAGTAGTTGTGCTGTGGGTCGAACGGGTGCACGGGCATCAGCTCGATCACGTTCACGCCGATGCCGGCAACGTGATCGAGGTGCTGGATGCACCCACTGAACGTTCGGCCGAAGCCGCGAACGTGCAGTTCGTAGACCACCGGTGACTGTGCGAGTGGCGCACCTTGACGCTGGCGCGGCCAGGGATCGCGTACGACGCTGCGCGGACCATCGGGCGTGACGAGCAGGTCGTGGCAACTGGGGTCGAGCAGCGGTGGCCCGTCATCCACTCGGATCCAGTAGTGGTCGCCCACCGCGGCCTCGAACTCGGCCACCCACGAGTCGTCCTCGCGTCGAGCCGCGACCGAGGAAACCTCGCCGGGGAGATGGTGCGAACGGACGAACACGGCGACCTGTTGGGCGCCCGGCGCGTGCACTCGGAGACGGCGAAGAGCGTTCATCGAGCACCAGCCTGCCATCCGGCTCTAACCTGCACCGCAATGGTCACCCAGCCCAACACCCCCGCTGATGTCTCGCATGCGCTCAGCCTGCACGGCTACATCCCCGACGACGGTCTGGCCACCTCGGTCTTCCTCGCGATGACCCTTCGCCGCCCGCTGCTGCTGGAGGGCGAAGCCGGTGTGGGCAAGACCGAAGTGGCGAAGGTGCTCAGCCGGTGGACGGGTGGCGAGCTCATCCGCCTGCAGTGCTACGAGGGCATCGACGTGTCACAGGCTGTGTACGACTGGGACTACAGCCGACAACTGCTGCACCTGCGTGCTGCCGAGGCCACCGGCGAGTCGTTGGGGCTCACCACCAACGCGCTCGAGCAGCAGCTGTACAACGAGCGCTTCCTGTTGAAGCGAGCGCTGCTGCAGGCCATCGATCACGCCGGCGAGATCCCGCCGGTGCTGCTCATCGACGAGATCGACCGTGCCGACGACGAGTTCGAGGCCTACCTCCTGGAGGTGCTCTCCGAGTACCAGATCACCGTGCCCGAGATCGGACGCTTCAACGCGGTGCGTCCGCCGCTGGTCATCCTCACCTCCAACCGCACGCGCGACGTGCACGACGCCCTGAAGCGCCGCTGCCTCTACCACTGGGTCGAGCACCCCGACTTCGAGCGTGAGGTTCGCATCGTGCGCATGCGGGTGCCACAGGTGCTCGACCGGCTGGCCCGGCAGGTGGCCGGCGCCGTCGAGGCGCTGCGCACGCTCAACCTGTACAAGCCGCCGGGCGTTGCAGAGACCATCGACTGGGCACAGGCGTTGGCAGCGCTGGGCCGCACCGAGCTCGACGAAGCGATCGTGGAGGCAACGCTGGGGGCGGTGCTGAAGTACCGCGAAGACCAGGACCGCACGCGCCAGCACGGCATCGCCGACCTCGTCAAGCAAGCCTTCGAGCGAGGCTTCCAATCGTCATGAACGCGGGCGACGGATGAGCGACGTGCTCGCGCCACACACGCCGGCCGAGCGCATGGCCGTCACCTTCGCCCGCGTGTTGCGGGGCGCGGGCCTGCGCGTGCCCATGGGCAGCGTGCTGGCGTTCGTCGATGCGCTGGGGCAGGTGGGCATGCAGGACCGCACCTGCGTGTACTGGGCAGGGCGAGCCACACTGGTTCGCAAGCCCGAGGACTTCGAGCTCTACGACCGGTCGTTCGCGGTCTTCTGGCTCAGCGCCGCCCACGACGATGCCGACCAGCAACCCGACGAGCCGTTGCACATCACGCTCGCGCTCGACGACGAGCCCGACGATGACGACCACGACGGTGACGGCGCGGCGAACGACGAGCCCACCATCGTGTTGCGCTTCAGCCCGATGGAGGTGTTGCGCGACAAGGACTTCGCCGCCTACACCACCGACGAGCTTCGCCTCGCGCAGGAGCTGATGTCGCAGCTGCGCTTCATCGGGCCACCACGTCACTCGTTTCGATACCGTCGCTCACGCCGCGGCAGCCGGCCCGACCTCCCTGCCACCGTGCGCGCCTCCCTGCGAGCAGGCGGCGAACCCATCCGTCGACACTGGCGCGAACCCGGCGAGCGGTTGCGGCGGCTGGTGGTGCTGCTCGACATCTCGGGCTCGATGGAGCCGTACGCTCGTGCGATGCTGCGCTTCGTGCACGCCGCCGTCTCCGGCCGCCAACGCGTGGAAGCGTTCGCCATCGGCACCCGGCTCACCCGGATGACCAAGGAGCTGCACAGTCGCGACCCCGACACCGCGCTCGCCGCGGCCGGCAGGCGGGTGCACGACTGGAGCGGTGGCACGCGGCTTGGCGACTGCCTGCGCGAGTTCAACGACCAGTGGGGCGTGCGTGGCATGGCCCGCGGCGCCATCGTGGTCATCCTCAGCGATGGATGGGACCGTGGCGACCCGCAGGTGCTCGCCGACCAGATGCAGCGGCTGCAACGGATCACGTACCAGACGATCTGGGTGAACCCGCTGAAGGTCACCCCCGGCTACGCGCCCTTGGCCCGTGGCATGGCGGCTGCACTGCCCTTCGTCGACGACTTCGTGGAAGGGCACAGCCTGTCAGCGATGCACGAGCTGGCAGGAGTCATCGCCGGGGCGCCGCTGCGCCGCACGTCCCAGGTCACACCGAGCACGCTGGAGCCACGATGAAAGAGCTGCTCGACGACATCGACCGGTGGCGGGCAACCGGCGCCCGCGTCGCCATCGCCAGGGTCGTCGACATCGAAGGGTCCGGCCCACGGTTGCCGGGCGCGGCGATGGCCGTCAACGAGGCCGGCGAGGTGACCGGCAGCGTCAGCGGAGGGTGCGTGGAGAGCGCCGTCGTGGCCGAGGCGTTGGCGATCCTGCACGGCGATGCCCCGGCGCGAGTGGTCACCTTCGGCTACAGCGACGACGACGCGTTCGCAGTCGGCCTCACATGCGGGGGCATCATCCGCCTGTTCATCGAACCCCTCGACTGGTGAACCCGATGTACCAGCAGCTCAACGAGCGCATCCGCAGCGAGCAGCCTGTCGCTCTGGTCACCGTCATCGAAGGGGCGGGCATCGGCAGCAAGCTGTTGGTCGCCCCTGGCGCTGCGCCACTGGGCACGCTCGGCAGCCCCGAGCTCGATCGCATTGCCGCCCGCGACGCGCTCGGCGAGCTGGAGGCGGGTCGTAGCGGCATCCGTCACTACGGCCCCAACGGAGAGACCACCCCTGAGGACCTGGCGGGCACGCCGGTCGTCGTGGCCTTCATCGAGAGCTGGGCGCCACCGCCGCAGATGTGGATCTTCGGCGCCGTCGACTTCACGGCGGCCCTGGCCAAGGTCGCCAAGGTGTTGGGCTACCGGGTGCTGGTGTGCGATGCGCGCGAGATCTTCGCCACTCGTCGGCGATTCCCGATGGCCGACGAAGTGCTCGTGTCATGGCCCGGGCCGGTGTTCGCCGAGCGAGGGCACACGTTGGCCCCGCGCGATGCGGTGTGCATCCTCACGCACGACCCGAAGTTCGACGTACCCGCGGTGCAGGGAGCGCTGGCCACCACGGCCGGCTACATCGGTGTGATGGGCAGCCGCACCACGCACGCCACGCGGTTGCAGCGGCTGGCCGAAGTGGGCGTCACCCACGCAGATCAGCTCGCCCGCCTGATGTCGCCGATCGGTCTCGATCTCGGTGCCCGCACGCCCGAGGAAACGGCCATCTCGATCTGCGCGGAGATCATCGCCCGCCGAACCGGCCGGGCCACACCGTCGTTGCGCGACGCGGTGGGGCCGATTCACGGCTGACGGCTCAACCCATCGGGTTGCCGAAGCGAACCGAGTTGACCCTGCTCTTGGAGATGAAGTCGACTTCCACGTTGCGCCCGGTGAACGGTGCGTGGATGATGGCGTTGTCGATGCCGAGATACATCATCACGTGCCCCGGGTAGTACACCAGATCGCCGGCCTGTGCCGTCTCGCGAGTGACTGCCTTGGCGTTGTTGATCTGCGTACGACTCTGGCGGAAGAGCTTCACCCCGGCCTGGCCCCACGCGTAGGTGGTGAGGCCCGAGCAGTCGAACCCGACACCGGGCGAACTGGTGTTGCGGCGGTACGGGGTGCCCAACTCGGCGAACGCGGCCATCAGCGCAACCTGGTGCGGAGCATCGGCGTTGCGCCATGCCAACTGCATGCGGGCGACATCGAGGCCCAAGCGGTTGGCCGCCTCGGCAGCGACACCATCGCGGATGGAGGCGAACTGAGTGAACGCATCGGAGTTGCCGGCCTGCGCGTACCTGGCCCACTGAGCGAGCGCGTTGTTGGCGTACCCGGCCAGGCCATCGGCGCCGGCGACGACGAACGAAGGGCTTGCCACCGACGGGGTGGCCGGTGCAGCGGACGCCGCTGCCGGAAGTGCTGCACAGCCCAGAGCGAGCGATGCGGCGAGAACTGTTGCGTGCACGGTGTGACGAACCGTCATGATGGTGACGTTCCTCTCTCATGGTCGCACTCACCGAGGTGAGTGTCGTTCGGACGTGAACAAGGGTCTGCAACCCTCTTCCACGGCGAAGACGCCAAACGAGAGCGCCACCGCGTTGGTGTGTCGGCCACCCGGACGCGAACGAATGCGACCGGCTGATGTAACAGGCCGCAACCATAGCGACATGAAACTGCAACAATCAACGTCGCGGTGAAGATTTCGTCATCATTTCGTCATGTCGATCGAGTGCGAATGAGACACCCGTTGGCGCCCATCGAGGTGGCCTAAGCTCCGCCACGTGCCCGCCGTCGCCGCTCTTCTCGCTGCCGGCGGCGGTACTCGCTTCGCCGGCAACGAGCACAAGCTGCTCGGCATCCTGCGCGGCAAGCCGGTGTGGGAATGGGCGTTGCACCAGGTGCAGGCTGCCGGTTTCGATCATGTGGTGATCGTCACCGGCGCCGTCGCACTGCCCTGGACGGCGCACACGGTGGTGCGTCACAACGCTGCCTGGGCCACCGGCCAGGCCAGCTCGGTGCAGGTGGCGGTGGCCGCCGCCCGCGAGCTCGGCGCCTCCGCCGTCACCATCGGGCTCGCCGACCAACCCTTCGTCACCGCTGCTGCCTGGCGAGCAGTGGCCCAGGCAGCGGCCGACTGTCGCATCGTCATCGCCACGTATGACGGCACACCCGGCCCCAACCCGGTGCGGTTGGCCGCGCCGGTGTGGCCGTTGCTTCCCACCAGCGGTGACGAAGGCGCCCGCAGCCTCATACGCGATCATCCGGAGTGGGTCTGCTCGGTGAGCTGCGTAGGATCGGTGGCCGACATCGACACGCTGGAGGATCTCGCCCGATGGAACCACTGCTGAACGAGTTCACCGTCCATCGCTCCATCGAGCACACCTGGGCCGTGCTCACCAACGTCGAACGCATCGCCCCGTGCATGAAGGGTGCCGAGCTGCAGGAGATCGAAGGCGACATGTACCGCGGCGTCGTCAAGCTCAAGCTGGGGCCCATCTCCACGCAGTTCAAGGGCCAGGCACACTTCCTGGAGCGCGACGACGTCAACCACCGCGCAGTGCTGAAGGGCGAAGGCCGCGACACCGGTGGCAAGGGCAACGCCGAAGCGCTCATCACGGCCACGCTGCACGCAGTGTCGCCCGAAGTCACCAAAGTGCTGGTCGAGTCCGACATCAAGCTCACCGGCAAGGTGGCCCAGTTCGGCCGCTTGGGCGTCATCCGCGACACCAGCGAGAAGTTGATGTCCGACTTCGCCCACAACCTCAACACCATGCTCGATGCCGAGGTCGATGAACCCGCGGCAGCGGCGACGGCCGAGCCGGTGCCCGCAGCACCCACCACGCCGGCCACCGACGCGGGTGACGCCGCACCCACCGACCAACCACCGGTGGCGCCCACCGTGCGCAAGATCCAAGGCCCCGCCGCGGAGCCCATCGAGCTCAGCGATGTCGCCGGATCGGCAGTGCTGAAGCGCCTGCTGCCGCTGTTCGGTGGGCTCGTGGTGCTGCTGCTCGTCCTGCGGCGTCTGCGCAAGTAGTCCCCAGGCCACCATGGCCACCCGTGCTGCCTCACACGATGCCCGGCGCGTTGCCGAGTTGCTCGGGCGCGAGCCGGAAGGCACCTTCGAAGTCGTCGTCCGCGACGCGTCGGGCGAGCCGGTCGTGCTGCGCAACGACCCGTTGATGTTCAACGGGCGTCCGATGCCCACGCTGTACTGGTTGGCCGGCAAGGACGCACTGCGCAGGGTCAGCCGATTGGAGGCCGCGGGCGGCGTCCGCGCCGCAGAGGCCGCCATCCCTGCCGCCGAGCTGGCGGCGGCCCACGCACGGTACGCCGCCGAGCGCGACTCGGCGATCCCGCAAGGGCACGCAGGCCCGCGGCCGTCGGGGGGCGTGGCCGGCACGCGCACCGGCGTGAAGTGCCTGCACGCGCACTACGCCTACCACCTCGCGGGCGGCGACGACCCGGTGGGCCGGTGGGTGGCAGCCAAGCTGGCCGAGGCGGCCGACGACCCCGGTGCCATCAACGACAGTGCCATCAACGACAGTGCCATCAACGACGGCGCCATCAACGACGGCGCCATCAACGACAGTGCCATCAACGACCAGGGCGAGCAGGCGCCGGCGTGACCACGTTGCACGTCAGCCTGGGCCAGCGCGACACCGTGTTCGCCGATCGTGAGGCCGGCGCGCGCTACACCGTGCCCATCGGCACCGACACGCTGGCAGCCATGATCGCGGCCGACCCCCCGCTGCCCGAGGAGCTCACCAACGCCATCGGCATCTTCATGGATCACATCGAAGACGTCACGCGAGAAGTCCCCAGTTCCACGTTCGCCGACAGCATCGAGGTGTGCGGGCCCGGGCTGCAGGCACTGGTCGACACCGAGGTCGGCCATTCGGAAGGCTTGCCGTTCGACGTATCGCGCGGCGCCGCCGAGGAAGTGTTCCGCACCCTCGCCACCGAGGCCCTCGCCGACCGCGCCCGCAACCCGGGGCTGCCCGCCGCCGAGGTGCACCACATCCTCGGTGTGTGCTGTGCGCTGGTCGCGACGCTCCGGGGCCTGCAGGCAGTTCAGCTCACGGTCGTCAGCGATGCGGTGGCCCCATGAGCGGGCGCGGTCACCCTTCGGCGCCGACGGGTGGCGCCATCCGGCTCTATGGGCGCCGCGTGATGCTGCGCCCGCTCACCGCCGCAGACTGGCAGCAGTGGAGCGAGGTGCGCCAGCGCAACGAGCAATGGCTCACCCCCTGGGAGCCGCTGCGCCCCGCCAACCTGCTCGACCCCACCCGCGATCGCGACGCGTTCAGTTCGCGCTGCAGCGCGCGCGACCGCGACCGGCAGATGGGCATCGCCTTCGGGTTCGGTGTCTTCGTCGGCGCCGAGTTCGCCGGCGAGATCAACCTCAACGGCATCGTGCGCGGTGCGCATCAAGGTGGCACCATCGGCTACTGGATCGACCGCGCCAAGGCCGGGCATCGGTACATCGCAGAAGGCGTCGCCACCGTGATGCGGTTCTCGTTCGAGCAGTTGCACCTCCACCGGCTCGAGATCTGCATCGTGCCGCGCAACTTCAACAGCCGACGAGTGGTGGAAGTGCTGGCGCTGCGCGAGGAAGGGGTCGCACAACGCTTCCTCGAGATCAACGGCGCGTGGGAAGACCACGTTCGCTACGGCATCACCGCCGAGGAGTGGCAGGCTCGCCGCGCCGAACTGTCGACCGCCTGGTTGTGAGCCGGCGGCCGACCGAGCGGTTGGTCAGGCTTGTTCGGCAACGAGGCGAGTGGCTTGCGCCTTCGCCTTGCGCACCGCGGTCCGCCGCTTCCAGTCCTTCACCTTCCAGTGACGCAGCGGCTTGGCCATGGCGCTCTTCTTGCCGCGCTCGGCGTCGTGATGGTGCGGCGGCACCCAGGCCCGGCCTGGCTCGTGCACCTCGTCGGGCTCGTAGCCCGCACTCACTTGGGCCGCAACGGCATGCAACTCGCTGTTGATGCGATGCCGCTCGTTGTGGGCGTGTGCCTGTGCATCCACTTTCGGCGGTGGAACCGCCTCTTGGTTGCGATGGCGCTGGCTCATAGGTACCTCCGTGTGATTTCGGAACGTACTGCTGCTCTCCGTACGCGAACGGTAGACCAAGGGCCGGCGGCCAGGTAGGGACTTTCCGTAACAGTTCTGCGCGCTTTTGGACGCGCTGCGCGTCAGCCCTTCTTGGAGCTGATTTTCGCCTGCAACGCGGCGATGCGCTGCGCGAACCAGGGTTGACGGGTGCTCCACACCTGGGGCACCAGCTCACGATCCACCGCTTCGGGGTGGGTGCCGACGTCGGCCATGTCCTGGATGGTCTTCTTGACTTCGATCAGCAGTTCGCGCGGCGCGGTGGCGGCACGGGCCGCCATCTCCTGTGCGGCCGCGAGCAGCTGGTCATCGTCGTAGCAGCGGTGCACCAGGCCGACGCGCTCGGCCTCGGGCCCATCCATCACCTCACCGAACACCACGCCGGCGAAGGTGGCCTGTGGCCCGACGATGCGGCGCAGCATCCAGGTGTGGCCGCCGCCGGGGTGGATGCCGATCTGCAGGAACCGCGTGTCGAACTTGGCCCGACGGGCTGCGAGGCGCAGATCGCATCCGAGTGCCAGGTTCATGCCGGCGCCGACGGCAGCACCGTTCACCGCCGCGAGTGTGGGGAGCGGGCTCCGGGCGATGCGCAGGAAGCCCTCATAGATGCCGCCCAGGCTCTCCTTGGTGGATTCGGCCAGGTTGCCCAGGTTGGCACCGGCGCAGAAGGCGGGCGCTGTGCCGGTGACCACCAGTGCACCAACCGCGGTGTTGGACTCGATGTCGTCCATCGCCCCGATGATCTCCGCCACCATGGCAGCGGTGAGCGTGTTGCGTTCGGCAGGGTTGTTGAGCGTGAGCGTGGCGACACCGTCGGCCACATCGACAAGTACGAGCGACATGACTGCAACCGTACTCATCGACCCGGCGCAGCCCGCTACCGTCGCAGGCGCATGCTCGACCACGTCTTCACCGATGCCATCAGTGCGCTGCGCGACGCGTTCGAGGCTGCGTTCCTCGAACGCCAGCCGTTCGAGGAGCACTTCCAGTCCGACATCCTCCTCGGCGACCTGACGTGGGAGACGAGCTACGGCCTGCCCGGCGAAGGCCTGCCGCCACATGTGGTGGCGCACATCACGTTCGACTGGCCGTCATGGAGCCAGACCGCATATCGCCAGTGGTACGTCGACGAGGTGCTCGAGCGGCAACCCGCCATCGAGATCGAGATCGTGTTCCGGGTGCAGAACATGCTCGAGCCGCCCGAGCCGGCGCACTTCTACGGCGCCACCGAAGAGCTGAGCCCGCTCATCGGCGATGGTCGTCTCGAGCGGGCGGGGGTGACGGTGGAGATCGCGTTCGCCGAGGAGAGCCGCAGCACTCCCGACCACGCGGTGGAGGTGACGTACGAGGGCCTCTACGAACTGGCCGAGGTGACGTTGGCCGACGGTGCCAACACCCTGCTCGACGATCACCTCGGGGTGCTCGGCGGCTGGATCGCTGCAACGCTGGTGAAGTTGGCCGACCTGCGCTGAGCCTCACCGGCGAGCGTGCTGCGGCTCGTCGCGCCCAACAGCGCTGTGGCAGGGTCGGGCCATGTCTGACGTCGTCGTGTACGAGGTGAGCGAACGCATCGCCACCATCACCCTCAACCGGCCAGAGGCGCGCAACGCGTTGTCCAGCGAGGTGCTGCGCCTGCTCCCGCAACGCATGCGTGAAGCCGACGCCGACGCCGAGGTCGATGTCGTCATCCTCACCGGCAGCGACCCGGCGTTCTGCGCCGGCCTCGATCTGAAGGAGCTCGGCTCCACCGGTGGCAACCTCGGCGCGACAGGGGCCGATGGCCGACCGAACCGCGATGGCGTGCGCGGCCCGTTTCCTGCCATGACCAAGCCTGTCATCGGGGCCGTCAACGGCGTGGCCATCACCGGCGGCTTCGAGCTGGCACTCAACTGCGACTTCCTGGTGGCCAGCGAGCTCGCCAAGTTCGGCGACACGCACTCACGTGTCGGCGTGATGCCGGGCTGGGGGCTCACCGTGCTGCTCCCGCAGGCCATCGGCGTTCGCCGCGCCCGGGAGATGAGCTTCACCGGCAACTTCATGCTGGCCGAGGAAGCGCTGCACTTCGGCCTCGTCAACCACGTCGTCGCCCACCTCGATCTGCTGCCGTTCACCCGCCAGCTGGCCCGCGACATCGTCGGCAACGACCAGCCCGGCGTCCGTCAGATCCGCGCCACGTACGGCGAGATCCACGGCGATCAGCCCGGCTGGCAGCTCGAGGCCACCAACGCCGCCCGCTGGCAGCGCGAGATGTTCAGCCCCGAACACGTAGAGGCCCGCCGCCTCGCCATCCAACAACGCGGCCGCCAGCAGTAGCGCCCGCGCGGCCGCATCGGCCCCGCCCCTTCGTCGACCCGGCCGCATCGGCCCCGGCCCTTCGTCGACCCGGCCGCATCGGCCCGGCCTTCAGGAGATGGTTGTGCTCGCAACCGGGCCTCCCCAGATCGCCACGTAGGCTTCCGCGGCTCCCCAGTTGCGGGCACAAGGTTCATTGCACGTCGGACCGTCGCAAGGCCTCGGCGAGGGTTTCCCGCATCACCGTCGAACGAGTCACCACATCGGTGTAGGTGAACTGCATCACGACGTAGCCATCGAGCTGGAGCCGGTTCACCCGTTCGGCGTCTTCCTGCATCTGCATCGGAGTGCGATGGAACTGGTAACCGAGCAACTCGACCACGACATTGGTGCCAGGGAAGTGACAATCCACCCTCACCAACCTCTTCTTGCGCTGGGCCAGCACCTGCTGGGTGGCCGGGTGCTCGAACCCCAGCTCGTCCATCAGCTCCAGGAACGTCCGTTCCAGGTACGAGTGACCGCCGCGGCCGAGCTCGCTGCCGGCGATGACCGCCAGCAGTCGATCGATGCCCGAGCGACCCCGACCGCGCAGCTCGATCAACCGTCGATGGAGGAAGTCCTCGCTCGTGAGACCGTCGCGCAGCGCGCTGTCGAGCGCGACCGTCAGTCGCCTCGGCGACTCGCTCGCTGCCAGCTCGATGAGCAATCGGGTGGCCGACAAGCAAGGCATGCCCATCGCCATGGTGGTGTCGAGCCGAGTGATCGATCGGGCGCGATGCACGAGGTGCTGGTGGCGATGCACACGACGATGCCGGGGCACCGTGATGTGAAAGGGCGGCTTCAGGGTGAAGCCGTCGAGGCCGAGGATGGCCCCGGCCGTTGGGCCTGACACCCAGCAAGCCTGGCCGATCGACGCCACCAGGGCTTCCAGTTGCTGCAACTTGCGCAGGAACGCAAGCGGAGGGTCGCCTTGGATTCGGATGCCGCGTGTGGTGGTGCTCATGCGTCCATCCAACGCAGCCGACTCACAGCCCTCCTCACAGCAACAGTGACATCACGACTCGACCGCCGGCCCCGTGTAGTTGCAGACGCAAATGGGTCTCCCCGGTTCGCTACGTAGGCTTCCGGTGCTCCCCAGTTGCGCACGCAATGACCTGTACGAACCGCGGCGGCGGGCGCGGGCGGTGAGCGAGAACGAGTGACGCTGGAGGGTGACTGGCTCAGATGGTGGCGCCGCGGGCCCGGAGGTCGGCGGTGACGGCGGCGGCGATGTCGATGGCCAGGATCTCGGCGCCGGTCTGGTTGAGGTGGAACCCGTCGTCGGCGCGCACGTCCTTGCCCTCGCCGTCGCGCGGATCGACCACGAACTCGGCCCAGCCCCCGTTGCGACCGCTGAAGCGCGCCCAGGTGTCGACGAACACCACGTTGGGGCGCTTCGCCACCTCGGCGCGCACCACTTCGTCCTGCACCTTCATACGTGCGGTCACGTCGGGGTTGTCGTCATTGGGGATGCCCACCCAGATCAGCGTGCGGTTCCCGTCGCTGAGGTAGTCCATGGCTGCACCGACGCGGGCGCCGTACTCGGTTCGCCAGTCGGCGTCGTCGACGCCCGATGCCGGCTCGTGGTTCACCGCCCACGACTTGTCGAGGTTGCGCAGACCCTGCGCATCGTTGCCGCCGAACGTGACCACGACGATGTCGGGGTTGGCCGCCGGCACGATCTGGCGCATGTATGACGGCCAATCGAAGAAGTCGGGACGGGCCAGGCCGGAAGATGTCTTGTAGTCGAGCGCGGTGGTGACCATGCCGGTGGCGTCGAGCAGGGTCTGCAGGTACGGGCCGAAGCTGCCCGCGTCGGAGTCGCCGAGGATGAGCAGTTCGGCGGGGTTCTCCGCCGACGGCACCGTGCGCTCCTTCACCGGCGGTTCCGTGACGACCGTGGGCGGCGCGGTGATGACCGGCACCGTGGTGGGTTGACCGTCGTTGACCACCGTGATGATGGTGGGCTGCACAGCCGCCGCCTGCTGCGGGTCGCCGTCGCCGAAGACGGTGGCGATGACGCTGACGAGACCCCAACCCAGCGCGACCACGAACGCGAGGGCGACAAGGCGGCGCACCATGTAGGTGCGCTGGCTCGCCCGCCCGCGGCCCGCCGGGGCGGCTCGGTGCCCCTGTGACATCGACATCGGGACAAGGTTACGAGCAGGAGAAACGATCCCGCAGGCAATGGAGCACGAGCCTCCATCACGGCTACGCTTTGGAGCGGATAGTTCATCCACCAACTCCAACACTCCAAGGGGGAGACAACATGCGCAAGAGCAAGCATTTCGCTGCTATTGCCCTCGTTGCGGCGTTTGGTCTCGTGGCTGCATCATGCGGCTCCGATTCCGAGAGCAGCGACACGAAGGCACCCGCCGACACGACTGCACCGGGCGAAACGACCGGCGACACCACCGCACCTGCCACTGACATCAAGGTCGGTCTGGCATTCGACACCGGTGGCCGTGGCGACGGCACGTTCAACGACTCGGCAGCTGCCGGCGCCGACCTGGCCACCTCCGAGCTCGGCGTCACCGTCGACGAGCTCGAAGCCACCACTGCGGAAGACCGCAAGCCCAACCTCGAGACCCTCACTGCCAACGGCAACAACCCGATCATCGCGGTCGGTTTCGCCTTCGGTGAAGGCCTTGCGGAAGTCGCTGCCGCCAACCCCGGCACCATCTACGCCAACGTCGACGGCTTCTACGAGAACGCCACCCCCAACGTCCTCTTCCTCGGCTTCGCCGAGCACGAAGGTTCGTTCCTCGTCGGTGCCGCCGCGGCACTGAAGAGCGAGAGCGGCATCATCGGCTTCATCGGCGGCCAGGAGATCGACCTCATCAAGAAGTTCGAGGCTGGTTACACGGCCGGGGCGAAGTACATCAACCCCGACATCGTGGTCAACGTGCAGTACCTCGGTGCTGCCGGCGACAACAACGCCTGGAACTCGCCCGACAAGGCCAAGGAGATCGCCAACGGCTGGTACGCCGATGGCGCCGACGTGGTCTACACGGCCGCTGGTGGTTCTGGTAACGGCACCATCGCCGCCGCTGTCGAGAGCGGCAAGTGGGCCATCGGCGTGGACAGTGACCAGTGGGCCACCGCCACTCCCGAGCAGCAGGCACACATCCTCACGTCGATGCTCAAGCGCGTCGACGTCGCCGTGTTCGAGACCGTCAAGGCCGCTCAGGACGGCACCCTCGCCGGTGGCTTCGCCACCTACGACCTCAAGGTCGACGGCGTGGGCTACTCCACCTCGGGTGGCTACCTCGACGACGTGAAGGATCAGTTGGAGCAGATCAAGGCCGACATCGTTGCCGGCACGATCGTGGTTCCGACCGCACCCTGATCTGACACAGATCAATCACCATTAGCAAGTCGAGAGCCCGGGGGTGCGCCCCCGGGCTCTCTGCTATAACGGCACCTGAACGAAACGTACGAGGGGGATGATGGGCAACGAGACGCTGGCGGTGCAGCTCGCGGGGATCGAGAAGCGATTCCCCGGTGTGATCGCCAACCACGACGTCAACCTCAACGTTCGGGCGCGCACCATCCACGCAATCGTGGGCGAGAACGGCGCCGGCAAGTCGACGTTGATGAAGACCCTGTACGGCATGCACCAGCCCGAGGCCGGCACCATCTCGGTCTTCGATCAGCCGATCACCTTTCGCTCGCCGAGCGATGCGATCGCTGCCGGCATCGGCATGGTGCACCAGCACTTCATGCTCGCCGACAACCTCACCGTCTTGGAGAACATCGTGCTCGGGGCCGAGCCGGTGGCGGGCGGTGTCATCAAGTACGACGACGCCCGGCGCACGCTGCAGGCCATCATGGCGCAGTCCGGCACCCACGTCGATCTCGAAGCAACCGTGTCCGACCTCGGGGTCGGCCAGCGCCAACGAGTGGAGATCCTCAAGGTGCTGTTCCGGGGCGCCAAGATCCTCATCCTCGACGAGCCCACTGCGGTGCTGGTGCCTCAGGAAGTGGAAGAGCTGTTCGGCAACCTGCACCGACTGGTGGCCGACGGCGCCACGATCATCTTCATCTCCCACAAGCTCGACGAAGTGCTCACCGTCTCCGACGACATCACCGTCATCCGTGCCGGCACGACGGTCGCCGAAGTGAAGCCGGCCGACGTCACTCGTGGTCAGCTGGCCGAGCTGATGGTGGGCAGCGAGCTGCCGTCACCGCACGGCCGCACCAGTGAGGTGGGCACGGAGGTGCAACTGGAGGTGAAGTCGCTCACGGTCACCGGCCCAGGCCACAAGCCGCTGGTCGACGACGTCTCGTTCGTCATCCGACGCGGCGAGGTGCTCGGTGTCGCCGGCGTGGAGGGCAACGGCCAGTTCGAGCTGTGTGAAGCCATCCTCGGTCAGGTGAAGCCCAGCGCCGGGTCGGTCCACATCGGCGGCGCCGACGTCACCGGCGCCAGTGCGCACGACCGACTGGTGAACGGGCTGTCCTACATCCCGTTCGACCGCCATCGCGAAGGCTTGCTGCTCGAGTTCCCGCTGTGGGAGAACACGCTGCTCGGTCGCGACGCGAATCCTGAGTTCCTCAAGGGTCCGTTCATCGACGGCGCCGCCACTCGGGCCGATTGCCGCGACATCATCGAGCAGTTCGATGTCCGCACTCCCAGCGAGGTCGTGCCTGCCTATGCGCTCTCCGGCGGCAACCAGCAGAAGCTGCTCGTCGGTCGCGAGCTGTCCAGCGACCCGCAGGTGCTGATCGCCGCTCACCCGACTCGGGGCGTCGACATCGGCGCGCAAGCCGCCATCTGGGACAAGCTCCGCGTTGCCCGCGACCAAGGCCTGGCGGTGCTGCTCATCTCCGCCGACCTGGAGGAGCTGATCGGCCTCTCCGACAACATCGTGGTGATGTTCGACGGGCGCATCAATGCTCGCCTCACCCCGGGCGACGCAACCCCTGAGCTGCTCGGCACGTACATGACCGGTGGCCTCCAGGAGGTGGCATCGTGAACACACCCGTCTCCACGTCGGCCGAAGGGATGGCCGGCTTCTTCAGCCGCATCGGTCGTCCTCGCAGCGGCCAATCCGTGCTGGTCACCCTTGCCAGCTCTGCTGCCGCAGTGGTGCTGGCCATGCTGATCGGCGGCCTGGTGCTGCTGGTCACCGGCAAGGACCCGGTCGAGGCATTCTCCAAGATGGTGAGCAGCGGCACACAGCCGTACAAGCTGGCCGAGGCCGTGCAGCGCGCAACCCCGCTGATCATCGCCGCCGTGGCAGTGGCGATCGGGTTCAAGATGAACCTCTTCAACATCGGTGTCGAAGGTCAGTTCCTGATGGGCATGTTCTGGGCAGGAGTGGCCGGCGCCTACGTCGAGCTGCCACCGGTGCTGCACGTCACCTTCTGTCTCCTGATCGGCATCATCGCCGGCGCCATCTGGGCCGGCATCGCAGGGTTGCTGCGAGTGAAGCGAGGCGTCAACGAGGTGATCGCGACGATCATGCTCAACTCGATCGCGCTGGCCTTGATCGACTGGCTGTTCAACGACTTCTTCCGCTACGAGAACCCGGGCAACCTCGACGTGCGTACGAAGCCGCTGCCCACGTCCGCATGGATGCCGACGCTGTTCACCGTCACGTCCAAGACCGACGGCGGCGGGTCGGTGAGCACCGACGTCACATCGTTCGTGCTGATTGCCCTGCTGGTCGTGGTCGCGTTCTGGCTGCTGATCTACAAGAGCCAGTTCGGGTTCCGTCTGCGAGCGTCCGGCGGCAACGCGGTGGCCGCTCGCACCGCCGGCATCAGCTCGAACCGGATGATCCTCACCGCCATGCTGCTCTCCGGCGGCGTGGCCGGTTTGGCGGGCTTGCCGGCGCTGCTGGGCACCACTCACTCCTATGGCCCCACCCGACCCGACGGCTACGGCTTCAACGGCATCGCGGTGGCACTCCTGGGCCGCAACCACCCGGCGGGCATCATCATCTCGGCGCTGCTGTGGGGTTTCCTCGATGCCACGGCCGGGCCGCTGCAGATCGCCAAGATCCCGCAGTCGATCATCCTGGTCATCAAGGCCATCATCTTGATCACAGTCGTGATCGTGAACGAAGTGGTGAACCGGAAGATGGCGAAGCGCACGGCTGACCGAACTGCCGCCCAGCTCGCCGCCCCGGTGGCGGTGACGGCATGACCACCACCGAGCTCACCGGCACCTCGGCTTCTGAACCGACGAGTTCAAAGTGGATGGCGCTGCTCGCCAAGCCGTCGGCCGCACGAGTGATGGTGGTGGGCGGCGTGCTGTTCACGCTGCTCTCGCTCACTCGCATGATCACCGACGGCGACGACCTCACGTCGTCGGGCACGATGAGCACCACCTTGCGGGTCACCACGCCCATCCTGCTCGCTGGTCTTGCGGGCCTGTGGGCCGAACGCGTGGGCATTGTCAACATCGGCATCGAGGGCATGATGATCCTCGGCACCTGGTTCGGCGGCTGGGGTGCGTGGAAGTACGGCCCTTGGGTCGGGTTGCTGCTGGCCGTGCTCGCCGGCTGCGTCGGGGGCCTCATCCATGCCTTCGCCGTGGTGCGGTTCAACGTCAACCACGTCATCTCCGGTGTCGCCATCAACCTCTTCGCGTTCGGAGCGATGCGCTACCTGAGCGAGCTGGTGTACACCCCCGACACCGGCGGCGGCATCAGCAAGTCACCCCAGCAGAAGGGGGCCATCCCGCGCATCAACATGCCGTTCCTTTCCGGCGGCCAGATCGGTGGGTGGAAGAGTCCCGACATGCTCGGCTGGCTGGAGAAGAAGCGGTTCTTCCTGCTACCCGACATCGCGGGCGTGCTGCGCGGCCTGGTGTTCAACGTCTCGTGGGCCAGCGTCATCGCCTTGCTGATGGTGCCGCTGTCGGCGTGGGTGCTGTGGCGCACGCGCTTCGGCTTGCGAGTGCGGTCCTCCGGCGAGGCGCCGGCAGCAGCGGAGACCCTGGGCGTGAAGGTCACGCCGCTGCGCTACCTCGCGTTGGCCATCAGCGGTGGCCTGGCGGGCCTCGGTGGCGGCTTCCTGTCGATCGTGATGTCCAACTACTACCAGCAGGGTCAAACCGCGAGCCGTGGCTTCGTCGGGTTGGCCACCACCATCTTCGGCAACTGGCGCCCCACCGGGGTGCTCGGTGGCGCGGCACTGTTCGGTTTCGCAGAGGCACTGCAGCTGGTCGGCCCGGAGAGCCTGCCCAAGTTGTTCCTGTTCCTCGCGTCGGTCGGCGCACTTGCGGCCATCGTGTCGATGGTGCAGAAGAAGGTGGTTCCGGCCATCAACGGCGCACTCGCGGCGGCGGTGCTGCTGATCGGCTACTTCACCATCGACGAGGTGCCCGAGCCGCTCACCAAAGCAGCCCCCTACCTGCTCACCTTGATCGTGCTGGCCACTGCCAGCCAACGCCTGCGCCCACCGGCGCATGCCGGCCTGCCATACCGCAGCGGCGAGAGCCACTAGCGCACCGACATGGCACCAACCGCGGGCGGCCCGCTCTCGGACGTGCGCGTGCTCGATCTCACCTCCGTGGTGATGGGGCCGCTGGCCACGCAGATCCTGGGTGACCTCGGCGCCGACGTGATCACGGTCGAGGACATCGGCGGCGACACCAACCGGTTCATGGGGCAGGGCCGACACCCGCAGCTCTCGGGCACCGCGTTGAACCTGCTGCGCAACAAGCGCAACATCTCGCTCGATCTCAAGCACCCCGACGGCCGCGAGGCCTGCCTGCGCCTGGCCGAACACAGCGACATCCTCGTCACCAACCTGCGCCCGGGCCCACTGGGGCGCCTCCGCCTCGCCTACCCCGATGTCGCCACGCGCAAGCCTGACATCGTCTACTGCCAGGCGCAGGGCTGGCCCACCGACTCCGCCGCGGGCGACCGGCCTGCGTACGACGACGTGGTGCAGTCGGCAGCCGGAGTCGCCCACCTCTACGAGCAGCAGGGGGGCGAGCCGCGCATCGTCCCGTCGATCATCGCCGACAAGGTCAGCGGCATCACGATCGTGTACGCGGTGCTCGCCGCGCTGCACCATCGCGACCGAACCGGCGAGGGGCAGCGGGTGGAGGTGCCGATGGTGCCCACGATGCAGGCCTTCATGCTCGTCGAGCACGGCGCCGACGCGATTCCGGAGCCGCCGCTGGGCAGCACCGGCTACCGACGGGTGCTGTCCGCCGACCGCGGGCCGCAACGCACCGCCGACGGCTGGATCCACATGCTCCCCTACAGCCGCGACAACTACGTCGACCTGTTCCGCCTGGGAGGGCGCGACGACCTCGCCGCCGACCCCGTCCTGGAGAACCGGGCCAGCCGCTCGGCGAACGTGGAGGTGCTGTACGCGGCGGTCGCCGAGATCGTCCGCACGCGCAGCACCGCCTCGTGGCTCGAGTTCTGTGACGAGCACGACATCCCGTGCAGTCCGATCGTGAACCTCGACGAGCTGGTGGCCGGATATCCGGTCGCCGAGCACTCGCATGCGGGCAGCTACCACGTGATCCCGTCGCCTGTCGTCTTCGACAGCACCCCCGCGGGCGTGCGTCGGCAGGCAGCGCTCATCGGGGAGCACGGCGACGAGGTGCTCGCCGAGCTCGGCTACACGCCCGACGAAGTGGCTGCGCTGCGCGCCTCGGGAGCGCTCCGGTCGCGGTCGTAGCCGGGCCGGCGTCAGCCGCCGAGCTGGGCGACAGCCTGCACTTCGATGCCGCCGCGAGGGCGCTGGGTGAGGGTGACCCGCACGTGCCGCGGCTGCGCCGACAGCATCACCTCACCTGCGATCTCGGCCGCCATCGCTTCGGCGAACACTGCGCGATCGCGGAACCCCCACAGGTACAGCTTGAGGCTCTTGCTCTCGATGCACCACTGGCCGGGCACGTACTCGATGACCACGGTGGACAGGTCGGGCTGCTGGGTGACGGGGCACATCGACGCGAGCTCGTCGTTGGTGAACCGAACCGTGGTGACGTTGGCCGGCGCGGGGAACACCTCTACGTGCTCGACGGCGTGACGAACGGTGCTGCCCAGGATGGTGAGGGCGGGCGCTGGCTGTTCCATGGCCGACAGGGTAGGGGTGCTGCGGGCAGCCGCCTACGCTGAGACGATGGTGACCGCATGAACATCACGACGCTGCCCAAGGTGCTGCTGCACGACCACCTCGATGGTGGGTTGCGGCCCCGCACGGTGATCGAACTGGCCGACGAGTACGGCTACAAGAACCTGCCCTCGCACGACGAGGCCGAGCTGGCCTCGTGGTTCAACCGCGGCGCCAAGCGCAACGACCTGGTGCTGTACCTGGAGACCTTCGCGCACACCGTCGGCGTGATGCAGCACCGCGACGCGATCGAGCGCGTGTCGTACGAATGTGCGGTCGACCTCGCTGCCGACGGCGTCGTGTACGCGGAGGTGCGGATGGCACCCGAGCTGTGCACCGAGAAGGGTCTCACGCTCGACGAGGTGGTCGAGGCCATCCTCGACGGCTTCCGCCGCGGCGCGGCCGGCACCGACCTCACCATCTATCTCATCTGCTCCGCCATGCGCACCGCTGCACGCAGCACCGAGATCGCCGAGCTGGCGGTGCGTTGGCGCGATGCCGGCTGCGTGGGCTTCGACATCGCCGGCGCCGAGGCGGGCTACCCGCCCACACGCCACCTGGGCGCCTTCGAGTACGTGCGGCGCGAGAACTTCCACATCACCATTCATGCCGGCGAGGCCTTCGGTCTCCCCAGCATCTGGGAGGCCGTGCAGTTCTGCGGCGCCGAGCGCTTGGGCCACGGTGTGCGCATCATCGACGACATCACCGGGCCCGAGGGCGAGGAGCAGCTGGGCCGTCTCGCCACCTTCGTGCGCGACCGCCGCATCCCGCTCGAGCTGTGCCCCACCAGCAACGTGGGCACCGGCATCTGCGCCAGCGTGGCCGAACACCCCATCGGCATGCTGCGCCGCTTGCGCTTCCGGGTCACGCTCAACACCGACAACCGGTTGATGAGCGCCACGTCGATGAGCTACGAGATGGAGCAACTGCGCGACGCCTTCGGCTGGGGAATCGACGACTTCGAGTGGATCACGATCAACGGCATGAAGAGCGCGTTCGCCCCCTTCCCCGACCGGCTGAAGATCATCAACGGCATCATCAAGCCTCGCTACGCAATGGCCCGCGCCGGCGCCCTCTGACCCCACCAACCCACTTCTGCGTAAAGGCTGTCGGGGGCTGACCTGGGCCTGTGAGTTCCGGGTCTTGACACAAAACTGGAAGTTCGAGGCGGGGCACCGATCTGGCACACTCGTGGCATGGCTGTTGCTCTCCACGTCGTCGACCACCCGCTGATTGCCGATTCGCTCACACGCGTGCGCGACAAGGACACGCCGAACGCGCTGTTTCGCCAGGAGCTGGAGCGCATCGGCACGCTGCTGATGGCCGAGGCCACTCGCGGATTGCCCACGCACGCGGTTCGAGTGCAAACCCCCCTCACCGAAACCCTCGGACGACAACTCACCAGCCAGCCGGTGGTGGTGCCGGTGCTTCGCGCCGGCCTCGGCTTCCTGCACGCTGCACAAGACCTGCTGCCCAACGCCGACGTCGGCTTCATCGGCGTGGCGCGCGACGAGGAGACCCATCAGCCCAAGCCATACGTGAACAAGCTGCCGGAGAGCCTGGCCGGCCGGCAGATCATCGTGCTCGACCCGATGTTGGCCACCGGTGGCTCGCTGGCGCACACGTGCAACCTGCTGGTGGAGCGCGGCGCCACCGGCACCATCATCGTCGTGTGCGTGCTGGCCGCCCCCGAGGGCATCGAACTGCTGCGCCAGAGCGGCCTCGACCTCGCCGTCTACACGGCCTCCCTCGACGAGCGCCTCAACGAGACCGCCTTCATCGTGCCCGGCCTCGGCGACGCCGGCGACCGCCAGTTCGGCTCCCCTGCCTGAGCAACGGCCGGCGCGCAGCGCCCGCCACGCGTCACGGCCCGGGGCCGTAGCCCCGGGCCGGTCGCCCGCTGTCCGTCGAACACTCGCTCAGACGAGCGTCATGTTCGGTTCGCCGTTCGCGTTGAGGCCGGTACCACGGTTGCACACGCCGCCCTTGGGCACCCCCGCGTTGTACGCCTGGCGCACGCAGTTGCGAATGGCCTTCTCACCCCACCAGTTCGGGTGCAGGCTCTCCTGCACGTAGTACGGGCCGAACACAGTGCTGAGCGTGCGGATCTGCGCGATCCACTCGGTGCTGTCGGCAGCGCCGGCAACCGTCCAGTTGGCCTTGCCACTGTTCTCCATCAGGTTCACCGTGTTCTCGCACAGACGGCGACCGTTGAACGCAGCCGCCAGGTCGAGCACCTTCACGCCTGCCGTGGCGGCTGCGCTCTTGACCGAGTTGTTGATCTTCACCAGCGCCGTGCTGTTGGCCCAGTTGGCATCGTTGTTCCAGAAGCCGCAGCCGCCCGTGCTCTGGCGGGTGAAGCCCGACTGCGAGTAGCGGAAGGCCGAGCCGTTGGGCACCGGCGAGGGGTAGGTCTGCTGCACGATCGTGTACTGCCCGGCGCTGTAGCCGGCGTTGGCCATGGCAGTCTTGATGTTGTTGATCGCGCCGAGGATCGCGTTGGTCTGGGCAGTGATGTTGGCCGTGGTGAAGTTGGCCGTGACCGCGCTGTCGTCGTTGCAGTAGTTGGGCCACCACGACGGCGAGGTGAGGAAGTTGGTGACGCACCGCTGGATGATGTCGGCGAAGCCGTAGTTGTTGCCGCCGATGGAGAGCTGGATCATCGTCACGTTGTGCGTGGCGGCGAAGTTCTGCAACATCAGCGCCTGCCCTTGGTTGGCGCCGTTGCTGTAGAAGTCGATGCCTGGCTTGAAGTAGCCGTCGCTGCTGGTGAACGTTGCCGTCTTCGCACCCGAGCACGCCAGGTTGAGGCTGTTGACGCCCCCACCGATGTAGATCTCCGCCGCCGTGCTGCGGTGGCAACGGTTGATGGTCTCGGCCGTGTGCGTAGCGTTGTCGAAGTAGGCCGCAGCACCACCGGCGTCGACGCTGGAGGAGCTGTTGTTGCTGTTGCCGGCCCAGCGACCTCCCTCGCCGGAGATGTACGAGTCGCCGAGGCTGACCACCCACGGGCTCCCGACCCCTGCCCCATCGGCTTGTGCCGAGCTCGAGCTCAGTGCCGGCAGCACCAGCCCCGTCGCCAGCAACACCACTGCCATACCGACCTTGCGCATGAGCGTCTCCCCCTGGTGCCGAACGACCTTGGTGCCGTCGTGCCACACACCCCCGTGTGACCGACGACACCTTAGTTACTCGCTGGTAGTCAGGGAAGACACTTGACGAAGACTTGCCGTTCGCGAGACCGAGCGTGCGGCCCGCCCGGCGGCGTCAGACCAACAACGCGGCCAGGGCCTCCATGAACTCCGCCGGCTCGCAGTCGATGCCCTCGCCGTACAGCTTCACCTTCGGCTCGGTGCCACTCGGCCGCACCTGCAGGCGCAGCGAGTCGCCCAGCGACAGCCGCAGCAGACCGGCCTCCTCGAACCACTCCACAGCCGTGACCGCGTGACCGCCCACGTCCGTCGGCGGCGCCGCGCGGAGCCGGGCAACTGCTGCGGCACCGTCGGCAGGGGCCATGCGGAGCGACTTCTCGGCCATCACGTGGCGACCGTATGTGGCGGTGATGGCATCCAGCCGATCCTGCAGGGTCACCCCTTCGGCGGCGGCGAGCGCCGCCACCTCGGCCATCAGCACCGCAGCGGTGATGCCGTCCTTGTCGAGTGGCTGACCGCACACCAGGTAGCCCAGCGCCTGCTCGTAGCCGAACACGAAGTGCATTTCCGGGTGCTGCAGCACGGTGTGCCCGATCCACTTGAAGCCCGTGAACGTCTCGAGGCAGGTGACGCCGTGAGCAGCGGCCATGCGACCGAGCAGCGACGACGAGACGAGGGTGGTGATGACCAACCGGCCCTCGCCGGAGGTGTGCGCCAGGATGTGATCGGCCAGCAGCCACCCGATCTCGTCGCCGCCGAGGCGCCGCCAACCACCCGGTGACGTGAGGCTGGCAGGAGTGGGAATGGCAGCGGCCATGCGGTCGGCGTCGGGGTCGTTGGCCAACGCGATGAGCGCACCGGACTGGGCCGCCTGCGCCATCAGCAGATCCATCGCGCCGGGCTCTTCCGGGTTGGGGAACGAGACCGTGGGGAACGTGCCGTCGGGCTGCTGTTGCACGGCAACCACCGACGGCGTCGGCAGGCCCGCGCGCTCGAACGCTGCCAGCAGGGTGGCGCCGCCCACGCCGTGCAGCGCGGTGTAGGCAGATGCCACGCCGGGCAGGTTCGGCAGCAGCCGCACCGCCGGCACCGCGGCCAGGTACGCCTCGATCTCCTCGGCGCCGACGTACTGGATGAGCGGGTGGTCGGGCGAAGCCAGCTCGACCGAGGTGGGGTCGACATCGTCGATGCACGCGGAGATGTCGGTGTCGGCGGGAGGCACGATCTGAGCGCCGGTGGCCAGATAGACCTTGTACCCGTTGTCGGCCGGCGGGTTGTGCGAGGCGGTCACCATCACGCCGGCAGCGGCACCGAGCGCAGTGATGTTCCACGCCAGCACCGGCGTGGGCACGATCTGGTCGAACAGCAGCGCCTTGACGCCACGGGCCGCGCACACCCGAGCCGTGTCGAGCGCGAACGCATCGCTCTTGCGGCGCATGTCGTAGCCGATGAGCACACCGGCGTCGGCGACGTCGGGCACGTGAGCGAGGAGGTACTCCACCAGGCCGGCCGCTGCTTGCTGCACCACCAGGCGGTTCATCCGCTGCGGGCCGACTCCGACCGCGGCCCGCAGGCCGGCGGTGCCGAACTGCAGGCGGCCGGTGAAGCGATCGCGCAGCTGCTGCTCGGAACCGTGCAGGAGGGCACCGAGCTCCTCGCGCATGTCGGCATCGGGCTCGGCGGCAAGCCAGGCTTCGGCAGTTTCGCGAAGAGCGGACATCTCAGTCATGGGAGCAGCGTTCTCAGTTCGAGGAGTGGTCGGGGGCCGACGTGGGAGATCACCTCGGCCGCGGCGATGGAGCCCAGCTTCGCGCAGTGCACCAACGGGTACCCACGCGTGTAGCCGAACAGGAAGCCGGCGGCGAACAGGTCGCCGGCGCCGGTGGTGTCGAGCACCTGCGCCACCGGCTCGGCGGGCGCGGTGAGCACGGCGTCGCGGGTGATGATGTAGCAACCTCGGGCGCCGACCGTGACGACCGCGAGGTGACAATCGCGCTGCACGGCGGCAACGGCTTCATCGAACGAACCCACCTCGTACAACGACAGCAGTTCGTCGTGGTTGCCGAACAGGATGTCGACCTCGTCGGTGACCAGCGAGCGGAAGTCGGCACGATGCCGATCCACGCAGAAGGAGTCGCTGAGCGTCAGCGACACCTGGCGGCCGTGTGCGTGAGCCACTGCAGCTGCGTGGCGGAAGGCCTCCTTCGCCTCCGGGCGGTCGTACAGGTAGCCCTCCATGTACAGCACCTTGCCGGCGGCCACCGTCGCCTCGTCGATGTCGGCCGGGCACAGCAACGACGACACCCCGAGGTACGTGTTCATCGTGCGTTCGGCATCGGGCGTGACCACGATGATGCACCGTCCGGTGGGAGTGTCGCCGTCGGGGCGCCCAGGACGGAACTGAACGCCGACGGCTCGCAGGTCGTGGCCGAACACGTCGCCGAGCGAATCGCTGCTGACCTTGCCGATGTAGGCAGCCGTACCACCGAACGATGCAACACCCGTCATCGTGTTGGCCGCCGACCCGCCGCTCATCTCCACCGCCGTGCCCAGCGCCCGATACAGGTAGAGCGCCCGGTCGGTGTCGACCAGCGTCATCGAACCCTTCACCAGTTCGTGAGTGGCGATGAACCCGTCGTCGGCGTGGCTGATGACGTCGACGAGCGCATTGCCCACGCCGACCACGTCGTATCGGGCGTCGTCGTAGACAGGGGTCGCTGACACGGGCGCTAACGCTACCCGCTACGACCGATTCACGACCCGACCCAGGAACCTCTCACCGGTAGCCTGGCCGACGTGACCCGTGCCCACACCGACAGCCCCTATCGACTTCCTCGTGCCGTTGTGCCGCACCGGTACACGCTGGCGCTGCAACCGGATCTCGGTGCCGCCACGTTCGTCGGCCACGTGATCATCGATGTCAACGTCAACGAGCCCGTGTCGCAGATCGTGATCAACGCCAAGGAGTTGGAGATCAGCGACGTGAAGGTAGGCGGCCAGGACGCCGAGTTCTCGCTGCACCCCGCTACCGAACGGTTGGTGATCGACAGCTCGCAGGCGGCCGGCACCACCTCCATCGAGATCACCTTCACGGGCACGCTCAACGACAAGCTGTGCGGCTGGTACCGCAGCACCTACACCGACGCCGACGGCACCCAGCACGTCATCGCCGCCTCGCAGATGCAGGCAACCGACTGCCGACGAGCCTTCCCGTGCTTCGACGAGCCCGACTTCAAAGCGGTGTTCGACGTCACGCTCATCGTCGAGCCGCAGTTGATGGCAGTGAGCAACGGCCCCGAGATCGAACGCACGGTGTTCGACGACGGCAGCGGCACCGACACCGGCAAGGTCGCCGTGCGCTTCGGCGAGACGATGCCGATGAGCACGTACCTGGTTGCCTTCGTGGTCGGCCGGCTGGAGGCCACCGAGCCGGTGCTGGTGCCGCGGGCCGGCGCCGACGGCGACTACATCCCGCTGCGCATCATCCACGTGCCCGGCAAGGGCCACCTCACCGCGTTCGGCCTCGACGTTGGGGCACACTCGCTCACCTGGTACCAGCGCTACTACGGCATCCCCTACCCCACCGACAAGTGCGACATGCTGGCCCTGCCCGACTTCGCCGCCGGTGCGATGGAGAACCTGGGCTGCATCACCTATCGCGAGAGCCTGCTGCTGGCCGACCCAGCGACGTCGACGCAGTTCGAGCTGCAGAACCTCGCCGACGTGATCGCGCACGAGATGGCGCACATGTGGTTCGGCGACCTGGTGACGATGAAGTGGTGGAACGGCATCTGGCTCAACGAGGCCTTCGCCACCTTCATGGAGATCGCCTGCTGCGACGCGTACCGGCCCGACTGGTTGCGCTGGACCACCTTCAGTCTCGAACGCAGCGCCGCTTTCGAGGTCGACTCGCTGGCCAGCACCCGCACGGTGGAGTACCCGGTGGAGGCGCCGGCCGACTGCGACGGCATGTTCGACGTGCTCACGTACCAGAAGGGCGGCTCGCTGCTGCGAATGCTCGAGCAGTACCTCACCCCTGAGCGCTTCCAGCTCGGGGTCAGCCACTACCTGTCCAAGCACGAGTACTCCAACACCGAGACGAGCGACCTGTGGGACGCCATCGAGGAAGCCAACGACGGCACACCCGTGCGCCAGCTGATGGACAGCTGGATCTGGCAGGCGGGCTACCCACTCGTGTCGGCTCGGCAAGACGGTGGCGACCTGGTGCTCAGCCAGCAGCGCTTCGCCTACGGCGAGACCGCTGATGCCACCCTCTTCGTGGTGCCGGTGCACCTCCGCATCGACGGGGTCGCCTCGAAGGTGCTGCTCGACGGCTTCGATCTGCGCGTGCAGCTCCCCACCGCCACCAGCAGCGCCGTCGTCAACTTCGGCGGTCACGGCTACATGCGGGTCTCCTACGACACCGCCCTGCGCAGCCGGTTGGTGACCGAGCTCGACACCCTCACCATCGTCGATCGGTACAACCTCGTCGACGATGCGTGGAACGAAGTGGTCGCCGGCAGGCTGGCCGCCGACGACTTCCTGTCGTTCGTCGAGGTTTTCGCCGGCAACCGCGAGTTGGCCGTGTGGCAGGCCATCGCGATCGGTCTGCGTGGCGTCGGCCGCTTGGTCGAGGGCGACGCATTCACGGCGCTCCAACGCCGAGTCGCAGCGCTGGTGGGCCCGGCGGTGGCAGACCTCGGCTCGGCCCCGGTCGAGGGCGAGGGCGACCTGGTGGCGAAGCTGCGTGGCCTGCTGACGGGCACGTTGGCGGTGCTGGGCAACGACGCCGAGACCCAGGCTCGTTGTCGCACCATCGTCGCCGAGGGCAAGGCCGATCCCGAGCTGATCGCCGCTGCCACCAACGCGGTGGCAGCACACGGCACCGACGCCGACTACGACGAGTTCCTCACCAAGTTCCGCACAGCCGGCACACCGCAAGAGCAGCTGCGCTACCTGTACGCGTTGGCCGAGTTCCCCGAAGCCGCGCAGATCGAACGATCGGTGCAGCTGGCCTTCTCCGGCGAGGTGCGCACGCAGAACGCGCCGTTCCTGCTCAACCGCTGCATCGCCAACCGCCACCACGGCGCGGCTGCATGGCAGTCGGTGCGCAAGCAGTGGGATACCGCCAACGAGAAGTTCCCCGGTAGCACGATCGTGCGCATGATCGACCCGGTGAAGCTGCTCACCGCGCCCGCAGTGGTGGCCGACGTGCAGAGCTTCTTCAGCGAACACCCCATCCCTCAGGGCGCGAAGACGCTGGAGCAGGTGCTCGAACGTCAACGGGTGAACGCCGCACTGCGCGAGCGGGAAGCTGTCCGCCTCTCGGCGGCACTGCTCGGCTGAGCCTTCTGTGTACCAACCGCCTGCGTTTCTTGCCGATGCCCAGGCGGCCACCGGGCTCATCGCCGACCATCCGCTCGCCCAGTTGGTGGTTTCGTGCGCCGATGGTCTGCTGGCCACACCAGTGCCACTGCTGTGGCGCGGCGACTCGCTCGTCGGCCATCTTGCACGCCCCAACTCGTTGTGGCGACACGAAGGTGCCGCGTTGGCGATCTTCACCGGGGCGCAGGCCTACGTCAGCCCCAACTGGTACCCGAGCAAGCGCGAGCACGGCAAGGCGGTGCCGACGTGGAACTACGAGACGGTGCACGTGCACGGCACGCTCGTCGGACACGACGACCCGGAGTGGAAGCGCGCCGTGCTCGAACTGCAGACCGAGTGGTTCGAACGCCCCAGCGCAGTTCCATGGCGGATCGCAGACGCACCGAGCGAGTACATCTCGGCGATGATCCGCGGCGTGGTCGGCATCGAGCTCACCGATCTCCGCATCGAGGGCAAGGCCAAACTCAGCCAAAACCGGAATGAACCGGATCGGCAGGGCGTGATCGACGCTCTCACCGGTGGCACGGCGGCCCAACAGGATGTCGCCGATGCAATGCGCCACCGCGGCATGCCAGACTCGCCCTCATGAGCGCACTCACCATCGATCGCATTGCCGGGGCCCTCGGCGCCGAGCTCACCGGTCTCGACCTCACTCGGCGCCTCGGCGACGGCGAGCTGGATGCGTTGCGAGCCGCTGTCGTCGAGCACAAGGTCGTGTTCCTCCGCGATCAGCACTACGCCACCCAGCACCTCGAACGCCTCACCGAACAGCTCGGCGGCCACGGTCACACACCGTTCCTCGAGGCCATGCCCGATCATCCGGGCGTGGTGAAGGTGGTGCGCGAGGCACACGAGGGCGGCTTCAACTTCGGTGGCGCGTGGCACAGCGACTGGAGCTTCCAACCCGCACCACCCGCCTTCACGCTGCTCTGGTCGGTCGATGTGCCCACGTTCGGTGGCGACACGATGTGGAGCAACCAGCAGCTCGCCTACGAGACCCTGAGCGACGGCTTGCGCGCCACCCTCGACGGGCTCGATGTGGTGCACAGCGCCGGCTGGGCATACAGCGCCGACGGTGTGCTCGCGCGTAGCGCCAAGGGGCGTTCGATGCAGATCAACACCACCGACGATGCGCTCAGCGAGCATGCGCACCCGGCCGTGCCCACTCACCCCGAGAGCGGAGCCAAGGTGCTCTTCGTCAACCCGACGTACAGCGTGCGCTTCGATGGCTGGTCGGCCGCCGACAGCGCTCCGCTGCTGCAGCACCTGTACGCGCACAGCACTCGCGACGCGTTCACCTGCCGCTTCCGCTGGACGCCCGACACGCTTGCCATCTGGGACAACCGCAGCACGCAGCACAACGCGCTCAACGACTATCGCGGCGTTCGTCGCGAGCTGCACCGCACCACGGTGGCCGGCACCGCACCCACTCGCTGAGGCGTCACCTCCGCACCGCCGGGCTCATCGTCTCACGGACAGGCTCAGCCGCTCGCCCAGGCGAGGCTCGACGGCCGTCCAGTCGAGCTCGCGCTCGATGCGGCCGGCCAGTGCCGCAGAGGCATCGCGCTCGCCGTGCACCACGAAGACGCCCTGCGGCTCTCGCGTCGCCGTGCCGAGCCACCCGATCAGCTCGTCGGCATCGGCGTGTACGGAGAAGCCGGTGAGGTCGCACACCTCGGCGCGCACTCGCACGTACTGCCCGTGGATCTTCACGCTCGGGGCACCCTCCAGCAGTTGCCGGCCACGCGTGCCCGCGGCCTGGAAGCCCACGAGCACGACCGAGTTGCGCGGGTCGGGCAACAGACGGGCGAGGTGATGCACCACACGGCCGCCGCTGGCCATGCCGGCGCCGGCGATGATGACCGCCGCACCCTTGCGGTGAGCGAGTGCCTTCGAACCCTCCGTGTCGCGCACCTCCTCCAGGTTGGGGAGATCGAGGATGTCGGGATGGCCGCGGAAGTCGCTGCTCACGTCGATCGCCGCTTCGGCCAGGGCAGCCCGGTAGATGGTGAGGCCGGCGAGCGCCATCGGGCTGTCGACGAAGATGGGGATGTTCGGCAGCCGACCCGCTTTCGCGAGCTGGTGGAGGTGGAACAGCAGCACCTCGGTGCGGTCGACCGCAAAGGCCGGAATGACGACGACACCCCCGCGATCAGCGGTGCGGGTGATCACGTCGGCGAGCTCGGTGACGGCCTCTTCGCTGTCGTGCTTGCGATCTCCGTACGTCGACTCGATCATCACCCAATCGGCGTCACCGATGCGCGCCGGCGCCCGCAGGAACGGGTGGTGGTTGCGGCCGAGATCGCCGCTGCACACCATCGTTGCATCGCCCAACCGCAGGCGCATGACGGCCGAGCCGAGGATGTGCCCAGCGGGCTGGAACGCCGCCTCGATGTCGGGCGCCACACTGAACCGCTGATCGAACGGTTGCGCGTGCAGCAGTTCGATCGCCGCCCAGGCGTCGTCCTCGGTGTACAGCGCCAGCGCGGGGCTGTGCCGCGAGTAGCCCCGCTTGTTGGCGTAGCCGGCTTCCTCCTCCAGCAGGCGACCGCTGTCGGGAAGCACCACCGACATCAGCTTGCCGGTGTCGTAGCTGACGTAGACCGGGCCATTGAAGCCTTGCCGCATCAGCCGCGGCAGGTAGCCGCAGTGGTCGAGGTGCGCATGCGTGATGACGACCGCGTCGAGCGAGGCCGCATCGAAGGGGAACGGTGCCCAGTTCCGCTCGCGCAGCTCCTTCAGCCCCTGGAACAGCCCGCAATCGAGCAGGATCGCAGAGCTTCCGACCTGGATGAGGTGACGACTCCCGGTGACGGTCTCGACGCCGCCGTAGGAGGTGAGGGTTGCCGCAGTCGACTGTGCCGGTGCCATACCTGCAGTGGACGCGCACTGCCGGTGTGCACGACAGAGCCAAAGGCCACCCGCCGTGGCCGGCGCCCCGTCGCCGAGGGAGATCGGTCAGGCGATCTTCTCCACATCGAGCTCGCCGGCCTGGTTGCGAGCGCGCAGCACCTTCTTGTCGAACTTGCCGACACTGGTCTTGGGCACCTCGGTGATGAAGCTCCATCGTTCGGGCAGCCAGAACTTGGCGGTACGTTCGCCCAGCCAGGCGCGCAGCTCGTCAGCTGTCAGCGACTCGCCGGGCTTGAGCACGATGCAGGCCAACGGCCGCTCGTCCCAGCGATCGTCGGGCACGCCGATGACCGCCGCCTCCAGCACTGCCGGGTGACCCATCAGCGTGTTCTCCAGATCGACCGACGACACCCACTCGCCACCACTCTTGATGACGTCCTTGGCCCGGTCGCTGATCATCACGTAGCCGTTGGGCAACACGCTGGCGACATCGCCGGTGCGCAGCCACCCGTCGTGGAACTTCTCCGGATCATCCACGTGGTAGTAGCTGCCGGTGATCCACGAGCCGCGCACCTCGATCTCACCCAGTGCTTCGCCGTCCCACGGCTGCACATCGCCGTTGTCGTCGGTGATGCGCAGCTCGACCCCCGGCATCACGCGGCCGGTCTTCACCCGCCAGTCGGTCTCGGAGCCACTGCCCATGTCCTTGGGCGGATGGCCGATCGCGCACACGGGGCTGGTCTCGGTCATGCCCCAGCCCTGCACGATGGGCACGTGAAAGGTGTCGCGGTAGCCGTCGATGAGACCGCGCGGCACCGCCGAGCCGCCGCACATCACCAGCCGGAAGCTGCTCATGTCGGTGTCGGGTGCGTTGTGCAGGAGATCGTTCAACACGGTGGGCACGGCACCGGTGAGCGTCGGCTTCGTCTCGGCGATGATGCGAGCAATGGGCGCGGCCTGCAGGAACTGCTGCGGGAACACAAGATCGGCGCCGATCATCCATGCCGCGTATGGCGTGCCCCATGCGTTGGCATGGAACATCGGCACGATCACCAGCATGCGATCGCGTTCGCTGAGCGCGATGTTGGAGGTGGACGTGACCATCAGCGAGTGCATGTACGTGCTGCGGTGGCTGTACATCACACCCTTGGGGTTGCCCGTGGTGCCGCTGGTGTAGCACATCGCCGCGCCGGTGTTCTCGGTGACTTCGGGGTAGTTGTAGCCGCCCGGCTCAGCCGCCAGCAGCTCGTCGTAGTCCAGCAGATCGCCGTGGCCTGCAACCATCAGGCTGCTTGCGTCGCCAGGACCTTTGACGATGATGTGCTGCACAGTGGTGAGCTGGTCGCGCACGCGGGCCAGCAACGGGGCGATGGACGCGTCGATGATGATGACCCGGTCCTCGGCGTGGTTGATGACGTACGCGAGCTGCTCGGGGAACAGGCGGATGTTGAGCGTGTGCAACACCGCGCCCATGCACGGAATGGCCAGGTACGCCTCCATGTGGGTCTGGTTGTTCCACATGAACGTGCCCACTCGGTCGCCGGGCTGCACACCCAAGCGGGCGAGTGCCGAGGCCAGCCGATCGGCGCGGTCCGCCACCTGTGCGAACGTGCTCTCCACGTACGCGCCACCGGCATCGTCGGCGGCGCCGGTGAACGTGATGATCTTGCTGTTGGCGTGCACCTGCCGGCCGTACCGGAAGACGGGCAGCAACGTGAGCTGGTAGTCGTCCATCATCGTGCTGGACATGGTGCTGATCGGCATGAGATGTTCCCCTCGTTCGCGCCGGAGCCCGGCCGTCGTGAAGAATAGGCCACCGTGAACGCGACAGCAGCCCCGCAACAGACCGTGCCGCAGCAGACCATCGTCACCCTCGACCTGGAGGGGGTGCTGGTGCCGGAGATCTGGATCGCTGTTGCCGAGCGCACCGGCATCGAGGCGTTGCGGCGCACCACCCGCGACGAACCCGACTACGACGTGCTGATGAAGGGGCGCCTGGCGTTGCTGGCCCAACACGGGCTGCGGATGAGCACGATCACCGATGTGATCGCCGGGCTCGAGCCGATGGATGGCGCACGCGACTTCCTCGATGCCCTGCGCGCCCGCACGCAGGTGATCATCCTCAGTGACACGTTCGAGCAGTTCGCGGCGCCGCTGATGCGGCAGCTGGGCATGCCCGCCATCTTCTGCCACCAGTTGATCGTGCACGACGACCGCGTCATCGACTACGCGCTGCGCATGCCCGATCAGAAGCGCCACGCGGTCAATGCGTTGCGCGGGTTGAACTACCGGGTCGTGGCCGCCGGCGACTCGTACAACGACGCTGCCATGCTGGGCGCAGCCGACGCCGGCTTCTGGTTCCACGCCCCCGACGCCATCACGGCCCAGTTCCCGCAGTTCCCCGCGAACCACACCTACGACCAGCTCCTCACAACCATCACCGCCTCCCTCTCCCAATGAGAGTCGACCAGCCCCACCTTTACGTAACGGCTGTCGGGGCGTGACCAGCGGCTGTGAGTCTGGCGATCTGGCACAGACCTGGGATCGGGCGGTGCTGTGGAAAGCCTCGGAGCGCGACGGGCTGGGCGGGTAGCGTCGCTCTCCGTGACTCCTGAGTGCCGTGCCGAGCTGCAAGAACTCTCCGACACGACTGCGCTCGACGAGCACGTCGCCTCCATCTCGTGGGGCGTCGTCGCCGGCGGCCAGCTCGTCGAGCACGGATGCACCGGCACCCTCCACGACCACCTACCGGCCGACGAGCGAGCGGTCTACCGCATCGCATCGATGACGAAGAGCTTCACCGCGGCAGTGGTGCTCGCGCTGCGCGACGAAGGTGTCTGGCAGCTCGACGACCCGGTCGCGCGTCACGCGCCCGAGTTGGGCTCGGTGTCCGGCCCCGCCGGTTCGCCGCCCATCACGCTGCGCCACCTGCTCTCGATGACCTCGGGTTTGGCCACCGACGATGCGTGGGCCGACCGTCACCTCGACATCACGGCCGAGGAGATCGACGGCATCTACGCCGCAGGGCCAACCTTCGCTCACCTGCCCGACACCGCCTACGAGTACAGCAACCTCGGCTTCGGCATGATCGGCCGGGCTGTGCTGCGCGCCACCGGCAGCCGCGTGCAGCAGCACATCACGAGTCGACTGCTGCAGCCCTTGGGCATGGTCGACACCACGTGGGTGCGACCCGAGCACGAACACTGGGCTCGACCACACCGTTGGCGCGACGGGGAACTGGTCCGCGACTGGCCGACACCCATCGGCGACGGCGAGATCGCCCCGATGGGTGGGTTGTGGAGCACCGTCGCCGACCTCGCCAAGTGGATCGTCTGGCTGGACTCGGCCAACTCGCTGCCGCATCAGCCCGCGAGCAACGGCCTCTCGGCGGCCAGCCGGCGCGAGATGCAGCGTGCGCACACCTACATCGGCGTCACGACGGTGGCCGGGCGCTCGTGCCCCGCCGGCTACGGATTCGGGCTCAACGTGCGCGACGAACCCAGCCTGGGCAAGGTGGTTGCACACGCCGGAGGCCTACCGGGCTACGGCAGCAACATGCGCTGGCTGGCGGGTCGCGGCGTTGGTGCGATCGCGCTGGGCAACACCACCTACGCGCCGATGGGCGTGCTCACCATGCGCATGCTCGATGTGCTGCTCGCTCATGGCCACGCGCCGGCCACTCCGGTGCCGGCGGGGCCGCACTGGGCGGCTGCCGCCCACCGACTGGTGGCCCTGCTCAACGAGTGGAACGACGGCGATGCCGCAGCGCTGTTCGACGACAACGTCGATCTCGACGACGCGCTGGTCAGGCGACGTGCGGAAGCTGGCCGGTTGATCGCAGCACACGGGCCCCTGCACATCGTCGAGTTGCGCCCCGCGGCAGCCACCCGCGGCGACATCGTGGTGCAGGGCACCGGCGCCACGTTCACCATCGGTCTCGAGCTGAGCCCGCTGCCAGGTGCCCCTGTGCAGTTCTACGAGATCGACTGCTGAGCCCAGCCTGCGAGCTCAACAGTTGCGTCCACCGCCAGCGTTCCGCCAAGAGGCCTTTCGGCAGTATCCACGCATCGCTCCTCGTCATACCCTGGGAGGTATCCGAAGGAGGATGCGATGCAGAGTCGAAGAGGTTTCCGCGCGCGCCGCACGGCAGTGATGGTGGTGGCCGCCGTGGTGCTCGCCGCCTGCTCGTCCGGCGGCAACGGCAACGGCAACGGCACTGGCAACGGCGGCGGATCGGGCCCGATGCAGGTCGGCTCCAACGGCGAGAGCAACTTCGATCCTGCGGTGCTGGACACCCGACTCGAGGCCATGCCCAAGGCGGAGCTGACGACCGCCGAGACGGCGGGCCTGCTGCGCATGCGCGAGGAGGAGAAGCTGGCTCATGACGTGTACTCGACGCTCTACGACCAGTGGCAGCTGCAGGCGTTCGACAACATCTCGTCCTCCGAGCTGACGCACACCGACGCGGTGCTGACGTTGCTGGATCGCTACGACCTCGCCGACCCTGCTGCGGGGAACGCGGTCGGTGAGTTCACCAACGCCGACCTGCAGTCGCTCTACACCAGCCTCGTCGAACGAGGGAGCAGCTCGCTGGTCGATGCACTCGAGGTGGGCGCCACGATCGAAGACCTCGACATCTCCGACCTGCGGTCACTCGCCACCGACACACCCGACCTGGCGCTGGTGTATGCGAACCTGGAGAAGGGGTCCCGCAACCACCTGCGTGCGTTCACGAAGCAGCTCGCGAAGAATGGCGCCGACTACACGCCCGCGTACATCTCACAGGCCGACTACGACGCGATCATTGCCAGCGACATGGAGCGCGGCTCGAGTGGTTGAGCGTCGATCCAACGAGTTGGAATAATACCCCCGGGGGTATAGTTGACACACAAGAACCGCCTCGAACCTCGACCGTTCTCGACAAGGAGCATCAATCGTGTTCTTCCGCCAGTACTACCTCGGGTGCCTCTCGCACGCCAGCTACCTCATCGGTGACACCACCACTGGCAGGGCCGTGGTGGTCGACCCCCAGCGCGATGTTGCGGAGTACCTCGCCGACGCCGAGGCGCATGGCCTCACCATCACTCACGTGTTGGAAACTCACTTCCATGCCGACTTCCTCTCCGGCCATCTCGAGCTCGCCGCGCACACCGGCGCCACGATCGGCTACGGCAGCGCTGCCGAAGGGCGCGCCGAGTTCCCGATCACGACCTACGCGCACGGTGCGGTCATCGATCTCGGCGAGGTCGCGCTGCAGGTTCGCGAGACCCCCGGGCACACACCGGAGTCGATCAGCATCGTCATCTATCCCCATGGCACCGACGATCTGCCCTACGGCGTGCTCACCGGCGACACGCTGTTCATCGGCGACGTCGGTCGACCCGACCTGCTGGCATCCGTCGGCGTCACCGCCGAGGAGCTGGGCCGGCAGCTGTACCACTCGCTGCACGAGCAACTGCTCACGCTGCCCGATGCGACCAAGGTGTTTCCCGCACACGGTGCAGGGTCGGCGTGCGGCAAGAACCTCTCCACCGAGACGGTCTCCACCATCGGCGAGCAGCGGCGTACCAACTACGCGCTCGCCCCGATGAGCGAGGACGACTTCGTCGAAGCGGTCACCCAGGGTCAGTCGGTGGCGCCGCTCTACTTCTCCTTCGCCGCGAATCGCAACCGCGAGCTGCGCGAGCTGCTGGCCGAGGATGTCAGCGTCGCCCCGCTCACCATCGAGCAGGTGCTGGCCCATCAGCACGACGGCGCCGTCGTTCTCGATGCGCGCGACGACATGGCCTTCGCGGCCGGCCACCTGCGCGGGTCGGTGAACGTCGGTCTCGGCGGCCGTTTCGCCGAATACGCCGGCGAGGTGATGCGACCGGAGACCCCGATCGTCCTGGTCACTCCGCCGGGCCACGAAGCGGAAGCCAAGGTGCGACTCGCACGCATCGGCTTCGATCGCGTGCTGGGCGCACTGGCGCAGCCGTTCGAGGCGTTCCTCGCGCACCCCGAGCACGTGGAGCCGCTGTCGCGACTGTCGGCCGACACGCTTGTCGAGCGGATCGCCACCGTGCCGCAGCTGGTGCTCGTGGATGTGCGCAACCCGGGCGAGGTCGCCCTCGGCAGCATTGCCGGCTCCCGGAAGATCAGCCTTCCCGCACTCTTGAACAGCCTCGACCAGCTCGACCCCGCTGCACCGACGGTCGTGTTCTGCGCCGGCGGCTATCGCTCGGCCATCGCCTCCAGCCTGCTGCGCTCACATGGCTTCAGCGATGTGAGCGATCTCGTCGGCGGCTACACCGCCTGGCAGACCCACGCTCTCGCGGAAGGCACGCAGTGATGGCGCCCGATCTGTTGCCCTCCATCGATGTGGACGCCGCTGCATCCGCACCGGCCGACACCGTGTTGCTCGACGTGCGCGAGTACGAAGAGTGGATGAGCGGACACGCACCCAACGCCGTTCACATTGCGATGAGCGAGCTCGCCGATCGCATCGGAGAGCTCGACCGCACTCGGCGCACGATCTGCATCTGCCGCTCGGGAAACCGCTCGGCGCGTGTCACTGCTTGGCTGCGCGAGCAAGGCTTCGACGCGTTCAACATGACCGGCGGCATGTACGCATGGTCCAGCTTCGGGCACCCGATGGTCAATCACGCCGGCAACCCCGGCGTGGTGATCTGAGCGTTTCATGCGCGCGCTGCTGGCCTCACCACTTGGCCTCCTCATCGGCATCTCGCTGGGGGCGCTGGGCGGCGGCGGGTCCATCCTGGCAGTGCCGGCACTGGTGTACGCCGCCGGGCAGAGCCCGAAGCAGGCCACGACCACCTCGCTGGTGCTCGTCGCTCTCACTGCCTTGATCGGCATCGCCCCTCACTGGCGCGCCGGCCGCGTGCGGTTCGTCGCCGGCACCATCTTCGGGCTCGCCGGCATCGGTGGTTCGCTGTTGGGCTCGCACTGGAACAAGGCCGCCGACCCCGATGTGCTCCTGCTCGCGTTCTCCGGCCTGATGCTGGTCGCTGCCTATGCGATGTGGCGACGAGCGAGCAAGGCCACGACACCATCGACATCAGCCGGTAACCCTTCCGACGACACGCCCGACGACACGCCCGGCACGGCCCCGGGTGCTGGTGGCACCGCCGTCACGGCGCGCCACATCGACCCGGGCACGATCGTGAAGGTCGTCGTCGCAGGAACCGTGGTCGGTCTGCTGACCGGCTTCTTCGGCGTCGGCGGCGGCTTCGTCATCGTGCCGGCACTGGTGCTCGCCCTCGGCTTCACGATGGCGGAGGCGGTGGGCACGTCGCTGCTCGTGATCACGATCAACTCGGTCGTTGCGCTCTCCACTCGGCTGCAAGCGGGATCGATCGAGTGGGGAACGGTGATCCCCTTCACGATCGCCAGCATGATCGGGGTGGTGATCGGCAGCCGCCTGGCGAGCACCCGCGACTCCAGTTCCTTGCAGCGCTGGTTCGTTGGCCTGCTGGTGGTGGTGGCCGTGTACACGGCAGTGCGCTCAGCGCTCGCGCTCAGCTGAACCCACGCTGCCGTCTGGCACCGCGCGCGAGCGCGACGCGTGGAGGATGCTCTGCAGCAGGCGCTCACGACCGGCCGCTTCGAGTTCCACTCTGCCCACGTCGCCCGCCAGGTCGATCACCGCGCGTGTGCCCGCGAGCACGGCCTCGCATCGTGCACAGGTGGCGATGTGCTCGAGCGCAGCAGCTTCAGTGGCCGGGCCGAGCTGACCGTCGAGGAAGTCGGTGAGATGCGCTTCCAACTCACTGCAGTTCATCTCAGATCCTTCCGGCCAACGTGATGCGCAGGCTCTCACGAGCACGGGCGACTCGCATCTTCGCCGCCGACTCGCCGATCTCCAGCACATGAGCCACTTCGTTCATCGGCAGCTCCTCCACGTCGCGCAACACGAACGCCGCTCGCAACAGATCGGGCAGGTCGCGAATCGCACAGTCGAGCAGGCGCGCCAGCTCGCTGCGGATCGCGGACTCCGCCGGGTCGACCTCGACGAGCACGGGTTCGGGCAGGTCCACCGGGTCGGTGGGCACGTCGCGGCGCGAGCGAAGCACCATCAGTGCTTCGCGATAGGCAATGCCCAGCAACCAGCTCCGCGCCCGTTGCGGATCGCGGAGCTGGTGACGGTGACGAGCAGCGCTGACGAACGCACTCTGCACCACGTCGAGGGCATCGGCATGGTTCCACACCAGCCGGTACGCAACGTTGTACGCGCCGTCGACCGTGCGCTCGAACAGCTCGATGAGCCACGAACGCTCAGCGGGCGTCAGCGGACGATCCGACGAATCCACGCGGGAAGTCTGCCCTACTTGCTGTTCAACGCGGCCTTCCCGCTGAACGGCGCCTTCAGGATCGGCGCGAGCGCGCACACGTTGAGCGCCCCGGCCAGCAACGGCAGCACGCCAACGACGGCAAGGATCCATCCGCCGGTAGAGCCGATTGCGATGCCGGCAATGATCATCGCCAGGCCGGCCGCGACTCGAACGCCGCGACCAACCGGACCTGCCATGAAACGAGCGAAGGACATGAGGTGACTCCTCTGGGAAGTGAGCGGCATGTGCGCCGCCACCGGAGTAGATGCGCCATTCGCGCGATCCGTCACATCACCTCGCACGTGTCAGGTTGTATACCCCCGGGGGTATTCGCTAGCATGCCGTCATGGCTGCAACTCTCGACACGCCCACCGACCACGACGCCAACGGCGACAGCGCTCTCGAAGGGCAGGCAGCCGAGCACTGGTTCGCTCGCCTCGGCCGCTTCTCCGCCCGCCGACGCAAGCCCCTGATCTTCGCCTGGCTGGTCGTGGCGCTGTCCGCGGCACCGCTGGCGATCAGCGTCAGCAGCTCGCTGTCGGGCGCCGGCTGGGAAGCGCAGGGGTCGATCGCCCAGCGTGTGCGCGACGAGCTGCGCAGCGACTTCCCCGAGGTGGGCGCCGAGGCGGCCGTCGTGGTCGTGCAGCAGGCCACGCCGATCGTCGACGACCCGTCTGCCGTCGCCGCCGTGGTGGCAGCACTCACCGGCGCGGAGGGCGTGCAGGCCGTCGCCGACCCGATGACCATGCCGCCGGAAGCGGGCCTCATCTCCCAGGACGGCCTCACCGCACTCATCCCGGTGGAACTGCTCGCGACCGACGACGCGCAGCGTCCAGAGTCGGCCGGCCTCGTCATCGACCGGGTCGCCGACCTCGAGCTGCCGGCGGGTGCCCGCGCCGAGGTCACCGGCGAGTGGCCGGTGTGGAGCGACTTCAACAACTCGAACGAGGAGGCACTGCACAAGGCTGAACTGCTCTCGGGTCTCCCCACCCTCATCCTGCTGTTCATCGCATTCGGCTCGGCCATCGCTGCCGGGTTGCCGTTGATCCTGGCCGTGTCGGGCATCGCGGTCGGCTTCGCCAGCCTCCACCTGGCCACTTCGTTCACGCCGCTGTCGGTGTGGTCGATGAACTTCTCGATGATGATCGGCCTGGCAGTCGGCATCGACTACGCGTTGTTCATCGTCTCGCGCTACCGGGAGGAGCGCGAGGACGGCAAGAACGCCGAGGAGGCGATGGCCTCAACCCTCGACACCGCCGGCAAGGCAGTGTTCCTGTCGGCACTCACCGTCGTGCTCTCCCTCGCAGCCGTCTTCCTGGTGCCCGTGATGGTCTTCCGGTCGATGGCACTGGGCATGATCTTCTCCGTGGTGGCAGTTGCCGCCGCGTCACTCACACTGCTGCCGGCCGTGCTGGTGGCCTTGGGTGACCGGGTGCTCGTGGCCAGCGCCGCCGACGACCCCGACCGCGCCGCCGAAGGCCGCTGGACCCGATGGACTGCTCGGGCGATGAAGCGCCCCGCGATCACCCTGGCCATCGGCCTGGGCATGCTGCTGGTACTGGCCGCGCCGGCGCTCGGCATGCGGCTCGGCATGCCCGGCGCACGAGTGGTCGACGAGGGCCGCTCCAGCCGCGACGGCTACGAGATGGTCGTCTCGGCATTCGGCCCTGGTGCCGCCGGCCCGCTGTTCGTCACCGTCGACGCCGCGCAGGCCGACCAAGTGGTTGCCACGGCACAGGCCGACGCCGGCGTCGTGGATGCGCGCATCGTCGCCCAACCTTCGGAAACCACCGGCCGCACGGTCGTGCGCATCACTCCGGCCACTGCGGTCGATGATGCCGCCACCTCCGACTTGATCGGCCGCCTGCGCAGCTCGATCGGCGAGGCCGCACCCACTGCCGAGGTCGGTGGTCCTGCCGCTCAGAACTACGACCTCACCGAGGTGCTCACCGGCAAAGCGCCGCTCGCCATCGCGGTGATCACGCTGGTGGCGTTCGTGCTGCTGCTGGTCGTGTTCCGCAGCCTGGCGTTGGCCATCTCGTCGATCCTGCTCAACTTCATCAGCGTCGGCGCCGCCTTCGGGTTCGCCACACTCGTGTTCCAGCACGGCTGGGGAGCAAGCCTGATCGGCATCCACCCGCAGGGCTTCGTCGATGCGTGGGCACCGTTGTTCTTCTTCGCCCTGCTCTTCGGCCTGTCGATGGACTACCAGCTGTTCCTGCTGGCCGCCATCCGCGAACGGTACGAAGCCACCGGCGACACCCAACTGGCGATCCGCGACGGCATCGCCCGCACCGGCCGACCGATCACCAACGCAGCGCTGATCATGATCGTGGTGTTCATCGCCTTCGGCGTCACCGGGCCCATCCCACCCACCGAGCTGGGCATCACCTTGGCGCTCGCCGTGTTGCTCGACGCCACCGTCGTGCGCATGATGTTGGTGCCATCGTTGATGAAGCTGCTCGGCGAGCGCAACTGGTGGATCCCCGCCTGGCTCGACAAGCGCCTGCCCCACGTGCACTTCTCGCACTGAACGACCCGAACGACCCGAACGACCCGAACGACCCGAACCACGAAAGCAGGAGGTCAGCCATGACCGATCACAGTTACGGCAAAGCAGTGCTCGACGAGTTGCGCCCGCTGCACCGCGAGCTGCGCCACGCGATCCCCGATGTGTACAAGGGATTCGGCGAGTTCCACCACGCAGCGTTCGCCGCCGGCGCCCTCGACGTGAAGACGAAGGAGCTGATCGCGTTCGCCATCGGCGTCGTCGAGCACTGCGACGGCTGCATCGCCTCCCACGCGGAAGGTGCGGCCAAGGCCGGGGCGACCCGCCAGGAAGCTGCCGAAGCAGTGGGCGTGGCGATGCTGATGAACGGTGGCCCAGGAACGATCTACGGCCCGCGGGCCTATGCCGCGTTCTGCGAGTTCTCGCCCGAGCCCACCGCCTGAGGCAGCAGCGCTCACAGCGTGAGCGCGATCCGTTCGCCGATCATCACTGCCGGCAGGTTGGTGTTGCCGCGCGGGATCTGCGGCATCAGGCACACGTCGGCCACGACCACCCCGGGGACGCCGTGCACCCGGCCATCGGCATCGCACACGGCCAGCGGGCCATCGCCCATCGCACAGGTGCCCACCGGGTGGTAGTAGTGCGTCACCGTGTCGCGGATGGCCGAATCGGTGCTCATGTCGGTGAGCCGCTCGCCCAGCACCTGCGCCAGCCGCGGGTGCTGGAGCAGGCGTTCGGCGTGCACCAGGCCATCGCGCAACACGGCCAGGTCGTGGCTGCTGCCGTCGGGGTTGGCCGTGTCGTTGAGATAGCCGTGGTCGATGTGCGGGTGGGCCTGCGGGGCCGCCGAGCTGATGTGCACCGCACCCCGGCTGCGAGGGGTCATGCACGCCACCTCGACATGCACACGACCATGCAGGAAGCTGGTCTGATCGCTGGCACACACCGGGAACACATGTGTGTCGTACAACCCATCCGTCGACACCGACGAGACGAACTTGCCCAACGTCTGCTCCTCGGGCAGGAAGCCGGTGGCGGCGGCCTCGTCGAGCCACTGCTGCAACACGGGGCCGACGCGCCGGTCGGCGTGCACCATCGAGTGGTCGTGCAAGTTGCCACCCACCCCCGGCAGCGCGACACGAACCTGCACCCCGGCCGCGCGCAGCGCCTCGGGGGCGCCGATGCCCGATCGTTCGAGCAGCAACGGCGTGCCGTACACCCCGCCGGCCAGCACCACCGTGCCGCCCTCGATGACGATGGGTTCGCCACGGCGTTCGGCGGCGAGCCGCACCGTGCCGCCGGACGACCC
>Ga0209477_1000031_pt1 | contig 63006 bp, 56 predicted proteins | sample KloWWTupernatant_FD_187180 | JGI IMG/M metagenome (GOLD analysis project Ga0209477, IMG submission 187180) | Active sludge microbial communities from Klosterneuburg, Austria, studying microevolution and ecology of nitrifiers - Klosterneuburg... | ecosystem: Engineered > WWTP > Aerobic digester >...
CGGGGAAGAACGCGCCGGCGTACAGCTGCACCACCGAGACGCCCGCGGTCGCGCCGTAGACGATCAGCAGCACCGACGGCGGAATCAGGATGCCGAGGCAGCCCCCGGCGGTGATCGAACCGGCCGAGATCCGGGTGTCGTAGCCGGCCTTGAGCATCGCCGGCAGCGCGAGCAGGCCCATCAGCGTGACCACGGCGCCGACGATCCCGGTGGCGGTCGCGAACACCGCGCAGGTGAAGATGGTCGCCACCGCGAGCGAGCCGGGCAGGCGCACCAGCGCGAGATGCAGCGACTTGAACAGCTTCTCGATCAGGTTCGCGCGCTCGACCAGGTAGCCCATGAAGACGAACAGCGGCACCGCGATCAGCACGTCGTTGGCCATCACCGCGTAGGCACGCTGCACCATCAGGTCGAGCGTCTGCTGGATCGCCTGCTCGGTACTGCCGGTGCGCGACATGTACGCGAAGAACGCGAACATCACGCCCATGCCCATCAGCGTGAACGCGGTCGGGAAGCCGAGCATGATCGCCGCGACGATCAGCGCCAGCATCAGCAGGCCGAGGTGACCGCTGGTCATCTCGGTCCACGGCATCATGATCGCCACCGCGGCGACGATCAGGCCGAGGATCGACACCCCGAAGGCGAGTTCCTTGCGCATCGCGTTGTCTCCCTCAGCGCGCCGCGTTGTCTTCTTCGTGGTGCGTGACCATCGCCTTGAGCTTGTCGACGTCGACTTCCTCGACGTCCGCAACGCGGCTCGGCCACGCGCCGGTCTTCAGGCAGACGATGCAGCGCAGGATCTCGACCGCGCCCTGCAGCAGCAGCAGCGCGCCGGCGACCGGGATCACCGCCTTGAACGGATAGATCGGCGGCCCCTGCGCGGTGATCGACGAGTGCTCGCGGATCGCGAACGACTCGCCCGCGTACTGGTAGCCCGCCCAGACCAGCGCGACGATCCCGGGGATGAAGAACACGATGTACAGCACCAGGTCGAAGAAGGCCTGCGTGCGCGGCGTGAAGAAGCCGTACAGGATGTCGCCGCGCACATGGCCGTTGGCCGCCAGCGTGTAGGCGCCCGCCATCATGAACAGCGTGCCGTAGAACATGATCTGAACGTCGAACGCCCACGGGTGCGGATCGTTCAGCACGTAGCGCGAGAACACCTCCCAGCAGATCAGCCCGGTCAGCGCGACGATCAGCCACGCGAAGAAGTGGCCGATCCGGGTGGTGAACCGGTCGACGGTCAGGAAGAACTTCTGCATGTTGGGCCTGCGTGCGGCAGTGCCCGGCAGCGCGCGAACGGCGCGGGCCGGTAACAGGGAGGGAAGAAAGCGCGCGGGGCCCGCGGGCCCCGCGCCGGTGCTGCGCTACCTCAGGACTTCTTCGCCGGCTTGGCGCCGAAATAGTGGTTGTAGGCCATGCGACGGTTGGTGTTGGTGTCCATGTCCCACTTCACGGCGCGCGCGGCGAACGCGCGCTGCGAATCGAGGATCTCCTTGAACAGCGGATTGGCGGCGGCCATCTTCTGGGCCACGCCGTCGTAGATCTTCAGCTGTTCCTGCAGGATCGTGTCGGGCGTCTTGTAGAACTTGACGTTCTGCTTCTCCTGCATCTCGATGTAGTCCTTCGAGTAGCGATCGATCGCCTTCCAGGACATGTCGGCCGACGCCGCCTCGACCGCGTTGTCGATGACCGCGCGCAACTTGGCCGGCAACGCGTCGTACTTGGCCTTGTTGAACAGGATCTCGAACTGCTCGGCATTCTGGTGGAAGCTCTGCAGCATGCAGACCTTCGAGACGTCGGGGAAGCCGAGCAGGCGGTCCGAGCTGGCGTTGTTGAACTCGGCGCCGTCGAGCAGGCCGCGGTCCATCGCCGGGACGATCTCGCCGCCGGGCAGCGCGTTGACCGCCACGCCCATCGCGGTGAACACGTCGATCGACAGGCCGACCGTGCGGAACTTCAGGCCCTTCATGTCGGACGACTTGGTGATCGGCTTCTTGAACCAGCCCAGCGGCTGCGAGGCCATCGGTCCGTAGACGTACGACTGCACGTTCGCGCCGATCGCCTTGTAGAGCTTGTCGAGGTAGTCCTTGCCGCCGCCGTACTTGTGCCAGGCCAGCAGCATGTTCGCGTCCATGCCGAAGGCCGGGCCCGAGCCCCACAGCGCCAGCGCGTTGTTCTTGCCGTAGTGGTAGACGACCACGCCGTGGCCGCCGTCGAGCGTGCCCTTGGAGACCGCGTCGAGCAGGTTGAACGCCGGCACGACCGCGCCGGCCGGCAGCACCTCGATTTTCAGGTCGCCGCCGGTCATGTCGTTGACCTTCTTGGCGAAGTCGAGCGCGTACTCGTGGAAGATGTCCTTCGACGGCCAGGTGCTCTGCCAGCGCATCGTGATCGGGCCCTGGGCCTTGGCGACCATCGGGAACGCGAGCGTGCCTGCGCTGGCGGCGGCAGCGCCGCCGATGAACTTGCGGCGGGAACGGATTTGCTCAGTCATGCAAAGACTCCTCTGGGAAAGGGTGCGGCTGCGTCGATCGATCTCGCTGGGGACGGCGCCGCGGCGAAGTTAGCCATGAATGCTAACGGCCCGCGCCCCCCGCTGTCATCCCGGCACATGCGCGTGCTGGGGTTTACCCGTATCCGCGGCGAATCGCGTCTTCAGAAAAAGCCGACGCCGACCTGGAACAGTTTCTCGACCTTGGGGATGATCCGCTTGTTCTCGACGAACACCAGCACGTGGTCCTCGCCGTGGATCACGGTGTCGTGGTGCGCCATGATCACGTCGAAGCGCGGCGCGTCGCGCCGGCCGCGCAACGGGCCGAGCGGCCCGCCCTCGGTCGAGCGCACGATCGCGCCGATCGTCGCGCCGCGCGGCAGGTCGATCTGCTCGATGCGCCGGCCGACCACCTTCGACGACTTCGCGTCGCCGTGCGCGATCGCCTCGAGCGCTTCCGCTGCGCCGCGGCGCAGCGAGTGCACCGCGACGACGTCGCCGCGGCGAACGTGGGTCAGCAGCTTTCCGATCGTCGTCTGCGACGGCACGATCGCGATGTCGATGCGGTTGCCCTCGACCAGGTCGGCGTAGGCCTGCCGGTTGATCAGTGCGATCGTGCGGCGCGCGCCCATCCGCTTGGCGAGCATGCACGACATGATGTTGTTCTCGTCGTCCGAGGTCAGCGCGACGAACAGGTCCATGTCGGCAACCGCCTCGTCGGCCAGCAGGTCCTCGTCGGTCGAGTCGCCGTACAGGACCAGCGTCGAGGCGGGCAGCTGGGTCGCCAGGTAGTTGCAGCGCGTTCGGTTCGACTCGACCACCTTGACCTGGTAGTCGGTGCCCAGCGCGCGCGCGAGCCGCAGGCCGATGTTGCCGCCGCCGGCGATCATCACGCGTCGCACCGGGCTGTCCATCCGGCGCAGGTCTGACAGCGCGGTGCGGATGTGCTCGGTAGCGGCCAGCAGGAAGACTTCGTCGCCCGGCTCGATCATCGTGTCGCCGTCGGGGCGGATCGAGCGGTCGTTGCGGAACACCGCGACGATCCGCATGTCGATGTCGGGGTGCGCCGCGCGCAGGTCGCGGATTGGCCGCGACACCAGAGGCCCGCCGGCGTACGCGCGCACCGCGACCAGCCCGGCGCGGCCGTCGGCGAACTCGAGCACCTGCAGCGCTTCGGGAAACTGGATCAGCTTCCAGACGTAGTCGGTCACCGTCTGCTCCGGGCAGATCAGGTGATCGACGTAGAAGCCGCCGTCGCCGGTGATCTCGGGATGGTCCTGGAACTCGGGCGCGCGGATGCGCGCGATGCGCGTGGGCACGTTGAACAGCCGCGCCGCGAGCTGGCACGCGACGAGGTTGGTCTCGTCGCGCGCGGCGGTCGCGATCAGCATGTCGGCATCCGCCGCGCCGGCTTGCTCGAGCACCGGCGGGTGCGTGCCGTTGCCGGCGACCGTGCGCAGGTCCAGCTTGTCCTGCAGCTGCGCGAGCTGCACCACGTCGGTGTCGACGACCGTGATGTCGTTGCGCTCGGAAACCAGGCTCTCTGCGACCGACGCGCCGACGCGGCCGGCGCCCAGGATGATGATCTTCAACTGACCTGCTTGCGGTACGCGCCGCGCGACAGGTCGATGCCGAGCTGCTTGAGCTTGCGATAAAGGTGCGTGCGCTCGAGGCCGGTCTTCTCGGCGACGCGGGTCATGCTGCCGTGCTCGCGCGAAAGGTGGTGCTCGAAGTAGGCGCGCTCGAACGCGTCGCGCGCTTCGCGCAGCGGCAGGTCGAGCGGCAGCTCGCGCAGCGCGACGCTCGCGGCTGCCGCCGCGGCGCCGTGCAGGGGCATCGACACGCCGGGCACGTGACCGGCGACGCCGACGTGGCCGATGCCCTCCGGGACGGCCACTGCAGGACCGCTGCCGGGGGCCTCGGCCGCGCCGCCGAGCGGCTGCGGGCGAGCGGAGCCGATCACCGGGATCGTGCCGAGCGGCGCGCTTGCCTGGAAACCGCCGCCGACCGCGCGCATGGTCGCGGCGGCGGGCGGCGCGGTCGGCGCGTGGTCGGCGCCGGGCCGCCCGCGCAGCAGGCCGGATTCGACCGCCTTGAGCAGCTTTTGCAGCGTGATCGGCTTTTCGAGGAAGTCGAGCGCGCCGATGCGCGTCGCCTCGACCGCGGTGTCGATGGTCGCGTGGCCCGACATCATGATCACCGGCATCGTGAGCTTGCCGCCGCTCGCCCATTCCTTGAGCAGCGTCACGCCGTCGGTGTCGGGCATCCAGATGTCGAGCAGGACCAGGTCGAGCCGGTTGGCCTCTCTGACCTGCCGCGCCTGCTGGGCGCTCTCGGCGAGCAGCACCGTGTGCCCTTCGTCTCCGAGAATCTCGGAGAGAAGTTCGCGGATGCCGATTTCGTCATCCACTACGAGAATTTCCGCCATGCGTTCCTGCTCGAAGTCTAGGTGTCTGTTGCGATCAGGCGACGATTTTCCTCGCTTTTTGCCAATTTGGTAAATAGGACCGAAATCTGGGCTCCGACCGTCTTGCCCGACGGGTCCGACCAGTTGCTCACGTCGATGCGCGCGCCGTGCTCGTCGACGATCTTCTTGACGATCGCCAGGCCCAGCCCGGTGCCGCGCGGCTTGTTCGTCACGTACGGCTCGAACGCGCGCGCCAGCACCGCGGGCGCAAAACCGCCGCCGTTGTCGCGGACCAGCACGCGGACCGCGCCCGCACCATCGGGGAGCTGCAACGACTCGGTCAGCACCTCGACCTCGGGATGCTCGACCCGCTCGGTCGCCTCGACGGCGTTCTTGACCAGGTTGTGGATCAGCTGGCGCAGCTGGGTGCGATCGCCCATCACCGGCGGCAGGCCGCTGCCCAGCCGCGCGTGGATCGCGAAGCGCCCGCCGGCGGCCGCGTACAGGCGCAGCACGTCGTCGGTGAGCGCGTTGAGGTCGAGCGGGGCCAGCTGCGCGGCCGGCAGCCGCGCGTAGTCGCGGAACTCGTCGACCATCAGCTTGAGCGCCGAGACCTGGTTGACGATCGTCTGCGAGTTCTTCGCGAGCAGCTCGGCTTCGGCGCCCGGCAGCTTGTCGGACAGCTTGCGCTGCATGCGCTCGGCGGCGAGCTGGATCGGGGTGAGCGGGTTCTTGATCTCGTGCGCGAGCCGGCGTGCGACTTCGGCCCACGCGACCGCGCGCTGCGCCGAGATCACCCCGGTGATGTCGTCGAACACGATCACGTAGCCGACGCGCCGCTCGGGCAGGATCGAACCGCGGGCGAGGATCGTCTGCTCGTTGTCCTGGGTGGACTCGTCGGCCGAGGCCGAGCGCGGCAGCACGAACTGCCGCTGCCAGCTGGCGGCGCCCGCCGCCGCCTGCTCGTTGAACGCGGCGCGCACCTGCGCCGCCACGTCCTCGAGCCGCGGCACTTCGGCGATCGGCTTGTCGAGGTGCTCGATCAGCGACAGGCCGAGGATGCGTTCGGCTCCGGCGTTGGCGAGGGTGAGCCGGAAGTCGGAGTCGAGCACGAGCACGCCGGCGGTGAGGTTCGCGAGCACGCTTTCGAGCCGGGCGTTGACGCGCTCGAGCTCGCGCTGGTTGCGCTCGACCTGCAGGCGCGCGTCCTCGAGCTGGCGCGTCATCACGTTGAACGACTGCGTCAACAGGCCCAGCTCGTCGCGGCCCGAGTAGTCCTTGACCGGCCGGTAGTCGCCTTCCGCCACCGCGCGCGTGCCGGCGGCCAGCATCGACAGCGGTCCGGTCAGCCAGCCCGACAGCAGGAACGACGCAGCCACCGCCGAGAACACCGTCAGCAGGAAGATCAGCGTCAGCGTGACGCTGAAGATCCGCTTCAGCCCGTCGCGCGACAGTGACAACTGCTGGAAGTCGCGCCGCCCCTGCTCGACCGCCTCGGCGTTGTCGGTCATCGAAGACGGCACCGCCTGCGTCAGTTGCAGGTAGCGGCTGTCGTCGGTGCGCTGCGCCGCCGGGCCGATCGCGACGATCACGCGCAGCTTCAGGCCGGTACCCTCGCTCTCGGCGGGCTCGACCGCCGAGAACTGGCGGGTCATGCGCGCCTGGCGCAGCGCGCTCGACGACGGCAGGTCGGGCACCAGCCGCCCGTAGCGACTGCCGCTGGTGGTGATGATGCGCCCCGTGCCCGACGCGATCAGCGCATCCTGAACGCCCACCTGGTCGCGCAGCCGGTTCAGTGCGGACGGCCACTCGTGCTCGGGGGCGTCGGCCAGTTCGCTGGCCACGCCGCGCGCCTTCTGCGCCAGGTCGTTGAGCAGCGAATCGAGCGCGTTGCGCCCGAGGTTGAGCCCGGATTCGAGCGCGCGCTCGACGGGCACCGCGAACCACGACTCGATCGACCGCCCGACGAACTGCACCGACACGAGGTAGATCAGCGCGACCGGGATCACCGTCATCAGCGTGAACGACAGCGCCATGCGCGCCATCAGCCGCGTGCCGAACAGCCCGCGCCGGTAGCGCAGGACGAGCCGCCGCAGCAGCTCGAGTACGAGCAGGAACAGTCCGACGGCCAGTCCGACGGTGAGCCAGAGCAGCATCGGATACTGGCTCTCGAACAGCTCGGTGTTCGCGCTCGCCACCGCCAGCAGCAGCAGCAGGATCACCGCCATCACGACCGAGCCGATCAGCGCGAAGCGCAGCAGCCGGCCTACTGCCCGTTTTTCGGGGTCTGCGGCGTGAACGTGAAACGCTTCCATTCCGACTGCGGGTTCCAGTCCCGGTTGGTGATCGCGTTGACCTGGAACGGCTTGGGCAGCTGCGACGCGTCGAGGCGCAAGCGTACCCGAGCCTCGTACGAAGTGCCCCGCGGCACGCGCGAGACGTCTGCGACGCGCCAGTTGCGCACGCTGGCCATCGTGCGCGTCGCCTCGTCCAGCGAGTCGAAGGTCTGCGTCAATCCGTCGAAGCCGAGCCGGAACTGCCGCGTCAACGCATGATAGGCGAGGCGAAAGACGATCGACCGTTCGGCCAGGCGCTCGTCGGTCCACCACCAGCGCGGGCGCACGAGTTCGAACTCGAGCACGAAGTACAGCGGCACGCCGCGGCGCACCGCCTCCTCCAGCGCCGGCGTCAGCGGCACGTTGAAGTCGTCCGACAGCAGCCAGCTGTCGCCCTCGGCGTTCAACTCGAGCCGGGGCCGGTCGGTGGCTTCAGGCGCGTCGTCGGCCCTCGCTGCCGGCATCTGCCCCCACAGCGTGGCCACCAACGCCAGCGCCAGGGCTAGGCGGGCAATCAAGGGTGTCTTTCCAGCAGCGCGTAAAAGAATCCGTCGTGATCCCGGGCGGGCGCCGAAACCGGCAGCAACTGCGACACCTCCTCGGCATCGTCCGCGCCGAAGCGCCAGGACAGCTGCAACCGCCTCGCGTCGCGCGCAGTGGCGAGGAAGTGAGCGATAACTGACTCGCCTTCGGCCCGAAAGACCGAGCAGGTCACGAAAAGCAATCTACCACCCGGCCGAAGCAGCGGCCAAAGCGCCAGGAGGATTTCCGACTGCTGCCGCGAAAGTGTCGCAAGATCGCTACGACGGCGCAGCCAGCGGATGTCGGGGTGGCGGCGCACGATGCCCGACGCGGTGCACGGCGCGTCGACGAGGATGCGATCGAAGGGCCGGCCGTCCCACCAGTCGTCCGCCCGGAGCGCATCGCCGGCGAGGATCTGCGCCGGATGGGCCGGGCCGCCCGGCTGCCCCAGCCGGAGCCGCGCCAGGTTCTCGCGCACCGGCCGCAGGCGCGCCTCGCCGACGTCGAGCGCGGTGACGCGACAGTCGGCGAGTTCGAGCAGGTGGGTCGTCTTGCCGCCCGGCCCGGCGCAGGCGTCGAGCACGCGCTCGCCGGGCTGCGGATCGAGCAGCGGCGCCGCGAGTTGCGCGCCGGCGTCCTGCACCGTGACCAGGCCGTCGTGCCATCCCGGCAGCGCATCGACCGCGCAGGGCTCGTCGAGCACCAGTGCCTGCGGCCCGACGCGGCGCGCGCCGCGCCCGGCAGCGGCGAGCAGCGCGAGGTAATCGTCGACTCCCGTGCGGCGCCGGTTGACCCGCAGCGTCATCGGCGGCAGCGCGTTGCCTGCGGCGAGGATCGCCTGCCAGGCCTGCGGGTGCTCGGTGCGAAGTTGCTCGATCCACCAGCGGGGGAAGTTCCAGAGGGCCTCCTCCTTGCGGCGCGCCTGCCCGAGCAGCGCGTCGCGCTCGCGCACGAAGCGCCGCAGTGTCGCATTGAGGAAACCGGCGACGGCGGCCGCCCCTGGCTCGAGCCGGGCTGCAGCCACCGCCTGGTCGACGACGACCGCGTCGGCGCGCAACGGGTCGACCAGCTGCGCGAGCGCGACCCACTGCAGCGCGGCCAGCCGCGGCGGGGGCGGGCGGCCGTTCACCAGCCGCGCCAGCTCGCGCACCAGCCCGAGCCGGCGGCAGGTCGAGTACGCCATGTCGCGAATCGCGGCACGCGAGGCGGGATCGAAACCCGGCGCGGGAGCGGCGTCGAGCGCCGTCTCGACCGCGGCCTGCAGCGAGCGCCCCGCCGCCAGCGCTTCGACCGCCTGCGCAGCGCAGGCGATCTCGCGCGACAGCGGCGCGCGAATGCCCAGCCTCAGCCGCGCGCGCCGGCCATCGCCAGCAGCCGCTGCACACGCTCCTCGGTGGCCGGGTGCGTCGAGAAGAGCCCGCGCAAACCGCCGCCGGAGAGCGGGTTCATGATCATCATCTGAGCGGTCTCGGGATGGCGCTCGGTGGTTTCGAGCGGAATTCCCTGCGCGTAGCGGTGGATCTTGTCGAGCGCCGACGCCAGCGCGGCCGGATCGCCCGAGATCTCGGCGCCGCCGCGGTCGGCCTCGAACTCGCGGGCACGCGAAATCGCCATCTGGATCAGCATTGCGGCCAGCGGCGCGAGCAGCGCGACCGCCATCGTCGCGATCGGGTTCGACGGACGACCGTGGTCGTCGCGGCCGCCGAAGAACATCGCGAAATTCGCCAGCGCCGACACCGCGCCGGCCATCGTCGCCGAGATCGTCGAGATCAGGATGTCGCGATGCTTCACGTGCGTCAGCTCGTGCGCCATCACGCCGCGCAACTCCCTCTCGTTCAGCACGCGCAGAATGCCGGTGGTGGCCGCCACCGCGGCGTGTTCCGGGTTGCGGCCGGTCGCGAACGCGTTGGGCGCGTCCTCGTCGATCAGGTACACGCGCGGCATCGGCAGCTCGGCGCGCGCCGCGAGCTCCTTGATCATGTTGTAGAACTGCGGCGCGCTGGTTTCGTCGACTTCGCGCGCCTTGTACATCCGCAGCACCAGCTTGTCGGAGAACCAGTACGCGAAGAAATTGCCGACCGCGCCGAACGCCAGGGCCATCAGCATTCCCTGCCGGCCGCCGATCACCGAGCCCACGACGCCGAACAGCGCCATGATTCCCGCCATCAGGATCGCGGTCTTCATCCAGTTGAACATTTCGTGCGTGCTCCTAGTGTGTGTCGCCAGGACACCTCTGCGGCCAATATCGGGGTCATCCGCCGTCGATGCAAGTGGCGCGCCCGGCGAACGCAGCGCTAGGTCGCAGGCGACATGACGAACCTTTCGCCGGCTTCGACCGGGCAGCCGCGCAGGAACGCCTCCGCCGGCAGGCGCCGGCTGCCCGGGCGCTGCAGTTCGCGCAGTTCGACCGCGCCATCGCCGCAGGCGACGACGAGGCGACCCGGTCCGGCGAGCAGCACGGTGCCGGGTCGCAGCGACGGCGCCGCGGCCGACACGTGCCCGGATTCGTCGCCGGCGGCCGCCGCCGCGGCCCAGACCTTGATCGGCGCCTCGGGCATGCGCTCGAGCACCGCCGTCGCGCCGGGCACCGGGTCGAACGCGCGCACGCGATCGACGATCCGGCGCGCGGCATGCGTCCAGTCGATCGACGCGTCGGCGCGCGTGAGCTTGTTCGCGTAGCAGGCGCCGTCGGCCGGCTGCGGCTGCGCACGCAGCGTCCCGGCGCGCAGCCGCTCGAGCGCCGCGACGATCGCACGCGCACCGAGCGTGGCGAGCCGGTCGTGCAGGCTGCCGCCGGTGTCGTCGCCGCGGATCGGCTCGCGCTCGACGAGCAGCATCGGCCCGGTGTCGAGCCCCTCGTCCATCTGCATGATCGTGATGCCGGTCTCGCTGTCGCCGGCCTCGATCGCGCGCTGGATCGGCGCGGCGCCGCGCCAGCGCGGCAGCAGCGACGCGTGGATGTTCAGGCAGCCGTGGCGCGGAATGGCGAGCACTTCGGCCGGCAGGATCAGGCCGAATGCCGCGACCACCATGACGTCGGCCGCGACCGCGCGCAGCCTCGACTGGATCGCCGCATCGCGCAGGGTTCGGGGCTGCTCGATCGCGAAGCCGCGTTCGCGGGCGAGTCGCTTGACCGCGCTCTCGTGCAGTGCACGCCCGCGTCCGGCGGGCTTGTCGACGCGCGTGAGCACCAGCGCGATCTCGTGGCCGGCAGCCGCGATCGCCTCGAGCGCCGCCGCGGCGAACTCCGGCGTGCCGGCGAAGACGATGCGCAGCGCTGGCCGGCCCATCGGCATCGGACGCCCGCGCAGTGCCGGGGACCCGCCGTCAGGCGACGGCGCGATCGGCCTTCAGCAGCCGGGACTTGATGCGCGACTGCTTGAGCCGCGACAGGTATTGCACGAAGACGCGGCCGTTCAGGTGGTCGATCTCGTGCTGCACGCACACCGCCAGCAGCCCGTCGGCTTCGACCGTGAACGGCTTGCCGTGCTCGTCGAGCGCGCGCACGGTCACCCTGTCGGGACGCTCGACCTCGTCGTAGATCCCCGGCACCGACAGGCAGCCTTCCTCGTAGACCTTCGAATCGACGCTGCGCTCGACGATCTCGGGGTTGATGAACACGCGCAACTGGTCGCGGCCCTCGGACACGTCGAGGACGATCACGCGCAGGTGCACGTCTACCTGCGTCGCCGCCAGCCCGATGCCGGGCGCCGCATACATGGTTTCTGCCATGTCGCGGACCAGTTGCCGGATGTGCTGGTCGACCTCGCGCACCGGTTCGGCGACGCGGTGCAGGCGCGGGTCGGGATAGCGAAGAATGTTCAGTACGGCCATCGGGAAATATCTACCGTCCGTAAGATCGCGCAGCCAAGTTTGCTTGCGGCATCAATGCATTAGCGGCAGAATCCAAAGCGACTTGGAAGCTCGATATCGGGGCTGTGTCGCCTGGATCAAGCCTCCCGAAACCCACTCGGCTGAACGGCGCGTCACTTCATGAAAAAGTTTAGCACGCACATTCTGGCGCTCGCCGTCTCGCTTTCCGCGACGCTCGGGGCCGTGGCGCTGGCGCAGGGCACTCCCCCGCTCGAACTGTCGAAGGACGCCCCGGACCGCTACATCGTGGTCAAGGGCGACACGCTGTGGGACATCTCGGGGCGCTTCCTGCAGAAGCCGTGGCGCTGGCCCGAGATCTGGCAGCTCAATCGCGAGCAGATCAAGGATCCGCACTGGATCTACCCGGGCGACGTGGTCTACCTCGACACGAGCGGCGCGTCACCGCGACTTCGGCTGGGCCGCCGGGTCGGCGGCGGCCGCAGCGCCGATTCCGCCGCCAACGGCGCCGGCAATGGCGCCGGCCTGCCGTCCGAGCGCCTGCAGCCGCGCGTGCGCTCCGAGGCCCTCGAGCGCGAGGCGGTGCCGACGATCAGCTCGACCGAGATCGAGGCCTTCCTGAACCGGCCGCTGGTCGTCGACGAGGCGGGGCTGAAGTCGCACCCGCGCATCGTCGGCACGCAGGAAGGCCGCGTGAACCTGGGTCGCGGCGATCTCGCCTATGCGCGCGGCATCGGCGACGAGTCGACCCGGGAATGGCACGTCTACCGCTCGGCGAAGCCGCTGCTCGACCCCGACACGCGCCAGCCGATCGCCTACGAGGCGATGTTCGTCGGCTCCGCGAAGCTCGAGCGCGGCGGCGACCCGGCCACGCTGCGCATCGTCGCCAGCAGCGAGGAGATCGGCGTCGGCGACCGGCTCATGCCCGCCGAACGCGCCGTGCCGGTCAACTACGCGCCGCGCGCCCCCGAGTCCCGGGTCGCCGGCCGCATCGTGTCGGTCTACCGCGGCGTGTCGCAGGTCGGCCGCACCAACGTGGTGGCGCTGAACGTCGGCAAGGCCGCCGGGGTCGAAGTCGGCAACGTGCTCGCGATCAGCCAACGCGGCCAGTCGGTCACCGACCGCGAAGCCGCCAGGCCGGAACTGATCACGCTTCCGGATCGGCCGGTTGGCCATCTTCTCGTCTTCCGTGTCTTCGATAAGATCGCATACGGTCTGGTGATGGAGGCGTCGCATCCGATTGCGGTCGGCGACGCCGTATCGAACCCGTAGCAGCGATCCCGAATGCCCCTTTCCGCCGAGGCGCGCGAAGAGCGCGCCGTCTGGCTTCGTCTCGTCCTCACGCCGGGCATCGGTCCGGCCTCGGTGCGCCGCCTGCTCGAGGCGTTCGGCCTGCCCGAAGACATCTTCGCCGCCGGACGCTCGAAGCTGGCGGCAGCGCTCGATGGCGCGCGCGCCCAGGCGCTGCTGGCCAACGACGAAGCACGTGAAGCGCAGGTCGACGCCGCGCTGCGCTGGGCCGGCGACGACCGGCACCACCTCGTCGCGCTCACCGACGGCGCCTATCCCGCGCGACTGCTCGGCATCGGCGATCCGCCGTCGCTGCTGTTCGTGCGCGGCGACCCGGCCGCGCTGTCGCGGCCGTCGCTGGCCATCGTCGGCAGCCGTCACCCGACGCGCACCGGCGTCGGGCTCGCGCAGGCCTTCGCGCAGGCGCTGGCCGACGCCGGGCTGCAGATCTGCAGCGGGCTCGCGCAGGGCATCGACGCGGCCGCGCATCGCGGCGCGCTCGCCGGGCGCGCCGGCACGCTGGCGGTCGTCGGCACCGGCGTCGACCTGACGTATCCGGCCGCGCACGCCGAGCTGGCCGACGCGATCGCCGAGCGCGGCGCGATCGTCTCCGAGCTGCCGCTGGGCACGGGCCCGCAGCGCGCGAACTTCCCGCGCCGCAACCGCCTGATCGCCGGCCTGTCGCTCGGCGTGCTGGTGGTCGAAGCGGCCCGACACTCGGGTTCGCTGATCACGGCACGCCAGGCGGCGGAGTTCGGGCGCGAGGTGATGGCGATTCCCGGCTCGATCCACTCACCCGTGGCCAAGGGGTGCCACCAGCTGATCCGCGAGGGCGCCAAGCTGGTCGAGTCGGCCGAGGACGTCCTGGTCGAGGTTCGGGCGCAGATGACGCAGACGACCGGGGCGGCCCCCGGCGGAACCGGCGCTGGGCCCGCCGCGGTCCGGGCGGGATCCGCCACGGCCCACGTTCGATCCGCCGCGGCCCCCGCGGGGCCGCCCAGCGCCGATGCGGCCAGGCTGCTGGTCGAACTCGGATGGGATCCCGCCGATCCGGACACGCTCGCCGAGCGCACCGGCCAGCCGGTCGGTGCGATCGCGGCAGGCCTGCTCGAGCTCGAATTGGCGGGGCTTGCCGAACGCTGGATCGACGGCCGGTACGTGCGTTCGGGCCGCTGATCCCGCGGCGGCGCGGGTGCGCCGGCGCGGGCGCGCCGACCGCGACTCGGCCCTCGGGCCGCCGCCGTCGGGCCGAATGCCGGCTTGCGCCCGATCCCGGGCGACACTTATGATTGGCGCCCTTTCGAGCGGCGCCGCCGCCGCGACCGCCCTGCCGCCCGACCCGGGACGTCCATGAGCAAAGCCCTGATCATCGCCGAGAAACCGTCCGTGGCCGCCGACATCGCGCGGGCACTGGGCGGCTTCACTCGCCAGGGCGAATACTTCGAGAGCGACGACTACGTGCTGTCGTCGGCCGTCGGTCACCTGGTCGAGATTGCTGCCCCCGAACAATACGAGGTCAAACGGGGGAAGTGGTCATTCGCTCACTTGCCGGTGATCCCGCCGCATTTCGACCTGCACCCGATCGCGCGCAGCGAGGACCGGCTCAAGCTGCTCACCCGCCTGATCAAGCGCAAGGACGTCCACCGGCTGATCAACGCGTGCGACGCGGGCCGCGAGGGCGAACTGATCTTCCGGCTGATCGTGCAGCACGCGAAGGCGAAGCAGCCGATCCAGCGGCTTTGGCTGCAATCGATGACGCCGGCAGCGATCCGCGAGGCGTTCGCGACGCTGCGCGACGATGCGCAGATGCTGCCGCTGGCCGACGCGGCGCGCAGCCGTTCCGAGGCCGACTGGCTGGTCGGCATCAACGGCACGCGCGCGATGACCGCGTTCAACTCGCGCGACGGCGGCTTCTACAAGACCACCGTCGGCCGCGTGCAAACGCCGACGCTGACCATCGTCGTCGAGCGCGAGGAGCGCATCAAGCGCTTCGTACCGCGTGACTACTTCGAAGTCCGGGCGACCTTCCAGGCCGAAGCGGGCACTTACGAAGGTCGGTGGTTCGACCGCGGCTTCAAGCGCTCGGACGGCGAGCCCGACGGCCGCGCCGAGCGGCTCTGGCAGCGCGACCGCGCCGAAGGCATCGTCGAGCGTTGCCGCGACAAGCCTGGCGTGGCCAGCGAGGAGTCGAAGCCCAGCACCCAGCTGTCGCCGCTGCTGTTCGACCTCACCAGCCTTCAGCGCGAGGCGAACTCGCGCTTCGGCTTCTCGGCGCGCACCACGCTGTCGATCGCGCAGGCGCTGTACGAGCGGCACAAGATGCTGACGTACCCGCGGACCGACTCGCGGGCGCTCCCCGAGGACTACCTGCCGACCGTCAAGACGACACTCGGCGCGCTCGAGGCCGACCGCGGCTATGGGCCGTTCGCGCGCCAGATCCTCGGCAAGGATTGGGTGCGCCCGAACAAGCGGGTCTTCGACAACGCGAAGGTGTCGGATCACTTCGCCATCATCCCGACGCCGCAGGCGCCGAGGGCGGGCAGCCTGTCGGACGCCGAGCAGAAGGTCTACGACCTGGTGGTTCGGCGCTTCCTGGCGGTGTTCTTCCCGGCTGCCGAGTATCTGGTCACGACGCGGATCACGCTGGTCGAGGACGAGTCGTTCAAGACCGAGGGCAAGGTACTGGTCAACCCCGGCTGGCTGGCCATCTACGGCCGCGAAGGCTCGGCGGACGACACGCTCGCGCCGGTCGAGCCGAACGAGCGGGTGCTGACGCGCGAGATCGAGCTGCAGGCGCTGGCGACGAAGCCGCCGGCGCGCTACACCGAAGCAACGCTGCTGTCGGCGATGGAAGGCGCCGGCAAGCTGATCGAGGACGACGAGCTGCGCGAGGCGATGGCCGCCAAGGGCCTCGGCACGCCGGCGACGCGCGCCGCCATCATCGAGGGCCTGATCGCCGAGAACTACCTGGTCCGCGAGGGCCGCGAGCTGCTGCCGACCACCAAGGCGTTCCAGCTGCTGACGCTGCTGCGCGGCCTGGGCGTCGCGGAGCTGACCGCGCCCGAGCTCACCGGTGAGTGGGAATACAAGCTCGCACAGATCGAGCGCGGCCGGCTCGAGCGCGACGCGTTCATGCGCGAGATCGCCGACATGACCCGGCAGATCGTCGAGCGCGCGAAGAACTACAAGCTCGACAACGTGCCGGGCGATTACGCGACGCTGTCGACGCCGTGCCCGAAGTGCGGCGGCGTGGTCCAGGAGAACTACAAGCGCTTCGCGTGCACGAAGTGCGACTTCTCGATCACCAAGGTTCCCGGCAGCCGCCAGCTCGAGGTCGCCGAGGCCGAGGAACTGCTGCGCGAGCGCACGATCGGTCCGCTGCAGGGTTTCCGCAGCCGGCTCGGACGGCCATTCGCGGCCATCCTCAGGCTCACGCCCGAGCACAAGCTCGAGTTCGACTTCGGGCAGGGCGCCGGCGAAGGCGGCTCGGACGAGCCGGTCGACTTCGGCGAGCAGCAACCGTTGGGACCCTGTCCGAAATGCGGCGCACGCGTCTTCGAGCACGGCATGAGCTACGTCTGCGAGAAGTCGGTCGGGCCGGGCCGCAGCTGCGACTTTCGCAGCGGCAAGATCATCCTGCAGCAGGAGGTCGCACGCGAGCAGATGAGCAAGCTGCTCGCCGAAGGCCGCACCGACCTGTTTCAGGGCTTCGTGTCTTCGCGCACGCGCCGCCGATTCAAGGCGTTCCTGGCGCGCGGCGCCGACGGCAAGATCGGCTTCGAGTTCGAGCCGCGTCCCGCGCGCGCGCCGAAAGGCGGCGCGGTCGCCGCGCCCGCCAGCAAGGCCGGGCCGGCGGACACGGCCGGGCCGTCCGCGACGAAGAAGGCGCCGGGGAAGAAGGCACCGGCGAAGAAGGCGCCGCCAAGGAAGGCGCCTGCCAGGAAGGCACCGCCGAAGAAGGCACCGGCGAAGGCGGCCGCGAATTCGCCCGCGAAGGCGGCGCCCGCAGGAAAGGCGCCGAAGAAGACGCCCGCCCGAAAGGCTGCGATCGCCAAGCCGGTCGCCAGGTCTGCTGCGCGGAACTCGCGCGCCACCAAGGCCTGACGCCGCGCGGCGGCGACCGCGTCGACTGGCTTTCGCGTGCGAGCGCGCGCCGCGGCGACCGGTTTACACCCGCCGAATTCGACAGTACACTGAATTTATCGTTCCGCGTTTCGCGGGCCGCCACCGTGTCGCTCGAACAGCTCAACCTGAAGCCCGGCCACCTGATCCGCCGCGCGCAGCAGATCGCGGTCGCGGTGTTCATGGACGAATGCGGCCGATTCGACGTCACGCCGGTGCAGTACGCGGCGCTCACCGCGATCGGCGTGCAGCCCGACATCGACGCGACGCGGCTGTCGCAGCTGATCGCGCTGGACCGCTCGACGACCGGCAGCGTGCTCGAGCGCCTGGAGGCGAAGGCGCTGGTGCAGCGCAACTCGAGCCCCGAAGACCGGCGCATCAAGCTGCTCCGGCTCAGCGACAGCGGGCGCGCGCTGCTGCGCGAGGTCGAGGCGGCGGTCGAGCGCGCGCAGCAACGCATCGTCGCGCCGCTGCAGCCCGACGAGCGCAAGACCTTCCTGAGGCTGCTGGCCCGGCTGGTCGAATCGAACAACGCGCTGTCGCGCGCGCCCGCAGGGCTCGACGACAGGCTCGGCAACGCGGCCTGAGCCGGGCTCGCACGCCCGGACGCGACCCCTCACCGACCCGACAAACTGGAGGCGGCGACTCCCATGACAGAACAAACAGTCCTGATCTGCGGTGGCGGCATCGGCGGACTGGCGGCGGCACTCGTGCTGGCGCGCCAGGGCTATCGCGTCGAGGTGTTCGAGCAGTCCGACGCGTTCAAGGAGATCGGCGCCGGCATCCAGATCGGCCCAAACGCGTTCCGCATGTTCGAGCACCTGGGGCTGACCGGCGCAATCGACCGCGTCGCCTACTACCCGGGCAACCTGTGCATGCGCGACGTGCGCAGCGGCGAACTGGTCGCGCAGGTGCCGGTCTCGGCGACTTCGCAGGGCACCTACGGATACCCGTACGGCGTGATCTACCGGGTCGACCTGCACGCGGTGCTGCTCGAGGCCTGCGCGGCACAGCCGTCGGTCGGGCTGTACACGCGCGCCAAGCTCGAGCGCTTCACGCAGGACGACGCCGGCGTGACAGTGACGCTCGCCGACGGGCGAAAGTTCAGCGGCGCCGCGCTGATCGGCGCCGATGGCTTGTGGAGCGCAGTGCGCCAGGCGATCGTCGGCGACGGCGCGCCGCGCGTGTCCGGTCACATCGCCTACCGCGCCGTACTGCCGGCCGGCGACGTGCCGAAGCACCTGTTCAGCCCCGACGTCGTGCTGTGGGGCGGCGAGAAGACGCACCTCGTGCACTACCCGCTGCGTCGCGGCGAACTGTTCAACCTGGTCGCGGTGTTCCACAGCAATCGCTACGAGGAGGGCTGGAACATCTTCGGCGACCCGCACGAGTTGCACGAGCGCTTCGCCGAGGCCGTCGGCCCGGTGCGCGAGCTGCTCGGCAAGATCGAGACCTGGAAGATGTGGGTGCTGTGCGACCGCGAGCCGGTCAGCAACTGGTCGCAAGGCCGCGTCACGCTTCTCGGGGACGCCGCGCACCCGATGCTGCAGTACCTCGCGCAGGGCGCGTGCATGGCGATCGAGGACGCCGCCGTGCTGGGCGTCGCGCTCGAGCGCGCCAACGGCGATTTCGCCGCCGCGTTCCAGGACTACCAACGCGTGCGCTACCTGCGCACCGGCCGCGTGCAGCTGACCGCGCGCTTCTACGGCGACATCTACCACGCGTCCGGCGTCACGCGCGAGTTGCGCAACCAGCTCTTCCAGTCTGGCACCGAGAGCGCCGGCTTCACCGGCCTGAAGTGGCTCTACCAGGGTGTCGACCCGAAGACCGTGTTCGCCTGACCCTTCCGCCGGAGACGACCGTGGACCGCACCGCCGACGAACGCGCACGCCTGTATGCCGACATGGATCCGGCGAACCTCACGCCGCTGTGGGAGTCGCTGCACGCGCTGGTGCCGAGACAACCGCGATCGCCGTGCGTGCCGGCGTTGTGGCGCTACGACGAAGTGCGCCCGTTCCTGATGCGCTCGGGCGAGTTGATCACCGCCGAGGAAGCGGTGCGCCGCGTCCTGATCCTCGAGAACCCGGGGCTGCGCGGCCAGTCGGCGATCACGCAGACGCTGTACGCAGGCCTGCAGCTGATCCTGCCGAACGAGGTCGCGCCGAGCCACCGGCACACGCAGACCGCGCTGCGCTTCGTCGTCGAAGGCGAGGGCGCGTTCACGGCAGTCAACGGCGAGCGCACGACGATGCACCCCGGAGACTTCATCATCACGCCGAGCTGGACCTGGCACGACCACGGCAACGAGTCGGGCAATCCGGTGATCTGGCTCGACGGGCTCGACATCCCGACGGTGCGCATGCTCGACAGCGGCTTCGCCGAAAACTACGCCGCCGCACAGCAGAAGGTGGTCCGCGCCGAGGGCAGCAGCTTCGCGCGCTTCGGCACGAACATGGCGCCGATGGCGCACGATGCCGAGGCCGATCCGCACGGCGCGACGTCGCCGCTGTTCGCTTACCCGTACGAACGCTCGCGCGACGCGCTCGCGACGCTGCGGCGCGACGCGCCGATCGACCCGTGGGACGGCGTGAAGTTGCGCTACGTGAATCCGGCCACCGGCGGCTGGCCGATGCCCACGATTGCCGCGTTCCTGCAGATGCTGCCCGCCGGTTTCGACGGCAGGGCCTGGCGCCAGACCGACGGCGCGGTGTACAGCGTCGTCGAAGGCCATGGCAGCGCGACGATCGAGCGCGAGGTCGACGGCGAACTGCAGCGCACCGTCTTCGAGTTCGGTCCGCGCGACCACTTCGTCGTCCCGTCGTGGCACCGCTGCCGCCTCTCGGCCGCCGAGGATGCGGTACTGTTCAGCTTTTCCGATCGGCCGATCCACGCCGCGCTCGGCCTGTTGCGCGAGGAGAGGCTCGGCTGAAGGGCCGGCCCGCACCACCCATTCCGGAGATGCTCCGTGGCCTACGTCGTTCCCGCCCCCGCAACCGTCTCGCTGCCGATCGTCGGCGGCACCGATCGCTTTCCGGTCCGCCGCGTCTACTGCGTCGGCCGCAACTACGAGGCGCACGCGAAGGAGATGGGCTTCACCGGCCGCGAGCCGCCGTTCTTCTTCCTGAAGCCGGCCGACGCGGTCGTGCCGGTGCCGGCCGGCACGGTCGGCGAGATCGCCTATCCGCCGCTCACGAAGGACCTTCACCACGAGATCGAGCTGGTGGTGGCGATCGGCAAGGGCGGCCGCGACATCTCGGTCGCCGACGCGCCGAAGCACATCTATGGCTACGCAGTCGGCCTCGACATGACGCGGCGCGACCTGCAGGGCGAAATGAAGAAGCAGGGCCGGCCGTGGTGCATCGGCAAGGCCTTCGACCAGTCCGCGCCGATCGGCCCGGTCACGCCGATTGCGACCTGTGGCGAGATCACGAAGGGCGCGATCTCGCTCACCGTCAACGACGCGCCGCGCCAGGCGAGCGACGTGTCGATGCTGATCTGGAGCGTCGCCGAGGTGATCGCGCACCTGTCGGCAGCGTGGGAGCTCGCCCCCGGCGACCTGGTCATGACCGGCACGCCCGAAGGCGTGGCCGCGGTCACGCGCGGCGACCGGATGCACGGCGAAATCGCCGGGCTCGGGTCGCTCGACGTGGCCGTGCGTTGAACGAGGCGCACGCGACGGTCGTGCGGTGACGCCCTCGTCGGCCACGACGCTGACCGAGCCGGCACGCGAGGTGCCGGTACACGGGGAGTTCGACGTCGTCGTGCTCGGCGGCGGGCCGGCCGGAATCGCGGCCGCCGCAGCCGCGGCGCGCTGCGGCGCGCGAACGCTGCTGGTCGAGCGCTACGGTTTTCTCGGCGGCATGGGCACGGCGGCCGGCGTGACCAATTTCTGTGGCCTGCATGCGAACGTGCACGGCGAGATCCGGCGCGTGGTGCACGGCATCGCCCACGAGCTGCTCGCGCGCATCGAGCGCCTCGACGGCCTGAACGCGCCGCACCTCGTCCTCGGGCGCATCCATGCGCAGGCCTACGACATGTCGGCCTACAAGTGCGCGGCCGACGAAGTGCTCGCGGCCGCCGGCGCGTCGGTGCTGTTCCACGCGATCGGCGTGGGCGTCGCGCGGCACGCGTCCGGCGACATCGACGCGCTGTTCGTCGAGACGAAGTCGGGCCGGTGCGCGATCCGCGCGCAGCGCTTCGTCGATTGCACGGGCGACGGCGATCTCGCGCACCGCGCCGGTGTCGCGATGGAGCACGGCGATGGCCGCGGCGGCGCGCTGTATCCGACGCTGATGTTCCGCGTCGGCGGCGTCGACCCGGCGCGCGCCGGCGACGCCTGGCGAACGATCCCGGCGCTGATGGACGAGGCCGCGCGGCGCGGCGAGCACGCGTTTCCGCGCCGCGGCGCCATCGTGCGCCCGCAGAAGAACCCGACCGAGTGGCGCGTCAACGTCACGCAGCTGAAGAACGCCGACGGCTCGGCGGTCGACGGCACCGACGCCATTGCACTGTCTGCCGCCGAAGCCGAAGGCCGGCGGCAGGTCGTCGAGTACCTGTCTTTCCTGCGCACGCGCGTGCCCGGCTTCGAGCGCGGCTACCTGCTCGACATCGCCACGCAACTCGGCATCCGCGAGACGCGACGCCTGGTCGGCGAGTACGTGCTGGATCGCGACGACATCGTCGGCTGCGCCGACTTCGACGACGCGATCGGCGTCAACGGCTGGCCGCTCGAGATGCACGTCGCGGGCGACGTGCAGTGGGCGTGGCCGCCCGACGGCTCGCGCGGCTACAACCAGTTGCCGTGGCGGATGCTGCTGCCCAGGCGTGGCGGCGCGCGCGTGCCGGGCAACCTGCTCGTCGCCGGGCGCTGCGCGTCGATGACGCACGAGGGACAGTCGGCCGCGCGCGTCAGCGGCGCCTGCTTCGTGATGGGCGAGGCCGCCGGCAACGCTGCTGCGATGTCGCTGGCGCGCGGCGTCGCGGTGCACGCGCTCGACGCGGCCGCGCTGCGCGCGAAGCTGGCGCGCGACGGCGTGTTCCTGGGCGAGTCGACGGGCTGATCGCGCCCCGCGCCCCCCGCGCCGTGCGCCGCGGACGCAGGGGGCGTTCGAGCGCCGTGCGGCGTTGCATCCGGCACCACGACGCGCCGGCCGGGAGCCGCCGAAGAACCGCCCAACGACCCCGCACGGCGGCGGCGCCCAACCACTCGCCATCGCCGACGGTATCCTTGCGCGCATGGTGTGCATGCAGCCCGCGTCCGTCCTCGCCGATTGGGTTTTCGGCTACGGGTCGCTCATCTGGAACCCCGAGATCGACTACGAGCACGCCGAGGTCGCGCGCGTGCACGGCTACCACCGGGCGTTCTGCATCCGCTCGACGCGATATCGTGGCACGCCCGCCCAGCCCGGCCTGGTCCTCGGCCTGGACCGGGGCGGCAGCTGCGTCGGGGTCGCCTACCGGCTGAGCTCGGCCACGCGCGACGACGCGATCCGCCGCCTCTACGAACGCGAGATCCCCGATTGGGACGAAAGGGTCTACCTGCCGATGGTCGTCGAAGCGCGCCTGCCGTGCGGCACGCGCGTCGGCGCGCTGACCTTCGCCGCCGACCGCCAGCGCCCTGCATACCAGCGGCTCGACGACGACGAGATCCTCGAGCGACTCGGCTGCTGCGCCGGCCAGCGCGGCGCCAACCGCGACTACGCGATCAACACCTGGCGCGCGCTCGAAGCGCGCGGCGTGCGCGACGCCCGCCTCGAGCGGATCGCGCGGCGGCTGCTCGCCGCCGAGTGCCGCGCAGCCGAAGCGATCGCGGCCCGGGCGGCCCGGGCGGCCTGAGCGGCCCGGGAAGCCCGGGAAGCCCGAGCGGCCTGCGCAGCCCGCAAGGGCCGCGCCACTTCGACGAGACCGGCGCGACACGGCGCCGCCAAGCTCAGGCAGCGGGAGCGCGGTCGCCTGCGTGCAGCCGCGAGTTGGCCGGCACGCCCGCCATCAGGAACTCCATCTGGTCGGCCAGGATGCGACGATTGCGCAGGATGAAGGCCTCGTGCAGGCTCGGCACGTAGGGCACGTAGAGCAGCGGCATCCGCGCCTGCTCTGGCGTGCGGTCGCCCTTGCGAAGGTTGCACGGCTTGCAGGCGCTCACCAGGTTGGTCCAGGTGTCGCGGCCGCCGCGGCTCTGCGGCTGCACGTGCTCGGCAGTCAGTTCGGACGGGCGGTGCCGGGCGCCGCAGTACGCGCAGACGAAGCGATCGCGCGCGAACAGCATCTCGCGCGTGAGCGCGGGCGTGTGCTCGAAGCGTGCGCGCCGCGACGAGTCGCCGCGCACCGCCACGATCGAGCGCAGCGTGAGCGACGAGCGTTCGCCGGTCGCGCGGCAGATGCCGCCGTGCAGCGTGAACGCGTGGTCCCCGAGGTCCCACGCGACCTGCCGCTTGTAGTAGTAGCCGACGGCCTCCTCGAGCCCGATCCAGCGGCGCGGCGTACCGCCCGCATCGAGCACGAGGATGCTCACCGACGTTGGCGCTGCCCACACACCAGGCTCCCGGAACACGTCGCGTTGTGGTATGATTGCAACATCATCGCACAAGCGGTGATTTCCACTCAACACAGGTGTCCCCATGTCAATCCGCGCCCTGCTGCGCGGAGGCAACGCAAGGCACCCGATCGCTCCGATCCTCCTTGCGTGCCTCCGTCCGATCGACGTCGGACCTTAGCGCCGCCCGCTTCTCCCTTCGCCGATTCGTCCGCCCCGGTCCGGCCCGCCCGGATGCCGCGCGCGCACGTCTCCCCGATCCCGATGCACCAGGAGGTTTCCATGTCGTCCAGGACGTTTTCGTTGCTGCGCAATCGCGCGCTTCGCGCACAACTCGCCTTCGCCGTCGCGAAGGTCATCGCCCCGATCGGGCTGGTCGCGGCGCTGCTGGTCGCCGGCGCGCCCCCGCAGGGCGCGCGCGTCGCCGCTGACCGCACCCCCGTCTCCGCTGGCGGCACGCCCGTCGCCGCCGTGGGCACGCCCGTCGCCTCCGCGGGCGTGCCGGAAGCGGTGCGACTGCCATAATGGCCGTCTCGCAGCGTCGAGCGCAGGAGTATCGACCATGATTCGCAGCAGGTTTCTGACGGTGCTGGCGCTTGCCGCCGGCGTGCTGGTCGCCGGGTGTGCCGCCCCGTCCAAGTCGGGTCACACCTATACCGCCAGCGAGGCCCGCCGGCCGATGCAGGTGCAGACCGGCGTCGTTCAGGCGATCCGCGAGGTCCGCCTCGAGCGCGACCAGCCGACCGGCGTCGGCACCGGCGCCGGCGCAGTGGTCGGCGGCGTCGCCGGATCGAACATCGGCAAGGGCCGGGGGGCGGTGATCGGCACGGTGCTCGGCGCGGTCGCCGGCGGCGTCGTCGGCAGCCATGCCGAGCAGTCGCTCAGCGACCGTGCGGCGCTCGAGATCACCGTTCGCACCGACGCGGGCCGAACCTTCGCAGTGGTCCAGGAAGCCGGCGGCGAGAACTTCGCGCCGGGTCAGCGGGTGCGCATCCTCACCGACCCGGTGAAGGGCACGACGCGCGTGTCGCAGTAGCCGACTCCGTCGCGAGCACGACGCTCGGCGCGAAGCCTCAGCCGCCGCGCAATTCGATCCACGCGTCGACGAGGCGCGCGTCGTCGGCCCGCGAGCGCAGCCGGGCGCCGAAACGGTCCAGCAGGCCCAGCATCGACGCGTTGCTCGCCAGCACTTCGCCGTGCAACCGCGCCAGCCCGCGTGCGCGCGCCGCGCGCATCGTGCGCCGGATGAGTTCGGCGCCCAGCCCCACGCCCTGCCAGCCGTCGGCGACGACCAGCGCGAAGTCGGCGTCGCGGGCGACGGACCCCGCCGACTTGGCGTCGACCACGTAGCGCACGTCGGCGACCTGGCGCTCGTCACCGTCCTCGTCGACGACGGCCGCCAGCAGCGCCAGGTGGCCGGCGTAGTCGATTTCGGTGAAGTGCCGCAGCAGGGCCGGGGGCAGGGCCCCTACGCCCATCTGGAAGCGCCGGTAGCGGGTCTCGGGCGAAAGCGCCGCGACGAAGCGCTGGGTCAGTTCCGCGTCCTGCGGCAACACCGGCCGGACCGTCACGACGCGACCGTCGGCCAGCGGGAGACGGTCGATCATCGCGGTCGGGTAACGCGCGATCGAGTAGCGTGGCGGCGCGCCGGTCGCCGCGGGCGCGTCCATCACGCGGCCCCGACAGCGTGCAGCGCGCGCGGTGCCGGCGCGCGGGCCGCGGCGCGGGCGCCGGGCTCGACGATGCACAGGCTGGTGTCCTCGAGCGCATAGATCACCACGCCCGCGCGCCGGTCGACCACGAAGGACTGGCCCGACGACAGCACGATGTCGCGCGGGTCGTTGTCGATGGTGATCCAGACCGTACCGGTCTCGCAGACGATCCGGGTCGCATGCGCATCGGCAAGCCGGGCCAGCCCGCGCGCCGCGAGCGGGATCCGCGGAGAGTCGATTTCGACGATCATCACATTCTCCTGACAGCCGGCCGAGCATGCACCCCGGGAATGGGTCGACGATTGACGGCGGCTTCGATGCGATCGATCATCTCTCTGGTCAGTGCGCCGTTCAAACGATCTTTCGGAACATGTCGTATTCCTCCAGCGCATGCGAAACGACCCTCTCCGCCTGCCGCCGCCCGAGCTGCTGATCACCTTCGAGGCGGCGGCGCGCCACCTGAGCTTCACGCGGGCCGCCCAGGAGCGCTTCGTCACGCAATCGGCGGTGAGCCGGCAGATCCGCGCGCTCGAGGACGACCTCGGCGTGCTGCTGTTCCGGCGCCGCCACCGCAGCCTCGCACTGACCGAAGAGGGGCGCGCGCTCCACGAGTCCTGCCGCGAAGCGTTCGAACGCCTGCGCGTGACCGTGGCACAGCTGCGCGCGCCCGACCAGCGCCAGGTGCTCACGGTGACGACGACACCGGGCCTGGCGGCGCTGTGGCTGATCCCGAGGCTGTCGCGCTTCACGCAGGCGCATCCGGACGTCGACGTGCGCATCGACACCAGCCTGGACCTGCGCGAACTCGACGCCGAGGGCATCGACGTGGCGATCCGCTACGGGCGGCTCGACGGGACGCCAGGCGCACGGCTGTTCGAGGAATCGGTGATGCCGGTGTGCAGCCCGGCGCTGCTCGAGAAGGGCCCGCCGCTCGACGGCCCGGACGACCTGCGGCGGCACACCTTGTTGCGGGCGGTCGATCCGGTGCTCGGCGTGCTGCCGGAGTGGGAGCCGTGGCTTGCGGCCGTCGGCCTCCGCGACCTGCAGCCCGCCGGGCGGCTGAGCTTCTCGCGTTACGACGAGGTGATCAGCGCCGCAGTGCTGGGCCAGGGCGTCGCGATCGGCCGCCGCCCGTTGGTGGACGGCCTGCTCGGCGACGGCCGGCTGGTCGCGCCGTGGTCGGGCGAGTTGGCGTCGCCGCGCGGCTACTTCGTGGTGCTCAGCGACGCCGCGCAGCGGCGTCCGGCGGCGCGCGCGTTGCGGACCTGGCTGCTCGATACCGCCGCGCGCGACGGCTACGCGAGCGCGTCGCCGGGCTGAGCCCGACACGCCGCCACCCTTGCGCTAACATCGCCTTCCGGCCTCACCGACCCGCTTCCCATGATCGAAACCACCCTCGAACGCTTCAAGGCCGACGTCATCGACGCGTCGATGCAAACCCCCGTCGTGCTCGACTTCTGGGCCCCGTGGTGCGGGCCGTGCAAGACGCTCGGCCCGATGCTCGAGAAGCTCGAACAGCAATACGGCGGCCGCTTCCTTCTGGTGAAGGTCGACACCGATGCGCAGCCCGAGCTCGCGCAGCACTTCCGCATCCGCTCGATTCCCACGGTGTTCGGCATCGTGAACGGCCAGCCGGTCGACCAGTTCCAGGGCGCGCTGCCCGAGGGCCAGCTGCGCGAGTTCATCGATCGCCTGCTGCCGAATCCGGGCGACATCGAGCTCGAGCAGGCGATGCAGGCCGCCGAGCGCGGCGACGCGGCGGCTGCGCTGGATCACGTCCGCAAGGCGATCGCCAGCGACCCCGCCAACGATCAGGCGCGCCTGATGTACGCGCAGCTGCTGCTGCAGGACGACGATGCCGGCGCCGCGCAGGCCCAGCTCACGCAACTGTCGATCGAGACGCAGCAGGACCCGCAGGTCCGGGAGCTGCTCGAACGCGTGCGCAAGCAGCTCGCCGAGGGCCTCGTTCCGCCGCCGGCCGGGCTGCTCGACCGCGTCGCCGACAAGCCGGACGACCTGCAGGCGAGGCTGGACCTGGCGAAGCACTACATCGGTCAGAAGGCGTGGGCCCCCGCGCTCGAGCAGCTGCTCGAGATCGTGCGTCGCGACCGCGCATTCGGCGACGACGTCGGCCGCAAGACGATGATCGAGGTCTTCGGCCTGGCATCGGCGCAGCCGGAACTCGTATCCGAATGGCGGCGGCGACTCAGCTCGGTGCTCTTCTAGCGGGCGCCGCGGGCCAGCAGACCTGCAAACGGGCCATGGTGGCCCGGGGAGACGCGTGATGACCGATCGTCGTGAATTCCTGCTGGCCACCGGTGTGCTCACCGCCGCGGCCGCGAGTCCCGTCCTGGCCCAGTCGTTCCCGTCGCGGCCAGTGACCCTGTACTGCGCCTTCCCCGCCGGCGGGCCCACCGACCAGGTGTTCCGCGCATTTGCCGAAGCGGCCGCGAAGACGCTCGGCCAGTCGGTCGTCGTCGAGAACAAGCCGGGCGCCGGCGGCACGCTGGCCGCGCTGTCGATGCGCGGCGCTCGCGCGGACGGCTACACGCTGGCGCAGATGCCGATGGGCCTGTTCCGCATCCCGCACATGCAGAAGACGCCGACCTTCGATCCGATCAACGATTTCACCTACGTCGTCAACCTGACCGGCTACACCTTCGGACTGGTCGTGCCGGCCAACGCGCCGTTCACGAGCGTCAAGGAACTGGTCGACTACGCGAAGGCCAATCCCGGGAAGCTCAATTACGGGTCGACCGGCGTGGGCACGTCGCCGCACCTGGCGGTCGAGGAATTCGCGTCGCGCGCCGGCATCAGGCTGAACCACGTGCCTTTCAAGGGCAGCGCCGACCTGATGCAGGCAATCCTCGGCGGCCACATCATGGCGGCCAGCGACTCCACCGGCTGGGCGCCGCACGTCGCGTCGGGGCGGCTTCGGCTGCTGGCCACCTACGGCAGCAAGCGCACCAAGCGCTGGCCCGACGTGCCGACGCTCGACGAGCTCGGCTACCAGACCGTCTCGGATTCGCCGTTCGGGCTCGGCGGCCCGAAAGGCATGGACCCCGCGGTCGTCAAGACCCTGCAGGACGCATTCCGCAAGGCGATGGACGAGCCGAAGGTGCAGCAGATCCTCGACCGGTTCGACCAGCCGATGGTCTACATGAGCGCCGCCGACTACACCGCGTGGGCAACGAAGACCTACGCCGCCGAGGAGGCGACGATCGAGCGGCTAGGCATGAAGGGCACGATGTAGGCAGGGGACGGGCATGGCCATGGGCGAATTCATCGAACTCACCGCGGCCGACGGCCACCGATTCGCCGCGTACCGGGCGAATCCGTCCGGCAAGCCGCGTGGCGCACTCGTCGTCGCACCCGAGATCTTCGGCATCAACAGCCACATCCGCTCGGTCGCCGACGGCTACGCGGCCGACGGCTACCTGGCGATCGCGCCGGCGCTGTTCGACCGCGTGCAGCGCGACTACGAGACCGGCTACGAGCCCGACGACATCCAGGCCGGCATCGCGATCAAGCAGAAGATCGACTTCGGCGACGTGCTGAAGGACATCGCTGCGGCGATCGCGCACGCCGAGTCCGCCGGACGCGTGGCCGTCGTCGGCTACTGCTGGGGCGGCAGCGTCGCCTGGCTCGCCGCGACCAGGCTGGCCGGGCTGGCGTGCGCGGTGCCTTACTACGGTGGGGACATGCCGAAGTACGCCGAGGAGACGCCGCGATGCCCGGTGCTGTGCCACTTCGGCGAGCGGGACAAGTCGCCGACGCCGGCGCAGGCCCGTGCGCTGCTGGCCGTGCATCCCGAGGTTGCCGCGCACTTCTACGACGCCGGCCACGGCTTCAACTGCGACCAGCGCGGCTCGTACGACGCCGAGGCCTCGCAACTCGCGCGCCGCCGCACGCTGGCCTTCCTCGAGCAGCACGTCGGCTGACGCGCGCGGTTTCGGGGCGGCATCGCCGCGGTTCGAGGTGACCTCGCCGCGGCTCGAAGTGGCAACGCCGCGGCTCGGGGTACCGTCGCCGCGGCTCAGGGAGCCGTCGCGGCGCGTTCCTGCTCGCGCAACTCGGTCTTGAGCACCTTGCCATAGTTGTTCTTCGGCAGCGCCTCGACGAAGCGGTAGCGCCGCGGCCGCTTGAAGCGCGCGATCTGCTCCAGGCAGTGGCCGTCGAGCTCGTTCTCGCCGACCGGCGCGTGCGTCACGACGTAGGCCACGACGATCTCGCCCCACTCGGCGTCGGGCGCGCCGATCACGCTGACCTCGGCCACCGCGGGGTGGCGCAGCAGCGCCTCTTCGACCTCGCGCGGGTAGATGTTGCTGCCACCGCTGATGATCAGGTCCTTCTCTCGGTCGAGCAGCGTCAGGAAGCCATCGGCGTCGAGCCGCCCGATGTCGCCGGTGCGCAGCCACCCATCGCGCAGGGTCTGCTCGCTCGCGTGCGGCTGGCCCCAGTAGCCCTTCATCACCACTTCGCCGCGCACGCAGACCTCGCCTTCGTCGCCGACCGGCACCGGCGTGCCGTCGAGCGCGCGAATCGCCACTTCGACCATCGGCTGCGGATAGCCGACCGAGGCCAGCCGCTCGCGATGGCGCGGGTGCGCGCGGTCCTCGATGACGTGCCTGGGCAGCACGGTGATCGTCATCGGGCTCTCGCCCTGGCCATAGATCTGCGCCAGGTGCGGACCGAGGACCGCGCAGGCGTCCTCGATGTCGGCCAGGTACATCGGCCCGCCGCCGTAGACGACCGTCGCCAGCCCCGGCAGCGGCACCGGTTTCCCGCGCGCCCAGTCGACGAGCCTCCGCACCATCGTCGGCGCCGCGAAAAGCGACGCGTTGCCCCAGTGCGCCGCCAGCGACGCGATCTCGGCGGGGTCGAAGCCGCCCGACTGCGGCAACACGTTGAGGCCGCCGTTGAGAACATACGGCAGGTGGTACATGCCGCTGCCGTGCGACAGCGGCGCCGGATGCAGCATCGCGTCGCCCGGCGCGACCGGCTGCACCTCGGCGAGATAGGCCAGCGTCATCCAGCGCAGGTTGCGCGCGCTCAGCCGCACGCCCTTCGGCGTTCCGGTGGTGCCGCTGGTGTAGAACAGCCAGGCGTCGTCGTCCTCGTCGCGCGGGACGACGGGCGCCGGGGCGTTCGGCGCCCGCCCGGCCGGCGCGCCATCGCGCGGCCCGTCCAGGAACGCGTGCTCATCGATGATCCGGCACGCCCCCGGCACGTGGCCGGCCAGCTTGTCGGCATGGCTCGCGTCGACGAAGCACATCGTCGCCGCGCAGTCGGACAGGATGTACGCGGCCTCCCGGCCGTGCAGCTTCGCGTTGATCGGCACCACGACCATCCCGGCCCACCATGCGCCCCACAGCAGGCGCAGGTAGTCGGGATGATTGCCGAGGAACAGACCGACCCGGTCGCCCGGCACGAGCCCCTGCTCGTGCAGCCAGCCTGCGCAACGCGCGGCGTCGGCGGCGAACTCGCGGTAGCTGCGCACCGCGGTGCGCCCGCGTGCGATGGCGGGCCGGTCGCCGAACACGGCGGCGCTCCGCTCGAGCCAGTGCGCCAGGTTCATCGTCTTCTCCTCGGCCAGCCGTTACCATCGGAGATTCTGCCACGCCCGCCCGGGACACCCGCGACATGCACGAGACGGTCGAACGCATCGCCGAGCACCACGCCGAACTCAGTGCCTGGCGCCGCGACATCCACGCGCACCCCGAACTGGGCTTCGAGGAGACGCGCACGGCGGCGCTGGTCGCCGAGCGGCTCGCGTCTTTCGGGATCGAAGTGCACCGCGGCATCGGCCGCACCGGCGTCGTCGGCGCGCTGCGCAACGGCACCTCGCCGCGCACGATCGGACTGCGCGCGGACATGGATGCATTGCCGATCCTCGAAGCCAACACCTTCGCCCACCGCTCGCGCCACCCCGGCAGGATGCACGCCTGCGGGCACGACGGGCACACGACGATGCTGCTCGGCGCGGCGAAGCAACTGGCCGCGACGCGCAACTTCGACGGCACCGTGCACTTCGTCTTCCAGCCGGCCGAGGAGGGGCTCGGCGGCGCCAGGGCGATGATCGACGACGGCCTGTTCCGCCGCTTTCCCTGCGAAACGATCTTCGGCATGCACAACCGGCCGAGCCTCGCGGTCGGGCGCTTCGCGGTGCGCGCCGGCCCGATGATGGCCGGCGGCGCGTTCTTCGACATCGACGTGACCGGCGTCGGCAGCCACGGCGCGCGTCCGGAGGCCGGCGTCGACCCGGTGATGGTCGCCGTGCACATCGCCGCGACGCTGCAGACCATCGTGTCGCGCAACGTGCCACCGGTCGAAACCGCGGTGCTGTCGATCACGCAGGTCCACGCCGGCGATACCTACAACGTGATCCCGCAGACGGCGCGCCTTTCGGGGACCGTTCGTGCGTTTTCTTCGGCGGTGATGGCGCTGATCGGCCGCAACCTCGCACGCGTCGCCGAGGGCGTCGCGCAGGCGATGGGCGCCAGGGTCACGATCGACTTCCGCGAGAACTTCCCCCCGACGGTCAACGACCCCGGCCAGGCCGAGTTCGCCGCCTCGGTGTGCGCCGAACTGGTCGGCGCCGCGCAGGTGATGCGCGATCCGCCGCTGATCATGGCCTCCGAGGATTTCTCGTTCATGCTGAACGAAGTGCCCGGCTGCTTCATCAACATCGGCAACGGCGGCGCCGACGGCGCCTGCGAGGTGCACAATCCCGCATACGACTTCAACGACGCGGCGCTGCCACTGGGCGCCGCGTTTTTCGTACGTGCGGCCGAGCGCAAGCTTGCCGCTGCCTGAAGTTCGCGGGAGGCAGCGGTGGGCCGGGGCCAACGGGAGCGGGGCGATGACGACGCGGGCCGCGCACGTCGTGGCCCACGCGACGCGTGGTCGGGCAACTGCGGCACCGACGCCTCGCCGCATCGACAACTGAACCCGGAAGGCCATGCCCGAATCGCACGATGACCTCACGCGCGCGGCCCCCGCGCCGGCCGCGCCCCGCAGCCGGCCGCTGCTGCGTCGCCCCTGGTTCTGGCTGCTGGTGATCGCATTGGCTGCCGGCGGGTACTGGGCGATCGACTTCGCGAAGCGGCGCGCGGGCGGCACGGGCGAGGCGCCCGTCGCACAGGGCGCAGGAACCGGCGGCGCGCCGTCCGGCGGCCCCCCCGAGGCGTCGCCGCCCGGCGCAGCCGGCGCGCAGGCTCCCGGGCGAGCCGGCGCCCCCGGCCCGGGCGGGCGCGGCCCGGCCGGCGCCGAGCGGTCGATTCCGGTGACCGTAGCGACGGCCGAGCGTGCCGACGTTCCGGTCGTGCTGAACGCGCTCGGCACGGTTTCGTCATTGCGGACGGTCACGGTGCGCTCGCGCGTCGATGGGCAGTTGCTGCGCGTGAATTTCCGCGAGGGCCAGATGGTCAAGGCGGGCGAGCTGCTTGCCGAGATCGACCCGCGCCCCTTCGAGGTCCAGCTCGCGCAGGCGCAGGGGCAGCTGGCCCGCGACCGCGCGCTGCTGGAGAACGCCAGGCTCGACCTCGAGCGCTATCGCACGCTGGTCGAGCAGGAGGCCGCCAGCGCGCAGCAGCTCGACACACAGCAGGCGCTGGTGCGGCAGTACGAGGGCACGGTGAAGTCCGACCAGGGGCAAGTCGACAACGCGCGCCTGCAGTTGGCGTACGCGCGGATCACTGCGCCGTTCCCGGGCCGGCTCGGCCTGAGGCTGGTCGATCCCGGCAACATCGTGCGCGCCGGTGACGCTACCGGCATCGTGACGATCACGCAGGTCCAGCCGATCGGCGTGACCTTCTCGGTGCCCGAGAAGGACCTGTCGCCAGTGCTGCAGCGCTATCGCGAAGGAAAGTCGATGACGGTCCAGGCACTCGACCGCGAGCAGCGCGTCGTGCTGGCGACCGGGCGCCTCACGACGCTCGACAACCAGATCGACGTCGCGACCGGCACGCTGAAGATGCGGGCCGAGTTCGCCAACGCCGACGGCGCGCTGTTCCCGAACCAGTTCGTCAACGTCCGGCTGCGCATCGACGTGCTGAAGGGCGCGATCGTGGTGCCGAGCGCCGCGGTCCAGCGCGGTTCGCCCGGCACCTACGTCTACGCGGTGCAGGACGACGGGACCGTGGCGCTGCGCAAGGTCGCGACCGGGCCGGTGGACGGCGAACGCACCGTCGTCGCCAGCGGCATTTCCGCCGGCGAGCGCGTCGTCGTCGACGGCGTCGACAACCTGCGCGACGGCGCCAGGGTCGAGCCGATCGACAAGGCCGCCGCCGAACGCACGGCCAGCCAGCCGGCCGCCGCACGCAAGCGGCAGGCACCGCAGCCCCGCTAGGGCGCTTCGGGCATCCGGAACGCGCGCCCGATGAACCCGTCGCGCCTGTTCATCCTGCGGCCTGTCGCGACGTCGCTGCTGATGGTCGCGATCCTGCTGGCGGGGGTGGTCGGCTACCGGCTGTTGCCGCTGTCGGCGCTGCCCGAGGTCGACTACCCGACCATCCAGGTGAGCACGCTCTATCCCGGCGCGAGCCCCGACGTGATGACCTCGTCGGTCACCGCGCCGCTAGAGCGCCAGTTCGGGCAGATGCCGGGCCTCAAGCAGATGTCTTCGTCGAGCTCGGCCGGGGCGTCGACGATCACGCTGCAGTTCGAACTGACGCTGGCACTCGACGTCGCCGAGCAGCAGGTGCAGGCCGCGATCAACGCCGCCGGCACGACCTTGCCCGACGACCTGCCGGTGCCGCCGATCTACAGCAAGGTCAACCCGGCCGACGCGCCCGTGCTGACGATCGGCGTCGCGTCGCGCACGATCCCGCTGCCGCGGGTCCGCGACCTGGTCGAGACGCGCGTTGCGCAGAAGATCTCGCAACTGCCGGGCGTCGGCCTGGTGTCGATCACCGGCGGGCAGCGTCCCGCGATGCGCGTGCGCGTCGACCCCAAGGCGCTCGCCTCGGCCGGGCTGGGCATCGAGGACGTGCGCACCGCGATCACCAACGCGAATTCGAACCAGGCCAAGGGCAGCTTCGACGGCCCGAGCCGCGCCGCGACGATCGACGCCAACGACCAGATCCGGTCGGTCTCGGGCTATCGCGACCTGATCGTCGCGTACCGCGGCGGCGCGCCGGTGCGCCTGTCCGATGTCGCGCAGATCGCGGAGGGCGCCGAGAACGACCGGCTGGCGGCCTGGGCCAACGAGGAGCCGGCGATCGTTCTGAACATCCAGCGGCAGCCGGGATCGAACGTGATCGAGGTGGTCGACCGCGTCAAGGCGCTGCTGCCGACGCTGCGCGCGAGCCTGCCGGGGGCCGTCGAGGTGATGGTGCTGACCGACCGTACGACGACGATCCGCGCGTCGGTGCGTGACGTGCAGCGCGAGCTGGTCGTGGCGATCGCGCTGGTCGTGATGGTCATCTTCGTGTTCCTGCGCAACCTGCCGGCCACGGTGATCCCGAGCGTCGCGGTGCCGCTGTCGCTGGTCGGCACGTTCGGCGTGATGATGCTGGCCGGCTTCTCGCTGAACAACCTCACGCTGATGGCGCTGACCATCGCCACCGGCTTCGTCGTCGACGACGCGATCGTGATGATCGAGAACATCTCCCGCTACCTCGAGGAGGGCGACTCGCCGCTCGAGGCGGCGCTCAAGGGCTCGAAGCAGATCGGGTTCACCATCATCTCGCTCACGGCGTCGCTGATCGCGGTGCTGATCCCGCTGCTGTTCATGGCCGACGTGGTGGGGCGCCTGTTCCGCGAGTTCGCGATCACGCTGGCAGTGGCGATCCTGATCTCGGCGGTCGTGTCGCTGACGCTCACGCCGATGATGTGCGCACGCCTGCTGCGGCACGTGCCGCAGGCAAGCCAGGGCCGCTTCCAGCGCGCCAGCGGCGCCGCGTTCGAGCGAGTGGTCGCCGCCTACGGCCGGTGGCTCGACTGGGTGCTCGACCGGCAGGCGGCGACGCTGGCCGTCGCGGTGCTGACGCTGGCGCTGACCGTCGCCCTGTACGTCGCAGTGCCCAAGGGCTTCTTCCCGGTGCAGGACACCGGCGTCATCCAGGGCGTCTCGGAAGCCGAGCAGTCGATCTCGTTCCCTGCCATGGCCGAGCGCCAGCAGGCCCTCGCGCGCGAGATCCTGAAGGACCCGGCCGTGGAGAGCCTGAGCTCGTTCATCGGCGTCGACGGCGTGAACCCGACGCTGAACACGGGCCGGCTGCTGATCAACCTGAAGCCGCGCAGCCAGCGCGATGCCGACGCATCGGGCGTCATCCGGCGGCTGCAGTCGCGCGTGGCGCAGATGCCCGGCATCACGCTGTACATGCAGCCGGTGCAGGACCTCACGATCGAGGACCGCGTCAGCCGCACACAGTACCAGTTCAGCCTCGAGGACGCCGACCCGGAGCGCCTGGCCGTGTGGGTGCCGCGGATGGTCGAGCGCATGCGCGCGATCCCGGCGCTCGCCGACGTCGCCAGCGACCTGCAGGACCGCGGCCTGCAGGCGTACCTGGAGATCGACCGCGACGCCGCCGGCCGACTCGGTTTGTCGATGAGCGCGATCGACAACGCGCTGTACAGCGCGTTCGGCCAGCGCCAGGTGTCGACGATCTTCACGCAGGCCAACCAGTATCGCGTCGTGCTCGAGGTCGCGCCGCAGTTCCAGTCGAGCCCGCGCGCGCTGGAGGCGATTCACGTGAGCGGCAGCGCCGGCCAGCTGGTGCCGCTGTCGAGCATCGCGCGCGTCGTCGAGCGGCCGACCGCGCTGGTGGTGAACCATATCGGGCAGCTTCCGGCGGCGACGATCTCGTTCAACCTGGCGCCGGGCGCGTCGCTGGGCGAAGCGGTCGACGCGATCCACGCGGCCGAGCGTGAACTCGGGCTGCCGGCCAGCATCCAGACGCGCTTCCAGGGCGCCGCGCTGGCATTCCAGGCTTCGCTCGACAGCACGCTGCTGCTGATCCTGGCCGCGCTCGTGACGATGTACATCGTGCTCGGCGTGCTCTACGAGAGCTACATCCACCCGGTCACGATCCTGTCCACGTTGCCGTCGGCCGGAGTCGGCGCGCTGCTGGCGCTGATGATGGCCGGCAGCGACCTCGGCATCGTCGCGGTGATCGGCATCGTGCTGCTGATCGGCATCGTCAAGAAGAACGCGATCATGATGATCGACTTCGCACTCGACGCCGAACGCAACGAAGGCAAGCCGCCGCGCGAGGCGATCCGCCAGGCCTGCCTGCTGCGCTTCCGGCCGATTTTGATGACGACGATGGCCGCGCTGCTCAGCGCGCTGCCGCTGATGCTGGGCACCGGCGTCGGCTCCGAGCTCCGGCAGCCGCTCGGCATCACGATGGTCGGCGGGCTGCTGCTCAGCCAGGTGCTGACGCTGTTCACGACCCCGGTGATCTACCTGGCGTTCGACCGGCTGGCGGTGAGGGCACGGCGATGAGCTTCTCCGAGACCTTCATCCGCCGGCCGGTGGCGACGACGCTGATCACGCTCGGCATCGTGCTGTCCGGGATGGCAGCGTTCCGCCTTCTGCCGGTGGCGCCGTTGCCGCAGATCGAGTACCCGACGATCTCGGTGTCGGCATCGCTGCCGGGCGCCAGCCCGGAGATCATGGCGGCGACCGTGGCGACGCCGCTCGAACGCGCGCTGGGCCGGATCGCCGGCGTCACCGAGATGACGTCGAACAGCTCGCTCGGCCAGACCCGCGTCGTGCTGCAGTTCGACCTCGACCGCTCGATCGAGAGCGCCGCCAACGACGTGCAGGCGGCGATCAACGCGGCGCGCAGCACGCTGCCGAGCGGCCTGGTGCGCAACCCGACATACCGCAAGGTGAACCCGGCCGACACGCCGATCTTCATCATCTCGCTCACGTCGGCCTCGATGACGCGCGGCCAGATGTACGACGTCGCGGCGACCGTGCTGGCGCAGAAGCTGTCGCAGGTGCGCGGCGTCGGCCAGGTCAACATCGGCGGCAGCTCGCTGCCGGCGGTGCGCGTGCAGGTCAACCCGCTGCAACTCGACCGCTACGGGATCGGCCTGGAGCAGGTTCGGCAGGCGATTGCGGGGGCCAATGCCAACCGGCCCAAGGGATCGGTCTCCAACGCCCGGCGTCACTGGCAGATCGGCGCCAACGACCAGTCGCGCGACGTCGACGACTACGTGCCGCTGGTGGTCAGCTACCGGGACGGCGCCGCGGTCCGGTTGTCGGACGTCGCGGACGTGCGCGAGTCGGTCGAGGACGAACGCAACGCCGGATCGGCCAACGGCAAGCCATCGGTGTTGCTGGTCGTCTACCGGCAACCGGCGGCGAACATCATCGACACGGTCGACCGCATCTACGAGCTGATGCCGGCCCTGCGCGCGTCGGCGCCGGCGGCCATCGACCTGCAGGTGGTGCTGGACCGCACGCCGACGATCCGCGCCTCGCTGCACGAGATCGAGCGCACGCTGCTGATCTCGGTCGTGCTGGTGGTGATGGTCGTGTTCCTGTTCCTGCGCAACGCAGCCGCGACGCTGGTTCCGGCTGTCGCGGTGCCGGCTTCGCTGGTCGGCACCTTCGGCGTGATGTACCTGGCCGGCTACAGCCTGGACAACCTGTCACTGATGGCGCTGACCGTCGCCACCGGCTTCGTCGTCGACGACGCGATCGTCGTGCTCGAGAACATCGCGCGACGGCGCGAGGCCGGCGAGCCGCCGCTCGCCGCCGCGATCGCCGGCACGCGCGAGGTCGGCTTCACGGTCGTCGCGATCAGCCTGTCGCTGATCGCGGTCTTCATCCCGATCCTGGCGATGGGCGGCGTCGTCGGACGCCTGTTCAGGGAATTCGCGGTGGTGCTGTCGGTGGCGATCCTGATCTCGCTTCTCATCTCCCTGACGACCACGCCGATGCTGTGCGCGCGCTTTCTCGGCGGGCCGAAGCGTCGTGGCGAAGGCGCCGCCGAGAGGCGGCTCTCGGCTCTCGCGCGGCGCGCGCTCGAGAAGGTCGTCGACGGCTACTCGCGCAGCGTCGGCTGGGCGCTCGACCACGGCTGGCTGATGCTCGTCGTGCTCGGCGCGACGATCGCACTCAACGTCTGGCTCTACACGATCGTGCCCAAGGGATTCTTCCCGGCGCAGGACACCGGCCGGCTCTTCGTGTCGATACGCGGCGACCAGAGCATCTCGTTCCAGGCGATGCAGCAGAAGCTCGCCGAGTTCGTCGAGATCGTCCGCGCCGATCCGGCAGTCACGATCGTGACCGGCTTCACCGGCGGCTCGCGCGCCAACAGCGGCTGGGGCTTCGTCACGCTCGAGCCGCTCGGCGAGCGTACCGAGACCGCCGAGCAGGTCGTGGCGCGCCTGCGCACCGCGACGGCGCGCCTGCCCGGCGCGAGGGTGTTCATGGTCCCGGTGCGCGAGATCCGCATCGGCGGGCGTTCGAGCAGTTCGGAGTTCCAGTACACGCTGCTGTCCGACGACCTCGACGAACTGCGTGCCTGGGAGCCGCGCATCCGCAACGCCCTGAGCCGCTTGCCGCAGCTCGCCGACATCGACACCGACCAGGAGGACAAGGGCCGACAGGTGTCGGTGAACATCGACCGCGACGCAGCTGCCCGGCTGGGCATCCCGACGCGACTGGTCACCAGCCTGCTCAACGACGCCTACGGGCAGCGGCAGGTGTCGACGATCTACCAGCCTCTGAACCAGTATCACGTCGTGCTCGAAGTCGCGCCGCAGTTCCGCGACAGCCCCGAAGACCTGCGCGATTTCAGCGTGCCGAACGCCAGCGGCACGGCGGTGCCCCTGTCGCAGTTCGCGAGTTGGGTGTCGACCCCGGCGCCGCTCAGCGTCAGCCACCAGGGACAGTTCGCCGCGTCGACGATCTCGTTCAGCCTGCCCGAGGGGGTGTCGCTGTCGGAGGCGACTGCGGCGATCCGGGACACGATGGCCCGGCTCGGCGTGCCGACCAGCCTGTACGGCAGCTTCGAAGGCACGGCGGGCGCTTTCCAGCGCTCGCTCGAGAGCCAGCCGCTGCTGATCCTGGCCGCGCTGGTCTCGGTCTACCTGGTGCTGGGCATCCTGTACGAGAGCCTCGTGCACCCGATCACGATCCTGTCGACGCTGCCGTCGGCCGGCGTCGGCGCGCTGCTCGCGCTGATGGCGACCGGCACCGAGTTCAGCATCATCGCGCTGATCGGCGTGCTGCTGCTGATCGGCATCGTGAAGAAGAACGCGATCATCATGATCGACTTCGCCCTGGCCGCGGAACGGGAACTGGGCCTTGCGCCGCGCGAGGCGATCCACCGGGCGTGCCGGCTGCGCGTGCGGCCGATCCTGATGACGACGATGGCGGCGATGCTGGGTGCCGTGCCGCTCGCGATCGGGACAGGCAACGGCGCGGAACTGCGACAGCCGCTCGGCATCGCCATCGTCGGCGGACTGGCGCTCAGCCAGCTGCTGACCTTGTACACGACGCCGGTGGTCTACCTCACGCTGAACCGGCTCGCGCTGCGCGTGCGCGGCCTTCGCCGACGTCCGCCGCCGACGCACCCTTCGACTTCGAACGCCGCATGAAACCGTCATCCCGACGTCGACCGACGAACCCGCTCGCGCGCTGCGCGCTCGCACTGTGCGCGCTGCTGTCCGCGTGCGCGGCCCCTTCCGGCTACGTCCGTCCCGAGGTCGCGGTTCCGCTCGGCTACCGGGAGGCACCCCCCGACGGCTGGAAGGACGCGCGTCCGGCCGACCTGCAGGCGGGCGCGTGGTGGACCGTGTTCGGCGACCGCCAGCTCGACGCGCTGATCGCCGACATCGACGCGGGCAACCAGGACCTTCGCCGCGCCGAGGCACTGGCCAGGCAGGCACGCGCCGCCACCGACGCCGCACGCGCGGGCTTGTATCCGGCGGTGTCGGGCGGCGCGTCGGCCAGCCGCAACCGCCAGGCGGGATCGACCTTCAGCACGTACGGCCTCGACGTCTCGGCGGGGTGGGAGCTCGACCTGTGGGGCCGCGTGCGCGGCGGCGTCGTGGCCGCGGAGGCCGCAGCAAGCGCCAGCGAGGCCGACCTCGCGGCGGCACGGTTGTCGCTGCAGGCGCTGCTCGCGCAGAGCTACCACCAGCTGCGCATCGCCGACGCCCAGCGAAAGCTGCTCGCCGACACCGTCGCGTCGTACGAGCGCTCGCTCAAGCTCACGCGCGACCGGCTGGCTGCCGGCGTCGCGACACGCGCCGACGTCGCACAGGCCGAGTCGCAGTTGAAGAACGCCGAAGCGCAGCGACTCGAAGTCGGCATCGCGCGCGCGCAGCTCGAACACGCGATCGCGCTGCTGACCGGCCGCGCGCCGTCGGCGCTCGCGCTCGCCGAGGCGCCGATGCCGGCCGAACTGCCGCCGGTTCCGGCCGGTATTCCGTCTCGATTGCTCGAACGGCGCCCCGACATCGCGGCGGCCGAGCGCCGCGTCGCCGCCGCGAACGCGCAGATCGGCGTCGTGCGCGCCGCGTACTTCCCGACGCTGACGCTGTCGGCCGACGGCGGCTTGCGATCGAACCGTCTGGGCGAACTGCTGTCGCTGCCAAACCGCTTCTGGTCGCTTGGTCCGGCGCTGGCGGCGAGCCTGTTCGACGGCGGCGCGCGCGCCGCTGCCAGCGCGCAGGCCGTCGCCGCCTACGACGCCACCGTCGCCGCCTACCGGCAGACGGTGCTGACCGCCTTCGGCGAGGTCGAGGACAACCTCGTCGCGCTGTCGGTGCTGGCCGACCAGGAGAACGTGCAGCGCGAGGCGCTGGCCGCGGCCCGCACTTCGCTCGACATCGTGACGCTGCAATACAAGGCGGGCACGGTTTCCTACCTGAACGTGATCGTCGCGCAGACCGCCGTGCTGCAAGGCGAGCGCGCGGTGCTCGACCTGCGCGGCCGGCGGCTGGCAGCCACGGTCGCGCTGATCAGGGCGCTGGGCGGGGCCTGGTAGGCACCGGCGAATGCGGGATCTGGACCGCGTGCCGGCGGCGGCGTAGCCTGACCGATCACCACGCGGCGGACGACGGGCGCGGCGTGAAAGGATGCCGACGGCTCGACGACCGTGCAGCTTTGCGCCGGTCGGGACGGACGAAGAACAGAGGGGGACGACGATGCGGAACACGGACGGCCTGATCTCGAGACGGGACTTCCTCGCGCTGGGCGGCAGTTCGCTGCTGCTGGGCTCGGCGACGGCGCAACCGGCGAAGGACAGCGGCAACGGCAATCCTGCCTTCTCCCCGACCCAGGGGCAGGAAGGCAAGGACGTCATCTGGGTGCCCACCCCCGACCGCCTGGTCACGCGGATGCTCAAGCTGGCCGCGCTCGAGGCGTCCGACTACGTGATCGATCTGGGCTCCGGCGACGGCAAGATCGTCATCGCCGCGGCGCGCGACTTCGGCGCCAGCGGCCTGGGCATCGAGTACAACCCGGACATGGTCGCGCTGTCGAACCGCAACGCGGCGGCCGCCGGCGTGGCCGAGCGCGCTCGCTTCGTACGCGCCGACATCTTTGCCAGCGACTTCTCGCGCGCCACCGTCATCACGATGTACCTGCTGCCGCACCTGAACCTGAAGCTGCGGCACACGCTGATGGCCATGAAGCCCGGCACGCGGATCGTTTCGCACGAGTTCAAGCTCGGCGACTGGGAACCCGAGGAGACGTCGCGGCTGGGGTACCAGTCGACGCACCTGTGGATCGTGCCCGGCAACGCCGGCGGCGAATGGTCCGTGCGCGTGCCGCACGCGCAGGCGCCGCTTGCCGCCTCGCTGGCCATCGAGCAGAACTTCCAGAAGATCCGCGGCCAGCTCACCGTCGAAGGCATCGAGACCTCGCTGCGCGATGCGCGCGTCGAAGGCGACCGGATCCGGTTTGCGTTCACCGACGCCGACGGCGCGCTGCGCCGGGTCGAGGCCAGGCTGGAGCCCGAGCGGATGGTCGGCACGATCGCGACCGTCGCGCGGGGCGGGGCGCGCGCGTCGACGCGCCCCGCGGAGTTCGTCGCGCGGCGCACGGGCGCGGCGCCCCCGATCAACGGCTCGCAACCGATGCCGTCGGCAGAGATCCATGGCCGCCTCTGACCCCGCGCGTTTCGCGCAGAGGATCGGGGCAGTCGCCGCGCCCCAGCCGGTCCTCGGCGTGCGCGAGGCGGTGGCGATCATCGTCGGCATCGTCATCGGCGCGGGCATCTTCAAGGCGCCGTCGCTGGTCGCGCAGTTCACCGGCTCGCCCGGCTGGATGCTCGCCGCCTGGGCGCTCGGCGGACTCGTGTCGCTGATCGGCGCGCTCTGCTATGCCGAACTCGCCAGCGCCTACCCGAACGCCGGCGGCGACTACCACTTCCTGCTGCGCGCTTACGGCCGGCGCATCGCGTTCCTGTTCGCCTGGGCGCGGTTCTCGGTGATCACCACCGGGTCGATCGCGTTGCTCGCCTTCGTGTTCGGCGACTACATGAGCGCACTGCTTCGGCTCGGCCCGTGGAGCGAAGCGCTATACGCCGCCGCCGCGATCGCCGTGCTCGGCTGGGTCAACCTGCGCGGCATGCGCTTCGGCGCGGCCACGCAGAACTGGCTCACCGCGCTCGAGGTGCTCGGCCTGTTGCTGGTCGTCGTCGCCGGCCTGTACCTGCTCACGCAGGGCGCCGGGGCGCCGCCGGTCGTCGACGCCGCGAAGGCGGCCGCCGAAGCGTCCGGGAGCGGCGCACCGGGCTGGTCCGCGTTCGGACTGGCAATGGTTTTCGTGCTGCTCACCTTCGGCGGCTGGAACGAGGCCGCCTATCTCGGCGCCGAACTGCGCGACGTCTCGCGCAACATGCTGAGGGCCCTGATGATCAGCATCGCGCTGATCACCGCGCTGTACCTGCTGGTCAACTGGGCCTACCTGTACGGCCTCGGGCTCGACGGCATGGCGCGCAGCAACGCGGTCGCCGCCGACCTGTTGTCGGTGGCCTTCGGGCGCACCGGCGAGTCGCTCGTCGCCGCGATGGTGGCGCTGGCGGCGCTGACTTCGATCAACGCCACGATGATCGTCGGCGCGCGCACCAACTTCGCCGTCGGCCAGGACTGGCCAGCGCTCGCCAGCCTCGGTCGCTGGGACGCCGGACGCAATGCGCCGGTCAATGCGCTGCTCGCGCAGGGCCTTTTCGCGCTGCTGCTCGTGGCGCTGGGCACCGCGACCCGCGGCGGCTTCCAGACGATGGTCGACTTCACCGCGCCGGTGTTCTGGACCTTCTTCCTGCTCAGCACGATCGCCCTGATCGTGCTGCGCCGTCGCGAGCCGCAGGTTCCGCGCCCGTTCGAGGTGCCGTTCTATCCGCTGTTGCCACTGCTGTTCGCGGCGTGCTGCGCCTACATGCTGTGGTCGTCGCTCGCCTACGTGCGGGTCGGCGCACTCGTCGGCGTCGCGGTGCTCGCGGTGGGCGGCCTGCTGCTGATCGTGCTCAACGGGCGGGGCGCACCGGCGAGGGCGGTCTGACCGGTGCCGGGCAACCCGGTCACGGACGGACCCTCTTCGCCGCTGGGCACGACCTCGGCAAGCCGCCGCTGGCGCAACACCACCCGGTCGCCCGGCGTGCGGTCCAGCAGCAAGCGCGTCACGTCCGGCCGGGCGTAGTGGCCCGCCGGGTCTGCCGCAGCCTTCGCCAGCGAGATCATCCCGAGGTCGATCTCCGCATGGACCAGGCCCTCGACGTTCTCCGGCAGCGGCTCGTGCATCAGCTGCCCGTCCGGTGCCCAGATCGTCGCGAAGCCGCCGCCCTCGAGCAGCAGCTGTCGCTTCATCGGATCGTCGCCGCACAGCGTCTGCAGCATCTCCTTCGACACCGTCGCGCACGGCGCGATCACGAAGCACTGCCCCTCGACCGCGTAGATGCGGCTTGCGGCGTTGTTGACCTCGGGGCCAAGGGCGTAGGCGCCGCCGCGGTACAGCGAGAAGCTCGGCCAGGCGGCGACGTGCACCTGCTCGTCCTGCGCGTACATCGCATACTTCGACAACGGCTGCAGGTGCTCCCAGCAGCACAACGCGCCGATGCGCCCGAGCGCGGTGTCGTGGACGGCCAGGTCGCTGCCGTCGCCCTCGCCGAACACGGTGCGCTCGACGTGCGTCGGCTTGAGCTTGCGCCGGTGCGCAACCGTTGCGCCATCGGCGTCGATGATCCACTGCCCCATGTAGAGGCTGCCGCCGCACTTCTCGCTGTGGCCCATCACGACCATGATCCGGTTGTCCCGCGCCGCGCGTGCGAGCCGGTCGGCCTCGGGCGAGCCGTAGACCAGCGAATTGTCGTGATAGCGCTGCACGAACTGCATCCCCCAGGCCGGCGAGTCGAGCCAGACGAACCACGGGTAGCCCGGCAGCCAGGTCTCGGGAAATGCGACCAGCTTGGCGCCCCCGGCGGCCGCCTGTTCGATCAGGCCGATCGCCTTGTCGATCGACGCGCCGAGGTCGAGGAAGACCGGCGCCGCCTGGACGGCTGCGACACGATATTTCGGGTGCTGGGCGGTCATGGCAAATCTCCTCGTCGGGGTCGGGTTGCGCGGCCACGGTCCTGCCGGCGGACCAGGCCCGGCGCCGGGCAGTCTCCGGCGCCAGGCCATGCTAGGCGCCCGGCCCCCGCGCGGCTTGCCTGGGCGTCGCGTGGTTCTTGACCCGGCGACGCAGTCGCACGGTCGGGCATTGCCGCGCGGCCCGCTCCAGCCTAGGCTTGGTACCCATGACCCAGGTACTCTCCACGGCAAGCGTCGAGCCGGGCCGCCGCCTGGCGTACTGGACCGAGATGGTCTGCGAGACCTACGTCCAGCTCGACTGCGACCCCGGCGCCGGCGCGGGATCGATCGACGGCGAGATCGCCTCCGACCGGCTGGCGACGCTGCAGCTGTCGCGCGTCACCGCCACGCCGCAGCGCGTGCACCGCACGCCGGCGCGGATCGCGCGCGCCGCCGAGGACTACTTCCTGGTCAGCATCCAGTCGCAGGGCGAGGGCGACGTCATCCAGGGCGATCGAACCGCGCATCTGGCACCCGGCGATTTCGCGCTCTACGACAGCACCAGTCCCTATGAACTGCGCTTCGACCGACCGTTCCAGCAGTACGTGCTGATGCTGCCGGGCCCGGCGCTGCGCACCGCGCTTCGCGACACGCATCGCCTGACCGCGACCAGGGTGAGCGGCGAGCGCGGCGCCGGCCACCTGATGATCGGCATGATCCGCACGCTCGCGGCCGAGATCGCCACGCTGGCGCCCGAGTCGGCGGCCGCGGTGGCCGACAGCGTGACCAACATCCTCATCGCCGGCCTGTCGGCGCTACCGGGCGCGCAGCAACCCTCGGTGTCGCAGCTGGCCGCGCTGCACCGCGAGCAGATCAGGGCCTGCGTGCGCGCCCGGCTGCGCGACCCCGGGCTGACGGTGGCCGCCATCGCGGCGGCGTTGCGCCTCTCGCCAAGTACGCTGCACCGCGCGTGGGCCGGCGAACCCTGCTCGCTCGCAGAGTGGATCCGGGCGCAGCGGCTCGACGCCGCGAGACGCGACCTGTGCAGCCCGGCGCAGGCCCGGCGCGGCGTCAGCGAGATCGCGTTCCACTGGGGTTTCAACGACGCGGCACACTTCAGCCGAGCGTTCCGCGCGCGCTTCGGCTGCACGCCGCGCGAGCTGCGCGCGGCGAACACGGCCGACTGACTCGTCGGATGGAGGCCGAAATGAATGCGAGAACCCTGGCGTACGACTCGGCATGCCAGTTCGACCGGGTTCAACTCCTGCCGTTCCGGGACGAACATCCGGAACGCCCGGCGGCTAAAGCTCGGTGTACTTGCGGCTGGACCCGCGGGCGCGGTCGACCGGATACTTCTGCGCGTTGAGCTGCATCTTGGCCTTCGCGGCCCGCACCAGATCGACGTCGAGCTTGTCGGCGAGCCGCACCAGGTAGAGCAGCACGTCGGCCATCTCCTCGCCGACCTTCTCGAGCGTCTCGGGCGGCAACTCGCGCGACTCGTCCTCGCCGAGCCACTGGAAGTGCTCGAGCAGCTCGGCCGCCTCCACCGACAGCGCCATCGCGAGGTTCTTCGGCGCGTGGAACTGGTCCCAGTCGCGCTCGTCGGCAAAGCGGCGCAGCGCCTTCGCCAGTTCGCGCAGCGGGTCGCCTGCGGCGGCCTCGGTTCGGTTTTCTCTCATCGGGGACGGGACGGCAGCATGGATTCGACAGCATCCTGGCGACCTCCATGATAGCCGCGCGCAGGATCGCGGGCGCGATCGCCCGACCGGATATCGATGCCGAGCGTCTCCGTTCGTCGTATCCTTCGGACGGCCGTCCTGTGCCGGAACGGTCCACGCCCGGAGTTCCAAAGCATCGGAGCGACGCATGCTCAACGTGACCGCCTTACCGTCGATCGTCGGGCTGGCGCTGGCTTTGTCCGCAGGTCCGTCGCTGGCCCTGGACGCAACGCTTCCCGGCGTGAAGGTCGGCGATCGATGGGCGTTCGTCGTTTACTACACCGTCCCTTCGACGGTACCCAATCGCACCTGGGTGATCACGTCCGTGAAGCCCACCGGTATCGAGGGCACCGAGGACGGAGAGCCGCTGAAGCTCACCCCCGAGCTGAACGTCCTCGATTCGCCGCGGACCGCGGCATCGAATCCGCGGGCGCTCGCCTTCCCGCTCCGGGTCGGCAAGCGCTGGCGCTACGAAAGCGACTGGACGTTCAAGCCGAAAGGGTCCCGCGGGCGGACCATCGTCGACGTCGCCGTGGTCGGCCTCGAAAAGGTGTCGGTCCCCGCAGGCGCGTTCGATGCCTACAAGCTCGTGGCGAAGGGGAGCCTGCACGGCACGTCCCCGATCAACAGTCAGTACGCCGGGGAGACCGTGGAGACCTACTGGTATGCACCAGCGGCCCGCGCCGTAGTAAAGTCGGTGAGACACAACCCGTACCTCGGGACGTCGACCGTCGAACTGGTCGAGTACCAGCTGCGGCCTTGAACGACGGCCTCGATTGGCGGCCTCGTTCGACGGCCCGGCATGCCGGGCACGCACGCGGAATGCCGTCGTCGAGCCGCCCCATCGAAGGAGCTGCCCATGCGATCGCCGCACCGCTTACCTGTCCTCGGCTGGCCCTGGGTCCTGCTGTCGCTGGCCACGTCGGCCTGGGCCCAGAAGCTCGACGTCAAGCCGGGCCTGTGGGAGATCACCATGGCCGAGCCCAGGTCGGTCATGCAGGCCTGCTACACGAAGGAGGTCCTGGATTCCGGCTTTTCGAAGGTCCCCGCGCCTCCGGGAATGGCGTGCAGCAACGAGGTCAGGCAAGCCACGTCCCGGCTGCTGGTCACGCACACGGCCTGCACGGGGAGCATGGCGATCGAAGGCGAGACGCGCGTCGAAGTCTCCAGTCCCGAGGCGATGTCGATGCAGTCCACGTCGGTCATGGACCTCGGCGGAAGAAGGCAGACCGTCAAGGCCGCCGCCACCTACCGCTGGCTTCGCGCCGACTGCGGCACCGTCGAGCCCTTCGATCCGGCGAAGGCGCTGCAGGCCCGCTGATCCGATCCACGGTGGTTGCGCATGCAGGCTTCGTGACCGCAGGGAGGAGACCGTGGTCGTTCGCGTAGTCCGCTTGGGCACAGGGAGGGCCGCCGACGAAGGCACCCGCATCGGAACCGTGCGCCGGCCCCCGAGGGGCGTACCGAAGTCCGAGTTCGCGTCACGCGACTTCTACGACGTCTGGTTTCCGAACCTGGCGCCGAGCGTCGAGACGATGAAGCTGGGGCAGCAGGCCACGACGCCCGCACAGTGGGCGGCATTCGCCAGGAAATATCGCGCCGAGATGGCGAGCCCCGACAACGCGCACGCGATCGCGCTGCTGGCCGCGCTCTCGCACCACACGAATTTCTCGGTCGGCTGCTACTGCGAGAACGAGGCGCACTGCCATCGCTCGGTGCTGAGGGAGCTGCTTCGAGAAATGGGTGCGAAGCTCCAGGCGCGATGACGACGCGCAGTCGACCATGACCGAGGTTCCCGACCACCACGCGATGCTGCGTGTCGCCATCGACGAGGCCCGCCGCGGCCTGGCCGAGGGCGGCATCCCGATCGGCGCCGCGATCTTCACGCGCAGCGGCGAGCTGCTCGGCGCAGGCCACAACCGTCGGATCCAGGAGAGCGACCCTTCGGTCCACGCCGAGACCGATGCCTTTCGCAAGGCGGGGCGGCAGCACGGCTACCGCGACAAGATCATGGTGACGACGCTCTCCCCCTGCTGGTACTGCAGCGGGCTGGTTCGCCAGTTCGGCATCGGGACGGTGATCGTTGGCGAGTCGGTGAACTTCCCCGGAGGCATCGAGTGGCTTCGCGAGAACGGCGTCGAGGTCATCGACCTCGGATCGCAGGAATGCGTGCGCATGCTGGCCGACTACATCGGCCGAAATCCCGAGGTGTGGAACGAAGACATCGGGCGCGAGTGCGACGTCGCCGACCCACCGGCGAAGGATCCGCAGGCATGCCGATCAAGACCATGATCGTGACCGGAGGCGGCCGCGGCATCGGCGCGGCCACCGCGCGGCTGGCTGCGGCGGACGGGCATGCGGTGTGCATCACGTATCACAGCAAACGCGATGCCGCCGAAACCGTCGTGCGCGGGATCGAGGCGGCGGGCGGACGGGCAATCGCCGTGCCTGCGGACGTGAGCGTCGAGGCCGACGTGGTGCGGCTGTTCGAGCGCGTCGACGCCGAGCTGGGCCGTCCTTCGGTGCTGGTGAACAATGCCGGCATCCTCGAGCCGCACCTTCGCGTCGAGGACATGGACGCCGCAAGACTGGCGCGCGTCTTCGCAACCAACGTCGTCGGCAGCTTCCTTTGCGCGCGCGAGGCGGTGCGGCGCATGTCGACGCGCCGGGGCGGCGCGGGCGGCGTCATCGTCAACCTGTCGTCGGCGGCCGCGCGGCTGGGCTCGCCGAACGAGTACGTCGACTACGCGGCCTCCAAGGGCGCGATCGACACGTTCACCATCGGCCTGGCGAAGGAAGTCGCGGCCGAAGGCATCCGCGTCAATGCGGTGCGCCCCGGAGTGATCTACACCGACATCCACGCGTCGGGTGGCGAACCCGGCCGCGTGGACCGCCTGAAGGCGGCGGTGCCGATGCTACGCGGCGGGCGGCCGGAAGAGGTCGCCCGGGCGATCCTGTGGCTCGCTTCCGACGACGCGTCGTACTGCACGGGCGCGATCCTCGACGCTGCGGGCGGACGCTAGGCGGCGCCAGAGCGGAGACAGGGCGAGAGCGCACCCAGCCGGCTGATAGAATCGCGCCGGCTCGCGCGCCCGGATGACGGTCCCGTGCCGCGCCCTTCAAACGACGACCCGCCCCGATGACGATGCGAATCACGCTCCCTGCCCTCGTCGCCGTCGCGTTGCTCGGCGGCTGCGCCGTCAGTCGCGAACAGGCGCACGACACCCTCGCCGCCGCCACGCCGTGTTGCAGCAGCCTGCAGTCCCTCCCCTACCAGCCACTGAGGCCCGGCGAGAAGGTCGTCTTCGACGTCGACGAACGATCGCCGAGTTTCGTCTTCCCCTCCGGCAAGAGCTACTTCAAGGCGTTCGCCCTGCCCGAGAACGGCGCCCCCGGCCGGATCGAGCTGCGCAGCTACGCGCAGGGGGACCGGATCGACCGGGCGCACGTCTTCTATCCCGGCCTGCTCATGCTCGACCGCGATTTCCGGGTCGTTGCCGAGGTCGTGCCCGCCCTCGCGCCGGCCAGGGGCACGAACAAGGCGGCGATGGAGGAGAACAGCTGGGGCATGCCGGCACGCCTGCAGGGCGGGGTGCAGTTCGAGCCAGCGTATCGGTACATGATCGTCCGGACGACGGCCTCGCTGCTCGCGAAGCATTCGAGCTACCTCGAACCGGCTCGCGGCATCGGCGCCGCCATCGGCACCGTGCCGCAGGGACAGTTCGCCATCGCGCATTCGCCGGTTGGCCGTATCGTCGTCGAACTCCCCGTCCGGTAGGGCGATCCTCACTCCAGCGTGATCGCGATCTCCAGGTACTCGCCGGGCACGACCATCGTGCCGTCGCCGGCCCGGTTGAACTGCCCGATCAGGGCCAGGATGTCGCGACGCAGCTCGGCCTGCCCTGCCGCATCGAGCGCGCCGAAGGCCTTGAGCACCGGGCCGTACCAGGTCCTGAAGATCTCCAGCCAGTGCTCCGGCGAGCGATACCGGAACACGTAGTGGCGCTGCGACGACGCGACCGAGGCGGCGTGCGGCTCGAACAGCTCGGCGATCCGCGAACGGGTGCCCCATAGCGCCGGCGACTTCGCGCTCGCCGGCGGCGGCACGTGCTTGCCGATGGTCTTGAACAGCTGCCCGATGAAGCCTTCGGGCGTCCAGTTGGCGAGGCCGATCTTGCCGCCCTTCCTGCAGACGCGGACCATTTCGGCCGCGGCGCGCTCGTGGTCGGCGGTGAACATCACCCCGAAGGTCGAGACGACCACGTCGAAGCTGCCGTCGGGGAACGGCAGCGCTTCCGCGTCGGCCTCGCGGAACTCGATGTCGAGATGCTCGGCAGCCGCCCGGGCGCGCGCGCGCTCGAGCAACTCCGGGACGTAGTCGGTCGCGACCACGTCGCACCAGCGGCGCGCGGCCGCGAGCGATACGTTGCCGTTGCCGGCGGCGACGTCGAGCACTTTCTGCCCCGAGCGCAGATCGAGGGCTTCGCACAGCTCCTCGCCGACGATCTGCAGCGTGGTGCCGACGACCGCATAGTCGCCCGACGACCAGGCGGCGCGCTGCTTCGCCTTGAGTGCCTCGAGGTCGGCCCTCAGCGCGGAGGGCCGGTCTTGACGAATGCTGGTGGCGGCGGTATCCATGTCGTTTCTCCATCCGTTCCCGTGGGGTTTTCGCCGCGCGTGCGCGCCGGCGGTGATCGAGGTCCGGTTGCGCCAGGGCAGCCTGACCGTCGAACCCAAGGTAGCGACCGGGCGTGGAGGCGAGCGTGGTATCAGGCGTGGAAATCCCGGTGGTTTCGGGCCGCTCGGGCCGTCCAGGCAGCGAGGGTTCGATCCACGTGCGCCTGCTCGGCCCCATGACGGTCATCCGGGACGGCGTCGAATTGCCGCTGCCCGCGTCGCGCAAGGTGCGCGGACTCTTCGCCTGGCTCGCGCTCGCGCCGCGCGCCGTTGCGCGAGACCAGCTCTGCGGCCTGTTGTGGGAGGCCCCCGCCGACCCGCGCGGAGAGCTGCGATGGTCCCTGAGCAAGATCCGGAGCATCGTCGACGAGCCGGGCCGGCCGCGCGTGCAGGCCCGCGACGACGCCGTCCGGCTCGACCTGAGCGATTGCTTCGTCGATGCGATCGAAGTCGCCCGCGCGAGCGACGAGGGACTGGGGTCGCTCGCGGTGGAGCGGCTGCGCGAGCTGTCGACGCACTTCCGCGGCGACTTCGTCGAGGGGCTGGAGATCGACCGCAGCCCGTTCTTCAGCGGGTGGCTCACTGCCCAGCGACGACGATTCCGCGACTGCCACGCGTTGCTGCTCGAGCGTCTCGTCGGCGGAGCAGCCGACGACGAGGCGTTCGGTTACCTCGAGAAGTGGCTGCAGCTCGCGCCGTTCGATCGGCACGTCCACGAACTCCTGCTGACGGCGTTGGCACGACGCGGCCGCGTACGGGAGGGCGAGGAGCATCTGGCGGCCGCCGCGCGACTGTTCGAGGCCGACGGCCTGGATGTCACGCCGATTCGCGAGGCCTGGCGATTCGCCAGGGAGCAGGAAGCGGCGGCGCCGCGCATCGTGGTCGGCTCGCCCGCCGCAATCGCCGTGCCTGCCGAAGACCACGAGGGCGTGCTGGCCGTCGCGGCGCGCCGCGCGTCGATCGCGGTGATGCCGTTCGGCGACCAGTCCGGCGACGCGCAGTCCGGCGGAGGGATCGCCGACGCGCTTGCCCACGACGTGATCACCCGGCTCGCTAAGCTGCGGGTGTTGTTCGTGATCGCGCAGGGGACGGTGTTCGCCCTGCGCGAACGGGGCATCGGCCCCGAGGAAGCCGGGCGGATGCTGAAGGTCGACTACGTCGTCGGCGGATCGGTTCGGCGCCACGGCAGGCGCCTGACGGTTGCGGTCGAATTGTCCGAGACGCAGACGTCCAGGATCGTCTGGGCCGAGACGCTCAACTATGCAGCGGACGACGCGTTGCTGGCGCTCGACGAGATCGGCAACCGGATCGTCGCGTCGGTCGCCGCCGAGATCGAATCGCTCGAACGCAGCCGCGCCATCCTGAAGCCGCCGAATTCGCTGGACGCCTGGGAAGCCCATCACCGGGGCCTGTGGCACATGTACCGGTTCGCCAAGGCCGACAACGAGCGCGCCCGGCACTTCTTCGAAACCGCGGTGCGGCTCGATCCGACTTTCGCGCGCGCCTGGGCCGGCCTGTCGTTCACGCATTTCCAGAATGCCTTCCAGGGCTGGACCGAGCGCGCGCAGGAGATCGACCGCGCCTTCGAGACTGCCGGGCAGAGCCTGATCGTCGACGACCGCGACCCGGCGGCGCACTGGGCCATGGGCCGGGCGCTCTGGCTGCGGGGCCAGCACGACCGGTCGGTCGTGGAACTCGGGCAGGCCGTCGAGATGAGCCCGAACTTCGCGCTCGGTCACTACACGCTCGCGTTCGTCCAGGCGCAGGACGGCGATGCGGACGCCGCAATTGCCTCGTCCGATTATTCGCGGCACCTGAGCCCCTTCGACCCGCTGCTGTTCGCGATGCTCGGTTCGCGCGCGATGGCGCTGGTCCGCCTGGGCCGCTTCGACGAGGCCGCCCAGTGGGCAATCAAGGCCGCTGCCCGCCCCAACGCGCACGTGCACATCTACGCGATCGCGGCCTTCAGCCTGGCGCTGGCCGGCTCGCTCGACGAGGCGCGCGCGCACGCGGCCGCGATCCGCAAGACGGCTCCGGGGTACGGCATCGCCGACTACCTGGCGGCCTTCCAGTTCGACGCGCGCGGTGCCGAGTCGTTCCGCGAGGGCGCCCGGCGCGTCGGCATGGCATGAACGGCGCGCACTCGCCGCGGCTCGCCATCCGGAAACTGCGGGTCCGCGCGGTCGAAGTGCCGATGTCGATGCCGCTGCAGACCAGCAACGGCACGATCGGCACCGCACCGTTCGCGCTGATCGACCTGCACACGGAAGAGGGCGTGACCGGCTGCGCCTGCCTCTTCTGCTACACGCCCCTGGTGCTCGGGCCGGTCGCGCAACTCGTCGCCAATCTCGCGCCCGCCATCGAAGGCGAGGCCGTCTCCCCGGCCGATCTCGATCGCAAGCTGCAGGGCCGGTTCCGGCTGCTGGGATCGAAGGGCGTTGCCGGCATGGCGCTGGCCGGCATCGACATGGCGGCCTGGGATGCGATCGCGAAGGCGCGAGGCATGCCGTTGGCGAAGGCGTTGGGCGGCGAACTGCGGCGCACCCCGGCCTACAACAGTTGCGGACTGGGCATGATCGGCCCGGAGCGTGCGGCCGACGAGGCGCAGCGGCTGGTGGCGCCGGGTTTCAAGGCGATCAAGGTCCGGCTGGGCTACCCCGACGTCGAAACCGACGTCGCGGTCGTGCGCGCGGTGAAACGCGCGATCGGCGCCGGCGTCGAGCTGATGGCCGATTACAACCAGGCCCTGGGCGTCCCCGAGGCGCTACGGCGCGTCGCCGCCCTCGACGCCGAAGGGCTGTCGTGGATCGAGGAGCCGACCCTCGCGGACGACTACGCCGGGCACGCAAGGGTACGCGCTTCGGCCACGACCCCGGTCCAGATGGGCGAGAACTGGTGGGGGCCTCGCGAGATGTCGGCATGCGTGGCGGCCGGCGCGTCGGATCTCGGCATGCCCGATGCCATGAAGATCGGCGGCGTCACCGGCTGGCTGCAGGCGGCGGCGATTGCCGACTCCGCGGGCTTGCCGCTGTCGAGTCACCTCTTTCCCGAGATCAGCGCCCATCTGCTGGCGGTCTCGCCGACCCGTCACTGGCTCGAGTACGTCGACTGGGCGAACCCGATCCTGCAGGCGCCGCTCAGGATCGAGAACGGCCACGCGATCGCCGCCGACGTGCCCGGTTGCGGCATCGCCTGGGACGAGGAGAGTGTGGAGCGCTATCTGGTACGCTAGACCGAATCGGAGATCCGCGATGAAGCAGGCCCTGCTGCTGATCGACATCCAGAACGACTACTTCCCTGGCGGTGCAATGGAGCTGGCCGGAAGCACGCAGGCCGGGCTCCGCGCCGCCGCTCTTCTCGCAACGTTCCGCGACAAGGGCTTGCCGGTCGTGCACGTCCAGCATGTCTCGACGCGCCCGGGGGCCACCTTCTTCCTGCCCGGGACCCATGGCGTGCGCATCCACGAATCGGTCGCGCCGGTCGACGGGGAGACCGTCATCCGCAAGCACTACCCGAACAGCTTCCGCGAGACACCGCTTCTCGAGCACCTGCGCGGGCTGCAGGCCGGGCAGCTGGTGATCGCAGGAATGATGACCCACATGTGCGTCGACTCGACGACGCGGGCGGCCACCGACCTCGGTTTCCAGTGCCTGCTGGCGCACGACGCGTGCGCGACCCGGTCGCTGGCGTTCTCGGGCAGCACGATCGCAGCGGAACAGGTGCACCTGGCGTTCCTTGCCGCACTCGACGGACTCTTCGCCAGGGTCCTGCCGGTCGAGGAGCTTTCAGCGATGGTGCGCGCGACATGAGCGCCCGACGTCGCCACCCCGTCGACCGACTCGCCGCGCAGGCCGCAGATCTCTCGATGGCCGTGCCCACCGTCGTTGCGCACCGGGTGGCGCGCATGTCGCAATCGTGGCCGGCGCCCACGGCCGGGGACCGCCGCGAACTGCACCTGATGGGCGCCGAGAAGGTCGCGGCCTTCTGGGAGTCGTGGAACGCGATGATCGTCGAGGGCGCCCACGCGAACCAGCGATTGTGGCTCGCGTGGATGCGATCGTCGTGGATGCCCTGGACGGGGTCGCCCTTCACCCCGGGCGCGGCATCGGCCCGGGTGCAGCGAGCGACGCTCGGCATCCTCGCCAGCGGGCTTGCCCCCGTGCGTCGACGCGCAGTCGGCAACGCGAAGCGACTCGGCCGCGCGAAGCCGCGCTGAGCACCGCTGGCCTGCCGGATCAGGCGGCGGCTCCGGCACCGGCCAGCGGCCCGACGCGCGCGCGGTCGCGCAGCGGCAGGTGCACCGCGACCGCGACCATCGCCAGCGAGGCGTCGGCGATCCACATCCACTCGTAGTGCCCGCTTGCCTCGACCGCCACGCCGCCGAGCCAGACGCCCAGGAAGCTGCCGACCTGGTGGAACAGCATCGTGACGCCGAGCAAGGTCGACAGGTTGGCCGGCCCATACATCCGCGCGATCAGGCCCGCGGTCGGCGGCAGCGTCGCCATGTAGCTCGCGCCCATCCACAGCGCGAACATCAGCAGCACCTCGGGCGTCTTCGGCGCGAGCAGGAAGCACACCACGCCCGCCGCACGCGCCGCGTAGAGCGCCATCAGCATGTGCGGCATCGAGCGCTTCTGGATCATCATGCCCGAGACGAGGCTGCCGGCGATATTGCAGCCGCCGACGATCGCGATCCACGTGCCGGCCAGCGAGGCCGGCAAGCCGCAGGCCTCGATGACGCCGGGCATGTGCGTCGTCATGAAGCTCACGTGGAAGCCGCAGACGAAGAAGCCGGCGGTGACCAGCCAGAAGCGCGGATCCCGCATTGCTGCGCGGCGCACCGCCGCGCGCGGCGCCGCCGGGGCAGGCAGCGTTGCCGGCGTCGCACCGATACCGCCGCCTCTGGCGCGGAACGCGCGCGCCAGCGGCATCGCGGCCAGCGTCAGCAACGCGCCGAGCAGCATCGCGTTCATCCAGCCGGTCATCGCGATCGCCGCCTGTGCCGCCGGCGCGATGGCGAGCTGGCCAGCCGAGCCGCCCGCGCTGACGATGCCGGTCGCCAGCCCGCGCCGCTCCGGCGACACGCGCTGGCTGACGGCGCCCAGCAGCAGCGGGGCGCCGCCGGCCGCCGCGCCGACGGCGCCGCCGAAGGCCAGGACGGCCAGGAAGCTCGGCGCGTTCGGGGCGAGCACGACGGCAACGTTGCCCAGCGCCAGCAAGGCCGCGCCGGCCGCGATGACGCGTGCCGGGCCGTAGCGGTCGGCCAGCATGCCGGCCACGGGCTGCGCGAGGCCCCAGGTCAGCTGTCCGGCGGCCGCTGCCAGGCTCAGCGTCGCCAGCCCGATCGACGTGCTCGAGTTGATCGGCGACAGGAACAGGCCGAACGACGAGCGCTGGCCCATCACGATGGCGAGCAGCACCGCGGCGGGGATCGCATACGCGCCGATCCCGCCCCCGAGGAGCCGGCGGCCGGTCGAGGCGAGCCGTTGCACGTCGAACTCCCGTCTCCGCGCCATGCTCAGCACAGCGCCGGCGCCGGCGCGAGGTCGAGGGCTGCGACAAGCAGCCGGCCGTCGTCGGGATCCATCCCCAGCCGCCAGCCCTGCCCGCGCAGCAACCCGCGCATCTGCTCGTTGTCGGCAAGCACGCTGCCCTCGAGCCGGCGCACGCCGCCGCGGCGTGCGCTGTCGACCAGCGCGCCGAGCAGGTGCCTGCCCAGGCCGACGCCCTGCCAGCGGTCCGCGACCGCCAGCGCGAAGTCGGCGACGTGGGCCTCGCTCGCGTCGCTGCGCCGCACGTAGCGCGCCTCGGCCACCTGGATCTCGCCGCCCTGCTCGTCGAAGGTCTCGGCCAGCAGCGCGAGGTGCGACGCGTAGTCGACCTGCGTCAGGTAGGCGAGGGTCGCGTGCGGCAACTCGCTGAGGGCCGAGTGGAAGCGGCGGTAGCGGCTGGCCGGCGAGAGCGCGCGCACGAAGCGCTGCTGCAGCTCGCCGTCCTGCGGCAACACCGGCCGAACCAGCACGCTGCGCCCGTCGGCCAGCGGCACCCGGTCGATCAGCGCGGCCGGATAGCGATGGATGCGGAACATCGCGGGAGCGTCGATCGCGGCGGCCATCACTTCGCTCCCGCTTTGGCGTCGTGCCGCACGGCGGGCGACATCGCAGCGCGCCATGCGCGCCACGCCCGGACCCACGCCGACGGCCGCTGGCGCCGCAGCGGCTCGAGCGCGCGCATCGTGCTCGGCTCCATCGCCGTGACCAGCGCGCGTCCGTTGCAGCGCAGGCAACGCGACTCGCCTGGCCGCAGGAAGTGGTCGCCGCGCAGCCGGTCCTCGGTCACCCACAGGCAGCCGCGCACGCACACCACCTCGACGTCGAAGGCGTCGTCGAAGACGACCGTGCGGTTGGTGTCGATGTCGACCAGGGCATCGGAGAGGTTCAGTTTCATGGCGGGTCTCCCTGCGAAGGACTTCAGGCGGCCTTGCGCCAGGCGGCGGCGACCTGCCGTGGCCGTTGCGCGTTGACGAAGCCCGCGATCAGCGAATTGACCAGTCCGGCGTGCGTGACCGGTCCCATGTGCCCGACCGCGGGCAGCGTGTAGCGGACCATCTGCAGCAGCGCGGCGCCGAGCAGCTCGCCGACGCGCAGCGGCGGATCGCGCGATTCGGCGCCGCCGATCCACATCGCCGGCATCGGCAGCTTGGCGATCGCCGCCAGCGGCACGCTTTCGGCCGACAGGCAATCGAAGTTCGACAGCACGCCGGGCATGCGCTGCGTCACCACTTCGCGCTGACGCTCGCCCATGGCGGCCCAGGTGCCGGGGCCGGACCAGTAGTCGACGAAGCGCCCGGCCGCCTGCCCGGTGCGACCGGCGGCGAAGTCGGCTGCGAGGCCGTCGGCCACTTCGCGCACCTCGCGCCAGGCCTGCGCGCTGCGCTCGCTGCCGAAGCCAGCTCCGCGGGCGTCGAGGCGCAGCAGCCAGAAGAGCACCGGCTCGTACAGCGCGAGGCTGGCGACTGCGCGTGGATTGCGCAGTGCGGCCAGCAGCGCAACCGCGGCGCCGTAGGAGTGGCCCACCAGATGGGCCGGCGCGCCGGCCATGGCGATCGCCGCTTCGACGATCGCGACGTCCTCGTCGAGACTGTTGCGCGTCGCGCCGCCGCTCAGGTCCGGCGCGTGCACCACGTGCCGCGCACCGAGCGCGCGCGCCAGCGCGCTCCACTGCCGCCCGGAGCCGGCGGAGGCGTGTACGCAAACGATGGCGTTCGCCATGGCACACCCCCCTCAGCCGACGATCGGCGCGAGCGCCTGGCCGATGCGACCGGCCTGCGCGTCGTCGATCAGGCTGCCCAGCACCTGCTGGAAACGCGGCTCCTGGACACCGGAGCCGATGTACTGCCAGCGGTAGGCCTTGAGCACTGCGGCGTAGAGCCCGTCGACCTCGGCCTGCGACAGTTCGCGCCCGAGGATCGACACGAAGTAGTCGACGTCGGCCTTCGACTGCAGCTGCAGGATGCCGTCGACGGCCCAGACCAGCGCGATCAGGTCGTCGACCGCCGCGTCGCGCTGCGCCGACGTGAGCTTCGCGTCTTCGCGCACCCACTCCAGCTCGTCGAGGATCGCGTGCTGCGACTCCTCCTTCCAGTGGTACAGGAAGACGTCGCGGTACAGCTCCGACAGGTGCTCGTCGGGCTCGATGCTCGAGCGGTAGTGCGCCTGCGTGAACAGCTCGATGTCGCAGGTCAGCGCCAGCACTGCCCAGGTCGAGCGCGCAAGAACGACGGCGGCCACCTCGTTGGGGTCGGGCAGGAAGACGTAGCCGGGAGGCATCTGCTCGGACGCGAGCGCCTCGATGCGGCGGAACAGCTCCTGGTGCTTCAGCTCCTCGTCCGAGAAGCGCACCAGCGCCTCGAGCGCGGTCTGGTCGCCGAACCAGTGCTCCCGGGTGGTCTCGAGCACCTTGGCGCCGATGAAGCGCTCGACCAGGCCGAACACGTTCGCGTAGGTGCGGCCCTGGACCTGGCCGAGCAGGCGGCGCTCGTCGTCGTCGAGGAACTCGATCTGGTCGACCTGCGACAGGCCGTCGGGCAGGAACTTCTTGCCGAAGTCGAAGCGCCGGCCGCGGATCACGTCGCGGTCGATGTCCCAGCGGATGCGCTTCGAGACCTCGATGCACCTGGCATAGCGCCTGGTGTCCAGCGCCGGCGGTCGCAGCTGCTCCTGAGTCATGTCCATCGTGCTCACTCCAGTCGGTCTCGGGTTGGGTCGGTCCTTCCTCGCGCCGCGTCGAACGGGTCGACCACGGCACGAGGCGCAGTCTGCGAGCGCAAGGTATTCGCGCGATTTCCGCGGCGAAACGCTGTGTTGCCGCTTTGTATGGGGCGCCGTGCGCCGCTATACTCGGTCGCACCCCGGCCGCAGGCGCCCGGGGCACTCCGAAGCCGCCCATCGACGAGGAATTGCCGACGTGCCCGACGCAGGACGCGTGCTCGTGGTCGACGACGACGCCGCCGTGCGCGAGATGCTCACCGAGTACCTCGCTTCGCACGGCTACGAGGTCGCCGCGGCCGACAGCGGGCCGGCAATGCGCGCCGAGATCGAGCGCGCGCTGCCCGATGTCATCCTGCTCGACGTGCAGCTGCCCGGCGAGGACGGACTGACGCTGGCGCGCTTCCTGCGCGAGCGCTACGACGTCGGCATCATCATGGTCACCGGGGCGACCGACCCGGTCGATCGCGTCATCGGGCTGGAGGTCGGTGCCGACGACTACATCGGCAAGCCGTTCGACCCGCGTGAACTTCGCGCGCGCGTCAAGAGCGTGCTGCGCCGCATGCAGGCACGGCCCGCGGCCGGCGCGCAGGCACCGGCCGCCGCGGCACCCGCCGCCGCCGGCAACCCGCGCCGCGTCCCGATGGCCGGCTGCACGCTCGACGTCGACTCGCACCAGCTGTTCGATCGTGACGGCCGCGAGATCCCGATCACGACGATGGAGTTCGACCTGCTGAAGGTCTTTGCCGCGCACCCGAACCAGGTGCTGTCGCGCGACCGGCTGCTGACGCTGACACGCAACCGCGAGTGGGAGCCCTTCGACCGCTCGATCGACATCCGGATCGCCCGGCTGCGTCGCAAGGTCGAAGCCGATCCGGAGAACCCGCAGGCGATCCGCACCGTTCGCGGCGTCGGCTACATGTACGTGCCGCCCGCTTTGTAACCGGCGTGTTTCGATGGTTTCGGCCGCGTAACGTTTCCCCGCGGCCGGCCGGCCCGCCCCTAGACTGGGCGTGTCTTCGCTGCCATCCCTGGGGGCCGGTCATGACTCGATCCCTGCCCGTCTTCGACGACCTGATCGTCAGCGACGCCCTGCCGACGCTGTTGGTCGGCGACGCGATCGACGGCTGCAACGAGGCCGCCCGCGCGTTGTTCGGTTCGGGCGAGGAGCTGCTGTGCAGCCTGCCGCTCGCTTCGTTGCTGCCCGCGGTCCAGCCCGACGGCAGCGACTCGATGCGCTCGTGGTACGAGCGCGTCGAAGCGGCGCGCGGCGGGCTGACGCAGTGGTTCCTGTGGCAGTTCGTCCGCAACGACGGCGGACTGATCGACTCGCTGGTCCACCTCGAAGTCGTGCCCGAGGCCGGCGCGCCCGGATTCCGCGCGCCGGTACGCGCGCGCCTGCGCGACCTGACCCAGTTCCGCGGCATCGAGTGGACGCGAATGCAGCAGGCGCTGTCGGGCACCGCGGCGATCGTCTTCGCGAAGGACACCGAAGGCCGCTACCTGTTCGCGAACCGCCAGTTCGCCGAGATGGCGGGGCGCCCGCTCGACGAAGTCCTCGGCCGGCGCGATACCGAGGTGCTGACGCCGAAGCTGGCCGAGGAATACCGGCGCAACGACTCGCAGGTGCTCGCCGAGCGGCGTCCGCTCGACTTCGAGGAGCACGGCGTGTTCGACGGCGAGCCGCGCATCTACCTGACGCTCAAGTTCCCGCTGCTGCGCGCCGACGGCAGCGCCTACGGCGTCTGGGGCATCGCCACCGACATCACCGCGCGCAAGCGCACCGAGGAAGCGCTGCACCACGCGGCGCTCGCGGTCGCGCAGGCCGACGGCGAGGGCCTGGTGCAGGCGCTCACGCGATACCTGGCGACGATCCTGAAGGTCGACATCGCGCTGATCGGGGTCATCGAGGGCGACGGCGACGACCGCAGGGTGCGCACCATCGGCCGCTACGGGGACGGCGTCTACCTCGAGAACTTCACCTACCCGCTGAGCACGACCCCGTGCCAGACGGTGCTCGACGGCTTTCGCTGCTATCCGAGCGGGGTCCGCGAAGCGTTCCCCAACTCGCATGGGCTCGGACCGGCGCGCATCGAAGGGTACGCGGGCTTCCCGCTGCGCGGCTCGGAGGGCCAGCTGCTCGGCGTGATCGCGGTGCTGTCGCGCACGCCGCTCGAGAACGAGGCGCTGATCGAGTCGGTGCTGCGGATCTTCGCGGGCCGCGCGGCGGGCGAGATCGAGCGGCGCCGCGCCGAGGACGCGCTGCGGCAGTCCGAGGCGAGCTATCGCGCGATGTTCGACGCCAGCGAAGACGCGATCCTGGTGCACGACTGGGACACCGGCGCGATCGTCGACGTCAATCCCAAGGCGTGCAGCGCCTACGGATTCACGGCCGAGGAGATGATGGGACTGCTGCCTTCGCAGCTCAGCTCGGGCATCCACCCCTACACGAAAGAGACGACGGTCAGCCTGATCGAGCGCGCGAAGGCCGGCATACCGATCACCATCGAGTGGCACCGCCGGAACAAGGACGGCGCGCTGCACTGGGACGAGGTGCACATCAAGCCGGCCGAGATCGCCGGCAAGCGCCGAATCCTGGCGTTCACCCGCGAGATCACCGCGCGAAAGCTGGCCGAACAGGCGCTGCGCGAGAGCGAGGAGCAGTACCGGGCGATCTTCAACGCGTCGGTCGACGGCATGGTCCTGTTCAACTCGGCAGGACAGGTGGTCGACGTCAACGAGGCGTTCGCGCAGATGCACGGGTTCTCGATGGACGACCTGATCGGCGGCGACTGCGAGCGCTTCGTGCCGGAGGAGCGGCGCGCCGACTGCAAGCGCATGGTGCGCGCCGCGCTCAGCGGCAATCCGGTGCGCGGCGAGTCGGTCGCGTGCCGTTTCGGCGGATCGACCTTCGACGTCGAGGTGCACGCGGTGCCGATGCAGTACCGCAACGAGCCTCACGTGCTGGCGATCGTGCGCGACCTCACCGAGCGCAAGCGCCAGGAGGCGCGGCGGACGCAACTCGAGGCGCAGCTGCGCCAGGCGCAGAAGATGGAGGCGATCGGCCACCTGACCGGCGGCATCGCGCACGACTTCAACAACCTGCTCGCCTCGATCATGGGCTATGTCGTGCTCGCCACCGAGCGCGAGGCGGCGCACGGCGACGCGAAGCTGGCGCGCTACCTCGAGCAGGCGCAGCTGTCGTGCGAGCGGGCGCGCGACCTGATCCGCCAGATGCTGACCTTCAGCCGCGGCCAGCGCGGCGAGGCGCGCCCGCTGGCGCTCGGCGCGGCGATCCGCGACGCGACGCGGCTGCTGCGCGCATCGTTCCCGTCGACGGTCGAGATGCACGCCGACCTCGACGCCGAGCTGCCGGCGGTGCTGATCGACCCGGTGCAGCTCGAGCAGGTGCTGCTGAACCTGTGCATCAATGCGCGCGATGCGATGCAGGCCAACGGCACGGTGCGCGTCGCGACCGGCTGGCGGCGCGGCTACAGCGCCGTCTGCGCGTCCTGCCGCCAGACGCTCGATGGCGATTTCGTGGAGCTCGCCGTGGCCGACACCGGCCCCGGCATCACCGGCACGGTGCTCGACCGGATGTTCGAGCCGTTCTTCA
>Ga0209477_1000032_pt1 | contig 62709 bp, 56 predicted proteins | sample KloWWTupernatant_FD_187180 | JGI IMG/M metagenome (GOLD analysis project Ga0209477, IMG submission 187180) | Active sludge microbial communities from Klosterneuburg, Austria, studying microevolution and ecology of nitrifiers - Klosterneuburg... | ecosystem: Engineered > WWTP > Aerobic digester >...
GGGCTGGTGGCGGGGAGGGTGGCGGCGGCCCTTCGTGACGGTCGCAGAGCGACCTCCTCAGGGACCGTTTGGGGGTTGTTCGCCGGGGTCGGGGTCTCGACAGGCTCGACCAGCCGATGGGGGGTCGCCGGGGTCGGGGCCTCGACAGGCTCGACCAGCCGGTGGGGGGTGGTCACCGTCCAGGTTTGACCGTCGACGAATGCTGAGCGGCCTTCGAGGAGGAAGGACAGGGTCGAGGCCAGGTCGGCGGCTTGCACTCGGCGGGTCACGTAGATCAGGTTCGAGGTGGAGCCGCGGCGAAGTTCCTTGCCGACCGTCCGGTTGACGCCGTCCAGCGCTTGGCGGACGGCGTTGGCTTCGAGGCCGTCCACCTCGGCGTCGGCCAGCAGTACCACCCGTCCGGACGCGGCCAGGCCTTTCACCGCCGGGCGTAGCACTGCCCGCAGGCCCTCCAACTCGGCGAGTTCCCGGACGCCGCGGGCGTCCACGATCAGGGCGCCGATCCGCTCGGCGTAGGCGGGCGGCTCGGCCTCGGTGTCGCGCAGCGGCTCCGTCCAGGACTGGCCGAGGTGCGCGAGGGTGTCGGCGGCCAGGGCCGAGCCGGCCAGGCTCGCGAGCACCAGCGAGCCGGAGGGCAGCAGCCGTCCGCGCCGGAGCTGTTCGGGTTCGGGCAGGCCGAGCTTGCCCGCCACCGCCTGGCCTGCGCCGGAGTAGAAGACGCGTTCGAGCACGCCGGCCATCACACCGCCTCCAGGATCGCAACGACGCCCTGGCCACCGGCCGCGCAGATCGAGATCAGACCGCGCGCGCCCGAGCCGCGCGAGTGCAGCAGCTTCGCCAGAATTGGGACAATTCTGCCGCCGGTTGCCGCGAACGGATGTCCTGCGGCCAGCGACGACCCACTGATGTTCAATCTGTCCCGTTCGATCGAACCCAGCGGCGCGGACAGGCCGAGCTGGTCGCGGCAGAACTCGGCCGACTCCCAGGCCGCCAGCGTGGCCAGGACCGTGGAGGCGAAGGCCTCGTGCAGCTCGTAGAGTTCGAAGTCGCCCAGCGACATGCCTTGTCGGGCCAGCAATCGGGCGGCGGCGTGGGTGGGTGCAAGCAGCAGATCGTCGCCGTCGGGGAAGTCCACCGCGGCAACCTGGGCATCCACGATCCGTGCCAGCGCGGGCAATCCCTGGCTCTCGGCCCACCCGGCCTCGGCCAGCAAGACGGACGCCGCGCCGTCGGTGAGCGCCGTCGAGTTTCCCGCGGTCATGGTGTCGCCGAAGACCGGCTTGAGCGCAGCCAACTTCTCCAACGACGTGTCCGCGCGCAGGATCGTGTCCTTGGTCACCCCGAGGTAGGGCGTCACCAGGTCGTCGAAGAAGCCGTCCGCCCACGCCCTGGCCAGGTTGGTGTGTGAGGCGAGGGCGAGTTCATCCTGGGCGTGGCGAGTGATGCCCCACCTCTCGGCCGTCCGAGCCTGGTGCTGACCCATCGACAGCCCCGTCCGCGGCTCGACCACCTGCGGTGCGACCGGGGCCAGGTCGGCGGGCCGAAGCGAGGCGAACGCGGCCAGCCGTTGGGGCAGCGTCCTGGCGCGATTCGCGCTGAGCAGCGCGCGGCGCAGGCGCTCGCTCACGGCGATCGGTGCGTCCGATGCCGAATCCACGCCGCAGCCGATGCCGACGTCCGCCTGGCCGAGGCTGATCTTGTTGGCCACGTAGATCACCGACTCCAGGCCGGTGGCGCAGGCTTGTTGCAGATCGACCGCAGGAGTCGTTGGGTGCAGCGAGGAACCGAGCACGGCCTCGCGGGTGAGGTTGAAGTCGCGGGCGTGCTTCAGCACGGCCCCGCCGGCCACCTCGTCGAGCCGGCGTCCGGCCAGGCCGAAGCGGGCCACGAGGCCGTCCAGGGCAGCGGTGAGCAGGTCGGTGTTGCTCGCCGCGGCGTAGGGCCCGCCGGCCTTGGCGAAGGGCGTCCGATTTCCGCCGACGATCACGGCGGAGCGGGGGAGAGCCATGGAACCTCCTGAAGACTTACTCGATACCGAGGGTAGCAGGTACGCCCGGTACTGGGTACCCTGGAGGCATGAGCACGACGGACGGACGCGACACCCGCTGGGCGGAGCACCGCGAGACCAGGCGCCGCGAACTGGTCGAGGACACCCTGCGCGCGATCCGCAAGCACGGCGCGGGCGTCGGGATGGACGAGATCGCGGCCCAGGCGGCCACCTCGAAGACAGTGATCTACCGGCACTTCGGCGACCGCGCCGGGCTGTACGCTGCCGTGCTCGACTCGGTGCATTCGTTCATTCACCGGGGGCTGGCCACCGCGCTGCAGCTCACCGATCCCGAGGACCTTTCGGTGCTCGCGCACGACCTCGCGGACGCCTATCTGGCTCTCGTCGAGCGTGATCCCGAGATCTACCGGTTCGTGCTCACCCCGCCCTCGCCGGACGCCAGCATCGACCCGTACGGCGGCCTGCCCGAGATCATGGGCGACCACGTCGGCGAGGCGATCGCCGAGCATCTGGTCCGCCACGGCCAGGACCCGGCCTGCGCGGCCACTTGGGGCTACGGCCTGGTCGGCTTCATCCGGGCCGCGGCCGACCGCTGGATGGCCGGCGAGCCCCGCGAGCCTCGGGAAGTCGTGCTGGCCCACCTCGATGCGTTCTTCACTCCGGCGCTGGCCTCTGGGCTGGCCGCCGTGCCGCAACTGTCCGTCCCGCGATTACAGGAGCAACAATGACCCTGCTGATGGATCCCACCCTGACGAGCACCGAATTGGGCGCCGCCCTGACCCGCGCTCTGGACGGGCAGTTCGCCGAGCAGCGCGCGTCCGCTCGGGAGAGCTTTCCGGTCGACAACCTGCTGCGCGCGCCCGGGATGAGCCTCGACGAGGCCCGCGACTGGGTGCTGAACCGCCTGACCGAGCTGTCGGACGCGGGCTTCGGCGCGTCCGGCATGAAGACCAGCGCGGACGGCGAGGCCGACCCGGCTGCGGCGCTGGTCGCCTTCGAGATGCTCGCCCACGGCGACCTGTCGGTGAACATCAAGTCGGGGGTGCAGTTCGGGCTGTTCGGCGGCGCGGTGACCAACCTGGGCACGGCGTGGCACCACGACACCTTCCTGGCCGACATCACCAGCCTGAAGCTGCTCGGCTGCTACGCGATGACCGAGCTGGGCCACGGCTCGGACGTGTCCGGGATCGAGACCACGATCACCTACGTGGCCGAGACCGACGAGTACGAGGTCCATTCCGAGACGGAGTCCGCGACCAAGGCCTACATCGGCAACGCCGCCCGCGACGGCCGGATGGCCGTGGTCTACGGGCAGTTGCTGGTGCGCGGGAAGAACCACGGGGTGCACGCGATCCTGGTGCCGATCCGCGACGAGAACGGACGCGACCTGCCCGGCGTCACCAGCGGCGACCAGGGTTGGAAGGGCGGCCTGCTCGGCGTCGACAACGGCACCCTGCGGTTCGCGCGCGTCCGGGTGCCCCGGCGGATGCTGCTCGACCGCTACGGCGGCGTGGACGCGTCCGGGGTCTACACCTCGCCGATCGAGAACCCGAACCGGCGCTTCTTCACCATGCTCGGGACGCTGGTTCGCGGCCGGGTCTGTATCGCTGCCAGCGGGGCGATCGCCGCTCGCCGCGGGCTCTCGATCGCCACGCGTTATGCCTTGTCGCGGCGCCAATTCACGGCGCCCCAACACCCGGACGGCGTGGTGCTGCTCGACTATCTGACGCATCAGCGGAGGCTGCTGCCTGGGATCGCCCGGGCCTACGCGCTGGGCTTCGCCCAGAACGAACTCTCCGCGAAGCTGGTGCAGATCCAGGGCGGCGGTGACTTCACCGAGCGCGATCAGCGCGAGCTGGAGACCCGGGCAGCCGGGTTGAAGGCGGTCGCCACGAGGTTCGCCAACGACACCCTGCAGACCTGTCGCGAGGCCTGTGGGGGAGCGGGCTTCATGTCGGCCAACCAGCTCGTCGGGCTGCGCGCGGACGCGGACATCTACGCCACCTTCGAGGGCGACAACACCGTGCTGCTGCAGCTGGTCGCCAAGGCCCTGCTGACCGACTACAAGCAGCTCTGGGAGGGCCTGGACCGGATCGGCGCAGCCCAGGCGACCGCCCGGATCATCGGCGAAGGGGTGTTGGAGCGCACCGCCGCCAACCGGCTCATCGAGCGGCTGGTGGCCACCGCGAGCCGGCGTCCGGAGGAGGTCGCGCTGGTCGACCGCGGCTGGCACGCCTACCTTTTCGAGGAGCGCGAGCGGCACGCGCTGGCGTCGCTGGCCAGGCGGATGCGGACGGCCTCGCGCCGCGGCTTCGACGCGGTCAGCGAGCTCGGTGACCACATGCTGTTCGTGGCTCGGGCACACCTGGAACGGGTGATGCTGGAGGCCTTCATCGCCGGCATCGACGCCTGCTCCGACCCGGAGGCGAAGGCCGTCCTGGAGCGTCTGTGCAGCCTGTTCGCGCTGACTTCGATCGCCGAGGATCGCGCCTGGTTCCTGGAGCACAACCGGATCTCGACCGGTCGGGCCAAGGCCATCGGAGCCCAGGTGAACGCGCTGTGCCACGAATTGCGTCCGGAGGCATTGTCGCTGGTCGAAGGCTTCGGCATTCCGCAGTCGTGGCTGGGCGCGGAGCTCCTGACCTGACAACGCGGAGGATTGTCCACCGAGTTCGGTGGACAATCCTCCGCGCTGCGGTGAAGCCACCACCTCGGTCCGCCGAGACCCCGTCCGCGACCAGGGCGGATAGCACCCATCCGGCTGCGTTCGGGACTAGATTCCGATCATGAGGCCCAAGTCCAGACTCTGGCTGCTCTCCGCGGGCCTGCTCGCCGTGGGCGCTGCCCTGATCGCGGCAGCTGTGACGGTCTACTGGCAGCCGTGTGCCGGCAGCATGCTGTCCGGGAGTGTCTTCAACGAGTTCCGGTACGGTCCCGACTTCTCGGACGCCTGCCTGGTCGCAATGGATGAGGCGCCGGTGTTTCCGATGCTGCAGCCCGGCGCAGGCTGGACGCTGACCGGGGGCCTCGGCTGGGTCGCGCTGATCCTGCTTGCCACGTCCTGGTTGGTGCTGCTGCCCACGCTCCGTTTGGGTTGGCCGGCCGCGCTGGCGCTGGCCGCACCCTCCTTGCTCAGCATTGCGCTGGCTGTGCTGACTCTGGTCGCGGCTTTCGCACCGGCAGGCTGGAGTGTGTCCATGCAGAACGGCCTGGTCGTAGGGATCGAGTTGGCGGCGCTGGTGGCGATGGTGATGGTGGGAATCGGAGGCATCGTCCGAACCCTGCCGTTCATGCGCTACATCATCGTGCTGGGCGCGAGCACGGCGGCAGGGTGGATCCACCAGATCTTCGAGTACATGGTGGCGATCAGCCTCAGTGATGCGAATTGGGACAGCCCGCCCGGCACGGGCTACTTCACCGCCATGGCGATCGCAGCGTCCGCTCTGGTCACTGTGCTGCTCTGGGTTTTCGGCCGCGAGCCGGTGGACTCACGCACGACCGTCCCCGTGCTGGGGCAGGCGGGCCCGTCCTGAACGGGTCGCACGGACGCGGCGAATTGGTGTTCGGAGTTTCGGCGTCCGGGCACTACGAGGACAACGTGGACGCGATGCTGGGAGGGTGGAGTCCGAAACGCGCGTCCGCCTGTCCTTGATCGCCCGCTGCGCAGGCGTCCCGGCGCTCGTCCTCGCCGGTGTGGTGGTGCTGCGCTGGCTCGTGAACCTCACCATGTACGAACCCGTGGTCTCGCTGATCGGCGCGGATGCCTACTTCTTGATCTTCGAAGCGCTCTGGTGGCTGAAGGTCGTGGCCAGCGTGCTGTTGGTTGGCGCTCTGGTGGCCGGCTGGTGGGAAGGCAGCCGCGCTTGGGCGCCGGGAGTGACGTTGTTGTGGACGGGCATGCTGCTCCACTGGACCTGGTGGTTCGTGAGCCGATCCTGGGACATCTGGGGATTCTCCCGGCTGCCGATGGATGATCCCGGAGCCGACCTCGACAGGCAGGTGCAGTGGTTGGCGTCGCTCGATCTGGCCACGAGCGCACTGGTCGACCTGATCGCGATCCTGCTGCTGGTACTCGGCGCTCGCCGGTTGCTTGGTGCCGCGCGTTCGGCAAAGGTCGCCGACTCGCCAGCTTGATCTGGTCGAGCCTGATCGGGTCGAGCCTGATCAGGGCAGGCCGGCCAGTCGTCCCAGGGCGGCGGCGACACCCCCCGCGATGACCACGACGATGTAGGGCGCCTTCAGCTGGAGTGCGATTGCACCTGCGGCCAGAGCGAGCAGCCGGGAGTCGAGCGCGATCGCCTGTCCCTTGCCGACGGCGTTCATGACCGTCAGGGACGCGAGCAGGCCGACGGTCAGTGCTGCGGCCAGATCGTGCACCTGCGGCCGGTCGAGGAACGACTGCGGCAGCAGGTAGCCGGCGAGCTTGATCAGGTAGGCGGTGGCGGCGGCGAACAGCACCCAGGCGCTGAGGCTCATGACTTCTCCTTCTTGCGGCGCCACAACCACCAGCCCGCGGTGGTGCCTGCCGCAAGGAGCACCGGAATTCCGGGAGGGACGAGAGGCAACGCGATGATCGTGGTCATGGCCGCTACGATCGCGATCGCCACCGGGTCACGTCCATGCAAGCGGGGCCAGAGCAGGCCGAGGAAAGCCGCCACCGCAGCCCCGTCCAACCCCCAGCGGGCCGGGTCGCCGATCGCGTTGCCGGCGAGTGCGCCCACCAAGGTGAACGTGTTCCACAAGATGAAGACGCCGACCCCGGCCGTCCAGAAACCTCGGACGCGTTCGTCGTGGTCGTCCTGCGCGCTCGCGGTGGCTGTCGACTCGTCTATGGTCAGCTGTGCCATCAGCGGGATCAGCTTGCCCGGCGGTCTGATCAGCGCCTTCAACTGCATCCCGTAGACGCCGTTACGGACGCCGAGCAGGGTGGCTGCTGCCCAGGCTGCAGCGCCCGTCCCACCGCCGGCGATCACGCCGATGAAAGCAAACTGCGAGCCGCCCGTGAACATCAGCGCGCTGAGCGCACAGGTCTGCCAGACGCTCAGGCCAGCGGCAACCGAGAGCGCGCCGAAGGAGACCCCGTAGACGCCCACCGCCGCCGCGATGGACAGGCCCATCCGGGTCGCAGCGGTGAGTGTCGGCACGCGGGCCAAGGTAGCGCATGCCGCGATTCGGACCGGCGACGGGCCAAACCTGGCTGAATCGGGGATCTGGCTGCGTCTGGGGTCGAGATCGCGTCATAGGGTGTCGGCCATGCAGCGCAATCTCACGCCTTCCCGCATGGCCGGACGTGGCCGCACCGACCGGGCAGCTCTCGACGAACTGCTCGACGAGGTTCTCGTCGGCTACGTCGGGATGGCACTGGACGAAGGTCCGCTGGTGCTGCCGGTCGGCTTCGCCCGCGACGGCGATCGGGTGCTGCTGCACGGGTCCACCGGATCGCATCGCATGCGAGTGCTGGCCGAGGGCGCTGAGGTCTGTTTCACGGTGGCCGCGCTGGATGCGCTGAAGGTCGCACGTTCGGCGTTCGGGACGGGCATGCAGTACCGCAGTGCCTGCCTCTTCGGGACCTGCGAGGTGCTATCCGGTGACGACCACGCGTCCGCGCTCGCGGCCTACACTGACCGCTACCTGCCCGGACGCAGCGCTGAGGTGCGTCCGATCGCCAAGAAGGAACTTGCCGCGACCATGGTGTTGGCGCTACCCATCGAGACCTGGTCGATGAAGGTGGCGGACGGCTTCCCCGACGACGATCCGGACGACGTGGCCGGCGACGGTTGGGCCGGCCTGGTTCCGCTGCTCAGCGGCTTCGGTGAACCGATCGACAACCCGGACCTGCGCGGGGGAATCCCCGTCCCGCCTTCAGTCGCCGCGCTCTCCGCCAAGGTGGACGCTTCGCAGCTGTAGCGGCGAGGCACCGTCCACCTTGTGAGGTTCGGCGAGCTCGACGGTGGGCCGGTCTGTGGAAAACCTGAACGAAAAAGAACCGTCCCCGTCGTTCAAAGCGAACGGCGGGGACGGTTCCGCAGATTCAGCGAGCTTCGTCGACCTCGTGCTGGGGCTCGAAGTCAGCGGTGATGGCAGCCTCTTCGAGGTCGGTGCCGCGAGCCTTCGCGATGGCCTTCATCAGGTGGTAGAGCGCCAAGGCGGTGATGGTGCCGACGGTCACGCCGCCGAAGGTCATGTTGCCGAGGGTGAAGGTGAAGTCGGCGATGCCCATGATCAGGCCGACCGCGGCCGGGATCAGGTTCACCGGGTTGGTGAACACGACCTTGTTCTCGATCCAGATGCGGGCGCCGAGCAGGCCGATCATGCCGTAAAGCACGGTCCCGGCCGCTCCGATCACGCCGGCGGGGATCGTGGCGATCGCCTCACCGAACTTCGGGATGAAGGACAACGTGATCGCGATGCAGCCGGCGATCCAGTAGAGCGCGGTCGAGTAGACCTTGGTTGCCGCCATCACGCCGATGTTCTCGGCGTAGGTGGTGGTGCCCGAGCCGCCGCCGAGGCCGGCGATGGTGGTGGCAACGCCGTCGGCCAGCAGTGCGCGTCCCATCGACTTGTCGAAGTTCCGGCCGGTCATCAGGGCCACTGACTTCACGTGTCCGACGTTCTCGGCGATCAGCACCAGCACCACCGGCAGGAAGAGCGCGGCGACCCCGAAGTCGGGCGTGGGCAGCGTGAACTTGGGCAGTCCGAACCAGGACGCGGCACCGACCGTCTCGAAATTCACCTGACCCTGGAACAGGGCTGCGATGTAGCCCACCAGAACGCCAAGCAGTATCGACAGCCGCCCGATCAACCCACGAAAGAGGACTGTGATCAGCACGATCGCGAAGATCGTGATCCAGCCGGTCAGGGGGGCGGCGCGGAAACCGGACGTCTCACTGACACCCCACGCCGCACTTGCCAGGTTGAACCCGATCAGCATCACGATGGTGCCCGTCATCACCGGTGGCATCAGCGCATCGATCCAGCCCGACCCGGCTAGGTGCACGACGGCGCCGACGATCGCCAGCAGGATGCCGGCGAGCATGATGCCGAACAGAGCTTTGCCGATGTCGTCGCCGACCTTGGACGCCAGCACCGGCGAGATGAACGCGAAGGACGAGCCGAGGTAGCTCGGCAGCTTGTTGCCGGTGATCAGCAGGAACAGCAGGGTGCCGACGCCGCTGAAGAACAGCGTCGCGGGAATCGGGAAACCCGTGATCAGCGGCACCAGGAAGGTGGCGCCGAACATCGCGACCACGTGCTGGGCGCCGAGCCCGAACATCTTTCCCCAACCGAGGCGTTCATCAGGGGCGACGACTGCCCCCGGTTCCAAAGTGCCGTTGCCATGCAGCGTCCATAAGGCCATGTGGAGTTCCCCTTTGTCGGTCAGCCGTGGGAACTCTATTGCCACTCGGACGCCGGATCGCCGGCCGCGAAAAAGTGAGATGGACGACCCTTCGTCAGGCTCAGGGATCGTTCGTCAGGCTCAGGGGTAGTTCAGCGGTCTGCTAGATCCAGGAGCGCAGCCACATACGGGCGAGCCAGTCCTTGTAGAGCATCATCTGGTCGGTCAACACCGGATAGATGTACGCGAAGTTGATCGCGACCAGGGCCATCGCCACCCCGACGATGATCGCCCCGCGCCGTCGCTTGGGACTGTCCGCCGGCCCGAGGATCAGCCCGAACACCATCGCCAGCACGATCACCGTGAACGGGATGATCGTGATCGCATAGAAGAAGAACAGCGGACGCCCAGCGGTGGTCAGCAGCCAGGGGACGTAGGTCGACAGCGCCGCGACGACGGGGACCCCGAAGCGCCAGTCCCGTCCGCCCAGCCACCAGATCACGCCGACCACGAGCGCGAGCGCGGCCATCCACCACAGCACCGGCGTGCCGATCGCCGAGATCACGCGAAGGCACGTGTCCTCACCGGTCGCCCAGCACCCGTCCACGCCCGGCTTGATGCCGTTCACCGCATCGAACCCGGTCGGACGCGCCAGCACCAGCCAGCCCCACGGGTTCGAACTGTAGGAGTGGGTCACGCCGTTGATGTAATCGCCGGTGTGGAAGTTGAAGATCTCCTGCTGGTAGTGCAGGAAGGACGCCCACATCTCGCCGAGGTGGACGGTCCAGGGGTGATCGAGGTGGGTCGCTCCCCAATCGCGGTAGTAACCGCCGGACGAGGTCAGCCAGCCCCACCAACTGCCGACGTAAACGACGACCGCCACCAGCACCATGCGGACGAAAGCAGGGATGCCGTCGATCAACAGCGCCAGCCAGCTGTGCCAATCGGCCCCGGCGAGCCGTCGCGCGCCCACGTCCCACAACACACTGAGCACGCCCATGCTGGCCAATAGGAACACTGAGTTCCACTTGGTGCCGATCGCCAGTCCGAACATGAGCCCGGCCACCAAGCGCCACGGACGCAGCCATAGCACTGGCCCGAACCGTCCGCCGAAGTCGGGAATGCCGAGGGCTTCGAGCCGGTCGGCGAGCCGGCCGCGGTACCAGTCCCGGTCGGCCACCACGCACGCGACCCCGGCGACAAGGAAGAAGGCCTGGAAGATGTCGAGGAGTGCCGTCCGCGACATCACGAACGCGAGCCCGTCCAGAGTCAGCAGGACTCCGGCCATGCCGCCGATCAGCGTCGAGCGCGAGAGCCGTCGGGCCAACCGGATGGTGATGAACACCAGCAGCGTCCCGAAGACCAGCGGCATGAACCGCCAGCCGAACGAGTTCATGCCGAACAGCTGCTCGCCGAGCGCGATCAGCCACTTGCCGACCGGCGGGTGCACGACGTATTCGGCGGCGGTCTCGTAGCTGTTGACGTCACCGGCGACCACGGCGTTGTTGATGTCCTTCGGCCAGCTCTTCTCGTAGCCGAAGTGCAGGAGCGTCCAGGCGTCCTTGGCGTAGTAGGTCTCATCGAAGATCAGCTTGTTCGGGTAGGCGAGGTTCACGAAGCGGATCGCGAAGGCGATCACGGTGATCACCGTGGTGACCACCCAGCCCATGGTGCGGTCGCGCAGTTCTGCCTGGCCGTCGCGCAGTCGTTCGATGGTGGTCAGGCCGCCGCGGTTCACTGCTCGGCGGAGGCGGGGCCACGCCCGCTTGGGCTCGCCCTCGGCGGCTTCCGCGTCCAGGTCGGCCAGTTCCGCGTCCCAGGCGCGCTCGTCTCCCAGTAGCGGCTCATCGAGATGCACGGCGTCGATCTCGGCGGTCAGCTGGGGGCTTTCGGGGTGGTCAGGCTCACCCCGGGACGGCTTCGCGTCCGGTCCCCATTCCGCTTCGGTCACCCCGACATCCTAGGTCGGCCGCCGAGCGCGCATGCCGGCAGCGCGCGGATCGGGAATACTGCACAGGTGGACGACAGGTTGGCGGGCGGTGTGCTGGTGCTGGCCGGCACCCCCATCGGCAACGTCGCGGACGCGTCCGCGGCACTGCGGACGGCCCTCGCGGAGGCCGACCTGATCGCTGCCGAGGACACCCGGCGACTGCGCGACCTGCTGACCCGGCTGGAGGTCTCATCGAAGGCCAGGGTGATCTCCTACTTCGACGGCAACGAGGCGTCCAGAGTGGATGAACTGCTGGCCGCGCTGCGCGAGGGGCAGCGAGTGGTGGTGGTCAGCGACGCCGGCATGCCGACTGTCTCCGACCCGGGGTACCGCGTGGTCGCTGCGGCGACCGCCGAAGGGCTGCCGGTGCGGGTGCTGCCCGGACCGTCCGCGGTGCTGGTGGCGCTGGCGCTGAGCGGGCTGCCCACCGACCGCTTCTGTTTCGAGGGTTTCCTACCCCGTAAGGGCGGCGAGCGCCGGCGCCGGCTCTCTGAACTGATCGGCGAATCGCGCACGATGGTCTTCTTCGAGGCGCCCCATCGGCTGTCGGACTTCCTCGCTGATGCCCGGGTGGCGTTCGGCGACGGTCGGGCCGCTGCGGTCAGCCGGGAGCTGACCAAGACCTATGAGGATACCCAGCGCGGGTCTTTGGCCGAACTCGCGGCTTGGGCAGCCGACGGGGTGCGGGGCGAGATCACCGTCGTGGTGGCCGGAGCGACGGCCGCCGCGGTCACGGTGGCCGACGCGTTGCCGCTGGTGGCCGAACGGGTGGCGACCGGTGAGCCGTTCTCAGCCGCGGTCGCCGCCGTGGCAGCGGACGCCGGACTGCCCCGCAAGGCGCTCTATCAAGCAGCGCTGGCCGCGCGAAAGGAAGCGAATGGCTGAGGACAGCGTGCGCGGCGCCTCGCAGCGGCCGATCAAGCCATCAACTGCCCGAGGGGCTGACGAGACCCTGGCCGAGCTTGACGAGGCGCTGGCTGAGCGTGACGAAGCCCTGGCTGAGCGTGACGAAACGCTGGCTGAGCGTGACGAAACGCTGGCTGAGCTTGACGAAACGCTGGCTGAGCGTGACGAAGCCCTGGCCGAGCTTGACGAGACGCTGGCTGAGCTTGACGAAGCCCTGATCCACCTGAGGCTGCCGCCGCTCCCAGTTGCGCTCCCGGTATCCACGACCGATGCCCACACCCACATCGGTAGTACAACGGAGTACAGCCAGCTTTCGCTAGAGCACATCCTGGCCGCGGCCCGCTCGGTGAACGTCACTCGTCTGGTCGAGGTGGGGACTGACGCGGGCTCGTCGCGGGAGGCCATCGCCATGGCCGACGCTCACCCGGAGGTCGTGGCCGCGGTGGCCATTCATCCGAACGACGCCGCGCGCCTGGGTGCGCAGCTGCCCGCCGAACTCGCAGTACTTGAACAGCTGGTGGGGTCGTCGCCTCGCGTGCGGGGGATCGGCGAGACCGGGCTCGACTACTTCCGCACCACTGACGCGGCCGGCCAGGCCCGGCAGAAGGAAGCGTTCGCCGCGCACATCGCGTGGGCCAAGGCACACGACCTGGCTCTGGTGATCCACGACCGCGATGCCCACGCCGACATCCTCGACATGCTCGCTGCCGAGGGTGCGCCGGAGCGGGTACAGATGCACTGTTTCTCCGGAGACGCCGCCTTCGCGCGGGCGTGCCTGGACCGTGGCTTCTGGCTGTCCTTCCCCGGCACCGTCACGTTCAAGCCCAACGAGGCGCTGCGCGAGGCCCTCGACATCACCCCGCCCGACAAGCTGCTGGTAGAAACCGACGCGCCCTACCTCACACCGCTGCCCTACCGGGGTAAACCCAATTCCAGTTACCTGCTGCCGCACACGGTGCGCTTCATCGCGGAGCGGAGAGGGGTCGATCTGGCCGAGCTTTGCGTCCAACTCGCCACAAACGCGTCTGCCGTCTTCGGGGATTGGGGTGACGATGAGGTTTGAGACCGGAGCAACCCAACTTTGCAGCGTTATGCGGGTCGGAATCCGCATCGGACGGAAGCCAACCCAATTTCAACCGGTTATGAGCGCCAGATCGGGCTTCATAACCAGTAGAAATCGGGTTGGAACCCAGAGCCGTCAGCAAAGGGCGCTGATAACCCGCCAGAAATGGGTTCATCCACGGGGCTACGGACTTGGCTGGTTCACCTTGGCGGCGCGGCATGGCTGAGGGACTTCTCGACCCACGCACCATCAGGCAGCTCGCTGCCGAACTCGATCTGCGACCGACCAAGCAGCGCGGCCAGAACTTCGTGCACGACCCGAACACGGTTCGACGAATCGTGTCCGCAGCGGGCGTGGGCACGGACGACGTGGTGCTCGAGATCGGGCCCGGGCTCGGCTCGCTGACTCTCGGCCTGTTGGAGCAGGTGGCCGAAGTGGTGGCGATCGAGATCGAACCGAGCCTTGCTGCCCGCCTGCCGCGCACCGCAGCCGAGCGGGTGCCCGAGCGTGCCGAGCGGCTTCGTGTGATCGAGGCCGACGCGCTGGCCGTCGACTCACTGCCCGACCCCCAGCCCACGGCAGTGGTGGCGAACCTGCCCTACAACGTGAGCGTCCCGGTGCTGCTCCACGTATTGGCTCGGTTCCCGGGTATCCGCAACGGCTTGGTGATGGTGCAGTCCGAAGTGGCCGACCGGCTGGTCGCCCCGCCCGGGTCCAGGACCTACGGGATTCCTTCGGTGAAGCTCGCCTGGTACGCCTCGGCGCGCCGTGTCGGCAGCGTGCCGCCCAAGGTCTTCTGGCCGGTGCCGAATGTCGATTCCGGCTTGGTCGAGTTGGTACGTCGCGATCCGCCGGTGACCACCGCGTCCCGGCAGCAGGTCTTCACCGTGATCGACGCGGCCTTCGCGCAGCGGCGCAAGATGCTTCGTTCGGCGCTCTCGGGACTGTTCGGGTCGTCCGCGGCGGCGTCCGCCGCCTTGGCTGCGGTGGGCATCGATCCGCAGGCTCGCGGAGAGGTGCTCGGGGTCACTGATTTCGCGCGCATCGCGGAAGCCCTCGCGTCCGCGGCGGTGGGCTAGCCTGCACCCATGGCATCACCGGTGACGGAGACTGAGGCAGTCCGCGTTCGCGTGGCCGGCAAGGTGAATCTCGCCCTGCGCTGCGGTCCGCGACGTCCGGACGGGTACCACAGCCTCGCCACGGTGTTCCAGGCGGTCTCGGTGTTCGACGAGGTCGAGGCCACTTGGGCGAAACCCGGACGCTTCACCGTGACCGTGCTTGGTGACCAGGCCGATCTGGTGCCCACCGGTGAATCGAACCTCGCAGCGAAGGCGGCCCGACTGTTGGCCGCGACCGTCGGCGCAGACCAGCCATTGGGTGCCGATCTCGTCATTCGCAAGTCCATCCCGGTCACGGGGGGCATGGCCGGCGGTTCGGCCGACGCGGCGGGCGCACTGCTCGCATGCGCTGTGCTGTGGGACCTCGACATCACTCCCGACGAGCTGCGCGACCTCGGCGCCCAACTCGGTGCGGACGTCCCGTTCTGCCTTGTCGGTGGCACCGCCCTGGGCACCGGACGCGGCGACCAACTGGCTCCCGTGCTGAGCCGTGGCACCTACCACTGGGTGCTGGCCTTCAGCGCCGCCGAACTGTCGACCCCCGCGGTGTTCGCCAAGTTCGACGAGCTGGGCCTGGCAGTCGAACCCCTCGAAGCGCCGCCGGAGATCCTGAACGCCCTGGTCAGCGGCGATGTGCACGCACTTGGCAAGTCGCTGGTCAACGACCTCGAGCCGGCCGCGCTGGCGCTTCGTCCGCAGTTGGGCCAGGTGCTCGAAGCCGGACGCGAACTGGGCGCGATCGCAGCCATGGTTTCCGGCTCGGGGCCGACGGTGGCTTTCCTCGCCGCCAACGAGCCGTCCGCCGTGGACCTGTCAGTGAAGCTCTCCAGCCTGGGCATTTGCCGAGCGGTGAAGCGGGTTTCCGGCCCCGTCCCGGGCGCCCGCCTCGTGGTCTAGCCCCGCCTCTTGTTCCCGACTTGTCAGATTCTGGTTCACCAAGTCAATGAGCTTCTGACAACTCGGTGGCCGGGGCCTCTTTGCCGGGCATGATCCGGGCGACGAGCAACAGGCCCGACAGCAGAACCGCGGGCAGGAACATCGTGCGCTGGATGCCGATCGTCTGTACCACCACGCCGACGATGGCCGGGGCGATCAGGAACGTGGCGTAGCCGAAGGTGACCACGACCGACAGGCCGCGTCCGCCGGCGGTGTGGCCGGCAACCGCATAGACCTGCGGGGCGATCATGCCGATGCCCAGACCCACCAGCGACCAACCGATCAGCAGGACCGGGAGTGTGGCTCCGGTGGCCGCGATCAGGTAGCCGAGAGCCGAGCAGGCGCCGCCGAACCGAGTCACCGCGCGGCGTCCGAATCGGACGACCAGGAAGTCGCCGAGCAGCCGGATCACCACCATGAACGCGGCGACACAGGTGAAGCCGAGCGCGCCGGTGGTCGCATCCACGCCGGCGATCTGGGTGACGTGCAGGCCGGACCAGTCGTTCGCCGTCCCTTCGCCAAGTCCGAAGGCGATGGCCATCAGGCCCAGAAGGTACGCCGAGCGCGGGATCGGGGTCTTGGCCCCGGACTCGTCCGCGTGGCTGATCAGGGCCGTCTCCGGGGTGATTCGGACGGCCACGGCCAGCACGACCAGCCCGAGGGCGGACGCGATCGCGGTGGCAGTGACCACAGTCGGCTCGGGATTGCGCTCGAATAGGGGAGCGAGCCCGACGATCAGCGCGGCACCGACCAGGTTGCCGACCGACCACATGCCGTGGAAGAAGCTCATGATCGGCTTGGGCCGGTGCTGCTCCACCTGGACGCCGACCGCGTTCATCGCCACGTCGATGCCGCCGTTGCCCAGACCGAGCAGAACCGCGGACGCGACCAGCAAGACGATGTTCGGCGCCAGCCCGATGCCGAGGATTCCCACCACGAGCACCGGGATCATGGCGAGGCTGATCCGCCGCGCGCCGAACCGGTCGGAGAGTCTGCCCGACGCCTGCATCGAAGCGATTGCGGCCACACCGATGGCGACGAACAGCATCGACAGCTGCAGAGGAGTCAGACCGAACCGCTGTACCAGGGTCGGGATCGCGGCCGCATACACCCCGATCACGAGGCCGTTGTAGAAGAACAGCAGGACGACGGCCAATGCCGCCTTCGGGGAGCCCAGCGAGATCACCGGTTCACTCTATGGGCGAGCCGGGGGTTTCTGGAAGCGCTCTCAGGGCGAGCCGCCAGACTTGCTCTGAACGTACAGAGTCGGATCGGGCCGAAGGTTCCGCATCCCGTTCCAGGCGAGATTCACCAGGTGGGCCGCCACGACTGGCTTGGGCAGCTGTTGTTCTTCGCGGGTGTCCATCCACCACTGGCCGGCCAGGGCGACCAGCCCGACGAGCATCTGGGCGTACATCGGGGCGGTCTGTGCATCCAGTTGACGCTTGGTGAACTCATTGGCCAGCAGGCCCTCCACCCGCGACGCGATGTCGGAGAGGATGGTGGCGAACGAGCCTTCCGGCGAGGTTGCCGAGGAGTCCCGCGAGATGATCCGGAACCCATTGGGATGATCATCGATGTAGTCGAGAAGAGCGAGGGTGCCGAGCTCGATCAGTGATCGGGGGTTCGCCCTCGGCGTGGTCAGCGCCGTGCGAATCGCGTCGTGCAGAGTACGCACCTCGCGATCGACGACGACCGCATACAGGCCTTCCTTGCCGCCGAAGTGCTCGTAGACCACCGGCTTGCTCACCCCGGCGTGCGCAGCGATCTCCTCAACCGAGGTGCCTTCCAGGCCGCGCTCGGCGAAAAGGGCTCTGGCTACGTCAATCAGTTGCTCGCGCCGCTCGGCCCTGGTCATGCGGACGCGGCTTCGCCGGGCACGGGTAGTGGCCGCGGCGGAAGACATGGCCCAAGTCTGGCCCGGGTGGGTCTAGATCGCCAATCGCTCGCGCGGACGCCATAACCAGGCGTGCGAACCTGACCCCGGATGCAAGCACCACGTCGTGACCCGTAGAGTTGGCCCCGGCCGTTCCAGGACGGTCGTTCCCCGGTTGGTCTGCCGGCAGGGCCCGCCTGACTTTGAATCAGGACTAGCGACGTAGGTTCGACTCCTACCCGGGGAGCGGATTCACAACCTCACCTTGGGAGTGCCCGTGGCCGAGCAGGACGCAGTCGTCGACAACCGGGTGGCAGCCGTTGTCATCATGGCCGCCGGAGCCGGAACCAGGATGAGATCGGCCATCCCGAAGGTGCTGCACCGCATCGCCGGCAAGTCACTGGTCGCCCTGGCCATCGATACCGCGGACGCACTGGCCCCCGAGCGTCTTGTGGTCGTGGTCGGCCATCAGCGCGAGCAGGTCACCGCACATCTCGCCGAGGTCGCACCCCACGTGACGATCGCGGTCCAGGAGCAGCAGTTGGGCACTGGGGACGCGGTCCGCGCAGGCCTGGCTGCGCTTTCTGACGTCTCCGGGGCGGTTGTGGTCACGTCTGGCGATGTCCCACTGCTGTCCGGGGAGACCCTGCAGGAGCTGGTCGCCACCCACCGGGTCGAGGGCAACGCGGTCACCGTCCTCACCGCGATCGTGCCCGACCCGACCGGCTACGGGCGCGTCGTTCGCGAGGGTGACCATGTCGCCCGAATCGTCGAGCAGAAGGACGCGGCCCCCGAGGAACTCGACCTCAGCGAGATCAACTCCGGCATCTACGTGTTCGAGTCCGACGTGCTCGCCGCGGGCATCGCCGCGCTGGAGGCCAAGAACGCCCAGGGCGAGCTCTACCTCACCGACGTCGTCGCGCACGCCCGAGCGTCCGGACGCAGGGTCGGCGCCCAGTTGCTCGCCGACTATCTACAGACCGAGGGCGTCAACGACCGGATCCAGCTGGCTGAGCGCGGCGCCGAACTGAACCGGCGCATCCTGCACCGCTGGATGGCCGAAGGGGTCACCGTGATCGACCCGGCGACCACCTGGGTGCAGGCCGGCGTCGATCTCGCCGAGGACGTCACCCTGCTTCCTGGCACCTCATTGGAAGGCGCGACCTCGATCGCCCGGGGCGCGACCATCGGGCCGGACACCACGCTGATCGACGTCGAAGTGGGCGAGAATGCCCGGGTGCTGCGCACCCACGCCGAGCTGGCGGTGATCGGGCCGGACGCTACCGTCGGTCCGTTCACCTACATGCGTCCGGGCACGGAACTGGCGGCCCGCGTCCACGTCGGTGCGTTCGTCGAGACCAAGAAGGCGATCATCGGCGAAGGCACCAAGGTGCCGCACCTGACCTACTGCGGCGACGCGGTGATCGGCGAGGGTAGCAATATCGGCGCGGGCACGATCTTCGCCAACTACGACGGGGTGGGGAAGTACACCACCACCGTCGGCTCGCACTCCTTCGTGGGCAGCGATTCGGTGTTGGTGGCCCCGGTGCAGATCGCGGACGGCGCGTACGTCGCCGCGGGGTCGACCATCACCAGCGACGTGGGTCCCGGCGAACTGGCGGTGGCGCGAGGGCAACAACGCAACATCAAGGGCTGGGTCGCGCGGAAGCGTCCGGGCACCAGGTCGGCGAGTGCCGCCGAGGCCGCGCTCGCGTCCGAGGCTGCCTCCGGCGCGCGGGAGGACTCAGAGTGAGCGGGATCAAGCGTCCGACCGAGAAGCACCTGATGCTGTGCACGGGCCGGGCCTTCCCCGAACTGGCCGAGTCGATCGCCACCCTGCTCGGGGTCGACCTGATCCCGACCCGTTCGCTCACCTACGCCAACTCCGAGATCTACGTGCGGTTCGAGGAATCGGTGCGGGGCGCGGACGCCTTCGTGATCCAGTCCCATCCGGCGCCGGTGAACGAGTGGCTGATGGAGCAGCTGATCATGATCGACGCGCTGAAGCGGGCTTCCGCGAAGCGCATCACGGTGGTCTCGCCCTTCTACCCATATGGCCGCCAGGACAAGAAGCACGCCGGACGCGAGCCCATCTCGGCGCGGTTGGTGGCGGACCTGTACAAGACGGCCGGTGCCAACCGGTTGATGTCCATCGACCTTCACGCGGCCCAGATCCAGGGCTTCTTCGACGGTCCCGTCGACCACCTGCTGGCGTTGCCCGTGCTGGTCGAGCACGTGAAGGCCAACTACGACGTGTCAAACATGACGGTGGTCTCGCCGGACGCCGGCCGGGTGCGTCTGGCCGACATGTGGTCGGATCACCTGGGTACCCCGCTGGCGATCATCCACAAGCGTCGGGACCCGAACAAGGCCAACGAGGTCGCGGTGGGTGAAGTCGTCGGAGATGTGAATGGACGCGTCTGCCTGCTGGTCGACGACATGATCGACACCGCGGGCACGATCTGTCAGGCGGCGTCCGCGCTGAAGGCGCACGGCGCGAAGACGGTGATCGCGGCCGCTACCCACCCGATCCTTTCGGGACCCGCGCCACAGCGCCTCAACGAGTCGGACTTCGAGGAAGTGATCGTCACCAACACGCTGCCGATCAGCGAGGGTGTGAACATCCCCAAGCTGAAGGTCCTCTCGATGGCACCTCTGATCGCCCAGGCGATCCAGGCCGTCTTCGAGGACGGCTCGGTCGCGTCCCTGTTCAACGGCGCCCACTGAGTTCAACGCCGCCCACTGAGTTCCTCTGCCGCGCTCTTGGACCTGTTCGCCAGCCCGCAGGTTTCGAGGGCCACCGTTCTCCATCGAGAGCCACCGTTTCTGACGTCCGCCTGTTCCCGCGTACAGGCCCTCGACCGAAACGGAGGCTCTCGACGCTTAAGGCGGGCTCTCGATGGCGACTTGGGAGCGGCGGCGTCCGCGTCCCGTCGCTTTGAGGGTCGGACGCGGACGCGGTAAGGTAACCGGGTTGCCTCGGCGAGGGGCCCGGCGCAGATGCCAAAGGCCCGTGATCGACAAGGCGGAGCGTGCAGCGCCGCTGATCACTCCCTCGCCGCAGGTTGAAATTGGACGAGGTTGAGGAGCAATAGCAAGTGTCTGAGAGCAAAATCGCGGCAGTTTCCCGCACCGAATTCGGCAAGGGCGCGGCGCGCCGCACCCGTCGGGCCGGTCTTGTGCCCGCCGTCCTGTACGGCCACGGCACCGATCCGGTGCACCTGTCGCTGCCCGGGCACGATGTGCAGCTCGCCCTGCGCGTGGCCAACGCCGTGCTGGAGATTTCGATCGACGGCTCGAAGAGCCAGCTGGCGCTGGCCAAGCAGGTTCAGCGCAACCCGGTCAAGGGCAGCATCGAGCACGTCGACCTGGTCATCGTGAAGAAGGGCGAGAAGGTCACCGTCGAGGTGCGCCTGGTCGTCGCCGGCGATCACCCGGCCGACCGCATGATCCTGATGGACCAGCAGACCATCACCCTTGAGGTCGAGGCGACCCACATCCCGACCGACATCGAGATCGACGTCACCGGCCTTGAGATCGGCGACACGATCACCGCCAAGGACCTGGTGCTGCCGACCGGCGCGCTCTTCCCGGGCGAGCCCGACGACCTGATCCTCTCGGTCGCGGCAACCCCGAGCCAGGCGGCGCTGGACGCCGAACTGGCCGGCACTGAGGAAGCTGGCGCAGAGGCTCCGGCCGAAGAGGCGTGATCTGGCCTCATGGCTAACTGGCTTGTGGTCGGGCTCGGTAATCCGGGCCCGACCTACTCATCTCACCGGCACAATGTCGGCTACCTGGTGGTGGACGAACTGGCCAGACGGGCCGGCGTCCGCTTCTCCCGGTCGCTCACGCTGCGCGCCGAGACCGCGCAGACCAGGATCACCGCGCCGGGAGGCATCGGTGCAGTCGGGGCGGACGCTGACCAGGTGGTGCTGCTCAAATCGCGCACTTACATGAACGAATCCGGGATCGCGGTATCGAAGGCGGCGAGCTACTTCAAGACCGCCGCCGACCACCTCGTGGTGGTCCATGACGAACTCGACCTCGATTTCGGACGCATCCGGCTGAAGTTCGGCGGCGGCGACAACGGCCACAACGGCCTGAAGTCGATCCGTCGTCATTTGGGCACCGGCGACTTCTTCCGCGCCCGCTACGGCGTCGGCCGTCCGCCCGGACGCCAGGACGCCGCCGACTACGTCCTGAGCCCGTTCCCGTCCGCCTTGAGCGAGGACGTCGCAGTCGAGGTCTCCCGCTGCGCGGACGCAGTCGAGTCGCTGCTCACGCTCGGCTTGGACGCCACGCAGACCCGCTTCAATTCCTGACGGGCGGTTGGCGAATTGGGGACGGTTCCTTTTTGTTCAAGTTGACGATTCAACTTGAACGAAAAGGAACCGTCCCCGTGTGTTCAACCTCCTGCAGGGTCTCCTTTGCGCGGCCGCGGCAACTGGGGTGGGGGTGTGGGCAAGTAAGGTGATGCGGTGATTCTCGATGGCTTGATCGACCTCGTCGGCGATGAGCCGGTGATCGCTGAGGCCATCGCCGACTCGCGCACCGGACGGTTGCCTGCGCTCGACCTGGCAATGCCCGAGGCGGTCCGGCCGCTGTTCGTTGCGGCCATGGCCAAGCGGACGACCCGCTCGATCCTGCTGGTCACGTCGACCTTCCGGGACGCAGAGACGCTCACCAACGCTTTGACGTCCCTGCTCAGCGAAGAGGAAGTCGCCTACTACCCGGCCTGGGAGACGCTTCCGCACGAGCGACTCAGCCCGCGTTCCGACACCGTTGGTCGTCGACTGGCCGTGTTGCGACGCCTGGCCGGCAATGACGACCTGCCGGCCCCGCGGGTGGTCGTGGCGCCGGTGCGTTCGGTGCTGCAGCCACAGGTGGTCGGGCTCGGCGACCTGCTGCCGGTGAAGCTCGTGGCCGGCCAGGACTACACGCTCGAAGATGTGGCGAAAGGCCTTGTCGACGCGGCCTACATCAGGGTCGACCTGGTCGAGCGACGCGGCGAGTTCTGCGTCCGCGGCGGCATCATCGACATCTTCCCGCCCACCCTCGAACACCCGGTGCGCGTGGACTTCTTCGGCGACACCGTCGAGGAGATCCGCCCGTTCAGCGTTGCAGATCAGCGTTCCTTCGATGAAGTGCTGCCCGAGGTTGTCGCCTCCCCTTGCCGCGAGTTGCTGATCACCGACGCGGTCATGGCCCGTGCCGCCGAACTTGCCCGCACCCATCTCAACGCTCCAGGCAATCTCGGCGAGATGTTCGAGAAGATCGCCGCCGGGCACGCGGTGGACGGGGTGGAGGCGCTCGCCCCAGTGCTCGTGGACGGTTTGGAACTGTTGATCGACGTGCTGCCGCACGACACCCAGGTCCTGCTGTCCGATCCGGAGCGCATCCGGGCCCGCGCCCAGGAGTTGGTCGTCACGAGCGAGGAGTTCCTGCGCGCATCCTGGGCAGCGGCCGCCGAGGGGGGCGTCGCCCCGATCGACCTGGGTGCGTCCGCTTATCGCAGCCTGGCGGACGTTCGCGCGCATGCCCTCGAACTCGGCCAGGCGTGGTGGAGCCTCTCGCCCTTCAGTTCCGGGGTGGACGAGCGGACGGTGGCTGAGTTCGGGGCAGCCGCTGAGGACCCTTCGTCAGGCTCAGGGATCGGTGTAGGGCGCTCAGGGATCGGTGTTGGGGGCTCAGGGATCGGTGTTGGGGGCTCGGGGTTCGTTGGTGGGGGCTCAGGGATCGTTGATGGGGTCTCGGGGACCGGCTCGTCGGCCTCAGGAGGCTTCTCCGCTTGGGACGTGAGCGCGGTCCCGTCCCGCATCGTCCCGGCGGGCGAGGCGCCCATCTGGCGGGGCGACACCGAAGCTGCGGTGGCTTCGATCCGCGGGTCCGCGTCCGCTGGGCACCGCGCGATCGTCGTGGCGGACTCCAGCGGGCTCGCCGCCCGCATGGTCGAGATCCTGAAATCGGCCGACATCCCGGCAGGACGACCCGATGCGCTGACGAAAGTGCCGCTCCCAGGCACGGTCACCGTCATCCGCGCCGAGCTTCGCCACGGCTTCTCCCTGCCGGGCAGCAATCTGGACGTGTTCACCGCCGGCGACCTCTCCGGGCAACGCGAGGCCGACAAGGCGTCCCGGAAGATGCCGGCCCGGCGCAAGAACACCATCGACCCGCTGGAGTTGAAGTCCGGCGATGCTGTCGTCCACGAGACCCACGGCGTCGGACGCTACGTCGAGATGGTCCAGCGGACGGTGGCCGGCGCGACGCGGGAATACCTCGTGCTCGACTACGCGTCGTCCAAGCGCGGCCAGCCGGCCGACCGGCTCTTCGTCCCGATGGACCAACTGCACCTGGTCACCCGCTACGTGGGCGGTGAGAGCCCGACCCTGGACAAGCTGGGCGGAGCCGACTGGAACAAGCGCAAGTCGCGCGCCCGCAAGGCCGTGCGCGAGATCGCGGCCGAGCTGATCAAGCTTTACGCCGCCCGGCAGGCCTCTCGTGGATACTCCTTCTCTCCGGACACCGTCTGGCAGGGCGAGCTCGAGGACGCGTTCGCGTACGTCGAGACCCCCGACCAGCTTTCGGCGATCACCGAAGTCAAGGCCGACATGGAGCAGGTCGTGCCGATGGACCGCCTCATCTGCGGCGACGTGGGCTACGGCAAGACCGAGATCGCCGTCCGCGCGGCCTTCAAGGCGGTGATGGATGGCAAGCAGGTGGCGGTGCTGGTGCCGACCACGTTGCTGGTGCAGCAGCACCACGCCACTTTCGCCGATCGCTACGCCGGCTTCCCGGTGACCGTGGCCGCGTTGAGCCGCTTCCAGAGCGACGCCGAGAAGAAGAAGGTGGTCGCCGGTCTGGCCGACGGGGGAGTGGACGTGGTCGTCGGCACCCACCGCCTGTTCTCCGACCAGATCGCGTTCAAGGACCTCGGTCTGGTGATCATCGACGAGGAGCAGCGCTTCGGCGTCGAGCACAAAGAGGCGCTGAAGAAGCTGCGGCTGAACGTCGACGTGCTGTCGATGAGCGCAACCCCGATCCCGCGGACGCTGGAGATGGCCATCACCGGCATCCGGGAGATGAGCGTGATCGCCACCCCGCCGGAGGAGCGGCACCCCGTCCTGACGTTCGCGGGGCCGTACGACTCCGCACAGGTGCGCGCTTCGATCCGCCGCGAGCTGGCCCGGGAAGGGCAGGCGTTCTACATCCACAACCGGGTGGCCTCGATCGAGAAGACCGCGCAGCAGATCGCCGAACTGGTGCCCGAGGCGCGGGTTGCGGTCGCACACGGACAGATGAACGAACACACCCTCGAACAGGTGATGGTCGACTTCTGGGAGCGTCGTTTCGACGTGCTGGTCTGCACCACGATCGTCGAGGCCGGCCTGGACATCTCCACCGCGAACACCCTGCTCATCGAGCGGGCCGACCTGTTGGGTCTCTCGCAGCTCCACCAGTTGCGGGGAAGAGTCGGACGCGGCCGCGAGCGCGGCTACGCCTACTTCCTCTACCCGCCGGAGAAGCCGCTCACCGAGACCGCCCACGACCGGCTGGCCACCATGGCCGCGCACACCGACCTCGGGGCCGGCATGGCCATCGCCATGAAGGACCTGGAGATCCGCGGCGCGGGCAACCTGCTGGGCGGGGAGCAGTCGGGGCACATCGCCGAGGTCGGTTTCGACCTGTACATCCGCCTGGTCGGGGAGGCCGTCGCCGAGTTCCGCGGCGAGGACTCCGAGCCCGAGCCCGAGATGAAGATCGAGCTGCCGGTCGACGCGCACCTGCCCGGCGACTACGTGGCGTCCGAGCGGCTGCGGCTGGAGATGTACAAGCGACTCGCCGCGGTCAACTCACCGGCCGACATCGCGTCCGTCCGCGAAGAGTTGGTCGATCGGTACGGCGAGCCGCCGGCCCCGGCCGAGGCTCTGCTTGCCGTGGCGGCGTTCCGGCTGTCCGCGCGGGCACACGGGGTGAGCGAAGTGGTTGCCCAAGGCAACATGATCCGGTTCGCCCCGGCCGTGCTGCCCGACTCGGCACAGTTGCGCCTGGCCAGGCTGTACCCCGGGGCCCAGGTGCGTAAGGCGACCGAGCTGATCCTGGTGCCGCGTCCGATGACCCGTCCGATCGGTGGTCAGCCGATCACCGACGCGCCGCTGCTCGAATGGGCGGCCAAGGTGTTGAGCGACGTCTTCCCGACCCCGGCCAGCCGGTAGGATCGCGACGGCGCACGAAACACGAAGGTGAGTAGATGAGCAAAGCAGCGGTGAAGGTCGCAGTTCTGGTTGCCTCGATGGCGGCACTGGTGGGCTGCGCGGGCGGGAACCCGCTGGTTGCGGCGTATGTAGGTGCCGAGACCATCCCGCAGACGACGGTGGACAACGTCAGCCGTGTGCTGGCGGACGCGACCGAGGACGCCACCGACACCGCGGGCTCGTACGGCCAGACGGTCGTCTCGATCATCATCCAGTCCAAGCTGGCTGCGCAGGTGGCTGCAGCCAAGGGCATCACAGTCACCGACGCCGAGCGCCAGCAGGTCTACGACAGCAACGAGATCTACACGGTGCTGCTGAACAACCCGGCTACCGCCGACTTCATGCGCGACTACGCGAACACCGCCTTCATCCTCAACGACGAGGCCGGCAAGTTGGGCGTCAACGAGCTCGTGGGGACGACCGCGATCACCTTGAACCCGCGTCTCGGCACGTGGGACCCGACCACTGGCGGCATTCTTGCGGGCAGCAGCGGGTCGCTCTCCCAGCTGGCCAGCAAGGCCTAACCGGTCGATGGATCAGCCGGACGACGGGCTCGGGGTAACGCCCGCGGGCGGGTCCGGCGCCTTCCGTGACAGCGAGCTCGAGCGTCTGGTCGCGGTGATGCACCGGCTGCGGGCGGGGTGCCCGTGGGACGCCGAGCAGACCCACTCCAGCCTGGTTCGCTATCTGGTCGAGGAGACACTCGAAGTCGTTGAGGCCATCGAGGCCGGCGACGACAACCATCTCACCGAAGAGCTCGGCGACCTGCTGCTGCAGGTCGTGTTCCATGCCGAGATCGCCGGCGAGGCCGGACGCTTCGACATCGAGGACGTCGCTCGGCGCATCGCCGACAAGCTGGTCGCGCGGCATCCGTACGTGTTCTCCGACGCTGAGGTGCCCGCCGATCTGGTGAGCTCGTGGGAGCGGGCGAAGGCCATCGAGAAGGGACGCGAGTCAGCGCTGGACGGCATCCCCGAGCGGTTGTCCGCCCTGACCAGGGCCCAGAAGGTGATCGGACGCTCGCGCAGCCACGGCCTGGCGCCAGGGCCGCTCGGGATCGAGCCCTCCACGCTGGCCGCGTCCGATCTGGGTGCTGAGCTGCTGCGGCTGGTCGCCCGTGCCGACGAACTGAACCTGGACGCCGAACAGACCGCCCGAGCAGCCCTGCGCGAGTTGGAGAAGCGCGTCCGCGAAGCCGAGCTGAACGGAGTCCAGTAACCCCGGTCGGGGTGTCCCCGAGTGCCCGCACCGCTAGGGTAGGGACGACGACAATTCCGCTTGAAAGGCACACACGTGGCACAAATCGAATTCGTTCACGCGAGGCAGATCCTCGATTCGCGCGGCAACCCCACCGTTGAGGTGGAGGTCGTGCTCGACGACGAGACCGTGGGCCGCGCTGCGGTTCCGTCCGGCGCCTCCACCGGTGCGTTCGAAGCCGCAGAGCTGCGTGACGGCGATGCGGCCCATTACGGTGGCAAGGGCGTGCTGAAGGCCGTCGAGAACGCCGTGGAGCAGATTGGCCCCGAGGTCATCGGCATGGAGGCGTCCGAACAGCGCCTGCTCGACCAGGCCATGATCGAGTTGGACGGCACCGACAACAAGTCCAAGCTCGGCGCGAACGCCATCCTCGGTGTATCGCTGGCCGTGGCGCAGGCCGCAGCCGACTCCGCCGGTCTGCCGCTGTACCGCTACCTCGGCGGCCCGACTGCCAGCGTGCTGCCGGTGCCGATGATGAACATCCTCAACGGTGGTTCGCATGCCGACTCCAACGTCGACATCCAGGAGTTCATGATCGCGCCGATCGGTGCGGCCACCTTCGCGGACGCCCTCGAAATGGGCGCCGGCGTCTACCACGCGCTGAAGGCAGTGCTGAAGGGCCGCGGCCTTTCCACCGGCCTGGGAGACGAGGGCGGCTTCGCCCCGAACCTGGAGAGCAACGCGGCGGCCCTCGACCTCATCCTCGAGGCAATCAAGAACGCCGGCTTCGTACCGGGCAAGGACGTGGCGCTCGCGCTCGACGTGGCCGCGTCCGAGTTCTACAACGAGGACGGCACCTACGCATTCGAAGGTGCGTCGAAGACCGCTGAAGAGATGGTCGCCTACTACGCCGACCTGGTCGCCAAGTACCCGCTGGTCTCGATCGAGGACCCGCTGAACGAGGACGACTGGGACGGCTGGAAGTCGATGACCGCATCGCTGGGCGACAAGGTGCAGCTGGTCGGTGACGACCTGTTCGTGACCAACGTGACCCGCCTGCAGAAGGGCATCGACACCGACACCGCCAACGCGCTGCTCGTGAAGGTGAACCAGATCGGTTCGCTCACCGAGACCATCGACGCGGTCGACATGGCCCATCGCGCCGGCTACAAGACGATGATGAGCCACCGTTCCGGCGAGACCGAGGACGTCACCATCGCCGACCTGGCCGTCGCCCTCGGCTGTGGCCAGATCAAGTCGGGCGCCCCGGCGCGTTCGGAGCGGGTTGCCAAGTACAACCAGCTGCTGCGCATCGAGGAGGACCTGGACGACGCCGCGCGCTACGCCGGTGCCGCCGCGTTCCCGAGGTTCAAGGCCTGAGCTAGTTTCCAACAGTGCGCCGGCGGTCTTCCGCCGGCGCACTGTGCTGTTTTCGGCACTTGCGCCCGTCCGTCCCGTCCGTCCCGCATCGAGAGCCCCCCTTCCTCGCCGAGAGCCTCCGGTTCGGTGGAGGGCCTGTACCGGCGCGCGGGCGAATGACCGAAACGGTGGCCCTCGGCGCGGAGGGCGGCGAAACCAGGGGATGGCGGACGCACCCAGCGAGTCCGGCGGGCGTCCGGCGAATGCCCGCCTATCCTTGACCAGATGAGGTTCGAGGGTCATGGCTCGCGGGACGCGTAGCTCGCGCAACGACACCGCCGGCCCGGGGCGTCCGACGCGGCGCGCCCGGTCCGGCGCTCGTGCGTCCGCGCCCGACACTCCGAGTGTTCCGCAAGCAAGGGACCGCAGCACGGACGTGCCGATGTGGCGGAGGGGTCTGCACCTCACTCGTCGCGCGATCGTGCTGGCGTTGGTGGTGGTGGCGCTGATCATCTCCTTCGGCGGCTCAATGCGCAGCTACCTCGCCCAGCAGCACGAACTGGCGGTGGCCGAGCAGGAGATCCGTGATCGCTCGGCGCAGATCGCCGACCTTCAGGCAGAGCTGGCTCGCTGGGATGACGCCGACTACGTCAAGGCCCAGGCCCGTGATCGACTCGGCTGGGTGATGCCAGGGGAGACCGGCTACCGGGTGATCGGTGCGGACGGCAAGCCGCTCGGCGGCGGCGTGGTGATCGAGTCGGCTGAACGTCTGCCCGCAGGTGAGCACGACCCGGTCTGGTGGGACCGCCTATGGGGTTCGCTGCAGGCCGCGGACGCCCCCGCCCGCAAGGTCACGTCGCCGTAGTCGGTTACCGGCTGGTCGCGCAACTCCGCCTTCGGCTGGTCGAGCCTGTCGAGACCTTCACACAGCCCGTCGAGCCCGCAGAAGCCACATGGGAGAATGACCGACGTGCCGACCTTCGAACCCCTGACACCATCGGACGCCGCGACGATCGCCGCACAGTTGGGACGCGAACCGCGCGGCTCGGCAGGAGTCGCCTGGCGGTGCCCGTGCGGCAAGCCGGGGGTGGTGGCCACCAATCCGAGACTGCCGGACGGAACCCCGTTCCCGACCACCTACTACCTCACCTGTCCCCGTGCGGTGGCAGGGTGCTCCACGCTTGAAGCCGAAGGCCTGATGGCCCAGATGTCCGAGCGCCTGAGCGCCGATCCTGAACTGGCGGCGGGGTACGCGTCCGCGCATTCGGCTTATCTGAGCGATCGCGCCGAACTGGGGGAGGTGCCCGAGATCGCCGCCATCAGTGCCGGCGGCATGCCCGACCGGGTGAAGTGCCTGCACGTGCTGGCCGCGCACTCTCTGGCGGCCGGACCGGGCGTCAACCCGCTCGGCGATGAGACTCTCGCCCGGCTGGGCGAGTTCTGGACGCGTCCCTGCCTGGTCGATCGTGGCTGAACTGTTTGCGGCGGTGGACTGCGGCACGAACTCCGTCCGCCTGCTGATCGCCCAAGTCATCGACGGAGACCTTCACGAGGTCGACCGGCGCCTGCACATCACCCGGCTCGGCCAAGGCGTGGACGCCACCGGCGCGTTCCACCCCGAGGCACTCGCGCGCACCCTCGACGCGATGGCCGACTTCGGCGCCCAACTGGACGCTCTCGGCGTGCAGCACCGCCGGGTGGTGGCCACTTCGGCGGCACGGGACGCGGCGAACTCAGCGGAGTTCTTCAGCGGGGCGAACGCGCGCCTCGGTGTGCCGGCCGAGATCATCTCCGGCGAGGAGGAGGCGGGGCTGTCCTACGCGGGCGCGGTCGCGGCGCTGCCGCACCTGGCCCAGCCGGTTCTCGTCATGGACATCGGCGGTGGTTCCACCGAACTCGTGGTGGGGGCGGACGGGGTGGCGCGCTCGGCAGTCTCGCTGAACATCGGCTCGGTGCGGCTGCGGGAGAGCCACCTGCATTCCGACCCGCCGTCGCAGGAGGAGATCGCGGCCGCGTCCGATCGGATCGACGGCGTGCTCGACAGCAGCGGCATCGACTTCGCGGGCATCGCGACCTGGGTCGGTGTCGGCGGCACTGTGACCAGCCTGTCGGCACTGGCGCAGCAACTGCCGGTCTACGATCGCCGGCTGGTGCACGCCTCGGTGGTCTCGTCGGACGCGCTCGCGTCACTCACGCGCAGCCTGCTCGCTATGCCGGTGGCCGAGGTGACCGAGCTTCCCACCATGGTGCCCGGCCGAGCGGACGTGATCTGTGCAGGAGCCCTGATCTGCTCCCGGGTGGGTGCCCGCGTGCCCGCCGAACTCGTTGTCAGCGAGGCCGACATCCTCGACGGTGTCATCGCGCGATTGGCGAACAGCGCCCAGATGTGAGCGTTACGCATTGCGCCTCCCAGGCGTCCGAATAGCTCCGAAGGCAACGTTGATAACGATGCGATAACTTCCGCAGAGATCGATTGTTAGGGCTCACATGTGAGCCCTAACATCTTGCTTACGGCCAAGGGCGGCCGTCCGGTCTCGGTGAGTCACTCTCTCCGCCCGGGACGAACAAGGAGGTTTGTAGATGAAGAAGACCCTCGGTCTCTTCGCCGCCAGTGCCCTGGTGTTGGCGCTGTCGGCCTGCAGTGGCGGAGCTGCTCCGGCCGCGACCGGAGGCGCCGCGGGCGCACCCAACAAGGCGATCGGCGAGATCGTCGTCGGCTTCGCGCAGGTGGGCGCGGAAAGCGGCTGGCGCACCGCCAACACCAAGGACATCCAGGACTCCTTCAAGGAGGCCGGGATCCAGCTGAAGTTCTCCGACGCGCAGCAGAAGCAGGAGAACCAGATCAAGGCCATCCGCTCCTACATCCAGCAGAGCGTGGACTACATCGCCTTCTCTCCGGTCGTCCAAACCGGTTGGGACGCCGTCCTCAACGAGGCCAAGGCCGCGAACATCCCGGTGGTGCTCACTGACCGTGCGGTCGACTCCAAGGACACCTCGCTGTACGTGACCTTCCTCGGCTCGGACTTCGTGCTCGAGGGCAAGAAGGCCGGCGAGTGGCTGGTCAAGGAGTACGAGGGCAAGACCGACGCGGTGAACATCGTCCAGCTCGAGGGGACCACCGGCTCTGCCCCGGCGATCGACCGAGCCACCGGATTCGCGGACGCGATCAAGGCCAGCACCAACATGAAGGTCGTCGCCAGCCAGACCGGTGACTTCACCCGCGCGGGTGGCAAGCAGGTCATGGAGGCCATGCTGAAGTCGCAGCCCAAGATCGACGTGGTCTATGCCCACAACGACGACATGGGTCTGGGCGCAATCGAGGCGATCGAGGCGGCCGGCAAGGTCCCGGGCAAGGACATCAAGATCATCACCGTCGACGCAGTGAAGGACGGCATGACCGCTCTCTCCGAAGGCAAGATCAACTTCATCGTCGAGTGCTCGCCGCTATTGGGCAAGCAACTGATCGACATCGTGAAGAAGCTCAACGCCGGCGAGGCCGTCGAGAAGCGGATCGTCACCGAGGAGACCACGTTCACCCAGGAGCAGGCCAAGGAGGCCCTGCCCAACCGCAAGTACTGACGCTTCGGCGTAAGTTCGCATCTCCAATGATCTGTGGGTGTGTGGCCGCGTGAGTGGCCACACACCCACCGAGTTGTAACCATTGCCTGCATGAGCCTGAAGACGAAATGAGCTGTGATGCCTGAAGAGTCGCGGTCGAAGCTGACCGCTCCCGGCGCACCAGTGATCGAGATGACCGACATCTCGATCACCTTCCCCGGCGTGAAGGCGCTCGACGGCGTCGACTTCCGGATGTTCCCGGGCGAGGTGCACTCGCTGATGGGTGAGAACGGGGCCGGCAAGTCCACCCTGATCAAGGCGCTCACCGGCGTGTACAGCGTCGACAGCGGTGTGATCCGGCTCTCCGGACACCACGTGACCTTCGCCAACCCGGCCCAGGCGCAGGCCGCCGGCATCAGCACGGTGTACCAGGAGGTGAACCTGCTGGGGAACCTGACGGTGGCCGAGAACGTGATGCTGGGTCGGGAGCCCCGCCGCTTCGGCGGCATCGACTGGCGGACGATGCGGCGGCGCGCGTCCGAGATTCTGGCGGGGCTGCACCTCGACATCGACCCGAACTCCCTACTCAATTCACATTCGCTGGCGGTGCAGCAGCTGGTTGCGATCGCGCGGGCGATCGACGTGCAGGCGAAGGTACTGATCCTCGACGAGCCCACGTCCAGCCTCGACGTCGAGGAGGTCGCCGAGTTGTTCCGGGTGATCCGCACCCTGAAGGAATCGGGCGTGGCGATCCTGTTCGTCAGCCACTTCCTCGATCAGGTCTACGAGATCAGCGACCGGCTCACCGTGTTGCGCAACGGCCAGTTGGTGGGGGAGTACCTCACCCATGAATTGCTGCGCATCGATCTCGTGCAGGCAATGATCGGCAAGGAACTGACCACCCTCACCGACCTGGAGAGCCGAATCCATTCCAGCGAGCGAGGGGCCGCTGCGGTGATCGAGCCGTACGTGAGTGCGGTCGGTATCGGACGCAAGGGTGCGATCAACCCCGTGGACATCGAGATCGGGGCCGGCGAGGTCGTCGGGCTGGCCGGTCTGCTGGGCTCGGGACGCACCGAGGTGGCTCGGCTGATCGGCGGCGTCGACCGGCCCGATGCCGGGCAACTCCTGATCGACGGCAAGCCGGTCAAGCTCCGAACCCCACGACAGGCGATCAGGCGACGGATCGCCTACTCCTCGGAGAACCGGCGCGCCGAGGGCATCGTGGACGAACTGAGCGTGCGCGACAACATCATCCTTGCCCTCCAGGCCGACCGTGGTTGGTTCCGTCCGGTGCCTCGCAAGCGGCAGGACGAACTCGCTGCCAGCTATATCGAGGCCCTGAACATCAAGACCCCCAACGCTGACGCCGCCGTCCGGAACCTCTCCGGCGGCAACCAGCAGAAGGTGCTGCTGGCGCGTTGGCTGGCGATCGCGCCAAGGCTGCTGATCCTGGACGAGCCCACCCGTGGCATCGACGTGGGGGCGAAGGCCGAGATCCAGAAACTGGTGTACTCGCTGTCGGAGAACGGCATGAGCGTGCTGTTCATCTCCGCTGAACTCGAAGAGGTGCTCCGGCTGAGCAACCGGATCGTGGTGCTCCGCGACCGGCACAAGGTCGCCGACCTGGACAATCTCGATCTCGGCGTGGACGACCTGCTCAGCGTGATCGCAGAAGGCGCCACCGACGAGGTGCCGGACGCCGACGAATCCACCATCACCATCGGAGCAGCATCGTGAAAGCGACCTTGAACAGAGCCATCGCGCATCGGATCTTCTGGCCGGTCGTGATGCTGATCGGACTGCTCGCGATCAACGTGATCGCGGTGCCAGGCTTCCTTTCGGTGACCATCAACAGCGATGGACACCTCTTCGGTAGCCCGATCGACATCCTGCGCAACGGCGCCCCGACCGCGATCATCGCCGTGGGCATGACCCTGGTGATCGCCACGCGCGGCATTGACCTCTCCGTGGGTTCGGTGTGCGCGATCGCCGGCGCGGTGGCCTGCTCGATCATCCTCGGCTCATCGACGCCCAACGATGTCGGCACCGTTCTGGTCGCGGTGATCACCGCGATCGGGCTGGCGCTGGTGATGGGCCTGATGAACGGACTGCTGGTCGCCGTGCTGGACATCCAACCGATCATCGCGACGCTCATCCTGATGACGGCCGGCCGGGGCATCGCGATGCTGATCACCGAGGGCAACATCCTCACCGTGCAGAGTGCGCCCTTCAAGTTCCTCGGCTCGGGTTTCCTGTTCGGCATTCCGTTCGCGACCGTGATCGGGGCGATCATCTTCGTGGTCGCGGGACTGCTCACCCGGCGGACGGCGCTCGGCCTGCTGATCGAGAGCGTCGGCATCAACCCGGAGGCGAGCCGCCAGGCCGGCGTCCGGGCCCGCGGTTTGATCTTCCTCGTCTACGCGATCTGCACTGTTCTGGCCGCCATCGCGGGTCTCATCCTGACGTCCAACCAGACCGCGGCGGACGCCAACAACACCGGCTTGTTCATCGAGTTGGACGCGATCCTGGCCGTGGTGATCGGCGGTACCTCGTTGGCCGGCGGGCGGTACTCGTTGCTCGGCACGCTGGTCGGTGCGCTGGTGATCCAGACCCTGGTGACGACCGTCTACACGGTGGGCGTGCCACCGATCGCGACGATGGTCTTCAAGGCGGCAGTGGTCACGGCGGTGTGCCTGCTGCAGTCGCCGACGACGGCCGCTGCGATCGAGCGATGGCGCACGCGTCCGCGTTCCAGAGCCGACCGTGCGGATGCGGCGGTGGCCCGATGACTGCGGTGAGTGTGACCGGCGGGCGCAGCTTCGGCCGGGTGGCGGAGAAGTTCGTCGATGTCTTCACCAGCCCGAAGTCGGGTCCGGTGCTGGTGACCGGCGTGCTGTTCGCGCTGATGTTCGTGGTGGGCGGGATCCGGTACCGCGGCTTCTTCTCCGGGCAGGTCTTCCTGAACCTGCTGATCGACAACTCCTACCTGATCGTGCTGGCGGTCGGCATGAGCTTCGTGATCCTCACCGGCGGCATCGACCTTTCGGTCGGGGCGGTGGTGGCGCTGTCGACGATCATCGCTGCCCGGCTGTTGCAGAGCGACTGGAACCCGATCGTGGTGATCGTGCTGATCCTGCTCGCCACGTCGACGCTGGGGCTGCTGGTCGGGCTGATGATCCACGTGTTCAAGGTGCAACCGTTCATAGCCACACTGGCCGCGATGTTCCTGGCACGCGGTCTGTGCTACATCATCGCGAAGGAGTCGATCACGATCGACAACCCGTTCTTCGTGTCGATGGCGAACACCCGGATTTCGCTGGGCTACCGGCTGAGCATCACTCCGAGCGTGATCATCGCGCTGCTGGTGCTGGCGGTCGGAGTTTGGGTGCTGCAGTACACCCGCTTCGGGCGCACGACCTACGCCATCGGCGGCGGCGAGCAGTCGGGCATGCTGATGGGCCTGCCCACCTCGCGCACGAAGGTGATCGTGTACGTGATCAGCGGTTTCTGCTCGGGGCTGTCCGGAGTGCTGTTCGCGTTCTACACGCTGTCGGGGTACGCATTGACGGCGGTGGGCACCGAGATGGACGCGATCGCCGCGGTGGTGATCGGCGGCACCCTGCTGACCGGGGGCTACGGATTCGTGCTCGGTTCTGCTTTGGGGGTTCTGGTGCTCGGGTTGATCCAGACGATCATCAGCTTCGAGGGGACGCTCAGTTCGTGGTGGACGAAGATCTTCATCGGTGCCCTGCTGTTGGTGTTCATCATCCTGCAGAAGGTTCTGACGTCGCGGCGAACCTGAGCGACCGATGACGGTAGCATCAGCGCCCGAGGGACCAACCAAGAGGAAGCCACCGGGCGTGAGCGACGATGAGCGCGCCAAGGCCGCGACGATCTTCGATGTCGCGCGCCTGGCCGGAGTGTCGCACCAGACTGTCTCCCGGGTCCTGAACGACCTGCCGAACGTCCGTCCGGCCACTCGGGAACGGGTGGAGCGAGCGATCAAGCAGTTGCGCTACATCCCGTCCCCGGCTGCCCGGGCGCTGGTGACGCGGCGCTCCCGGACGATTGGGCTGATCACCACCGATTCGCCCGACTTCGGCCCGTCCACGACCGCGGTCCACATCAACGAGGCCGCCCGGGACGAGCGGTACGCAGTGATCATGGCCAGCTTGCGCCGCACGGACGCGTCCGCGCTGCGCCAGGCCGCGGAGGTGCTGGTGCGCCAGAATGTGGAGGCGATCATCCTGATCACCTCGCGAAGGTCGGTGCTCGGGATTCTGCAGGGCATGGAGCTCGGGGTGCCGTTCCTCGCCGTGGCGTCGCAGGGGTCGGGCCTGCACCGGGTCTCGCTCGACCAGTATCAGGGCGCGCGCCGGGCGGTGCGGCACCTGATCGATCTTGGGCACACGGACATTCGCCACGTGAGTGGTCCGCCGGACTCGATGGACGCTTTGGAGCGGACGCGAGGTTGGCGCGACGCGCTGGGCGAGCGAGGCCTAGTGGCGCACGAACCACTTCAGGGCGACTGGTCGCCCGACAGCGGCTACGCGGCCGGACGCCAGTTGCTGGCCGAGAAATTCACCGCCGTGTTCTGCGGAAACGACCAGATGGCGCTGGGACTGATGCACGCACTCACCGAGGCGGGCCGGACGATCCCGGGCCAGGTGAGCGTCGTCGGATTCGACGACATCCCAGAGGCCGCGCACTTCTCGCCCCCGCTGACGACGATGCACCAGGACTTCGCCCAACTGGGCCGCGACGCGATGGAACTGATGCTTGCCGTGCTGAACGACTACGACGCCCCGAACCCGCTCCTACGCCTGCCCCAGCTGGTCGAGCGGGGCAGCGCCGCGCCCCCGCACGCTAGCTGAGCCGGGCGAAGCCCCAACTAGACTGCAACCCGGCCCTCATGGCCCAACTGGCAGAGGCAAGCGGCTTAAACCCGCTCAAGTATGGGTTCGAATCCCATTGGGGGCACGCTCCGAAATGCGCTTTCACTAGGCGCTATGGGTCTGCGGGGACGTCCGTCCCGTGGCACCGTGCGCTTATCGTGCGCCTTGCCCCTTCGATTGAGCACGACTCAGCGCCACAGTCGACGCACGGGACGAACGGTCGGGATGGGCCGGAAGAGCCGCTCGAGGTCCTCGACGCGGACGCGGATCAGGCGGCGGCCGAAGCGGGACGCGGGCAGATGGCCATGGGCAATCCGGCGTCGGAGGGTGTCGACGCTGACGCCGTAGATGGCCGCCGCCTGCTGGAGGGAGAGCCACTCAGCTTCGGGTTCCAGCAGAGCAGGGCGATGTCACCATGGCCGTCACCGCCGCGACCTGGCGCGACGTCACCGCCAAGCCCGAATGGGAAGTGTTTTGCCTTGTCAAACCGACGTCCCCCATGTCCCCCCGATCACCCTCGACAAGCGAGCCGAGGCCGGCTCAAGAAGCCGACCAGCACGCCTGACGCTGCCCCAGGGGACGGCCGCTCGGGCGGACGGACTTGTGCTGTGGCGTGCCGCACCCGTGGGGTCGGCGGCTGCTATCGTGGGGGCTACCAGATCCCCCTCGCCTCTCAACGATGCGCACTAGGGGGATTTTCTTCGTCCCGGGCCCGTAGCATCGCTTCATGGCGAACCCGCGACGACCGGGTCCACGGTCTCGTGGCCGGGACGTGTACGCGAAGCCTGCCCTGTCCCACGAGCAGATGATCGAACAGCTTCGTGGCCGGGGGCTGGACGTGCCGGACGCCGCGCGGGCCCGGCGCTATCTGAAGCAGATCGGCTACTACCGGCTCTCGCCGTACATGATCCCGTTCCAGGAGGGTCGCGGGGATCACGCCTTCGCGGCTGGGACCGGCTTCGATGACGTGCTCGGCCTGTACGTGTTTGATCGGCATCTGCGGCTGCTGGTGCTCGACGGGCTGGAACGCATCGAGGTCGCCGTGCGAGCGAACCTGACCGACACCATGGCCGAAGCTGGCGGTCCGCACTGGTACCTCGACCCCGGCTGGTTCGCCTCCAGCGGCGACCACCAGCGGCTCCTCGATCAGATCCAGGCCGAGTGCCGTGACCAACTCGCCCGACCGGCAGAGGCGGTCGGCGACCAGGTGCTGTACCCGTCCGCGCTCGAGCACTACCTGACCCGCTACGAGCACCCCGAACTGCCTCCCTCCTGGGTGATGGTCGAGATGCTCACCATCGGCCAGCTGTCCCACCTGGTCGGCAACCTGAGCCAACGTCGCCACCGCACCGCCATCGCCCGCGGCCTGGGCATCAACGACCCCCTGCTGGTCTCCTGGCTACGCACCTACAACCGGGTCCGCAACATCTGCGCCCACCACGGACGGCTGTGGAACGTCGGCCTGGGTGTCTACCCAGCGCTGCCGACTGCGTCCAATGTCGTCTGGCTCAGCGACCGAGACGCGCTGGCCGGCCATCCCGACCGGGCCAAGCGCCTCTACCCGGTCCTGGTCTCGATCCAGTCCGTCCTCACCACCGTCTCGCCACACAGCAGCTGGGGGGCCCGGCTGACCGACCTGCTCCGCCAGCACCCGTCCGTCCCGCTGCGTGGCATGGGCCTGTTCCCCGGCTGGGACACCGATCCCTTCTGGGCCAGGCCAACCCCCTGACCCAGCCGGCAGCCCGCCAGCTCCAACCACCGCCATCACCCGCGCTCCGACACCTGCGAGAGCCTCGTCACCGACCGCCACAGCGACCCGAGTCCGGCAGCACCCACCCTGCCCAGGAGACCCCCCCGAAACCTCGACACACCCAGTGCAAATCGCGCCGTCCGCACCGCACTGGCGACGGCGGCCGCCCCCAGCGAACGGTGGGGCGTCAGATGAGGCCGCGCACGCATGTGTGTCGACACGCAAGCGGCCCCGGCGAGAACGATGCCCAGGTTGTTCAGGATGGGGCGGCGGTCGGCGTGTGCTCTGCTAGGGCTGTTTGCCCAGGATCGGTGTCATCAGCGGCGTGGCATACCTCGCTCCGATCACGTTGCCGTCGAGTCGGACATCACGCAGGTGATGGCTATTGCCGTGGACAGAAGGACCAGTACCCAGAACGCCGACCGACTCTCCAGCGGGTTGATACCTCAGCCAGCAGCCGCGCGGCGGCGATCCGCTCCGCGTCAGCCGGCGGCATCCGGGTGGCTACGGTGTGATTGTCTTGGCCTGGTCCGCCCGGGGTTGATCGGGATGACCTGCATGGGTTGGGCCGATTGCGGGAAAGGCCGCACCGGCGTCGAGCAGACCGGCGAGCCACCTGGCGTTCGGGTTGTGGTCGACCAGCAGGCTCTTCAGCAGAAGGGTCGCCGGAATCGCCAGCAGCGCTCCGAGCGGGCCGAGGATCACGGCCCACAGCAACAGGGAGAGCAGGGCCACGCTGGGCGCCAGCCCAACGGCGTCCCCGGTCACCCGCGGCTGGATGATCGTCTGGACGACCAGGTTGATCACGCCGTACACCATGACGACCGCCAGGGCCGTCCCTGGACCCTCGTCCACCAGTGCGATCAGGACCGGCGGGAGGAGACCGATGAAGAAGCCCACGTTCGGGATGTAGTTGGTGATGAACGCGAGCACGCCCCACGTCACTGCGAGCGGCACGCTCAGCAGCGCCAAACCGATGGTGTCCAACACCGCAACGATCAGGCCGAAAGCGGACGTGACCAGCCAGTACCGGCGAACCCGCTGTCCGAACGCCACCAGGCCTTCGGTGATGCGCGGACGGAAGCGCGCGATGAACTCCAGCCGCCGCCCGAAGCCGTCGGCGTCGAGGGTGAGGAAGAACACCAGCATCAGCAACAGGGCGAAGGTCGACAACCCGGAGGTCAGACTGCCGAGGATCGCGCCGAACCCCGCAGCCAGGCCGGAAAGGTCCACGCTGCCGAGCCACTTGCTCACCGCCGAGGCCGTGATGCCCAGGGACTCGAGTTGGGTGACGATACCTGCCCAGAGCTTGGAGAACGCGGCGGAGTAGGTGGGCAGGATGGTTGCCAGTTGGGCCAGCGACCACGCCAGCGAACCGAGGATCGCCAGCAGGAGGCCATAGACGGCCAACAGGGCCGCGATGCCGGACGCCCAGCCGGGGACGCGGTGTCGCTCGAGCCAGCCCCGCAGCGGCTGAACCGTGATCACCAGGGTGACCACCAGAAACGCCGGCCCGACGATGCCGGCCGTGGCCTGGATCCCGGCCAACGCCAGGACCATCCCGCCGACGACGACGGCCGCGCCACCCAGTTCCCGTGACGTGCCCGGTGTTGGGGTTTCGCTCATCCTGCTCCTGTCGATCGAGGGCGCCGAAGGACGGCTCGCTCAACGGTAGGAGGCTCGCCTTCCTGGGCAGGTCCGGTTCACCCGGCGAGGGTGACGGCAGTCGTGGGCCAGGTGCCCGCCTTGGCCACCGGAGCGCCTGCGGACCGAGGGGCCGGGGCGGGCGCGGTGGGTGGCAGCTCGCGGGCCGATGTCACCTGTAGCGGGTGAACTCGGTGGCAACCGGAGCACACCGACTTAGGTTGGTTGTGCCGCGCTCCCGAACTCCGAGGCTTGGAGACGACCTGACCGTGCCGATCAGCTTGCTGCCGTTCACCACCAGCGCGCTCGCCACCCACTTCAATGGGGCGGACGCGAAGACCGCCACGCTCCTCTTCCTGCCGTACCTGGCGTTGACCGGCGATTCGGAAGCGGAGAGTGGACCGATCACCACCCGGCTCAGCCGGCTGCCGATCCGGGCGGTGGCGCCTTCCTCGAAGGGACCGGCGGCGCTCGACTCGCTGCGCAGCCTGCTGGCCAGCCCCAACCTTCGCGGCGTGCCAGTCACCCGCTCGGGCATTCCGTTCCGGGGCTGACCCGCCCGGCGACTGTGAGGAGCCAACCCATGACGACCGATGTTTCCGCCCTTCGGCTGAAGGTGGACGTGGACGCCGGGACCGGCCCGGTGATCGTGCTGCTGCACGGCATCAACTCACGAGGGAGCGACTGGTCGGAGGTGGTGCGGGGCCTGTCAGGCGACTATCGCGTGATCGCGCCCGACCTGCTCGGTTTCGGCGGGTCACCCAAACCTGCCGACCTCGAGTACACCGCCGACGAGCACGCAGAAGTCCTGGAGGCCACCCTTCGTGACCTCGGTGTGGACGAACCGTTCCTGCTGGTGGGCTACTCCCTCGGCGGCAACGTGGCGGTTCGCTACGGGGCCACCCACCCCGACCGGCTACGTCGGTTGTTCCTGCTCTCGGCGCCGTTCTACTTGCCGCCGGCCGCCTACTCCCGGAAGGGGTTCGGCTTCGAATACGCCCAGGCGATGTTCTTCACGTGGTTGTGGAAGCTCGTGGCTCGCCAGAAGGAGCGCGACACCCTCCTCTACGGCTTGGCCACGGGCAAGTTCGCCAAGCCGCTGGCGGAGTACTTGCGCACCGATGACGTGTCCGCGCACTGGGACGTGATGGCGCGCAACCTGACCAACACCGTCTCCAAGTCCACCTTCGTCGACGATCTCCCGAAGCTCACCATGCCGACGGTATTCGCCCTCGGTGCGCGGGATCCGATCGTCCGTCCGGACCAGACCGCGGCCCTGAAGCGGATCAAGCCCGACCTGGAGATCCGGCGAATCAGCGGACTCACCGCCGACCACCTGCTGCTGGACAACAGCCCCGACCTCGTCGTCCGGGAGATCCTGCGCGACGAGGTCCACGGACTTGCGTTGCGGCTGCGCCAGGGCTCGGGGAGCCCCGTCCTGCTGCTTCCGGGAATCGACGAGCACGCCAGCCACTGGCGCCCCGTGGCCGAAGCGCTCGCGACCAACCACGAGGTGGCCGCCCTCGACCTGCTCGGCTTCGGCGAGTCACCCGCGCCGCTGGCCTGCCACTACACGCTGGCCGACCACGCCGCCGCAGTCCTGACGACGGTCCGTCGCGAGTTCCCGGGGCGGTCGGTCGAACTGGTGGGCAACGCGTTCGGGGCGACCGTCGCACTGGCAGCCGCCGCCACGGCACCATCGGTGATCAGTGCGGTGACTGCCGTGTCGCCCGCCCTGGTGCCCGACGACGTGAAGGCCGGCTCCGACGACCAAGAGTTGGCCCGTTTCCGCGCGGAGCGGGCGACGCTGGTGGCGATGGCCAGGGACGAGCGGTCGCGGCAGTTCGCGAGCGAGGGGATGGAGGCCGAGGTGCTGCCAAGGTTGCGCAGCCTGGACGCGATCCTGGCCACCGACGCCACCGACCTGCTCGCCAAGGTGCCCGTGCCTGTGCGCTTCGTGCTGCCCACCGACGACCAGTGGACGCCGGGCACGTGGTTGACCGAGCTGGTCTCCCACGAGCCGCGCCGGTTCGCGGTGGACCGGCCGAGCGGTGGACCTGGACTGCCCTACCGGGATCCCGCGGCCCTGCTCGGGGTGCTCGGGGTCACCGAGTTGGCCGGGGTCAAGCCCGCGCGGTTCGCCGCTTCGAGTGCTCGTTCCAAGGAGGTTCTGGGCCGAATCCTCGGCAGGCTGAACCGTCAGTTGGTTCTCCGTGGCCTCCTGCAGCTGCTCGGCGGGCTGTTCCTGCTGCTGCCCATCCCGATCCCGCCGCGCTTGCTGGCCTTCGGCTTCGCCGTCTGGCTGCTGGTGGAGGCGGTCCAGACCCTTGGTGGCTCGGTGGTGCTGCGCCGGCGCGGACGTGCCTGGATCGGCTGGTTCGTCATCGGGGCGGTGAGCTTGGTGTTCGCGATCGTGATCGCCGGCGAGGCTGCGTGGGACCTGCAACTGTTCTACTGGGCGGTCGTGGCCTGGGCCGGTGCGCGTGGCACCGCCGCGATGGTCGTGGCTTGGCGGCTGGGGGCCGAGTCGGGGCGGCGCAACGCGCTGCTGGTCGAGGGGGTCCTGTTCGTCCTGGTGACCGTCGGACTCGTGGTGTGGCCGGTCACCGGAGCTCGGTTGCTGCGTTGGGGGCTGGGCGCCGCGCTGGCATCATCAGGGCTGGTGTCGCTGGGGTACGCGTATCGCACTCATCGCCGCACCGTGGCAGCGATCCGATCGGCGCTCACTCCGCAGCGGGGCGTTCCGGCGGCTTGAGTTCCGAGGGCGCGATCAGCTCCAGCGCCAGCAACAATGCTTCGTCGAGCGAGCCGTTGACCCGGTCGGAGCCGGGCGCCAGGACGGCGTCGTCCTCCAGCCCGAGCCGCCGCAACCTGCGGATCACGTCCGGGTCCAGTCCGCAGACCCGCACCCGGCCGCCGGCCGCGGCGTGCGCTCTGGCGTACTGACGCAACGCCAGGAAGGAGGTTAGGTTGGCCTGACGTGGCCCCGCATCCGCAACACGACAGCGCCCGCCCCCGCCGGGTCCGGGGTCGGCAGGCCGGCGAACAGGTCCGCGGCCGAGTCGAACGCGGCCGGCCCCTCGATGTCCAGCACGGTCACCTCACCCGAGCTGGCCACGGCCCGCGGCTCAGTCAGGACGTCCCGGGCGCTGCCCGGCCGGGTGATGGGAGGCCACGCCTGCAGTCAACCACTTCGATCGCCGGATGCGAGCGATTCCGGGCGGGGGTGCTGCAACAGTCACTGTCCGCGGGCGAACCCGAAAGCCGTGGCGTCCTGGGGGAGGAGGTTCCGTTCGACGGCCACCCGGACGGCCTCGTTGCGTCCCGGGACACCGAGCTTCCCGTACAGCCGGCGCAGGCGCGTCTTGATGGTGTTCACGCTCACTCCGAGGGTGGCGGCGATGTCGGCGTTCGACTGACGGCCGGGCAGCAGGGTCAACAGCTCGATCTCCCCGCGGCTCAGGCCGACGGTGACCCCGCCTGCCGGGCTAGCGGTCCGGCGGGCGACGGCGACCAGTCCGGCCAACCCGTCATGGCCGTGGCGTCGGGCGGTCACCTCGGCGAGGTCCACGAGGTCCGGTGCGGCCCAAACAAGGGCCAGCGCCATCCCCTCGCGCACGGCGAGGTCGGCAGCCTTCAGCACATGCCCCTCGGCCATTCTGGTGCTCCGGTGCAACGCCACCGAGGCGAGCAGTACCTGGCGGTCCACCTCGGCCCGAGGAGTGTGCATCCGGAGCTCAGCCAGGCTACGGGCCAGGCCGGTCGACTGCAGGCGGACAGCGAGTCGGGCGCCCAGCATGGTCCGGGTATCGCTGGCCGGCAGTTGGCGGACGAGCCGTTCGGCGCGGGTGTGGTAGCCGCCGGCCAGGCGGATCCGCACCTCAACCAGATCCAGTGTGGTCGACATCGGGCTGTTGGGCGCCAGTTCCCGCAACAGTGCCCTGGCCCGGCTGACGGTCGCCAGCGATTCCGCCAGTTGCCCGCCCGCGAACTGGGCGCGCGCGAGCAGTGTGAGCGCGTGGAGTTGGTGACCCGCGGACGAGCGCTGCCCGGCCGCCTCGGCCGTGGTGCTGAGCAGGTCCACCGCTTCGGTGATCGAGCCGGACTCGGTCATCGCGAAGCCGTGGGCGTTCAGCACGTCGAAGGAGCCGAACTCGACCGGATCGTGGCCTTGGTCGGCGTGCCACGCCAACGCCCTACGGACGACCACCAGAGACTCCAGAACGTGCCCGTCGGCCGACAGCAGATCTGCCCGAAGCCCGGCGAGGTGGGACTCCCGAACCAGGTCGAGGCCGATCGACGACCGGTCGGCCCGTCGCAGCACGGTGCGGGCGCCATCGAAGTCCCCGCTCCAGATCCGTCCTTGCAGGAGCAGCACCGGCGCCAACTGGTGGGACGGCCGGGTGCTCAGGTCGGGGAAGGCGTCGCAGGCTGCCTGGGCTGCCGACAGCAGCGTGGCCACGTCCGCGCCCATGGCCGCGACCTGGGCCTGGAGCAGCCGGATCTCACCGCGGAGGTCGCTGTCCTCGAGGCTGGGATCGATCAAGCCGAGGGGGACGGTGGCCCCGCCGTCTTCCAGCCGCGGTCGCACCTCGGCGCGGTAGCGGTCGATCAGGTGGGCCAGTGCCAGTTCGGCACCCCGACGATCACCCGACAGCGATCGCGCCCAGCCCACCCGGAGCAGGTGCACCAGGCGATCGGCTGTCGATCCGCCGGTGGTCACGCCGTACACGGCAAGGGCCCTGTCCGCCTCGCCGCCGGCGAACCAGGCGTCCTCGTAACGACGCAGCAGCTGACCGGACTCGGCCCCGCGTCCGGCCGCGGTCAGTTCGGCTACTGCGTCCTCGACCCGTTGCGCGGCGATGTACCAGTCCGCGGCGCGAGAGTGCTCGACTGCGGTGACCGCTGGCCGGCGGGGCACTAGGAACGCGTCCAGCAGTGCGGAGCGCCGCCACTGGGGCGCTGTGAGGGGCGCCGTCGTCGGGGCGGGGACCAGGTGCCCGCGCCGCCGGCTCATCGAGGCGAGCAACTCGGCCGAGTCGGTTGCTCCGCGAACCGCGTCGCACAGCGAGGCCGACAGCCTCGGCAGGAACGCCGTCGAGGCGAGGAAGATCTGCTCGTCCGGCTGTAGGGACGTCCACCAGGGCGCCAGGAGCAACTGTGCGCCCTCACCCGACAACCATTGGCCCGCCGGCGCGGCCGCGGCCTGTTCGGCGGCTGCCGTCAGGGCGACCGGCCAGCCCTCCGCAAGCTCGAGCACCGCCTCAACCTCATCGATGTCCAGCCCGGGACGGATCGCCAGCACCGCCTGCGCGGCCTCCTCCGACGTCATGGCCAACTCGGCCTGACCGATCACGCTGACCGACCCGGCGGACAGGCGCAGCGCGTCCGCCGCGTGGGCGGTCGTGATCACCATCCTGAGGTTGGGTGGCAGCAGTCGCACGAAGCGGTTCAGGCCGGCCAGGGAATCCGACAGCCGGTCGGCGTCCAGGCCGTCCAGGACGATCCACTCCAGCCGAGCGGTTGCCAGCGCGAGCGCGAGCTCGGGGGGTGGGTACCCCGAACCGGGCAGGTCCGCCGCCGCCGCGACCTCGTCCCACAGCTCGCGTTCGGTGTCGACGGCGTCCAGCCGGACCCAGGCCAGCCGGGTGTCGACCAGAGCGTCGGCGACCGCGGTGGTGGCACCGAAGCCCGGCGCCGCCGAGAACACGCAGACGCGGCCGGCCGCGAGCAGCCGCTCGGTCAGGCGGGGTCGTCTGATCGTCGTCGCCGACAGCGCCGGCGGGCGCTGGGGTCGGGGACGGGATCGCCGTCGCGCGGGAACGCTGTCTACGGATCCAACGTAGTACCGGATCGCTGCCCTCGGAATCGTCACCCGGGTCGGGTGACCTCGGGTCATGATCGAGACACCCGCACCTAGCGTTGGCCGCATCCCCGTAGCGCGGAACCACTCAGCAGGAAGGTGCAGACCTATGCGATCGTTCTCGGCGTTCCGCAGCGACCTGCCGTTGGCGGAGGTCACCGCCGCCGAGGCGGCGCGTCTCCGCTCGACAGCAGCCTGGGCGTACCTGGTGCTGCGGCCCGGCATGGAGTTCGTCCGGCAACGCTCCAACTTCATCCTGGGCTGGCAAGCTGCAGCGGCCGCCGGGGTCGCGGTGACCGGGGGAGTGTCCGCTGGAGCGGTCGGACGGGCGGGCGTGCCACCGCTCGGCTCCTGGATGCTCCTGCCGAACCTCACCGGTCCGGCGACCCGGACGGTGCTCCCCAGCAACGACGCACTTTACGGCGCCGCGCATGTGGAGCTGGGGATCGTCGGCCCGGTCGTCCTCAGCGTCCCGGCCAACGTGGACGACCGCTACTTCTCGGTCGCCGTGATGGACGCGCACCTGAACAACGTGGCGCACATCGGGCCCCGTTGGACCGGAGACCAGGCCGGGGACTTCGTCGTCGTCCCACCCGGCTGGGAAGGTGCGACGCCGGAAGGCCTGCCGGTGATCACCTCCTCGACCCCGTCGATCTGCCTGTACAACCGGATGCTGGTGAGGTACGCCGAGGGTGACCTGGACCGGGTTCGCGCCTGGCAGGCCGGCCTGCGGATCACCGAACTGGCCCGCTGGGGCTCGGGCGATCCCGGTCCCAGCGAGGTGGACACCACGGCGTTCGTGCACCCGGCGCTGAACACCCTGACCGACCCATTCGAGTACCTGCGGCTCGGCTTGGAGCACCTCCGCCGCAATCCGATGGTGCCGCAGGCCCAGTGGCTGGTCGACCAGGTGAGCCAGGCCGGGTTCGACGCGGTCCGGGACGCCCCGACGCTGGCCGGGGCAGTGTCGGCCGGAGTGGACGACGCCACCGCGATGCTGGACGCTGAGCTGACCACCTGGCCCAGGCACAACGGCTGGATGCTGCCCGACCCGAGCTTGGGCCTACCCAACTCGAAAGTGCTGGTGGCGGCAGCGTTCCAGCAGTTCCAGATCGGCTCCAACGACATCGCCGAGTCGGCGTACTACTTCACCGACACCGACGCTGCCGGCGCGTTGCTGGACACCTCGACCGGCGCCCGGTACGAATTCGTTCTCGAGCCTGGGCAGGGGCCGGCGATCCATCCGGGCGGCTACTGGTCGCTGACCATCTACAACGAAGCCAGCCTGCTGATCGCCAACCCGATCGACCGGTACGCGACCAGGCCCGATCGGCCGGGTCTCCGCGCCGACGCCGACGGCACGCTGCGCATCGCCCTTGCCCCAGAACTGCCCGCGGAGGTCCCGGAGGCGAACTGGCTGCCCGCTCCGTTGGGGCGCTTCCGCCTCGGGCTGCGGGTGTACTACCCGGACCGCGGGCCCTCCGGGAGCGTGTGGCGCCCGCCCGCCGTGCGGAGGCTGTCGTGAGCCGTGCAATGTCCGGTGGTGCGAATCTGGGGGAGGGAGCGGTGACGGCGATGGAGACCATCGCTCGGGCGGCGTACGGGTACGGTCTGCCGAGCGTCGATCTGTACCGCATCCTGCACGACTTCGCGCTGGACGAGACCAGCGCGGAGTTCAAGGCTCCGCTCAACCAGATCAGTCACAGTCGTCGGCTCGCCGACCCCACGGACAAGGCGATCTTCGCTCTGAACGTGGATACGCCCTACTCGTACGCCTGGCTCGACCTTCGTGCCGAGCCCATGGTGCTCACCATGCCCGCCGTCCCCGAGGACCGCTACCAGTCGGCCCAGGTGGTCGACCTGTACACCTACATCGTCGGCTACGTCTCGCCACGGACCACCGGCCGCCGCGGCGCCGACGTTCTCATCGCCGGACCGTCCTGGACGCCCACGGAGGTGCCGGACGTGCGCGTCCTCACGTGTCCCACCGACCTGTGCCTGGTGCTGATCCGCACCCAGCTGTTCGACGAGGACGACCTCGACAACGTGATCGACCTGCAGGAGCAGGTCCGCGTCCGGCCCTTGTCGCAGTGGCAGGGGCGCGCCCGGCCCACGACCACGGTGCCGCCGCTGCGACCGCTTCAGCCGGTCGAGGTCCGGGCCACCCCGACCGTGGACTTCCTGCGAGTGCTGGACTGGATGCTCGCGCTGATGCCCACCCTGCCGGAGGACCGTCGGTTGCGCCGCGACCTTCGCCTGATCGGGGTGGGGGCGGACCTGGAGCAGGCACTCGCCGACCCTGCCCGGACCGCCGAGATCGAGCGCGGCCTCACCGCCGGCCGGCAGGACCTACTCGACCGGATCCGGACGGTGCGTTCGTCGGCAGAGCTGTTCGGCAGCCGGGAGTTCTTCGACGGCGACAACCTCTCTCGGGCGGCCGGCGCCTACCTCGGCATCCTCGGTAACGCGGCCGAGGAGTACCTGGGGGTCGGCTATCTCGCCGACGCTGAAGGGCAGCCGTTCAACGGAGGAGCGAGGTACACGATCACCTTCCCGACGGGCGGCCTCCCCCCGGTCGATGCGTTCTGGTCGATCACGCTCTACGACGCCGAACAGCACCTGTACGCCAACGAGCTCGACCGTTACGTCCTGGGCAGCCGGCAGTTGCCGGCGATGCTCCGCAACGTCGACGGTTCTCTCACGATCCGGATCCAGCACGATCGCCCTAAGGAGGCCGGGCTGCCCAACTGGTTGCCGTGTCCGGCAGGTAACTTCCTGCTCACCTTCCGCACCTACCTGCCTCTCATGGAGATCCGGCAGGGGTTGTGGACCGCACCGCCAGTCATCCCGACCACAGAAAGGCAGAAACCGTGAACGCGGAGACCCTGGCCACCCTGATCCCCACCGCGATCGGGTTTGCGCTGAGCCCAGCGGCACTCATCCAGCTGATTCTCGTGCTGCTCTCCCGGCGCCGTGTCGTCAACAGCATCGCCTTCGTCGGCTCCCTGCTGGTGCTGACGGCGCTGGCGCTGTTCCTCGGTGGGCTGGGCGCCACCGCGGCGGGCGAGTCCAGCGCAGGCCCCGGCATGGTCGGCGGCATCGTGTTCGCCGTGCTCGGGGCCCTGCTGATCGTCGTCGGGGTGAGGAACTGGCGCAACCGGGCCGACACTTCCGAGCCGGCCGTGATGGCAACCATCGCCAACATGGGGCCCGGCGCCGTTGCCTTCCTGACCCTGGGTGCGACCTTCGTGAACCCGAAGAACCTCCCGCTGCTGATCAGCGCAGGCGCCACCGTGGCCGGCACGGCTAACCCGTGGCTGGTGGGTGTGGGCTTCCTGCTGCTGGGCACCGCGCCGTACTGGCTCGCGATGCTGTACTCCCTGTTCGGCGGCGAGAAGGCCGCTGCGACCCTGGAGCGCTGGCGCTCGTGGCTGGTGGCCCGCAACCGTCTGATCATGGGCGTGATCTGCATCGTGCTGGGACTGCTGCTCCTGCTGAAGGGCATCGCAGCAATTCTCTGAAGCATCTAGTGGCCGACCGGCCCGGGTAGCAGTGTAGGCGAGCTAGTCGTCGGCCACCCGGTGAAGGGCCCTTGACTGTGTCCTCCTAGTCAAAGGGGCTATGAGAGGACGGTCCCCCCCGGCCTCGACTCGAACTGGATCCGAGTACGGAACTCCTCATTCGAGCTGGGGGTCGACCGTCCGGCTTGGCGTCTCTCCCGGCGTGACAGGACTTGAACCCCCGACTCTTCACGTTGGCCTCGAGCCGGAGTCGAGTCCGCGAGCGAGTGTCGGCTAGAGCAGGCTGGGGCTCTGGGCACATTCGGTGCAACGGTTCGTTGTCATTCCCGCGGGTGCTGCGTCGTGTCCCGCCCGGTGATGATGGCGTCCAGGCCCTGAACGACTTGCTCCATGTGGTCGGCCGCGACTTCCTGGTACCGGAGGGCCATGTTAGGCGTGGTGTGTCCAGCTACCGATTGGAGTTCGCGGATGGTGGCTCCCGCGAGGGCGGTGTAGGTGAGCCCGACGTGGCGCAGGTCGTGGAACCGGATGCCCTCGACGCCCGCGGCGGCGCAAGCTTTCAGCCATGCTGCGCGCCACTCGGTGTCGGTGACGTGTCCACCGTCGTCGCGCCAGAACAGCAGACCGTCCGGCCCGAGCTGGGTTCCGTCGTGGAGGTGTGCTTTGACGGTTTCCATCATCGAGGGCGGGATGCGGACGGTGCGGATGCCGGCTTCGGTCTTGGGATCGCCGATGTGCTGGGTTCGCTGGCCGGCGTGGGTGACGCCGCGGGTGACGCGGACGACACCTCGCTTCAGGTCGACGTCCTTGCGTCGCAGTTCGCGAACCTCGCCGGACCGGAGCGCGCACCAGGCGCCGAGCAGGACTCCCAGCCGCCATCGGGCGGGCATGGCGTCCGCGATCGCCTGAACCTGGACGGGAGTCAGGGGGTCGATGCTCCGCCGTCGTGACGGCTTTCCGGCGCCCTTGACCCGGACGGGATTGCTGGCGAGCAGCCCGTCCTCGACGGCTGCCAGACAGATCGTCCTGAGGAACTGGAAGGCGAGATCGCAACTGCGGCGCCGCTGGGCGATCGGAAGCGACAGCCACCACTCCTGCACCTCGTCGCGGTCGAGGTCGGCGAGTATGGCGTCTCCAATGGGGTGCGTGGTCCAGACCTTGGGGTGGGCTTGTTTGCCGGTGCGCTTGTTCGGACGCACGCTGAACGCGAGCGGTTCGCCGCAGATGTAGATCCGCAGGCTGGCCTCGTAGCGGGACCTCGTGGTCTCCCGAAGCTGCGCGCTCGACAGCCACTGCCGGGCATAGCCGGCGACAGTGGGCCGGTTGGCTGCGGCCTCTTCCCGACGTCGGCGCGCCAGCTCACGCTCGGCGGGTGGGCTCCACTGATCGGTTTCGATGAGTCGCCGTTCAGTCTCCAGCCAGACCCGGGCGTCGCCCTCGGTCTGGAACGTGGTGGGCGCGTTGTAGACCCGGCTGGGCAGCACGTCGAAGATGCCGCCGTGACGGTAGCTCGCCTGGTAGTTGCCTGACGGCAGCACCCGGACGCTGCCCCAACCGCTCCGCTGCTTCGAACGCCTGGCCACATCGACCTCCAGAGTCGTGCGCTTATACGGGTTCGAATCCCATTGGGGGCACGCTCCGTGGCTGGCCGCGAGCAGGTCAACGCGGCCGGCGAGGTCGGCGTAGGCCGTGTCGAACGCGCCGGCTTGGTCAACTCGGGCGGGGTCGGCGATCGACCAGTGCAGCGGTTGGGTGTCGAGTTCCTCGTAGGCGCGGTCGCAATTGGCGATCAGGAGTTCGTCGCCGGTGAGGGCGTCCTGGGCGAGCTTGGGTGTCGCGTCGCTCAGGTCGAGTCCGTGCCGACGCCCGACCGCCACCGCTTGGGGTGAACGCGTGCGGCCGGTGGGTACCGGCCGAGGCCACCGGGACGTCGCTGATCCGGCGCCAGTAGGACTCGCCGAGTTGGGAGCGGGCGGAGTTCACCCGGGCGATGTCGGCGGCGTGGGCGGGGGCTTATGCTTCAACTGTGATTGAATCAAAGGCGGTTGAAGTGTCGGTGTCGCTTCTGGCCGCGATCGCGGACCCGATCCGCTGGCAGCTGATCTCGCAGTTGTCGGATGAGAAGCGGTGCGTGTGCCAGTTGCGCACAGAGCCGGAGGTCCCAGCGAACCTGCTCAGCTACCACCTGAAGGTGCTGCGCGAAGCCGGCCTGGTCGTCGGCATCCGCCGGGGGCGCTGGATCGACTACCAGCTCACCGACGACGCGATGGACCGCCTCCACGCCGCGCTCCCCGTTCCTGGCAGCAGATCCTGCGGCTGCGCGGTCGACCCCGAGCCGGCGCTGGCTGGTGCCCGGCGGTGACCACCCAGACCAGCTCCGCCCGGGCCGCGACCCGGCGCTGGATGCTGCTCGGTGCCGCAGCCCTTGGCTGGGTCGCCGCGTATGCGCTCAACGAGGTCGCTTGGACGTGGCTGTACCGCACGGTTCTTGGGCTCGACATCACGACCGGCTTGGCGTCGATGCTGCACTTCTTCAGCTACGACACCGTCAAGATCACACTGTTGCTGAGCGGGATCATCTTCGTCGTCACAGTGCTGCGCAGCTTCATGAGCATCGAACGCACCCGTGCCCTGCTGGGCGGCAAACGTGAAGGGGTCGGCAACGTCCTGGCCGCCTCACTCGGTGTGGTGACGCCGTTCTGTTCGTGCAGCGCGGTCCCAGCGTTCATCGGGTTCGTCGCATCCGGGATCCCGCTGGGGGTGACGATGAGCTTCCTGATCGCTAGCCCGCTGGTCAACGAGGTCGCTATCGCGCTGCTGCTCGGCCTGTTCGGGATCGGCCCCACCCTGCTCTACGTCGTGGCCGGTCTGGTCATCGCCATCGGTGCCGGCATGGTGATCGGCAGACTCCGCCTGGAGGATCAGGTGGAGCCATTCGTCTACGAGACCCGGCTGCGCGGCCAGGTGATCGACTCCACCGCGGGCTTGACCTGGGACGACCGGCTCGCCATGGGACGCGAAGAAGTCGCCTCCATCCTGCGCAAGATCTGGCCCTACCTGCTGGTCGGCATCGGGCTCGGCGCCGTCATCCACGGCTGGGCACCCGCCGACTTCTTCGCCCGCTACGCCGGACCCGACAACCCGTTCGCCGTGCTCGTCGCGGTCGGCATCGGGGTGCCGCTGTACTCCAACGCGGCTGGCATCCTTCCACTGGTGGACGCCCTCTACGCCAAGGGCATGCCGATGGGCACCCTGCTCGCGTTCATGATGGCCACCGTCGCGCTCAGTCTGCCCGAGATGATCCTGCTGCGCCGCGTCCTCAAACCCCGCCTGATCGCCACCTTCGCCGCCGTTACCGCCCTCGGCATCGTCGCCGTCGGCTACATCTTCAACGCCATCCTCTGACCATCGAAAGGCACATCATGATCATCAAGATCCTCGGCTCCGGCTGCGCCAACTGCCTCAACCTCGAGAAGGCCACCCGCCAGGCCGTCGACCAACTCGGCATCGACGCCACCTTCGAGAAGGTCACCGACTACGCCGACATCGCCGCGTACGGCATTATGCGAACCCCCGGCCTGGTCGTCGACGAGCAGGTGCTCCTCTCGGGACGCGTCCCCACCGCCAGTCAGGTCAAAGACCTGCTCACCACCCACTGACTCAGGCGGGCTTGACCGCCCGCACGATCGCGCCGTGCATCTGCGGAGCGACCTCGTGGGTGAACCGCACGTCGATCTGGGTGAACCCCGCTGCCGTGAGTCCGTCGACGTACTCCCGGCGGGACAGTGCGCCGGCGATACAGCCGACATGGCTGCCACGCTCAGCCCGCTCGGCCGGAGTCAGCTGGTCCTCGGCGACCACGTCGGATATCCCGACACGTCCGCCGGGGGCGAGGACGCGGAACATCTCGGCCAGCACCTTCGGCTTGTCCACCGACAGGTTGATGACGCAGTTGGAGATCACCACGTCGATCGCGCCGTCGGGCAGTGGGATCTGCTCGATGCGTCCCTTCAGGAACTCGACATTGGTGGCGCCGGCCTTGGCGGCGTTGTCTCGGGCCAGGGCGATCATCTCATCGGTCATGTCCACCCCGTAGGCGAACCCGGACGGGCCGACCCGGCGCGCCGACAGCAGCACGTCGAGCCCGCCGCCGGAGCCGAGGTCGAGAACGCGCTCGGCCGGGTTGAGATCGGCGACCGCGGTCGGGTTCCCGCAGCCAAGACTCGCCGTGAGTGCCTCAGCTGGGATCTGGGCCGCCTGATCGGTGTCGTACAGGGCGGAGCCGAATACCGCAGTCTTCGTGGCCTCGGTGGAGCAGTCGTCCCCGCAACAACAGCCGCCTCCACCACCGTCGAGGTCGTCGAGGATGTCCAGGGTCCGTCGGCCGGCGCCCAGCGCAGCCCTCGCAGCGGCCGAGTACCGATTCCGAACCTGCTCCACCACATTGTTGTCGCTCATGCTCCAATCACCTCCTGTGTGGATTGATCGTGATTAGTTGCCGTGCCGGGGCGGGGTCGAGGAGTTGCCGAATCGCCTGCAGCGCGTCGGTGTTCACCCAGTACCAGGTCTGTCGGCCGTCCCGCTCCCGATCCAGGAACCCGGCATCGAGCAACGCGCCGAGATGGTGGGTCACCGTCGGCTGGGTCAACCCCAGCCGACCGGCCAACACGCCAGTCGTCGCCCGTTCGCCATGGGTGGAACGGATCAGGCTCAGCAACCGCAACCGTGCAGGATCGGCCAACACCTTGAGCGCCCCCGCCAGCACCTGCGCCTCTAGCGGCTGCAACTCCGCCTGCAACACCGGGGAACAGCACAGATCGCACACCAGGAGCGGCGGGCAGGCTGTCTCAGGAACACTCATAGACAACCGTCTATCATATCGACCGACATCGATCAATAGATGCTCGTCAATTGGACTCGTGAACGTGCCGATCGTGGGTCAGTACCGCGGCGTTCGGTTCGTGTCCATGGCGCTCAGTGGATGTAGCCACCTTCAGCCGAGAGTGGCGCCGACGAGGCGTCCGATCCAGTAGGTGACTCCCATTGCCAGCAGGCCGCCGATGACGTTGCGGGCGATGGCGCGCCCGATCGGCGTGCCGCCGACGCGGGCGCTCAGGTAGCCGGTGAGGATGAGCGCTGCGACGACCGCTGCGACCGTGACCGGGATCTTTGCGTCGGCCGGGGCGAACACGATTGCCAGGAGCGGCAGAATCGAGCCGATCGCGAACGAGGCTGCGGATGCCACGGCGGCCACCCACGGGTTCGCCAGAGCGTTCGGGTTGATCCCAAGCTCGGTCTCGGCGTGGGCGGCGAGCGCGTCACGAGCGTGGAGTTGCTCGACTACCTGGCGGGCCAGATCGGCATCCAGTCCCTTCCGCTCGTACATCCCGGCGAGTTCAGCCATCTCCTCGTCGGGCATCTCGGCCAATTCACGGCGTTCGGTCTCCAGCAGGGCCTTCTCGGTATCGCGCTGGGCGCTGACCGAGACATACTCGCCGACCGCCATCGACAACGCGCCGGCAGTGAGCCCGGCGATCCCAGCGGTCAAGATCGGGAAAGGGTCGAGCGTGGCGCCAGCAACGCCGATCACGATTCCCGCAGTGGAGACGATGCCATCGTTCGCGCCAAGGACGGCCGCCCGCAGGCTGTTCAGCCGTCCGTGGTGGGAGCCGGACGCCGCCTCGTTGGTCTGATACGCCGCCGGGTCATCGCCGGCCAGCGGGGATCGATCGGACATAGGTTCCCCCCAAGTGCCGCGGCGGCGAGTGCGCCGCCATCATTCGGTAGCTAGGAGAGAGTACCAACCTGAAACCCCGCGAGCTCCGATTCGGGACGCCGCTCGCCGTCGTGCTGGTGGTTGAACGCAGAGCTGCCGTCCTTGCCACACAGGCCGAGGATGTCCCGCTGACCGCCGGGGTGCTGACCGATCCACTTGGTCACGTCGTAGACCTTGCGGTTGATGGCGGTCCAGCAGGACGAGGCGTCGGCGTGCTTGGCCACGTCGGCCATGGTGTAGGTGCCGGACGTGCCGCTGCCGGCCGATGCGGACGGGGTGCTGGAGGGCTTGCTCGTCGTCGTCCCCGGGGACGACGACGCGGTCGGCTGCCCTTCCGGGGCGCCCACGACCCCGTCCCATGCGGCCTGCGCCCCGGTGTGGCCGACGACCACGGTGGCGCCCGTGACCACCAGTGCCGTCACCGCGGCGAGGAAGCCCACCACCGTCGCGGCACCGGAGCGTCCGGACTGGGTTCGCCGGGCCCGGTGGTGCAGGAGGAACCATGCGCCGGCCAAGACGAGCAGCGCGACCGCCAGCCACGGCAGGAGGTCACCCCAGGACGCGTGGCTGCCCGGATCCCCCACTCGGGCAGCCAACGCCTCGCCTGACTCCTTGGCCACGAAGGCCGCCACCGCTCCGACGATGAGGCCGCCCATCGTGAGCCAAACGTACCGGTCCGCCCACTTGGGCACGGCCACCAGCAAGATCAGCCCCAAAGCGGCCAGTGGCAGCAGGACCACTGCGAAATGGACAACGAGAGGGTGCAGGGGCAGCCCCGCGATGGCATCGAAAGGGGACTCGAGCGGTGTCAGCATGCAACCGAGGCTAGGGACGGCCTGATCAAGCCCACCTCAAGCCGTCCGCAAGCTTCTGTTAAGTGCGGTGCACGTGCATTCCCCGAGTTGTTCAGATGCGCTTGAACACCGGCGCGCCCGCGACGCACGTGGCGGTGATCCGAACTTCGGCGCGGTCGTCGGCATCGGTGGACTCGAAGTCCACCCGCAACGTCACCGGCCCCGGGTCGTACACCTTCACCCAGTAGCCGTCTTCTGGCACTGCTGTACCCAGCGAGACCGAGCCGTCCTCCGCGCACCCTGCGGTGAGCCGTCCGCCACGTCCGGTCCAGGTGCGCACCGCGTCCGTCGTCTGCGCCCCGGACGTCCCCAAGGCCGTCGACGTCGCGACGGTCACCGGCTGGCTCACTCGCGCGCCCGCCGAGGAGATCACCGTCCAGGTGAGTGTCGAGGCGCCCGCGACAGTGGCCAGCCAGATCAGCGCGATCATCCAGAGCCTGCGGCCTGCCACCGACCCATGATCGCATGCGCCCGGGCAATCCCGGAGTACGTTACGGCCATGACACGGGTGCTGCTCGTCGAGGACGACCCGGCGATCGGCCGGCTGCTGCGCCACAGCCTGACCGAGAGCGGCAACGCCGTTATCGTGGCCACCGACGGGACGCGCGGACTCACGCTTGCCCTCTCCGAACAGCCGGACGTCGTGCTGCTGGACCTCGGCCTGCCCGACCTGGATGGACGGCAGGTGCTGACGATGCTGCGCGCGGTCAGCCAGGTGCCGGTCATCGTGATCACCGCCCAGGATGACGACCGCACGGTCGTGGCGGCGCTGGACGCCGGCGCCGACGACTACCTGGTCAAACCGTTCGGCAGCGAACAGCTCGCCGCGCGCATCCGCGCGGTATTGCGGCGTGCCGCCTCCGGCTCGGCCGGCGAGACGAGCCTTCACGTGGGCGAACTGGAGATCGACACCGCCGCGAGGCAGGCGCGCCTGGCGGGAGCGCGACTCGACCTGTCCCGCAAGGAGTTCGACGTGCTCTGGCTCCTCGCGTCCAGGCCCGGAGAAGTGGTGACCAAGCGGGAGATGCTGGCCGAGGTGTGGGGGCAGCCGTTCGGCGGCGGCGACCGGACGGTCGACGTGCACCTGAGCTGGCTGCGGCGCAAGCTCGGGGAGACCGCGGCCGAGCCCCGCTACCTCCACACCGTCCGCGGGGTCGGGGTCAAGCTCGTCGCGCCCGGGGACGCATGATGCGCCGTCAGGTCACCGCTCTGGTCGCGGTCATCAGCACCGCCATCGTGGCGTCATTCGTGATCCCTCTGCTGCTGATGGTCAACACCCTCGCCGCGGACCGCGGGATGGACGTCGCCAGCCAGCAGGCGAACTCGACGGCGATGGTCGTCTCCAGCCTCCACGAGGATCCGCAGCTCGCGGCGGTGCTGCGCTCGAGCCTGACCGGGTCGGCCGCCGCCACCACGGTCGTGCTCGTCGACGGCAGCCTGGTCGGCGCGGCCTGGCCGGAGTTCACCACGGACGCCGCGTACCGGCGCGCCCACGACGGCCAGGCGTTCTCGGTGCGCGACGCGACCGGCGGGCAGGTGTACGTCCCGGTTCTCGTCGACGGCGGCGTCGTCGTGGTCAGGGCGACCATGACGCCCGTGCAGTTGGCTGACGGGGTCGGGCTGGCCTGGGTGAGCATCATCGCGCTCGGTGCCCTACTCAGCGGACTGGCCGTGTTCGCGGCGGCCCAGGTCGGACGCGGGGTGAGCCGACCGCTGCTATCGGTGGCCGCGACGGCTCACCGGCTGCGGGCAGGCGATCTAGACGCCAGAGCCGCCCTCGAAGGCCCGTCGGAGACCGTCGAACTGGGCTCGGCGCTGAACGGCCTGGCCGACCGGATCGGCCAGTTGCTCGCAGCCGAGCGGGACAGCGTCCGCAGCCTTGCTCACCGGCTGCGGACGCCGGTGACCGCGCTCCGGCTCGAAGCTGAGCAGGTCGCCGATCCGCAGGTCAGGGGTGAGTTGGCCGAGCTGGTCGACCAGTTGCAGGTGGCCATCGACGGTGTGGTCCAGGAGGCTCGTCGGCCGCTGCGCGAAGACCTGCCCGCTGGGTGCGACGCTGCGGCTGTTGTAGCCGCGCGGGTCGACTACTGGCGTCCGCTCGCCGAGGACCAGGGACGCAGTGTCGACGTCTCCCTGCCCGCGCACCCGGTGCGGGTCGCGCTGAGCGCCCTCGAGCTGACCGACGTCGTCGACATCTGCATCGACAACATCTTCGCCCACACCCGCGAAGAGGTCGGCTTCGAGGTCGGCCTGGAGACGTCTGACAACCAGGCCGTCCTCGTCGTCCGCGACCATGGGGACGGCTTCGCCGCCGGGCTCACGCAACCGCGCCAGGGCACGTCCGGGCTGGGTCTGAAGATCGCCCGCCGGACGGTCGAACACGCGCACGGCGTGCTGACCACGTCCGCTCCCGGAGAGGCCGGTGCCCAGGTCCGCGTCGAACTGCCGGTGGTGCGGCCCGCCGAGCACTGAGCCCTTCGCCTCTCACAGAATCGGCACAACGATCCCACGCCGGGCTGCCGACGGAAGGCCGTCGGCATCGCGACCCGGGCGAGCATGCTGGTAGTGGACCCGCTCGATCGTGCTCGTCGAACAGGCGGCGGCTGTCGCCCCCGAGCGGCTCGGAGCTTTCGCCGGCAGGCTCAACCCGCAGGAGCTGGCGGCGGTTGACGACTCTTCTTCGGACGGTGCTCGAGCTGTTCTGAGCGCAGATGCGGCGTACCTGTCGGCGAACCCCCTCGGGGGTGCCCGCTAAGCACCGGCTGTCGGTAGGTTTGGCGGTGACTTAGAGGGGACGACCATGTCCGAGCACTTCCATCCTGAAGGCAAGCTTCCGTCGCCGGCCACGGTAGCCGCGCAGACCAAGCAGCGAGCGGCACTCCCGTTCGACGACACCCGGGATTTCGAGGAGGCTCGGAAGGGTTTCCTTGCGGCCCCGGAGTACCGGCAGATCATGGCCGACGATGGCCATGTGGCCTGGAACATCGGCGCGTATGACTACCTGCTGGACGGGCAGGAGTTCGACAGCATTCATCCTTCGCTGCAGCGCCAGGCGACCCTCAACATGGAGTACGGCCTGTTCGAGGTGGTGCCGGGCGCCATCTATCAGGTCCGCGGCTTCGATCTGGCCAACATCAGCTTCATCAAGGGCGACACCGGCTGGATCGTCTTTGACCCGCTGACGAACCGGGAGACCGCTGCGGCCGCGTTGGCGCTGGTCACCGAGCAACTGGGTGAGCGTCCGGTGGTCGCCGTGGTGTACTCGCACTCCCACGTCGACCATTTCGGCGGTGTTCGGGGCGTCGTCGACGAGGCCGACGTGAAGGCCGGACGCGTTCAGGTGATCGCACCGGTGGGCTTCATGGATCACGCTGTGGCCGAGAACGTGTACTCGGGCAACGCAATGAACCGGCGGGCTTTCTACCAGTACGGGCTGCTCCTGGCCCGCAGTCCGTTCGGGCACGTCGACCAGGCGATCGGCAAGGGCGTCGCGTCCGGTTCGGTCGGCCTGATCGCGCCGAATGTGATCATCAGCGAAGACATCGAGGAACTGACGGTGGACGGGGTGCGGATGGTGTTCCAGAACACCCCGGGCACCGAAGCACCGGCGGAGATGAACACCTGGTTCCCGGACCTGTTGGCGTTCTGGGCGGCGGAGAACATCGTGGGCACCATCCACAACATCTACACGCTGCGCGGCGCCCTCGTCCGCGACGCACTGGAATGGTCGCGGCAGATCAACAAGGCCCTGTACCTGTTCGGTCGCGAGGCAGAGGTGATGTTCGCGTCGCACTCGTGGCCGCGGTGGGGCAACGACCGGATCCAGGAGGTGATGCGGACCCAGCGGGACACCTACGCGAATCTGAACAACGGGGTGCTCCACCTGGCCAACCAGGGCGTCACCATCAACGAGGTGCACAACGTGTACCGGGTGCCGGACAGCCTGCAGCGGCAGTGGTCGGCCCGCAGCTACCACGGCTCGGTCGAGCACAACAGCCGCGCGGTGATCAACCGCTACCTCGGCTACTGGGACGGAAACCCGGCTACCTTGATCCCGCTCTCACCGGACGCTTCTGCCCCCCTGTATGTGGAGTTGATGGGTGGCGCGGAACCGATCCTGGCCAGGGGACGTGAGTTGGTGGAAGCCGGTGATTACCTCCTGGCGGTGGAGATCCTCAACAAGCTCGTGTACGCCGAGCCCGGCAATGCCGACGCCAAGGGCGTGTTGGCCGACGCCTTCGAGCAGATCGGGTACCAGCAGGAGAGCCCCAGCGTCCGCAATGCCTTCCTCGCCGCTGCCCTGGAACTGCGTTCCGGGATCCCGACCGGAGCGATCACCAAGACCGGTGGTCCCGACATGATCCGGGCGTTGAGTACCAGTCAGTTCCTCGACTTCCTGGGGATCCGGCTCGACAGCGTTGCCGCTGCGGACGTGGCATTCACGTTGAACCTGATCACGCCGGACACCGGGGAGACCTACGCGATCGAGTTGAGCAACTCCACGTTGACCAACCTGGGAGGTTTCCTGGCCGACGACCCCGACCTGACCATCACGGTCGACCGGAGCAACCTCGAGGAGGCGATGATCGGGGCCACCAGCCTGCAGCAGCTGATCGTGGACGGCCTCGCGCGCCTCGATGGCGATCCGGCGGTTCTGGCGACCCTGGGGTCGCTGCTGGTGCATTTCGAGGTGGGCTTCGAGATCATGCCGGGCACGGGAAACGCGGAGCCGGAATCATCGACGATGGGCGATTTCGAGCAGGAGCCGTTGGCCGATACCGCCGGGGGCTGAGCCGCCCGCCGAACGGGTGGGTCCAGGCACCGAAGTTGAGTCGCAGCCAAAGGCTCAGGCCGCCGAGTAGGCGCGGCCACTGGGCCAAGAGGTAGGTGAGCAGGTGAGTCCCGTGAGGCTACCGAGCTTCAGTCGGCGGAAACTCGTCCGTCCGTCGGGGAAGGACGTCCGAGCCGGGCTGGTGCACGGTCTGGTCAGCATCCCCGACGGGCTCGCAGCCGGATTGCTGGCCGGCCTGAACCCGGTCGCCGGGCTGTACGGCTACCTCTTCGGCACCCTAGCCGGAGCCCTCGCCACCAGCTCCGTGCTGATGTCGGTGCAGGCGACCGGCGCGATGGCCGTGATCATCGCCGACATCCCCGGACTCGGGTCCGGCCCGGACGCGGTCCCGACGCTGGCCACGCTGACCGTTCTGACCGGCGTGATCATGCTCGCTGCCGGGATCGCCGGGCTCGGTTCGCTGGTCAGGTACGTGCCGAACGCGGTACTCGCGGGATTCGTGAACGCCGTGGCGGTGAACATCATGCTCGGCCAGCTCTCGGCCTTCACCGGTTACCAGGGCGAAGGCAGCAATCGAATCGTGCGGGCGCTGGACACCCTCGCCCACTTCACGTCCTTCCACTGGCCGACGGTGGCCATCGCGGTCCTGACGGTGGGCCTGATTCTCGTCCTCGAACGGACCAGGCTGGGCGCGCTGGGACTGTTCGCTGCCGTGGTGATCGCCTCGACCCTTGTTGCTCTGGTGGGTCCCTTCGCCACGGTGCCGACCCTCGCCGACCTCGCCGAGATCCCCGCCGGGATACCGATGCCGGTACTGCCCTCACTCACAGCGGTGATCACCATGATCGTCCCGGCCTTCTCGCTGGCGTTCGTCGGGCTGGTGCAGGGCGCCGCGATCGGCCAGTCGGTCCCGAACCCGGACGGCACCTATCCGGACGCGTCGGGGGACTTCCGCGGACAGGGCATCGCCAACATCGTGTCGGGACTGCTTCGCGGAATGCCGGTCGGTGGATCGATGTCGGCCACGTCGCTCCTGTTGGCCGCCGGCGCCCAGGGACGCTACGCCAACCTGATCGCCGCTGCCGTGATGGCCCTCGGCGTGATCGCCTTCGGCCCGGCGGCGAGCCTCGTGGCGATGCCGTCGCTGGCCGCCCTGCTGATGCTGATCGGGTTCCGAACGCTCAAGCCCGACCAGATCCGGATGGTCTGGCGGACCGGATCGACCCAGGCGACCGTGATGACCACGACCTTCCTGCTCACACTGCTGGTGCCGATGCAGTACGCGGTCATGGTCGGCGTGGGAATCTCGGTGATCCTGTTCGTGGCCAGGCAGTCCAACCGGGTCACGGTCAAACGCTGGGAGTTCCTGGACGGTTCGACGCGTCCCACCGAAAGCACGCCAATGGCGCACCTGTACCTCAACCGGTGAATGGCTCAGCGACGATGGGGCAGTTCGGTTGGCCGAAGCTCGGCTTGCCTCCGGACCGGCTGCGGGGGAGAGCGTCCGAGCCGGGTTCAGGTGGAGGGGGTTGGCTTCAGGGCCGTACGAGGCCGCGGACTTGGTCACCGTCTACTCCGCATCATCACGCCAGTGGATGTTGCTGGCGATGGCGGCCGTCATGGCTGCCGTCACATTCGCCCCGTGGTGGCGAGCTCCGCATCCGCTCAGGTGCATGCCGCGGACGAATCCCTCCGTATCGGTCCCAAATGAGCGTTGGTGAGTAACGCCGTCACCGTCATGTTCGGTCCCTGAGCGGCTGGTCGGCGAGACCCGAGCCTATCTTCCAACCGGTCCCTGAGGAGCTTGCGTGAGGGACGAGCCGTCCTCCAATCGGTCCCTGAGGAGCTGCCCGTGAGGAACGAGCCACACCCTCCAACCGGTCCCTGAGGAGCTGGCCGTGAGGAACGAACGGACGGCGTCACGAAGGGCCGCCGTCTGCTCTGAGAACTGGTGGCGGACGCCCCCTTCGAGACGCTCCGCTCGTACCTCACGGAGCTCCTCAGGGCGGCGC